>TARA_R110000868_G_scaffold411747_1_pt1 | contig 81151 bp, 62 predicted proteins | sample TARA_R110000868 | Tara Oceans TARA_R110000868 (sample SAMEA4397489) | marine metagenome | biome: Polar Biome; feature: [SRF] surface water layer (ENVO:00010504); material: water (ENVO:00002006), including particulate matter (ENVO:01000060) such as... | depth 5 m | reverse complement strand
GGGACTTTCACCCCCGAGTTGAGAAACATGCCTGGCAAACCGAAATAAAACGATTCACCACTCCAGTGAATCGTTGAATAACGCCCGGGTGGGTTCGAACCACCGACCTACGGATTAGAAGTGAACGAGACACGCTGGAATAATCTCATACAACAGCCTCAAATACCACCTATGCAGTGTTTGAGGTTATTTCAACACCTTTTGAATGCCGTGCGAATGCCAATTGATCGGTATAAACCTGAACCAGTTCCAGCGTGTGTTTACAGAACACTGCCATACGCTCCCCCCAATAGATCAATTGCACTTAACCTGTTGCAGTTGGAATGATATGCCCTGCTATCTTTCACGACATTCCAGCCATTTATGCGAGGGCTCGCCTCATTCTTCCAGCCGAGACTTCAACCACGAATAAATACTCACTCCGATTTGCTGGTAACCGACCTTGTTGGGATGGACGCCATTATTGACGGGATAGCCGTTGACGACATCAAGGTTTAACTCAGTGGGGATGATGAACAGGTTTTGTTTTTCGCGGCCTGCGAATTTTTCGATTTGCCGTTGCACCAGCCGGTGTTGAATTTTTTTCCAGCCCCAACGGCTGTAGCGGTCTTTGTAGTTGGCATAAAATGCTTCCTGGCGGGAATTCCCGGGCGTGGTCAAACAAATTCCCACCTCTGCCTGCGGCGCGGCAGCTTGCAGGGCTTTGATTAAGATATCAGACTGGGTGAACATGCCATCGACTTTTGCATCAATGGCGTCCTGTTTCGCTGAGAAACAATCGTTGATGCCCAACATAATAATCACAACGTCTGGCGTGTTGCCGTTGCATTCTTCTTTGAAGTAACGTTTGAAGTCGAGGCCCGGCTTGCCGTCCTTACCGACGTACACGAATGGGCTGCTGCGTTTACGGTTGGTACCATCGGGGTTTGGCTCGTACTTCGAAACGAACCGTTGCCAGGTCCAACCGCCGTAACCTTCATGGGCGACACCTGCAGCGGCGGATTTGGGTCTGTGTGTTCCCAACATCTGCCATTTCGGATTACCGGGTGTTGAGAGAAGTCGAGCGATTTCGTTGGAGTATGTGGTTGCGTTTGTTAAGCTGTCACCAATAATCAACAACCGACAGGTGTCGCGGAGGGAACCGGAATTGGCCGCTGAAACATGCAGGACTGTTTTCGCTGTTCCCAGGACCGTGCCGTTGGCGTCAGTCACTTTGATGGACAACGGATGCTGGCCAACATCGGACGGTGTTGGTGTAATGGTCCAGCGGTCCTGTTCGACCGTGCCGATGTTACAACTGACTTCAAACCGGTATTTTTCTGGCGTTTCGGTCAGCACGATATTGTCGTAGTAGATATTCATCTCCACACCGGGCACTGCATAAAACGTAGGTGGCAATGTCAGTTGCAGAGATGCTGTTTTTTCTGCAGCGGCCACGGGGAACGCTGACAGAAGTAAGAGGAGAGATAAACGGATTCGTAATCGGGGAGCGTTCATTTTTTGCACTGTTCACTCAATCTGGTATTAGCCGGGATTTTAATTCAGGTTGATCCTGAAACCGCTCAGGCATAACCCGTTTTCTATCCTAACATCGCCCCCGCTTCGCGCCCAGTCGTTGGATACAAACAGGCTGTCGCACGTCTAGTTCTGTAGTGAATCAATCTTTGAAATAAAATCGGTTGAAAGAACTGACATGAGTTGGAGATCGTATGCCGTAAATGGCTGTTGGTTGTGAGCTTGTCTCCAGAGGCGACTTCATCTTGAAATGGATTTCCACCCTGGCAGCGTCATTTCAGACGGCGAGATAGCCTGCGAGTCCAGGGCCATTCTGAAGAAACTGGTTTTTGCCTTTCTATTTTCCTCGAAAGTTCTGAAGACGACACTGTCTGGAATAGTTGTAACAGTCGCTTATGATCGTTGCTTTTCCCCTGTCAGCACTCTTTCTCCCATAATTTCCTGCTGACGTTTTACAATTTACCGAACTCAAATCATTGAAAATACTCGCTATATTCGAACAGAAATTCGGCCCTTTTTTCAGACTCAAAACTGTTCAGATTCCGTTAATTTAACAAAACCAGGCAATTTGTTTTTCCATTTGCCGGTGTCTACGGCGATACAAGTAGCTCAGTCTTTTTGACCACGGCTTCAGGTGCGCAACTATGTATACCCACAATATCATTCGCCAAAATAATTCTTCGTCTCAAATACCTGATGACAATGAGGTAATACCTCCCCTCGATCATTGTCCGTTTATGCGATATTACTCAGCCGCATACCCTCATGTATACAGGTGTATCTATTCTCTGATTCCCAGAAAAGCAGATGCCGACGAAGTCATGCAGGAAACATCTGTGGTTCTGTGGCAGAAGTTTGAAGAGTTTCAGCCGGATCGCGATTTCACCCGCTGGGCTTGTGGGATTGCCCGTCTGGTTGTACTGGAATCTCTGCGAAAGCAAAGACGCTTCATCGTCGGCTTAGACGAACAATTGATTAAAGAACTCTCCATCCGCAGAGAAGAAAGGTATGAACTTCTGGAGATACGACAGGAGTTTCTGGAGGAATGCAAAGAGCAACTGGATCAGCAGGACTTGAACCTGCTTGATCGGTATTACAACTCGCAGGAAAGTGACGTGCCCCCAAGTATGACACGCAGAGAAAAGCCATGCAACCATACCGTAGCGGTTCTTCAATGGCAGGAGCGCATTGGCAATGAATTGGACGGGATACGACGCCGTCAGCGACGATTCGTTCATCGACTTTGCCATCAGTTTTTGGTCCAGACATCTTATTTCATGTAAAAGGCGACACTCAGCAGGGCAGGTGCCCTGACTTTTCTTGACTCCCTTCGTTGACTTGAGATATTATAAATCTCATAAATCGACCAATATTAAGGTTGATCCAGCCATTGCATTTTGAGTTTCTGTTTAGGATGGACTCGATAAACTCTGCGATGGCAGACTTGCAGGCGAAGAATGGGATGTGAAAGGCTTGATTCGCGTCTGAATTGAACTCGAAGAGTTGCGTTCATTTTTCACAGCTTTGACTTTTTGTCATTGTGGGAACCAAACAAAGGACTCATTGAAAATGATCTTCGCATATCTCGGACCTGGTCTCGGCGCAGGTGCGCTACTGGTGGTAATCGGAGTTTTCTCACTCATTGCCATTACACTGTTTACATTCCTGTGGTTCCCGATGAAACGATTGCTGAAACGGATCTCGGAGAAAAGGAATTCATGATTTATGAATTCCTTTTCGGCGTTGTGGTCTCCCTGATTCTAATGATTGTTTTCAAGGGGCTCCAAATCCGTCGTTCCGTCGACAGTTGGATTCTTTCGATCGCAAAGTTCGTCTACCATAGCGGTCATCCCCTGTATGACGATGATCAGCGGTTCAGACTTGCTAAGCAGGCATACAAACCGGTGGTCTTCTCTTTTTTGCAGGTGCTTTTCAGGATTGTATTGATCGTTCTTCTTGTCGGCTCGACGATCGCTCTATTGGCCATTACTTTGGAGTCGGCCAGAGGGGAAAACCAAAAATCTTTTTTTTCTCCTGAGCTCTGGAGAGAGTCGGCTTTCCCGCAATACCTGCTACACTGGCCTTTCATCGCCGGGACTTTGCTTCCGCTCATCCTGTTGCCCTTCCTTCCGAAAACATCTGGTAGCTGGGAATACTCTGCGCTGGACAAATTTCTTCACTACCTCTTCCTCGGCAACAGAGGGATTACGCGACTCCAATGGTGCTTCGAGTGCATTATGAACAGGAAGGAACTCGTTCCGCCTTTGCAACAAGTCTACATCGCCGGGCTGGCACGGTCTGGCTCTACTTCGTTGATGCAGCACCTGGGTCAGTTGCCAGAATTTGTGAGCCTTTCCTATCGAAACATGCCATTTGTGTTGATGCCTCGAACTGGCCCAAAACTGATCTCACGCAAGACAGACAAGGAGAGGGAGCGGTCACATAAGGACGGAATGCTGCATAGCCTCAGCACCTATGAAGCGTTAGAGGAGCCATTTTGGCTACACTTCGCCGGGCCCGACTTTATTCAAGAGGAACGCTTGATTCAACATAACGTTGCCGAAGACATCCACGTTGAATATCAGAAGTTTCGGAGCATGGTTGCAGGTGGCAAGACCTATCTGATGAAGAACAACAATCATCTCCTTCGCGCCAAGTCACTCCATCGACTTGATGCAGGGAACGAGCTGACCACAAAGACCGTGATTCCATTTAGAGAACCGTATGCTCAAGCGAAATCACTACTTGAGCAGCACAACATTTTATCCAAATTGCAGAAGGAAGACGATTTCGCCCTCGACTACATGGATCTCCTTGTCCACCACGAGTTCGGACTCCATTCGAAAATTCTGTTACTCGGCGAATATGATGACGAATCGCTTACAGCCTCTGACCCGAGTTGCCTTGAACATTGGCTTCGCGTCTGGCACGTTTTCTACCGCGACGCATTCGATCTCTACGCGGGCGAACCCGACTTCTGTTTCTTTTGCTATGAAAAATATTTAGCAAATCCACGCGGGTCGTTGTTGAGTCTGTGCCCGTTTCTCGATATTGATGCCAAACGATTCGAAGCTATTGAAGTCAAGGAATGGCGACGCACTCGCTCCGAACAGGATGAATCTACTGTTCCTTCAGACTCCAGACAACTCTATGACAAGCTGGTTAAGGTGGCCATCAATCATGAAGTTTAATCGCGACCAGGCAATCAAAGTTCTTCGATGCTTTCTGGTTCTGTTCTTTTGTCTTTGGGGGCTTGTCTGGCTGAGCATAAGAGCTGTCGAAAAACAGCCAAACGACCGAAACATCGTAGATAAATGCTTGCTGGCCGCCGCAAGCGTCCCTGAAACTGTGAAACTCTGGTTCTCTGTAAAATCGACCGGGCTGGAGCATCAGGAATTCGTGATGAATACAGAACCTGGTCTAGCCAGGCTGGGTGAACTCTCTGATATTCAACACCTGAACAACCACCTTTACCTGCTATATTACCGCTACGAAGGGACCGATACAGGTAGTGTTTATCTGCAGAACATCAAGACCGGTGAAGTGGCACATACCTGGCATGTTCCGCTACGGAAGATATTCGCAGACATACAGGGGTTAAAACAAGAAGTGAAGGCCGATTTCGAAGCACAGGAAATCTCAGTCTCCTTACATAAGCGGTTACCGAACAATCTCGCCGCGATTCGAATCCTTTCGCCGATTATCGGAGATGACATGTCCCTGATATTCCACTGGGGAGTACTGGGGTACATGTATAAGCTTGACAAGAAATCAGACCTGCTCTGGAAGAGTGAGGAGCTTGTTCATCATTCGATTGAACTGGACGACGACGGAAATATCTGGACTTGCTCCGTTGATTTGAGGCACTCACTCGCCAAAAACTTGCGATTTCGTGAGGACGCAGTGTTATGCCTTGATGCGGAGGGCAAGAGACTCCATTTCTACTCACTGAGCGACATGTTTTCAAACAACGGTTTGCTTCAGACGCTGTTGGAGGCGACGCCGGCGACGACAATGCCAGACGGTCCCTACCGGGATCCGTACCATCTGAATAATGTGTTGCCCGTCAAGAGTGATGGTAAGTTTTGGAAGAAGGGAGATTTGTTTTTAAGTCTTCGCGATAAGAGTGCGATCGTTCAGTTTCGACCACAAGATGGTTCGATTGTGTGGTATCAACAGGGGCCTTGGCTTGCACAACATGATATCAACATCGTGAATGAGTCGACCATTTCGGTTTTCAATAATAACGTGAGCTTTACGTCCTGGGACTGGTCGGACATTCAAGGAGGGAGTAGCAATATTGCCTTTTTTAACTTTTCTGATAAGACCACAGAGTACTTCGGCAATGGTCTCTTCGTTTCGACAACTGAGGGGCGGCAAACGCAAACTGTAGACGATTGGATTCTGGTCGAAGAGACAAATAAGGGAAGATATCTCTTCATAGATTCTTTGGGCAACGTCCGCTGCCAATTCTATATCCCGTACCACAACGAACCTTCACACGCCATGAGTCCAAATTGGGCGCGTTTATATCTCAAGAGTGGATCAGAGTTTCTATTGCAGGAGTAAACGACTCTCTGAAAAATCGGCGACCTTCAGATTCACTTGCGGTCACTGTGTTTCATTGCCGAAAGGACTGGCTTTTTCCCAAATGCGAGAACTCGAGCAAAAACATCTGGAATGGCGTGACGAACAGTAAGGAAAAAACATTTCACCGCAGGCTGGATTTAGTTGTGCTATTCTGAAATAAATAATACCACTCAATGTGACCATATCACCTGACAGTCGGGGCGTGCGTCTCGGAAACGCTTGATTGCTTTTTCTGAGATTTGGCAGTTGGTGAGATTCAGTGACTGTAATTGAGGCAGTTCAAGCAGGGCATCAATGCTGCGGTCAGAGATTAATGTGTTTGATATCTCGAGCGACCGCAACTCCTTGAGACTGGTGAGACCGGCCACGGTCTCGTCGCGAATGCCCGTCTTTGACAGGTTCAATTCACGCAGTTCACTAAGTGACTGTAATGTGGGCAGACAGTCGGATGTCACTGCTGTGCCTGTCAGATTCAGGCCGACCAGCGCGGTGGCGCCCTGGATCTGGCTGAGTATTTTGTCGGTGCATTCTCTGTTGTCTGAAAAATTGAGCCGGGTTCCCTCAGGGACGACTTTGAGGTTTTCCAGTCCCTGCAGGTTAGTCACCCCCTGGGTCAGTTCGATGAGAACCGGTTCAGAAAGTGATTCAATGGTCGTCAGACCCTGGATATTACAGGATGCGGTGAGCAGTTCTCCCGAACTGGTAGAACGAATCTGTCCACCCCGGCTGAGGACCGACATCAGCGCAACCTTGCCGGGAGAAAGGAAGACGCGGCGCTGAAATTCGGAATAACGCCAGGGAGTCAACGCGCCGTCTGCTTCTCTGACCAGGCAGCGGAGATTCTGACTGCCCTCCTGCGATTCGCTGAGCAGTTCCCCCGAGGGCGTAAAGCTCGCAGAGGAACCATCCGCGAACATCTGCCCCTTCCACAGCACAGGACCGATTTCGGGACCTTGCTGATTGTCCAGTTTGTGAATGCAGAGTGTTCCCATTTTTTGTACCAGCAGGATCAGGTTACCCGCAGGGGAGGCAGAGAGAAGTGCAGTGGTATAATCGGGAAACTGATACTGACTGATCCGGGCCTGTTGTTTGTCGGGGGAGAAAATAACCAGAGCCCTGTCCGACTTACCAGCTTTAGAGCCCAGCCCCATAAAATACTGGCTGTCTGATGACCAGTTCCAGAATGAAGCATGTGAATCCTCAAAGGACTCTGGTTTGGGTATCTGAAGCTTTTGTTTGAGGTCACGACTGTAGAACGCTACTGAGTCCGATTGTTGCTGTGGGACTGCGATCCACTTTCCGTCAGGACTCCAGCGAATGATCATGATTCCTGGATTTGCTGGTTTCTCAGGAGACACTTTTCCGACCAGTGTTCCATCCGGTTTGTGCAGTGAAACGATACCATCGGTTCCACTGACCACAGCGAACACATTTTCTACAGGCGACCAGGCCGTGATCAATCCATAGCGCCCCTCTTTTTCGTAGGGTGGGGTCCAGGTGATTTTGTTTTGGTCGCGGTCGTAGACGCCTGATTTACAGGCAATGTAACGGCCGTCATGACTGAACGATATTTCCGGTCTGACGTAGTGTAGATTGTTATAAACCTTAGCCAGGATTTCGGCAGGAGGTTGATCGGGTTGACCGGACCACTGAAAAAGTCGCCCCTCTATTGTTCCGATAGTAAGGAGATCACCGCGCGGGTCAAAGTCCACTCGTGCGGCAGAACCGGGGATCGACACGGTTTCCGCTCCGGTTCCATCGGCATTCCAGAGCTGAATATGAGAACGCCTGGACGTGGTATTGTAGCGACTGAACGTTGCCAGTTGTGTTCCTCGCCGATTCCAGACCATATTTTGCACCGGAAGATCTCCCCGGGAATCCCAGACAGGGACAGTTGCTGAGGGAGGTTCAACGACAGCTTGTGCTTCACCTGTTGTGAAATCGTACCACTGCAGTTCAAGCAGATTATCCAAGGCCAGAATACGTTGTCCGTCTCTGCCCGGTGTCGCTGCCAGCAGGTAGTCCCTGAGGTTTGATTCTGCTTTGCGAAAGGGGACCGGTTTTCCTTTTAGGGGAATCAGATACGAGGAGTTAGATAATACGAGTAAGCTCTCGGAATCAGGAGACCACAGCAACTCATGCGCCCAGAGATTAGCCAAAGTATGCCGTTTCTGGATATCCCCCTGGGGAGATGTCAATAAAATCTGTTTGTCGTCTGAAAATGCGATTGTCTTTCCATCGGGGCTCCATACGGCCTGATGAATTGAGAAGGGATGATCTTGTAGCCAGGGTTCGATTTGATTCGTCTGTGTATCGATGTGTAACACAGCATTCTTTCCTGTGCTACAGGCGATTAGATTATGGGAATCGGGAGACCAGGCCAGTTTCCAATAAGCAGGTTGCGGTTGCCCGGTCCGCATTAATTTTTGATCAATGAGCACGTCTCCGGGAGTACCGTCGGGATGATAGAGCCGTATTTGACTGCGATGATTCTCGTGATAAAGTGCGACGGCAATGTCGCGTCCATCAGGGCGCCAGGCCAGGCTGCTGATTCTACCCTCTAAAGGGATATTGATGGGGATTTGAACTGCTTTTCGGGTAGGATCGATCGAGGAGATAGTCACGCCTTGATTCGTAACCAGACAGTAGGAACGGCTGTCTGGCGACCAGGAGTACCAACTGTCCGCGGTCCACTTGTTGAATCTTATTGATTGATGAGTCTGAAGTTCCTCTCCTGTGGCAACCTGGGTCAATGTCAGGATTGGTGAGTTGTTGCCATCGCTGGAAAGATAATACTTCCCGTCCGGACTGAAACGCGCCTGTTTGTGAACTCCCGTCAGCGGGATTTGCCAGTCTGGGATTTCCGGAAACACGGCGGGCTCATTCAGAATCCCCTGAATTTTTGACGTTTTCGTCTTTGCGGGCCATTTGAAATCGGCAGTGAGATCTGGCTGTTCTTTTTTCAGCACAGATGGCTGCCCGGGCTCCTGCCTCGCCAGGGTTGTCTCAGGCTTCCGAGTGATACTGACGACTTCCGACTGTCCCCTCAAGACTCGGATCTGGTGTTTGTCGAGTTGAATCCGGTCGCTGGAGCCGTTCAACTGTAACTGGTATTCGCCAGTCGAGAGTTCGATTTTCCAGCCCGATTTCTGGTCGGCGACCTTGATGACCTGACCTGCCTGCAGGACATTGATCTGGATGTCGTCTGAAACACCATCGGCAAGTCTGATTTCCACAGAGCCGGATGCAGACTGCAGGAAAATAATTACGGACAGGACTGCGATCAGTCCCAAGCCTCCCAGCGAAGCCAGCAGAGTTCGTTTTTGATTGTCTCCACGATTGTCGTCAGAAGCGGGTTCGAGAACGGTTTTTTTTTCCGGTCGGGAGTCTGGCGCAAACCGGGTTCCATTCAGCGAGCTTTCCAGGATCGTCTGAGACGTATTGTGCAGGTCGGCGTATTCACTGGCGTCTGCTGAAATCAATTGTTCCAGATGACTTCCCTCACAGAGCGGTTTCAGACAGACTGCGATCTCGGCCATGGAAGCCGGCCGGCTTTCCGGTTTTCGTTCCAACATCCGGGAAACCAGTTCTACAAGTGGTGCAGGCAGGTCCGCGCGAATCTCGGTGAGGGGGATAGTCGGTTGGGACGTGATTTTCTGCAGGCGTTTCCAGACAGGTTCCTGTTCTTCAAATCGATACGGAGATGTTCCGGCGAGCAGTTTATACAGCGTGACTCCCAGGCTGTAGATGTCGGCCCGGTAGTCGACATCCATCATGGACTCCGCCTGTTCGGGGGCCATGTATTCCACGGTTCCCATGATCTGGCCTGTGGTGGTTAATTCCGCTTCCTGCTTGTCCTGATTCAACAGTCGTGCCAGCCCCAGGTCGAGCACTTTAACGACTCCCTGCTGCGTAATCATCAGGTTGGCGGGTTTGATATCCCGGTGGATCAAAGCCTGCTTGTGGGCAAACTCCAGTGCCTCTGCCGTCTGCCGGACAATTTCACAGGCATCCGCGACAGATAACTGTTTGAGCCGTTTGGATAACTGACTGACGTTGACGCCATCGACGTACTCCATCACAAGGTAATGAGTGCCTTCGACTTCGCCCGCGTCATGGGCTGCGACGATGTGGGCATGATTCAGGCTGCCGATGGCCTCCATCTCGCGTTCAAAACGTAAGACGGCGGACGGATCATCAGACATTTTCTTATTGAGTACTTTAATGACGACTTCGCGTTTCAGTCTTTTATGCAGCGCACGATAGACAATGCCCATGCCACCGGCCCCGATCTGTTCGAGGATCTGGTAGTCTCGCATCTCCTCTGGTCCCCCCATCAACGAGGGAGTGTCCTTCTGTTGCTGTTTTATACCTGCCCGTTTTGCAATCTGGATTGCTCTTAGAATTTCCGGGTCGTCTGCAGGCGGGGGAGATTTCAGGCCGCGACGTAACCAGGCCAGCAGGACCTGATCTTCCATCGTAATAATGTCATTGCATTGAGAACACTGTTCCACGTGGTCGGAGAGAACCTGTGAAGATGGTTCATCCAGTTCCCCCATCACAAAACGGTACATTTCCTGATGGTCCGGACATAAGCGGTTTGACGGGATTTGAATCATTTTTTCTGTTTCAACCGGATATCAAAATAAAGACTTGTGAGCGGTTACGTTAACAGTCAGAATAAACCCAGTTATTCCAGTTGACCTCTATTTTGTAATTATCATCATGTGTACTGAAACGAATTACAACCCGACCTCCCTGAGCCTGCTGGAACGCGCCCGGGGTGGAGACGAGACGGCCTGGGAGATGATCGCCACGATTTATGCACCGCTGGTTTATCGCTGGGTATCTCGCTATTCTCTGCAGTCCAGTGACACGACCGACATCCTGCAGAACATTTTTCAGACAGTCCATCGGAAGCTGGATGATTTTCAACACGATCAGCGCTGTGGGTCTTTCCGCAGCTGGCTCAAATCGATAACCCGTTCTCGCGTGATGGACTTTTTCCGCGCACGACAGAAACAGGACCAGGCTGCCGGTGGTACTGACGCCTGGCAGCAGTTGCAGGCACAGCCGGAAGTGACGTCGAACCCGCAGGAACTGCGAGAGGAAATGGCCGAAGTCTATCATCGCGCCCTCCAGATTCTGGAGCAGGACTTCAGCGACAATGTCGTCAAAGCCTTCTTGCGGTTTGAAATCGATAACGTTCCCGCCAGCGAGGTCGCCGACGAACTGGGCATGACCCGCGACGCCGTATACGCAGCCAAAAAACGGGTCCTCAACCGACTGCGGGAAGAACTCTCCGGACTGTTGTAACGTTCTGCTGCATTCATATCTCTTTTTCTGTTAATGTCTTCAGATGAGCTATTCTCTTGCTTGCGCAATGCGCTGCAAACTCTCTGATTAATAGAACGGCACGATTGGACTCGAAAATCAGTGGAGACTCGATCCGGTAATCTCAATTTGTCGTAACTGTTGTCTTCGCTTCATTATTCTGTTCTTGATCTGTTTTTAGAAGCCGTTTCAGGCTGTAAGTCGCCAGTCTACCTTCAGAATCACCCACAAAGAGATTGCTGGAGTCGTTAGACCACTGCACTGCAGTCAGGAGACCAATGTTTTTACTACTGGAAGCTATGTAATAGCGACCAGCGACGTTTAGGTCAGGCAGGGACAGGATATCTAAACTGCCATTCCAGCAGATAGCGACGTACTTTCCATCAGGTGAAATCGACATATCTACATGGTCATTGATGCCATTCCCTAAATCTCTACGATATTCAGATTGCTTAAGCCCGTTCTGCCAGTTCCAGACCTCAACCTCACTGTTTCTGCACAGAATAACAAAGTGTTCGTTCTCCGGCATGAATTCGACGGATTTAGGAGAATTATGTCCTCTGGTTTCTGAAAGCAGAAACTCTTCCCCAAACCTTCTGATACGAATCGTGTCTTGCCTGTAGATTTCTGCGACATAGGGGAGAGTCGGATGGAGAGCATCCGCATTTTTTGCAAAGAGGTACGAATCCAACTTGGGGTCAAAACGAAAGGCTTTAACTGTTCCATATCCATTCAAGGAAAACAGATCCATTTCCCGATCTTGCAGTTCACTTTCAGAAGAAGCAGAGGGAGCAGGCGCTAGCGTGTGATCCGTGCCGACAACGAATGCCAGCTGCTCTCCTTTAGCATCAAATGCGTAGCCTGTTGCATTCCAGGATTCCAGGTTCTGGATCGCATTCGATTCAGCATGGATTGTTACGAGCTGACTATTCATTGTGTTTAACAGAATATCGCCTCTGGTACTCATTTTGAACGAATGGATTCCTTTATGACTCTTCAGAAACTGTTCATTGGGGAGAACAAGACATTCATCTGGCTGGATGCCTGTTGTGTTGATAAACTTGATCGTTCTCTCATAATCTGCACGCTTAAAAGCGCCATGACAAATTACCAGTTCGTCACCTGCCGTTAATGATGTGTTGTTGAGGAGGCCCGAATTGAATGATGCAAAATTGTAGTACGAGTTATAGTCAAGCATGACTGTGACAACTCCGGATGGGCTTGAGTGCCCCCAGATCAAGGCTGTTTTCTTCAGGAAATGAGAAGCTGTGGTGATATAATTGGTTCCCCAGTTTTTGCCATCAAGTACATTCAAGTCGGGCCAGGACCACTTTCGCAGAGAAGGCATCGTCAGAAGAAGCTCTTTCTTATCTGAACTGAAGGCTGCCCACTCAACTGGTGCATTCCCTTTCCTGTTCATTAATTTCAAAGAGGTCGCATCATAAACACATACCCCTGCATCACCATGATATGTGATGATCGCTGATTCATCGGAACTAAACAGCATTCCGTGCAAACCTTTGTGCCAATCAGAGGCTTGCGCGTCCGTCCTGGCAGATTGAATGAGTTTTCCCGTTGACGTGTCCCAGGTTTCTAAAACCATCAAGTCCTGTTGTCGGTTTCCAGTTAGCGCTGAAAAAGCAGTGACCAGTTTTTTACCATCCCGGGAGAGTAGCAATCCAGCCAACCGTGACTCGTCAGTTTCACACTTTTCATGAATCGTAATTTCTCGAATATAATTTAAGTTCCTGTCGACCAGCATGATTCTTCGACTGGAGAGTCCCGAGTCAGAAGCGATCAGAGCAATCATTGAACCATCATGATTGGCAGTGCCATAATATCCGATTTTTGAATTGCAATTTATGCATTCAGAGAGGTAGCCCTCTGGCAGCGCTCTGACAGCGATAAAGCGATGATTGACGCAGTCGTAGGTAGCGTATGTAGATTTGGCTCCTGACAGGACGAAAACCAGCGTACGTCCATCTCCGGAAATAAAGGATCCCCTTACTCTGCTACTTTTTTTACCATCTGCATGTTCCCCAATCAGTGGGACTGAGACATCTCGATAAGGAAGCAGCCGCAGGCCATTCGCATGTTTGCTTTTCAGCATTTGAAGACTTGATTGATCGTTCTGCTCTGCTGTCAAACGACTGTTAAACAGCCCGGGAATTAAAGCGAATGTGAGCAGAAATACTTCCAGCTGACTGTGGGACATGGATAGGGTTCCTCGGTTGATTGAAACGGGTTGAGATTTCGATTTATCATAGCTTTAACTGGTCAAGTTCAGGCGTTCAGCATCCCGGCCTGGTGCTTGTTCCGAACTTGAGGCTGTTGTGAGCCAGTCGATCCGCGCATGCGAATCAACATCCTGCATGTCTCAGAACGCGCTCTTCAATGTCGATTGGACTCAAAAATGATTGGATTCCCGGTATTGGTGGAAGATTCATTGAATTTGATCGCTGTTCTTTCGAGGCGTTGCTCTGGTCAGAATCTTTTGAACTGTTTTTGTGCTTTAGAGTCCAATCGTGGCGTTTCTCTTTTGAGGGCAGTTTGATGCTGCTCGAATTGCCTATTCAACGGTTCAAAAAATGACAGGGGAAGTGCGATGTATTCGAAAACAGTGATGATGCTGGCAGTGTTAATGGTGCTCGCAGGACTGAGGGAAACTCAGGCGGCTACCGAGGTCGGCGGGGCGCTGCGGGGGAATGAACGCTGGTCGGTGGAGGGGAACCCTTATCGCCTGGTGCAGAATCTGGAAGTTCCTGAAGGTCTGACCTTGGTAATTGAACCGGGAGTTCGCATTGAGAGCAAAGATTATGATCTGTACGTCCGGGGAACTCTGATCGCGAAAGGCACGCAAGCGGCGCCCATTCGGTTCACATCTCTTGAACCCGAAACTCCGGGGAGTTGGGGGCCGCTGGTGTTTCTGAAGACGGCTATTTCCGCGGACTATGATTCCGGCGGAAACTATCGATCTGGCTCTATCCTGCGTTACTGCCACATTGAATACGGCCAGGGAATTGTGGTGAAAGAAACATCGCCGCTGATTGAACACTGCCTGATTCAGCAGAATTCCCGTTTTAAAGAGCATGGAGGGGGAGTGCTGGCCTATCGCGGTAATCCGCGAATTCGTCACTGTCGCTTTCTCCACAACCGGACCGACTACAATGGGGGAGGTATCTGTGCCTATTTTGCGCCGGAAATTCGGATAAAAGACAACGTATTTGAGCATAACAGTGCCCGGAGTGGCGGCGCGATTGCGACCGGATTCCACCCTTCCGTCATCACGGGGAATACGATTCGCTTTAACCATGCGACCTCGGGAGGAGGGATTGCTGCCGGCGTACCTGCACCCAGGCAATCCTTTCATAGTGGCTATAAAGCGCGTCCCCTGGTGAAGAACAATACGATCAGCCACAATTCCGCAAAATCCCAAGGAGGCGGTTTCTTCGCTCAGGGAAGTCCGCACATGGTTGCCAACATTGTGACGAACAACCAGATCGAACTCCGCAAAGGTCGCACCAAATCGAATGGTGAAGGGAGCGGGATCTACATGGAGCACGCGGGGGAAGAAACACGGATCGAGCGGAATTACATCGCTTATAATCGCAATGCCAAATGGGGCGGGGGCATCTGTATCGAATATGGAGAAGGGAAAATTCTCAACAATGTCCTCGAGAACAATACCTCCTGTTGCCTGTATATCAAGGACTGGTGGGGCAACTATGAGATCTCCGGAAACCATTTTCTGAATGAAAAATATAATGTGTTGTTTAGTAACCTGAAACGCAAACAGAGTCACCCCTGGAAGGTGACTTTGAACAACAACTGTTTTCTAACTGGGGCCGAATATACCGTCTCCAACTGGGGAAAAATTGATATTCACGCGGATAGCAACTGGTGGGGCACAGAGGGAGATCTCGCCATCCAGAAAACAATCTACGACTACTTCGACAACTCCCAAAACGCGAAGGTGCTGGTGACGAATCCGCTGAAGAGAGATCAGAAACCAGAGCTACCTGAAAATGTACCACAACCGGATGATATTTCGGCTTTGGCTCCCACTAAGGTCGTCGCCAAAGTGGATGGATTGCACGTCAATGTTTCCTGGAGTGGAATCAAGTCATTTCCGGTAGACCATTACCAGGTGCATGTCAGTAAAAACAGTAAGAGTTTCGATAACGCGGAAGTAATCCGGATTGAGGGCAAGCAGGAATGGGATTCTGAGTTTGCTGAACCTGAGGGAGAGACTTCCAGGGCCCAGTTCGATCCCCGTGTCTTTGGCGGGGGCGTCATCACAATCCGACGGCCCCGGAAGACAGATTATTATCGCGTTAAAATACTTGCGGTCGACAAACAAGGAAATCTCTCTGTTTTTTCCGACTCGGTCACCTTTGCGGTACATGTGCAGAAACAATCCAAGTGACAGGCAGGCGACTGAGTACGGTATTCAATTTTCCTGCCAGAAAGAGAACATCATGAAACCAATCTGTTTCTCATTCAAAAATCTGAGTCGCTGGGTGTTACTGCTGAGTCTGCTCAGTTCGCTGTCTGCAGTAACACAGGCTGATGAGCAAGTCGATTTTTATGCGCGTTTTTTATCGAGCTATGTCCGATCGCCCGACAGCATCCGCAATAATCTTCCCGCTCGGTCCGAACAGTTTTTTCGACGTCATGGCGTGAAAAACGTTCATGAGCTGCGTCTTGGATTCAACCGCGCGCAGCTTGCTGAATTAGCACAGAAATTAGCAGAAGAGTATCAGCGTGTCTTAAAAAATCCACGATCGATGGTCCGTACAAATGCCCTGGAGCTTTTACATGAGTTTGTCAGAGACCTGGATCCGCAGCTCGCTGCCCGTCTTCCTCGACCACAACATCGTCAATCCTCTGGTGTTGGACCTCAAAATGCGATTGAAGACAGTATCAAAGTCAATCAGCAGACTATGGGACTGGGACAGGCGGCCATCAACCAGGGATATATTCTGGGAGAATCCCAGGGACAACTGCGAATGCCGAAAGTCACTCGTCCACGCAATCCAACGCCGGGCAGTTTTGCTGATCGTTTTCCAAATCGCATACCCGATCAGTTGGGCAACGATCTGGGAAAACAGACCGGCCAACTGCTGGATCTGGATTCACTGAGACCAGCACCGACGATGAATCAGGCAAGTCGTCCTGCAATAAATCAAAATCAGGATCCCGGCGAAGGTTTTGAATTCAACGAGGGGGGATTTCTTACCCCCGATGCGAATTTTGAGCCTGATCCACCGGGCAGTGAAACGGAGATGGCACAAGCTGACCAGTCCACAAACCCGAATGATATGCAAACAACGGAATCAAATCAGATCAAAGGTAAATATGATGATCCGGAATTGAATCAAATCTATGAAGACTTTCAGGAATTGAAAAACAGCAAAGCTTCCAATGAAGAGCAGCATGCTGCTCAACCCGAGACTCCGATGAAAGAGTTTCCAGACATCCCGTATCAACAGCAGAATGACCCTGAGCCAGATTTGGAGTCGGACCTGCTTGTCGAACGACCCGAATTTGTCAAACCACCGCTAGAAACGGCAACGGCGAGCAGCATCATAAAAGAAGGTTTTGAAGAAGTCGCTAAGACGCTGACTAAAACAGACATCCCAATTAATGCTTATGAAGCATATTCCGGATATGACTTGATTACGGGTGAACCATTATCCCCCATGGAACGAATCGGGCGTGGTGCAGAAGTTGCTGTCGATCTAGCTTCAAGAGGATATGGTGGTGCTGCAGTAGGAGCATTGGTGGGATCAGCTGGTGGGCCAATTACTTTAGCTGCGGGAGCAGTTGTCGGAGCTGTTGCTGGAGAAGTAATCATCAAAGGCGGCAAGAAAGTATACAAGTGGCTGAATCCCTAAACACCTCAGAGACTCCTTGCCCATAGAGTATTCATCTTTATCAAGAACATCAATACGCTGACTTCAACTTTATGAAAGGCAACTTCATGCCCACATTGCGATCCATTCTGTTAATTCATGGACTGCTTTTATTGTGTTGTTCGAGCCCCAGTATCGCACAGGACCGGATTCGCGAACTGGCTGACGAGCAATACCGGGCGGGGAACTACACGCAGGCGATTCGGATCTATGACCAGGCTGTCATTGTCAATCCGCAGAACTCGCTGAACTTTCATGATCGGGGAGTGGTCTATGCCGCGATGAAGAATTATGAGCGGGCGATTACCGATATGCTGATCGCGGAAAGTCTGAATCCGCGTAATCCACATCATTTTTTTGAGAAGGGACGGTTTCACTACGAAACGAAAGCGTATGAACTGGCTCTCGCGGAATTGAATCATGCGATTGTTCTCGATGATGAATATGCCCACGCTTATCTGTATCGAGGGAAGACGCTGGTTGAGATGGGACGGGAGCACCAGGGGCTTGCCGATTTAAAAACGGCAGTGAGGCTCAAGCCAGCCTATGACAAAGCGTATCAATGGGCCGTTACAAAGATTAAAAATCACTGGGTTCGGCTGGAATCGGTTCAGTTCAGAATTGATGAGCTGGGCAAAACGGATAGCTACCATACTCGGGCTCATGTTTACGCGAATCTGAAACAGTACGAGAAAGCCCTGGCCGACTTTGACCGGGAAACAGAGCGTGCCTCCGGTCCAACGAAAGAATCACAGATTAATAACTGTAAAGAAAATCTGATTGAGGATATCGCAATTGAAAAAGCAGTTGAGAAAAAACAGGGGCCGCCCCCAGACCCTGTAGGGAGGAAAGTGATCGTCCTTGCATCTGCTGACCTGAAAGAGGGGACCAAAGTCAAAGGTCAGGTTCACACCGGTCAAATTTACACTGTATCGCATGAATCGGGTGACTGGTTTTACCTGGCTGAGAGACCGGGATGGGTTCATCAACGGTATGTCATGCTGTTTGATGAGGCGGCTGACTATGCCGGACTGAAACATTTTGAGCGCCGTATTCAAGCGGCGCCTGCTGATCTCGTGGCGCTGTATTCCCTGGGCAGCCTCAAGGCCTGTCTCGGAAAGCATAAAGAAGCGATCGTCTATTTTCTCGACGGATTATCTGCCATCAAAAAACAGCAGCGTCTGCTGAAGCGGCTCTATGGAGATCAGACACTGGTGCTGTTTCAGTCTGATTTTATCATGAATGTGGGCAATTGCTATCTGGCCTGTGGCGGGGAAAAACGGGCCATCCATTATCTGACTCAGGCGATTGAAATCAGTCCGCTGAACTACGAAGCCTGTTACAACCGGGCTCTGGCTTACATCCGCCTGGGACAGCGACAAGAGGCGGTTAATGATCTCAACAAAGCCTTGGAACTCAGCCCCGGTCATCTGTTGGCGCAAAATCTGTTACGCAAAATTATCGTCGACTGAGATTACTACTCTGTCAAAGGCCACTTCTGCCGGCACGTTTGTGCCTGTGACATTTTCATCCTGTGGATCACGTTTGAAACGATGCATCTTCCCAAATGTCGTCTTCAAATTATCATTTTCGAGTCCAATTCCTGCGTTCTCTATTTAGGAACCAGGAAATTTCAATCCAAATTCTGAGAATGAGGAACTCGAATGCAAGTACATACCAAAAGGGTGCGAAAACGAATTAGTATCTGTTGTCTGCTGCTGGGGGCATTGTTTGAATGTGGCTGTCATTCCGAAACGGTCAATGCCAAAATCCAGAATCCATTCGGCACAGAACATAATCAGCTGTTAAAGAAGAAGACCGGACCTGTTGGAGAAGAGCAGGGGCAGATCCACTTTAATACCTTCTTTCTTCCCTTCATGGTCAAGTTGGGAGCGGACTGGGAACAGAGCCAGTCAGAACCGATTATCACAAATCGGGCTGGAGAAATATTTCCACCAGATAGAATTCCTGAAACAGACTGGCATGATGTGGCCCGAGCCGCCGTTTTTGTTGGCGTCTCTGACTGGCCCGCAAAACCACTACCGAAATCACATCAGTCTGGTTCCATGATTTCAATTGAGCTGAATCCCAGCTATCCCGGCGATTTGAGCCAGATTCAGCCGTCTCTGATGACCTACCGAAAAGAATGGCTGAGCGGTGCACTGGGAGATTTAAAACTGCGAGACGACACGCCCGATGTCAAGCTGATGGGAGTCAGATGGTCCACGTTTGAACTGGATGGGAGTCAGACTGAAAAGAAACGATCGTTTCGGTTTTATCTGGCACGCATTTCCGGCTGTATTATTGAGATCGGCGTTGGTTATCCGTCAGTAACTTCGTCTGCTGAAGTCGACCAGCGACTTACGAGTACTGTTTCACTCGGCCCCCCTTCAGAAGTCGGGCAACTGCAAAAACTCGATCGTTATGCGCGGCTGGGGGTGCTGAACCTGCTCTCAACCGAAGCAAGAGATCAAAGCCAGGGAGTTTCGATGCTGGGGCTTCTGCGAAAACACACATTACCTGAACTGGAGAACGTGTCTTACACTCTGCGAAGACGTTATTGTGAGTTAAAAGCGAGCCTGGATCAGCATAACAGATTGCCCCCGGAACGCGTTCCAACAGGCGAACGGACAGACGCCTTTGGGAATCGCTATATCGTCTATTCGCTATACTCTCGGGTCGCCGTGAATGTGGAGCAGGAGTATCGTCTGGTCCGAAACGGTTTGAGCCTGATCTCGGCGATGCGTCGAGAAATTGAAAAGGCACCTGAACCGAACCCACAAGCCATTGAGTTGCTTTTGTCCACTCCCGAAACGCCATATGAGAAAGCTTATGCCCTGTATCGCGCCATTAAATATGGAGACACTCAGGAGGCACTGAAACTGATTGAAAGTGGAGCCGACCTGGCGGTGCTTGATAACGAAGTTGAAGGCTGGACGGTTCTGCATGCTGCCACTTACTGGGCTCACCCGAAGATTGTAACAGCATTACTCAAAAAGGGCTGTGATCCGAATGCTGTCATTTCCGGAACCAGTTATCGACCATTGGATGTTCTGGTTTCGAATACGCCCGGTAAACCCCTCGACAGTGAACTGCATTTCTTCATGAATTCAAGCGTCAAGGATCCACGGACCATCAAATGCATCAAACTGATCTGGGATGCGGGAGGGCGAGGTGCCGTGTTTCAGCGAGTCCTGCAGTCGAATGCAGATCTGGGTGACCAGGAAGCAATCAATCTGCAGCGGATGCTGAAATAGCGAGTTTTCTTGAATGGGATCAGAGTATTAACCTTAATAAAACAGGTTTAAATGTGTCCCTCATTCTGGAATCAAAGATAAGTTTAACTATCAAATCAGATTCGACTTAAAAAGTAACACTAAATGAATCCTATGATTACAGTCTACTTTATGAGCAATCATCAAGCGGAGCGAGCGATTACTCTGCCTTTTTTTCAGGAGAGAAGGCTCATGGGACAAACAGCATTGAAGAATGGTTATCGTTTCCTGATGCTGGCTCAAGCCCCATCCCAGAATTGTAAAAGCATTTCAATAATTCCCTGTAATTGGCCAGCAAAATCTGCGCGTAAGAACACTGTGAGTTTATCTCGATAGAGATAATCTTACGCGTAGACTCATCCTCTAAGCGATTTCGTGTCAATCATCTGTAGTATCAGCATGCTGACTGGCGGTCTCCTGTAATCCATGCCATAAACGACGGACGGTTGCTTCCGCACACCCTGGAATTTCAACGAGTTCCGCATTTTCAATCTGGTGCGCGCACTTCAACTGCATGATAAATACACGTCTCACGCCGGTCTCTGAAGCCACCGTTGAAATATCAATTGACAGTTCAACAGTGATACCAGAAATAACTGCTGACAATCGGGACTTTCCACGTTTCGTAAATTAGCTTTAGTCCTGCGTGACGAACTCAACACTCGGAAGAAACTCACGGACTTAGAACCTTTAATTGGAGACACAGCAGAGGTAATACTTAAACATGAAGTAAACTGCGTAAACTCTGCTGGCCTGTAAGGCCAATTACAAAAGTAGTTTTTAAATTTCGTCAGAACTCACATAGCACTAAATACATGAGACACTGCCGCGACTCGTTTTTGACGATCCCGAGTCGCGCCCCAGCCAGGCGATGGCCTCGTTCAAAAGCTCTTGAGGGACCGCCGTGTAGTGGATTTCGGCCACGACCAGCAGTGCGTGATCAAGAAACAATCTCTTCAGTCACTGGGAGGCACTCTTGTGGCGGTGCTGTAGCAACGTTTAATGCTACTCCGGTTTTTGTCACCATAAACGTGAATAAGTCATTTTGATTTCGAATACGACAATAACGAATTCACCCTGGATAGACCACAACAAGTTATGAGTAGTTTAGTAGACATTCGCGAAAACGAACATTAACGCAGTGTCTGGCTGCGATTATGAAGGGGCAGGGCATGTGTATCTGGTTTGACGCAAAGACGAACTGAGATGTCGCTATTACGAATTGGCATAGGTTAAGTTGCGCTTTATTCTCGGTTAAGATTCCAGTTTTTTATACTACAAACACTCCGTCTCTGATTGAGTGATTTTATTTATACCTTCTTACTTGAATCGAGGATTTATCATGCGCCGACGAGCTTTTACATTGATTGAGTTGCTGGTCGTGATTGCCATCATTGCCATTCTGATCGCGTTACTCCTGCCGGCTGTTCAACAGGCTAGGGAAGCAGCCCGCCGCTCTGCCTGCAAAAATAACTTTAAACAGGTAGGCCTGGCTTTACACAACTATCACGACACCCATTCCGTATTCCCACCCGGCTCACTGATTGCGGACAGTACTTGCGGGTTTTCCGTGCAGATCCGAGGCTGGGCCTGGAGCGTTTACATCCTGCCTTATCTGGACTTCGCCAACTTGTACAACCAGTACACGTTTACCGATAACTATTACAACACGAGCGTTGCCGACTGGTCTTTAGGCGCGACGCAGATCCCCGTCTATCTCTGTCCCAGTGATGATCAGGGGTTCGAACTGGTGTCCTGCTGCAGTAATCGGACGAATGGTGATTGCACAGTTGGTTCTGCCGGTGATGCCTGTGACAAGCAGGATTTTGGTATTACCAATATGGCGGGGGTGTCGGACAGTGTGCAGCGTCGCTGCTCTGCGACGGCCAATCGTATGGGAGTGAATAAAAATGGCATCTTCTTTGCGCTCTCGAATACAAAAGTCCGGGACGTCATCGACGGCACAAGTAACACCTTTATCGTAGGAGAAGTACTCGGCGGAGGCCCTGGTTCTCATGACGGATTTTACTGGAACTACAGTAACCTGGTTGATACGTCCGATGGCATCAACGGTTTTAATACGCGTCTGGGAACACCGCCGGGAAACTATCGGCTTGATGGGGCGCTGTCCAGTCGACATACCGGTGGTTGCCATATGCTGATGGCCGATGGCAGTGTGCACTTCATTTCCGAGAACATCGATGCGGGAGTTCTGGCAGACCTGACCACGCGTGCCGGTGGAGAAGTTGTTGGCGAATTCTAAGTTTAACGTTTCTATAATATTTAGTATCAGGATGAGTGCGAACCGGTTACGGCTCCTTCTTCTGTTTAGCAATAAAGGTACACTGTAATGATTCGAAGCGGGCTGTTTATCGGATTATTAAGTCTGGTTCTGTCTGGTTGTGGAGCACAACTCGGTGACGAACCATCGCGTCGGGTTGTTCAGGGAACCGTGATTTATGAGGAAGCACCCATCACGGATGGTCTCATCCGTTTTACCCCCCTTGGTGAGCAAGGGGGGCCGGCTTCTTCTGCGTATATTAAAAATGGTACGTTCATCATTGATCATAAGGGGGGCGTTCCATTAGGGAAGCATCGTGTGCAGGTAGAAGCATATCGCCCCGTCGATAAGAAGGTGGAAGACAGCCCGATGGACGATGGTCCGTCCACAGAACAGTACCTTCCCGATGAGTGGAACTCCGCTTCTACACTGGAAATTCAAATTGAAGCGGGACAGGAACCGCTCAAACACGAATTCAAACTGAAGAAATAGTCAATCTGAAAGAGACGCTGTTTAATCAGCTGACTCTGATTGCTTAAGGTCAGCCTCCCCCGAACCAGGCGGCTTTAATGTGTAAATTGTCAGGCCTTCGATCTGTTTCCTGCTTTGGGGCAGCAGCAGACTGAACAGCCAGCCGCTGAGAGCACAGGTAAGAATTCCAATGGCGCCGTATAGAAAAAAATGAACGGTGCCCCGCAGTTGTACCTGGTATAGTACGAATGCACTCAGCGAAAATCCAAGCAGGACCCCCGTCTGTGTCGTGCGGCGTGTAAAAATTCCCGCGATAAACATTCCCGCCAGGCCTCCGCCGAACAGTCCCATGATTTTCAGAAACTGGTCCCAGATGGATTGCGTGTTCGCGCGCGCCAGGTAGATCGCTGTCAGCGTTCCAAAAATCCCCAGTAACACAGTCAGCCAGCGCGCCAGCCGCAAGGCACTGCGGTCGGTGGCTTGCGGGCGTAAGCTCTGGTAGAAGTCGGCAGTGATGGCTGTGGCCATGGAGTTGAGGCTGGTGTCCAGGCTCGACATGGAAGCCGCAAACAGGCCGGCGATCACTAATCCCGAGAGACCGGCGGGAAGCTCATGCACAATGAACCAGGCGAAGATTTCATCGGTGCGACCGAGCGGATCGAGTCGTTCCGGGCTGGCCCGGTAGAAGACCCACAAGCCGGTTCCCAGCGCAAAAAACAGCGTCCAGACCGGAATCGATGCGGCGGCGTTGAGCCAGATTCCCCGCGCTGCCTGACGTTCGTCGCTGGTGGTCAGATAACGTTGAATCACTCCCTGATCGCTGCTGTAGGGAATCAGAAACTTGAACAGGTTCCCGACAATCACGACGCCGATTCCCGTGGATGCCACATCCCAGGAATAATTCACTGCATGCAGTTTGCCGGCTGAGAGACTTGCTGAAATGGCCGACTCCATCCCGCCCGGGATTTTCGACAGTATCACAAACAGGCTGATGAGGGCCCCTCCGATCAACACGAGAACCTGTATGACATCAGTCCAGATGACCGCTTCGATACCTCCCAGCGTCGTATATAATGTCGCCACGCAGCCGATGACCAGAACACAGGTATAGACATCCCAACTGCTGACCGTCGACAAAGCCAGGGCCGGCAGATAGACCACGACTCCCATGCGTCCCAGTTGAAACAGCAGAAATGCACTGCTGCCCACCAGACGCGTCGGTAGACCGAAACGATGCTCCAGGTACTCATAGGCTGTCGTCACTTTCAGGCGACGGTAAAAGGGGAGATAAAACCAGATCACCAGTGGTGCGACCGCCAGTATCATGAAGTTACCCAGCAGGTAGACCCAGTTGGTGCGAAAGGACATGGCCGGGAACGCCATGAAGGTAATGGCACTCAGCGAACTGCCCAGCAGACTCAAACCGGCAGCCCACCAGGGAATACGCTGGCCTGCCAGAAAATATTCCTGGCAGTTCTGGTTCCGCCTGGCAAAATAAACGCTCATCGCGATCAGCATGACCGAGTACAACCCGAGCACAATCAGGTCGGCTGTCTGAAAGCCTTGAGAAAGACGTCGTGAATGTCCCCAGAACAGTGTTTCCGGATAGACCAACAGCACCCCTTCCTGCCAGTTGCAGGCGGACTGAAGTGCGTCTCGTGTCTGGGCAGCGGTTGGCTTTAAGCTAAAAGGGGCGATGCGCCAGGTGTCGGTGATCGTGTGATAGAGCAGATCGTGGTCCTGCGCGGAATCAGCCGGCAGCAGGAAATGAGAAGGCCCCAGGTTAAGGGCGGGCTGACTGAAAGTACTGCGCGGCGCCGAACTGACGGGTTGCCAGTCTCCCTGTTTCTTGTAGAGATAGACTTCGGAAGCTTGTTTCTGCAGCAGATACAAACTCCCGTTCTGAACCCGCAGCACAGGCTGTTGGAGCTGACTTTCAGGCAGTTGCCATTCCTGCCACTTGCGTTGCTGATCTGCGTCGGCTGAAACATCGATCGACCAACCTTTACTGTCGGCACTGTTCTCAAGCCGGCCCAATACATACAGCACATCGTTCAGAACAGCACAGGCGGTCTGTTGAATCGAATCCGGCAATCGTGGCAGAGCGGAAAGTTGCAGTCCTCTATCACTGGCTCGGATCAGACGCACTTCTGCTGACGTTCCCCCACTGCAGATAACGCCGACTGTGGTGGATTGCAGACTGGCTCCCTGCTTAAGTTGTTGAAACAGCGTCGACCAATCTTCAGCGTGGGCAAGGTCGGCCTGCTGCCAGGTTGCTTCCGGCCCGGTGAGTGTGAAGATGCGATTGTCTGCAGAGACGAACAGCAGTTGATTTTGCAGGACGGCATACTTGCCGGCAGTTTCAGTTGCCGGAACAGATAGCTCCTGCCAGTCCAGCGCAGCAGTTTGAGGCTCGGCAGCGCGGGCACTCCCGCCGAAAGACATCAGACACAGGCAAATGAGGAGGAAATACCGTAAGACATACAGCAGAAAGCATCCTCCTGTACTACCAGGAGTCAAACCTGCTGTAGAAGTCATTCAGACACCCAATGCCGATACAATTCCTTGATATTATCGGGAAGCTTTTCGAAAGCCTCTCTGCGAACCGGGATCGCATCGTAATTTTTGCCTCCCGTTTCCAGCACCATCCGTTCATGATCGGGCGTGCCGCGAATCGTAGGAGTCAGGTTGAGCCACCAGGGAGCATAGCGAATGATCAATGCGGCCCGCGACTCATCACTGTAGTTCGGTGCGACAGCATGCCAGAGCCGACTGTCGTAGAGGAAGACGCTGCCGGCAGGACCCGTGGCCTGCAGTTCATCCGGGTGATTTGCATCCTGATCGAAGTCGCTCATTCCGCCAGCAGCCGGGTTGTTGTCATACTTATGACTGCCGGGAAGAATGTAGGTCGCACCATTCTCTTTTGTAAACGGCGTCAGCATCCAGATCGAAGCCAGGTGCATCATCACGTCCGGATAGGGGGCTTTGACGTGTGTCGTGTTCGTGGCATTGTAAGGCCAGTCGGCGTGCCAGTAGCCCCGATCATTGCCGGGATGCGTCACCACACAGTCCGTACAGGAGATACGGACAAAGTCGCCGAAAATCTCTTCCGCGGCTCCCAGTACACGGGGATCGGCCAGGTAAGGAGTAAAGCATTGAGTGGCATTGACCACCTGCTTTAACAACCCTACGCCAATCACGCCGATCCGGTGCCCGCGGGCACGCGTTTTTTCCAGCTCGCGTTCGGCTTCTTCGTGATGCGTCAGCTGAGCGGCGACAACTTCTTCACGGATGGAATCGATCTTACCGGGAGGAATCACATTTTCGACAACACAGTACCCATCCTGTTTGAGGCGAGCGGCAACTTCAAATTGATCCATGGTTGTTCTAACTGCTTTTGATGTTTGATATTTTTAATCGGCCGTATGTCCCGTCACTGTGATACAACCGATTTTTGTCTGAAAAGAAAGGCCCATCGCAGTCTCACCTGATTACGGAACGGCCTGATTACCAAGGTAACATTTTCCTGACCATCGTCTATTCACAATTGCGAATCAGATATTCTGATACGCGTCATTTTCGTGTTGCAGTGTACTTACTACTATCGCTTAAACAATTTGTTCCGGACTTTGAGAGGTCTGGCGAAATTCACCCGGAGTCTGACCAACTTTACGGCGAAACAGGTCCATAAAATAGGCGGCACTGTTGAACCCGCAGCGGTAGGCGATTTCCGTATTGGAGAGTGTTGTTTCTGCCAGTAGCTCCCGGGCGCGCACCAGTTGCAGGCGGATGATTTCTGCTTTGGGAGAACGGCCCAGCAGTTTTCGAAACCGTCGTTCCAGCACGCGGCGTTCCAGGTTGACCTGCTTGACGACGTCCTCCACCTGGATCTGCCGACAGGCGTAGCGTCTGATATACTGAATCGCGGTTGCCAGTTCCGGATCGGTGACAGCCAGTGAATCCGTCGAGTGCCGCGAGACGACCCGGCGGGGAGGGATAAAGGTCAGATCGGAAACCGGTTTCTGCTGCATTAAGGAATCCAAGACGGCAGCCGCCTGGTATCCCACCCGTTGGGGATCCACGTCGATGCTGCTGAGACGCTCGTCGCTGAGTTGACAGAGAATATCATCATTACCGACTCCCAGTACCGCGACTTCTTCCGGAACGGAAATATTGTGTGTCTGACAGGCATTCAAGACTTCCCGCCCTCGTGTATCATTGCAGGTAAAGAGCGCCAGTGGTTTGGGCAGACCTTGTAACCAGCGGGCGATCTGTTCCTGCTCGCGTTCCCAGGAAGGCCCCTCTTTGCCGCCTCCCCGTGGTGTAAACAGCGCGCATTCGGCACCGGTTTCCTGAATCTGCTGCTGAAATTTAAGACAGCGTTGATCGAGCATGGGACGCAGGCCGGTTCGAAATCCACAGGCGGCAAACGACTGATAACCCCGGTCCAGAAAATATTGAACCGCCAGTTCTGCGACCTGCTGATTGTCAGGCGCGACAAACGGAACCTGCGGCTTGGGAATCAGCTCTCCAAGTAGATCAACCGTTGGTACACCGGATTGCTTTAACAGCCGTGCCGTTTTGGCGGTGTCGATAAAAGCGATGATCCCGTCACCATCCCAGGAAGAGATCCAGGAAGGCGCCACTTGTCCAAAACCGCAGGGGCGATACAGAATCGACCAGGTTTCGTGTTCCTGTATGTATTGCCAGACGCCGTGCAGAATTCCACGACCGTAGCCTCTCGACGTTTCCACAAGCAGCGCTACTCGCAAACGATCCACAATGATGAGCCTTGTTGTTTTAAATCAGTATTATTCCGAAAGCCGTTGATAGTATTTTTTGTCAGTTCTGTTTGTAGAGTCTGTCGCCGGGAATAGCAAACCGATTCTGCCGTAAAAATCGGAAGTCGCAAAAGTGAACAGGTTATTCGCTATGTTGAATAGACGTCGGTTGCCGCAGCGACCATCATGAGAATGCGGTTTTCATTCCGGTCACCAGACCTTTTCAGTCAGAGTACCGGTGATTCACGTAGGAAAACAAAACAGACTTTTCATCGATTCAATACGGGAGCAGTGACATTATTTTTCATTCTCGACGATTCCTCATTCTGTGTTTATTGCTGGCGGTATGGTTCAACCTGACTACGGTCTCTGCGAAAGAACCGGCGATCGACAAATTGTTCCTCCTGGCTGGTCAGTCGAACATGGTTTCACAGGGAACCCTGGCAGAACTCCCGGAACAATTACAGCAACCACCGAAGAACGTCTATTTCTGGTCAAAAGGAACATGGGTTCCTTATCACAATAAAGTTGCTTACATAAAGCCCGGTAAGGAATTCGGTCCCGAGCTGGCGATTGCCCATGAACTGTCGCGGGCATTTCCGGACGAGAAGATTGGTCTGATCAAACATGCCAAAGGAGGCACGGCCATTCGTCTCTGGCAGCCGCGCATGCCTCTGGTCAGAGGCTTGTTTCAGAAACTGGACGACGCCCAGAAAGCCGGCGGGGGAGAAGTCGCTGCTCTGTTCTGGATGCAGGGGGAACGGGATGCCCGCTTCCATGAACCGGCGTATGCAAAGAAATTCCAAAACCTGATTCAGGCGGTACGACAGAAGTCAGGTCAGCCTGAGTTACCGGTTGTCTTCGGTCGCATCAGCAGAATTATTCCGGAACGGGAATATACAGACCAGATCCGACAGATACAGCAGCAGGTTGCCGATAAACTGGCGAACGTCGTTATGATCGACACGGATGCACTGGAACGGAAACCGGAAGAAATCACCGTGAACGGCAAGCCGACAAAGTTGCTGGCGCATTACAGTTCTCGCGGGCAGATCGATCTGGGAACGCAACTCGCGCAAGCCTATTTAAAACTGGCATCGACTGGGGGCGCTGCTCCCCGGTCCGACGATCTGGCAACGCGGCTGTTGAACGCCGAACCAAATGCGCAGGCCTGTTGTGAGAATGCAGCCCAGTTCGAAATTGCCCCCGTCAATCTCCCTTATCATCCCCAGGGGGACAATGACCATTACGGCTGGCCCGTCGCTACCAAGTCGGGCGATTCCCTGATTGTCGTTCATCGCGCCATGCCGGGGCATAATGTGAAACTCGCGGGCAAAGCCGATGCCGATACCACCTATTCCGTGATTGTGCGTTCAACAGATGGAGGCAAAACCTGGTCCACGCCTTACGATATACGGGACTGCATGCAGGCAGCAGACCGTAATCGAGGCGGAATGATTCCCCTGTCCCATCGTTACAAATTCGGACCCAAGAACTTAAGTCCGCTCGGCTACAAAGTGCATCTGAATGCCATTGGAACGCTGCGGAACGGGGCGGTCATTCTGGTCAGTAATCATGGTGTCTTTCGTTCGGATGACGAGGGGAAAACCTGGCGCCATCTGAAAACCGCCTTTCGGGAGGACCATCATTCCGGCCCCATTGTTTATGTCGGCCCCCGAATCATCGATGATCCGAAACTGGGCCTGCTACTGTTCGGCCACCATACGAAGTATAAGAATCATCGCCCCGGCACGATCGTCAGGGAACTGGCCCTGTATCAGTCGCAAGACGGGGGAGAAAGCTGGAACAACATCAGCATGCCGCTTCCCGACTGGTGTCATCAGGCCGAGCCCAACTTTATCTTTCACCAGGGAGAGTTCTATGGTCTGGCCCGAAACCAGACGACGCGCCATTTGATTCAGCTGCGCGGCAAACCCGGCGCATCGTTCGAGGCCAAAGAGACCAACATGATCAGTAAACGCTCGGTAGATACTTCCGATCTGATATTCAATCCCGTGATCGGAAACTTCGAAGCGGTGCAGTCGGATCGCAGCAGCATGTCGATCAATCTCTTCAGTATCTCACCAGAGAAATGGGAGACGGCGGACTGGAAGCTGGAATGCCGATTGCTGGACCGCAAAGGAAGTTTTTATGCGACAGCCGACGGCTTTCATACCGGAGGTTCTGTCGTCGATACAAAAACCGGTGTGCAGCATGTCTTCTTCTATTCCGGTGCACCGGGGGGACCTGCAGGTGTGTTTCGACTGACGCGCCCCCTTAAGACCACTCTACTGACGACCGATTGTGAAACGGAACAAAAAAACTGAACGCGATTAGAAATGAAAGTGTTCTCCAGGAATATTCCACGTCGCGTTTTTTAACCATTATTTACATGCCGTTGAAAACGAGCAAATCAGGTACGCATTAAAAACCACTCATCCAGGTACACAACCAGCAAGAAAACAATATCGTAACCGGTTGTCAATTAACACCTTACAAATACGCCCGGGTGGATTCGAACCACCGACCTACGGATTAGAAGTCCGTTGCTCTATCCAGCTGAGCTACGGGCGCTGAAGTTTCCTGATAGACCCCGATTGTGTGAATCATGTTCGCTGCAGTGGGACTTCAGGACGTGCTGGATTTTAACGGGAAAGTACTTTCATTCTCAATACTTACAACACTGAATGAGGGACCGGAATTGAAAAAAATCCACTTCGGCGTTGAGATCGCTCCAAAACCACCTCCGCATTTCAGCATATATGCAGACAAAGCACGATTAATATAATCAATCAGGGGTGGAAATGTTAATCGGCCTGCTTAACCAGTTCGTGAATCCTGTTGATCAGAATATCTTCGGTACCGCGAGCCCAGCGACCCGGCAGATTGTAGTAGATCATCGAGAAATCAACTTCATAGCCTCCTTCGTCCCGCATTCGTTCAGATGCAACATAGCCGAAGATGTCATTGGCATACGCAGTCACCCAGACCGCATCGCTGTTCAGTTCTTTTTTGAGCCGGAGAGCATAGTCCACAACGACTTCACCTCCCAGAAAGATCATCGTCAGCTGATTGCCGAACTTCCAGACCTGCACCGGAGCAGGGTAGCTCGTCGGCAGCTTACCAAATTCCTCAAAATGCTTGAGCATGTTGTACGCATGCTGTCTGACCTGGGGCCGCCGATGATCCAGCGTAGTCTTCGGTCCCTCTTTCGCTGGAGGATCAAAGGGAAGATCGGCTTTACCGTAAGCGGTGCCCAGTGGAGCGGTGATGGGCACCGCCGGTTGTTTGAGCAGACGGGCAACTTCCACTGCAATCGCCCGTCCGTGACCAATCGCCAGGTCGCGGGCGACCTCTTTGTTTCCGCGAACCGGATTCTGGTCGGCACCACAACCGATTGTACAGATTGCGATGATGTCTCCCTGTTGTTCTTCAATATATTTTGCAGCATAGCCGGCCCAGTCCCCATTCAGCCGATTGTAATCACTGCCAAAGGTCGTGCAATGACAGGCATAGTTGAATATCACTCCCCGCAGCTTACCATTCGCATCGGTGACTTTCAGAACCGGCAGACTGTGATCCACGGGTCCATCCGGATTCACACCGAACCCGGTCCATTTGCCATTTTTCAACACACGTCGATTCTGTGCAAAACCGACTTTCCCTGTCACAAACGACAGTGTTCCCGGCTGCAGATCTTCAATCGCCCGCCCAATCGTCTGGACAATCCGTTGCTCGACGCTGTTCCAGTATTTTTGTGAAGCACCGCGTTGCGCCTCGGTCATGGGCGTGGCAAAGATATTGGATAGTCCTTCGACGGGTTGCGGTGCAGTATGTGAATGTGTGCTGCAGAGAACCAGTTGGTCGCGACTCAAACCATACTTCTGTTTAACATGTTGCGCAATACGGTCTGTAAGACTACCGGCAAAACCGATCGAGTCGAGTGAAACCAGCGAGCAGATTTTCTGTTCTGGCGTTTTAATGGCGATCGCGCGAACGAATAATGGCTCATCGACTCCTTCATACACAACGTCTCGATTTCCATACCCCGAGAGTCGAAGCGGTGTCTCCGGAGTAATCTCCGTTCTGGCAAAACCGAAGGAGAAGGGGATCTCAGCAGCAGAGACATCATTCGCCCTGAACAGACCGTCTGCGAATACAAACAGCAGACACAGCAGCCATGGAGGAAATCTTTCAGTCATCGGAACCTCCTCAAAACCCAGACACAATTCTCAAACAGAGACATAACAGGGATTATGACCGGTAACCGCCTGCATGGGAACCAGTGCTCCCTCAGATTTTGGAGATTGTCTTGACCTCTTATAAAACAACAAAGCCCATTGAATGAGTATTGTCGCGCCAGAAACACACTCTTCAACGGGCTTTGTTGTAATGTAGATCGCGGACTGGTTTGTGTTTGTCTGTTTATTTTGCTGTTTTCCTCTATGAATTTCTGGTGAGGAATCTCAGGTAGATCTTGCTTTTCAGACGTCGGATTTCTATCAACTAAACAATGTCCAGTATTACGATAACGTCTCCAGAGCCATTTAGTGCGAGTTCATCAGAGTGAGAGACTCTACGGTGAAATGTGATGCGTTCTGGTATTCGCCAGTTTTGTAGTGGGTATTCATGTAGTACAAACGGTATTTTTCACTCTCAAACTCATGCTTCATTCTATTGAACTCGTCGGAGAACAGACTGCGTTCGCTAAAAGGAGATATTGCCGATGGCCGGAGTAACGGTAACCTGCCCGCATTGCCAGAATAAGTTGAAACTCAAGAGTCCTGATCTGCTTGGGAAAAAAGTGAAATGCAATTCATGTGAAACACCGTTTGTGTTGAAAGCCGACGGCAAAAAGAGATCGAAGCCAGCCCCTGATAAATTCGAAGACGACTTTGGTGAATTCGATAACTCTGTGATGGAACGCGCCCGCCGCGCCCGTAAACGGAAAGGAAAGTCAAGTACCAAAAAAAGTACTGCATCAGCAAGCGAGAAGTCAGCCAGGTCAGCCAAGAAATCGGAAACGAGTATACCACTTCCGCTATTAATTGGTGGCTGTGTGCTGGGAATGTTGATCACGGGGGGACTGGGGTACTTTGTGTTAAAATCGAGCAGTGCCCTCAATGCCGGGCAGGTAGCCGCCGACAATGTAGAAGTGCCACAGAAATTCGATAAATTCTCGCCCGAAGTCGGTGATATTGGCTGTGAGTATCCCGCAGGCTGGAAAGTTAAAAACGGAGGAGGTCAGGGGGGAGTACAGAGCTGGGCCAAATTTATTTCACCGGATGAAGAAATCACCATTTCCATTCGCGGGAACATGGCCGGTTCTGCGTTGGGAAGTGCCGGGCTCGCGATGAATCAGGGAGGCGATGCTGAAGACATCGAGCCCCCTGTAGTTGGCATTCACCATTTAATGAAACAAAAGTTTGAGGACGATTATTCCAACTATGAAGAGCTGGGTAACTACACATTACTCAAAACCAAAATGGGGGATGCCTGCCAGTCAATCTTTACCACGAAAAGTCTGCTGGGCGGAAAACAGAAAGGCTATCGTGTGACACTGCTGACAGATCGGGTACAGTTTAATCTGGTCTGCCTGTGTGATGACGGAGTCTTTGATAAAATGCGGCCCGTCTTCGATCATGTCGTCGATACGGTGTACGAAAAATAATTTACGGGAACTACCGGTTTGTACGTATCACCATTAATCACCTCAATTCTCGAACGATGGTACTCAGTCCCCTGGAGATGCGTCATTCAAAGGGGGATACAGTCTAGCCCCAATGCCAGGCGAACTGTTTCTTGAAGTGATGGTAGTACAGGCCAATCATCCTCAGCGCGACAATTTCCAGGTAAAGCAGGACCGGTATCATGAAAATGACGACGACAATACCGTGCTGGGCAGAGATATAGGCAGTAAAGAAATAAACCACCGTCGAGACGAACATCGCGCCGGCTGTAAAGAAATAAGCGGCGAATGATTTAAGTATCGTGAGCAGCATCAGATCAATCCGGAGCACGGTTTCAAAGCCTCCCACGGCCACACAGAGCGCCAGGATCGGCCAGAAAAACAGTCCCGCACTATACAGAGAAATCAGAATCGCGATCTGCCCTCCCGTCAGTAAATCAGTCAGTGCTTCGTGATCGACTCCAATCATAAAGATTTTCAGCAGCAGAAAGCCTTCGAAGTTGACGGCGTAAGCCAGAAAAAGCATCGCAGGAAAATGTACCATGAACCAGGTGGCAATCCACTGCAGCATTGGAAAGAAGAAGCCTTCCTCGGGACTTAACTCGGGAAGTTCTTTGCGTCCTGTGGCCGATTCGTAGATGACGCTGAAGCGATAATTGCTGTACCAGCCTAGAATGATCAGTTGCCCAATCAAACCTAAAATCGCGGCGAAGGGTAAAATGATGTCTTTGGCAAAGAGCAGCATGCAGATCAGGACGAAGGTAAACAGGTTGCCGGGGTCAAGCAGAAACAGAAAAGTCTGAACCAGATCCTGCGTGTAGTTATTTTCTTTTTTAGCGGTGACCGGTCCATCTTCATCGCCGTCATACTTTTCCGCCTTGACCATCGGTTTGCGTACGGGACGTCGAATCGTTCTGGCTTTCGCCTCCTCTTCGACGGCGTCATCGAGCAGTTTCGAAAAATCATCTCCGTCACCGAATTCTGCTTCCAGTTCAGGAATTTTTATGGTTTCGCCGCACTCTTTACAGCGGAGTTTTTTTCCGGCTGCCTCGTCCTGAACCTTATAATTCTTACCGCAGATTCCGCAACTGATTTTGATCGTCATCCTGGTCTCTCATCAGAAGAAGCATATATTTTGTCGGCTGTTTTTTTTTAACGTTTCAGAACATCATGAAGATCAAATTCTTTTCGGATATTCTGTTCCCCTATACAACCAGCATCCTACCTGTTCGCGTGACGACCTGCAGCACCTTATTCTGCAATTCAGCAAACTTCATCAGGTTTTCCTGATTGTGAAACAGGTCATCTATTTCTTCCGCAGTAGACTCTTCTTGAACTATTAACACTTCGACAATCCTATTTTTAAATAAGGGTGATAAATACTCACTCAAGAATAGTTTCCCTAATGAACCTTCCTGATCAATTTGATCTTTATGAAATGGAATGTCCCACCACCGCCTCACTGAGCGCAACAGAAGTCATTCTCATCCACTGAATAAAACTCACTGTTTCAATCCGACCGCATTTTTCTCTAAGGAGATTCTAACGTGCTGCAACGTCAACGAAGAACTAAAGGATTTACCCTGATTGAACTGCTGGTGGTTATCGCCATCATCGCCATTTTGATCGCTTTACTGCTACCAGCAGTACAACAGGCACGGGAAGCCGCCCGCCGCAGCTCCTGTAAGAACAATGTCAAACAGATTGGAATCGCCATGCACAACTACCACGACGTGCACAACACGCTGCCTCCCGGTTACCTGGACGACGATCCTGCCGCCAATGTGACTAATCATAACCTGTTGGGTTGGGGCACATTCATTCTGCCTTATGTTGAGCAGTCTGCCCTATACGATTCTATCGGTTCGGCAGGTGGTTTTAACAACGACTGGACCACTATCCCGGAAATCACCACAGGAACGGCGACTGTGGCGGTTCCTTATTCCAAAATCAAACTAAGCGCCTACATCTGTCCCTCTGATCCCATGGGAGGCATCAATACCGATGTCGGTGGATATGGTAAATCCAACTACACTGGAGTCGCCGGAAACACCTATAAAAGCTCCGGCTCGACCAAGCCGACCGGTTCATTTTACGATAACTCCAACGTCGCTTTCCGAGATATTCGCGATGGTTTAAGTAACACTATGCTCATCGGCGAACGGGGAACGGAAGGCGCCAAAAACGGCACCATCTGGATCGGTAATTACTCCGATGCCGCCTACTATACACAGAACGCAATCACCTCACCAAGCAGCGCTTATTATGGCATCAATGGAACCGCTGGTTCCTGGAACTTCACCAGTTCCCACACCGGAGGCTGTCACTTCCTGTTTGGTGACGGGGCGGTTCGCTTCCTCAGTGAAAACATCGACCTCGCCACCTACGGCAACATGGGATACATCGCTGACGGAAACGTCATCAATCTGCCTTAAGCTCAGCACATTACTTTAAAAACTGATGGAGTGCGTCGTCCAGTAGGGACGGCGCTCCATCTTCTCACTCCTACTCCCATTAATACCTGAAGAGATGACAGGCACAATGAAATATTTCGTAATCCTATTTTTGACCCTCACCCTGGCTGGTTGTGAAAGCAGTTCCACGGCTGCTCCCGAAGTCAGCCCCGGCCTTTCACAGAACCAGTTGGTTCCTACCCTCGAGAAAATCGCAGAGACCGGTGAATACTCGGCCGTGCTGCAGGACCTGACCGTCGGCCTGGAAAACGCCGGCCACATGGAACAGGCTGTCACCGTACAGAGCTTTAACGAACTCTCCGATCCCGAAGACGTGAAGGAACTCGCGACGAAAGTAGCTGAATCGTTGAAAAAGTAGTGAGGTAAAAACAGGTAGATGAAGCGATCTTACTGCAAATCACTTTATCACCACTTAAATTACGGGTATAAAGAACTCCAGGTTGATCAGCTGTCCTTAAAATCAACGCTGATACCTGGAGCATACCCGATGATCGATTCCGCCGATTTTAAACAAAAACTGCTACAAGGCCTGGGCGGTGACTGGCCCGCGCCGCCGGACTTGAATGTCAAGCACCGTGATACGATTCAGAAGGATGGTTACCGGATTGAATCGCTGACCTACGAAGCCGAGGTCGGCGATCCGATTCCCGCCATGTTGCTGATTCCCGACATGGTCTCGCCTGCACATCCGGCGCCCGCTGTGGCGGTCTGGCACCAGCATGCCGGGCAGTACCATCTGGGGAAAAGCGAACCGGCAGGCCTGGCCGGAAACCCGATGCATCACACCGGAGCCGCACTCGCCAAAGAGGGTTTTGTCGTGCTCTGTCCCGATGCGCTCTGTTTCGAAGAGCGACAGGATCCCACTGGCAAACTCAAAACAGGAAATTTCGAACGCTTCGAATTCCTGCGCTACGTCGTCGATGGCAAATGTATGGCCTGGAAAAATATACTGGACATGAAACGAGCCATCGACTTTCTGCAGAGCCGTCCCGAAGTCATAGACGAGAAAATCGGCTGCTACGGGCACTCGATGGGTTCCACACATACCTGGCTCATCGGCCCCTGGGAACCACGCCTCAAATGTCTGGTCGGCAACTGCTGTCTGCCCACTTACAAAGGCATTCATCGCGAACATATGCTGCACTGTTTTCCGAATTTCATTCCTGGAATTTATGAATATGGTGATACCCCTGACATCGCTGCCCTGATTGCTCCCAGGCCGTTGCATCTGAATTTCGGCGAACTCGACAAAGGCAGCCCCATCGACGAAGTTCGCCGCGGTGTCAAAATAATTGCAAACAACTATGCTGCCATGAATGCAGAAACATACTTTACTTATTATATTGAAGAGGGATCCGGGCACGTGCTCTCTCCCGCCATGTGGGAGAAGACCCTGTCCCAGTTCCAGCGATATCTAAAGATCTAACATTTTTAAAAGCACGGAAATATTCATGGATGCATTGAACTATACCAGAGAACTCGTGACCTTCGAGTCCACCAGTTGTTTTTCGAACCTGGCAGTCAGCGATTATGTGGAAGCCGTTCTGAAAAATCTGGGGTTTGCCATTGAGCGTCTGGAATACGACGACGCGAAGGGAATTCGCAAAGCCAATATCATCGGTCGGCGGGGCTCAGGGCAGGGGGGCATGGCCTATTTTGCGCATACTGATGTTGTTCCCGCTGATCCCTGGTTCACAGAAGACTTCAGTCCCTTCACACCGACGCAGATTGATGACAAGCTGTACGGTCGAGGCAGTTGTGACATGAAAGGCTCCATTGCCTGCATGCTCGCCGCCGCGAAACAGTATGTCGAACGCGATTTGAAACACCCGCTCTACATCACATGTACCGCCGATGAAGAAGTAGGCTATCACGGTGCCCGGAACGTTGCAGAAAAATCTACCATGTACCAGGAAATGGTGGCTGGTGAAACTCATGGGATTATCGGAGAGCCCACTCGACTGGAAGTCGTTTATGCTCACAAAGGAACGTATGGCTTTCAGGTGATTTCACACGGTCGGGCCGCTCATTCCAGCCTGAGTACCGGCGTGAATGCCAACCTGGCTATGATTCCGTTTCTCGTCGAAATGAAAAAACTGTATGACGAATGCATGACCGATCCCCGCTGGCAGAATGAAGAATTCGATCCCCCTACGAACGGATGGAACATCGGGATCAACGACAAGACTTCGGCCGTCAATATCACGCCACCTCAGAGTATCTGTACGGTTTATTTCCGTCCCATGCCAGGACAGGAGCCAGACGAACTGGTAGAGCGTGCTCGCAGCGCCGCCGAAAAGTGTGGCCTTGAATTTCAGTTCAAATGCGGCGGCACCCCTGTTTACACAGACCCGAACTCTCCCTTCGTCAACGAAGTCCTGCAGATTGCCGGCAAAGATAAAGCAAAGACCGTTTCCTATGGCACGGATGGCAGTCTGTTTCCGGAAATGAAGAACATGGTCGTCTTCGGGCCAGGAGACATCGGTCAGGCACATACGCACGATGAATTCATCGAACTGGAACAACTGGAGTTGGGCACACAAAAGTTTGCTAAGCTCATTGAACACTGGTGCTGCTGACAGCAAAAGAGGTCATTACTCTGGAGCAGCAGCGTTGTTGAACTGTTCCGGATCAAACGGATCGGCAGGCTTCTCTTTGACCAGCTCATTGATTTCCTGATCGGAAAGTTTTTTCGGCTCGAAACCGGAAATCAGGGAGACATCCCCTTTTAACTGTGCCGGTTCCGCTTCCATATCAGCCTGCTGAATTTCCTTTGTCGTCGAAATACCCGCAGCCAGTTTCAGCAGATTTTCCCGTGCCTGTCCGGTACGGCGTTGCGCCCGCTTCGTCAGACGATCTGCACGTAACTGATCTTGCTTAATACGATCCGCAACTACATCGGCAACCCATTTCTGAATGACCTCCTGTTGTTTTCGTCCGGCATAACCCGTGTATACCACCATTCCCTGCTGCGGATGTTCCTGCTCTGATTTGACCAGTAGCTGGCTGCGCAGTGGGTCTTCCAGGTCAATCCACCGCAATACTTCTGCCAGGTTTTTCTCAGCATAAAAACGATGGTTTCCATATCGACGGGTGACCTGTGTCAGACGAAATTCCGATTTCGCAGCATTGCCGTGACAATTGGCATTCCCACATTTATTCAGCATGATCGGTTGAATCTTACGTACAAATAAAGCCGACTGCTCGCGCGAGATACCGGTCAGCGAGGTCGCCTCGTCAGAACTTTCCAGTTGTTTTTTGATCAAAGTTTCCTGAATCTTTTCCTGGACCGTAGGCTGATTCTCGGCTGAAACGCCCATCAGTCGACGCAGCATCAACTGTGGTTCCGAACGTTTTGGTTCCAGCCGGATCGCATCGCGCAATTCACTTTTGGCCTCTTCGTAAAGCTCATGGGTAATGCACCAGCGGGCCAGATCCAGATGTGAATTCGCTGTCGGGTACTTCATTGCCGCACGCTGTTTCAGGTAGATTTCATGCAAATCCTTCGCTTCAAACAACACGCTGTCGAAGGGAACCACCATGCTGCCGGTCGGGTTCTTAACGAGATATCCACCGGCACTTTCACTGATCTCGCCGGAAACCATGCGGCCGGTTTTCATCAACAGCAATGAGGTCTCGGAACGAACTGTTGCCGGCAGGGGTTCCTGAGAAAATGCAAGATCCAGATCGGACAGACCGAAGCAGACCAGGCAGGCGTACATGATAATTGACGATTTAGATTGGGAACTGGAAATCTTCATATTAACCCGTTTCACGAGTGTGAGACAGAAAAAGAGAAACATCAACGAGATGGCTATACTGTGCCTAAACGATTGATATATTAGGACTTGGTATTAATTATCATGTGGGGAAAGCAGTCAGAAGAGGTGAGAGAATTCTGAGTACTCTCTCTTATTTCATTTTGCGAATCTGGTCAACCCAGGTTTACCACCGCGCCCTTCGTGGAACGTTCCACGACTGAAATCTTCCAGACTGTCTGTGCTCCGCTGGTTGATTTCAATAGAAATCCAGTCAGAATAGAGGCTCAGAAAATCGTATCATCTGCTGAGATCGCTCGGCATCCAGATTAGGACAGAACATAAGATGAGTGAGGATTCCCAGTACCTGGCACAGCTGATTGGAAAAACGGTCGTCGTCGACCTTTCCAGCCTGTATGTGATCGCCGGAACTCTGATCGGGCAGGATCAGCATTACCTGTTTCTGGAAAATGCAGACGTACATGATCTGCGCGATACTACTACCACACGGGAAACGTACGTCCATAAAATTGGTCTGCACGGGATCGCCGCGAATCGAGAGCGCGCGCTGGTCTCGCGAAGAGAAGTCGTTTCACTTTCGGCGCTGGAAGATATTATTCGCTGATCCGTTCATCTCAAACTAAAAAGCCCCACGGAACCAGTGTCCCGCGGGGCTTTATTATTTAACCAGATAATCTCAATTTACAGAGACCATCCATCACGGTAGTCACGACTCAGGAATTTATTAGCTTCAGGAGCGTTAGTGAATTCCATTTTCTTCGCATTCCATTCCAGCTTCTTGCCGGCACGAATGGCAGCATTCCCCAGCAGGGTCGTTTCTGTCAGACGGCTGGCGTAGTTGAAGTTGGACATTGCCGGATCTCCACCTTTACAGGCCACAACAAATTCTTCAAAGTGACCGGGAGAACGAGGCAGGCTCTGCTCCGGTTTTTTGAAGTCTTTGAACTTGTCTTTGGGCAGCAGCACATATTCTGCGCCGTAGTCATCGGGCGTATAAAAATTACCTTCATCTCCCACGAGAACCACGCCACTCGATTTCATTTTCTCACCCATCAGCAGTTCTTCAGGTGGTAAATTACCGCCATCGTACCAGGTCAGTTTCAGCGGGCAGAGTTTGTTTCCTTCGCCGCGCTCACCAAACTGATAAGTGATCTTCGTGGACTTGGGATAAGTTTCGTTTTCAATCATGCCTTCCTGTTCTGCGACAATCGACTGTGGATCGTACAGATCCAGCGCCATCACATGCATGTTCATGGTGTGACAGGCCATGTCGCCCAGAGCCCCGGTGCCGAAATCCAGCCAGCCACGCCATTCAAACGGATGGTACAGTGTGCTGAATTCGCGGTAGGGTGCAGGTCCCAGGAACAGATCCCAGTGAATGTGTTTGGGAGCCGGTTCCCCTGTGGGTGGACGATCAACGCCTTTGCCCCATACAGGCCGGTTGGTCCATACATGTGCTTCCCGTACGTTCCCCAGTACGCCCGAACGAATGACTTCGACAGCTTCCCGGAATCCGTCCTTGGCAGTTCCCTGGTTCCCCATCTGAGTGGCCACGCCATGTTCTTGAGCTGTTTCCCGCATCACGCGTGCTTCGTGAACCGACCAGGTCAATGGTTTCTGAGTAAAACAGTGCTTGCCTTTTTTCATCGCCATCACACTGGCAGGAGCGTGCGAATGATCCGGAGTACTGACAGTGACCGCATCAATCTGGCCTTCCATTTCGGTCAGCATTTCCCGGTAATCATTAAACTTTTTCGCTTTGGGATAGCGGGCTGCCGCTTTGAGCAGACGTTTGTCATCGATATCACAGATGGCAATCAGATTCCCGTTATCGGCGGCAGATTTTGAATCGCTGGAACCTTTGCCGCCGACACCAATCGAAGCAAAATTCAATTTTTCCAGTGGCGATTTTTCTGCTGCCAGCAGGTTTTGTCCGCTTACCCAGAACGCGGCGCCTAACGCCGAGGATTGTTTAATAAACTCGCGGCGAGTAGTACGTTGACTCATGAAGTGCTCCTGTTTGAATGTCTAATGTTATCGTATTACGCCATTTTATCTTTGTCGGTTAAAACGTTTCTGAACTTTCAGGATTCTCATATCGGATAATTTCTATTTATTGTAGTTATCCCCCAGACGAAAGAAAACAGAATTACGCCTAAATCAGGCAGGATCTTCAAACAGCAGCTTCAGGGCTGAGGCTTGAGAGCTCCCGATAATTTTGAAATATTTTCCAGCGGGACTTTTCTCTGAACAGGAATCATGTCAAAGTAAACTTAAGATTCAGCGTTCCCACCCAGATCACCCCGCTAGATGAAATTGACGTAATCTATGAACACCCATGAATCCACCGGCGAAAACCCAGTTTTTGATATTTTAATTTCTGGCGGTACTGTGATTGATGGTACAGGCTCTCCGCGCTATCAGGCAGATGTCGGTATCAAAGGGGATGCCATCGTCGCGATTGGTGAACTGCCTGAAAGTTCAGGAGCCACCGTGATCGACGCCACCAACAAAGTCGTCGCTCCCGGTTTTGTGGATGTACATAATCACTCCGACAGCTGGCTGCTCAATACACCCAACTTCATCTCCAAAACCTCTCAGGGCTTCACCACCGAAGTCATCATGGCGGATGGTATCTCGTATGCCCCCGTGGACCGCTGCACCGCTGCGGACTGGGTCTATTATCTGCAGTCGCTGGACGGACTCTACCCGCATGAATATACCGGCTGGGAATCGCTGCAGGATTATATGAACCTGATCGACGGCAAGAATGTGCAGAACGTAATGACACACATTCCCTATGCGAACCTGCGTTCAATGGCATGTGGTTTCGGTCGTCAGCGAGTTGATGATTTTCAGATGAAACAGATCTGCGCCGATGTCCGCAAAGGGATGGAAGCAGGCGCAGTCGGCCTGTCAACCGGTCTCGATTATGTCGCTCAATGTTTTTCCACAACAGATGAACTGGTCGAAGCCTGTCAGGCAATGGCCGAATACGACGGGCTCTATGTCTCGCATATCCGCTACAAAAAATCGCTGATGCCGGCTATCGAAGAACTGGTTGAGATTGGAAAAAGAGCAGGGGTCAAAGTGCATATTTCCCATATGAAAGGGCAACATCCCGGTCAGGCAGAAGAGGCTCTCGAATACATCGACAAAGTTGCCCGTCACGAAGTTGATATCTCGTTTGATGTGTATCCCTATCAACCCGGTTCCACCATGCTGCACTTTCTGCTGCCTTATGAAGTATTTGAAGACGGACCGAAAAAAGCGATTGAAAAGTTAAAACAGCCCGAAATGCAGTTGCGTTTCAAATATGGACTGGAAAATTATCTGCTGGATATTTCTGCGATCCAGATTGCCTGGGTACTCACCGAAAAGAATAAACAGCATCAAGGCAAATCGCTGAGCCAGTATGTGGAAGAATCAGGTCTTCCTAAAGAAGAAGCATTGATCAACCTGCTGATTGAAGAAGAAATGGCGGTCCTGCTGGTCTTTAACATGGGAGATGACCGGCTCGTTGATCCTGTTCTGAAGCATGACCTGTACATGATGGGAACCGACGGAATTTATATGGAAGGGGGCATGATCCACCCTCGCCAGTTTGGTTCGGCAGCCCGTCTGCTGGGTCCCTGCGTACGAGACCACAAGCTCTTTTCACTGGAAGATGCTGTCTATAAATTATCCGGTTCTGCAGCGAAACGTTTCGGCATGGCGCAGCGGGGGTTCGTGAAAGAACAGCATTTTGCAGACCTGGTGATTTTTGATCCTGATACTGTGCAGGATCATGCCACCTATGATAATCCGCAGCAATTCTCCAGCGGCATCGAATATGTCTTCACCAATGGAATTCCCATCGTACACAATAATCAGCCGCTGGAAATCACTTCGCAGATATTACCGGGTCGCTATCTCCGCTATCAACCTAAATAAGGCTGCAGACGGGCAGCTGTCTGTGGATCCCGGTATTGATCTTTACCAATACCATACACGGCTCCCACCTCAACGGCCTGTTCCTGGTACTCCGGATAATTGGAGACCAGCATCAGCGGACTCTGTTTGACATCGGAACCGGCTTTGATCTTCTGGATGAGTTCAATACCGTCACTGTAGTCGGCATCCAGTTTGCGGTTGATCAGGACCAGGTCGTACTCCGTCGATTTTAATTTCTCCATGGTATCGTTTTCCACATCTGCCTGATCAATCTTCACATCAAAGTGGCTGGTCAGAAAGCGTGATAATGCACTGGAATCCGGCACACATTGTCCGACACTCAAGACACGTTTTGGCATTGGTATAAATCCTCTCTGATTTAATTATAATAATACTATTTTTAATTAGGGAGAAATCAGCCGCACAGGCGGGACAGTTCCTGAATCGCTTCTAGAGCATCTTCCACATCAGGCACCTCAACCCCTGGTTCACGACCATTGTGATCGCACTCTTCCAGCAACAGCAGATCTTCATAGCTTTCGTTCGCCATCAACCGCCGTCGTGCACGTGCTCCCAGCGTTCCTGCCCGGATGGCATGCGCATCCATATGATGCTGAATCAACCAGGCAGTCCTTTCTGTAATCAATCCTTCCAGCGCCTGCAAGCCCGCTTCGACGTGATCATGGGGATCAATGGCCTTTCCCACATCATGCAGTAATGCAGCCAACTGAAACTCCTCGTCATAGGGGAGCTCATCACAGGCCAGATCATACACCTGCAGGCTGTGATATAACGCATCTCCTTCCGGATGATATTTTTTGGACTGTTTAACTCCCGCTAATGGGAGCAGCAACAAACGATACATCTGGAACCGGTCGATGCTCTCTTCAACTTCCGCCAGCCGCTGATCCAGATCGATCCCCGGATATTCTTTTTCCAGCAGTTGTTCAAACTCAGGCAATGTGGCACGTTCAATCCGTTTCCCGGTAATCGAACACTTGAATCCATAGCTTGAACGCTCGGTGGGATACAAAGTCAGTTCTACAGGAAATTCATCTTGAATATGGATGTGTGTAAAAATTCGCTCTTCACCATGTTTTTTCACGGTTTTGTGTTCGACACGATAGGAAATCCCTTCCTCATCCAGTTGCGCCGTTATTGCTTCACAACTGTGTGAAAACACATGAATATCAATATCCGAGCCCTGTCGAATATGTCCGGTCAGAGTACTGCCGATCAGTTTTGGATGAAACGGCTTGAACATTCGCAGAAACCGCAACGCCTGCAGCCGCATGCCCAGCAGATTTTCAGTGCGGGATTCGCCCTCAAACGTGCAGGCAAAACGCTGGATTTCGTCTCGAATTTCGCGGTTACTGGGGAGATCGGCTGGTTTAACCCAGCCCTGGCAGACTTTACGGGCCGCTTTCATTTTGGCCCGATAATATTCTGTCTCTTGTCGCGAATACATCAGTCGTGCCGCTTCAAAAATAATCTGGCGGCGCTGTTTACTCGAATTCATTCATAAATCGGTGAACGTTCTCACCGTCGAATCGTTGACAGGGTGAAATGATATTCATGAACAGCCATAAATATCAGTCAGCAGGGAATTCTAACGTTTGATGAAGGAAAAGCAAATCGCTTTCGGCTCGAATTCCGCTTACTTCGCCTCTGCGAGCTGCTTCTGCTTCCATTCATTATAGAGAATACTACTGCGAAAGCGGCTGAATCCTGCGCCGGCACCAACACTCGCCGGTTTAGCTCCAAAATCCAGTCCTCGTGCCAGCAACGGTGAACTCTCCGAGACTTCCCAGTCCTCGGGTTTATAGCGATGATTGAATGAGTTATTGGGCCGGCGAAATGCAAACGCCAATGTATCTCCCAGAGATGTCTCATCGGTATTTCCCCAAAACTGGCTCCAGCTTTTGACATCGGTCACTCCGGACTCAGCCTTGCCGCTCAACCCCAGCCAGTCATCTACATCATAGACATTTGCATCTCCTGCAAATGACCGGTTTTCCTTTGAACCTTTGGCTGACAGCATTGAAAGCCCCAGGTTTTCTACTTTGAACGCACAGTGGTCACTCTTAACATGAATATTTTTCACGAATCGTTCAAACACAAAACCTTCAGCACCTTGAACCGTACAATGAGACAGATTCAGATTAATATCGCCCCCCGCAGTCGTACCGGTACTTTTCAGAACAGAGAATATTTTTCGTGAAAAAAGAATCGAATCATCAACCGAAATCGACTGCTTCCCGGTCCCTTCGATTTCAAAGGATGCGCGTCCTCCCACGAAAAAACAGTTTGTTATTGTCGAGTCGGTCGGTTTTAAAAATTGAACTGCTGCCATGCCTTTGTCATTCTGCTCTGAAATCGTACAGTTCAGCATTTTTAAGTTTCCACCATTCACCACAATCGCCGCCCAGGGGACGTCTTTACCGACTTCGGGAGGATCAAATTCAAAACCGATCCCTTCCAGAGCCAGGGTTCCTTTCGATACCCGTAGGATATGGCGTACATCCGGGTCCCGTTCCGGCCGTGACCGCAAACCAAGACGGTTCTTCCCGCGTTCATACTGAAAAACAGGAGCATAGCCAAAGCCGGCTTCTATGCTCAAATCCTTATCGATTTCCAGATGAGGCACTCCAAACGGCCCATCCCCATTCACGCGAATCAAATCTCCCGCTTTGGCTGCGGCGACTGCAGCCTGCAGGGTTTCGAACTCCGGTTTTTTCTCCTGGGTATAGATCTGAAATTTCTTTGCCGGTTCTCCGTTCAGCATCCGTGAGATATCACTCCCCAGATTCGCTTTTCGCAGAAACAGAATTGCAAAAGCAGTCTCTGCCAGTTTCCCGCGCGAGTCTTCCCAACTGCCATCCTCTTTCTGTGTCTGTATTAACGCGGAGGCCCCTTTGGAAAACCAGTCGGTTTTTCCCAGCGTTTCCAACCCCAGCAAGACGCCTACACGCTCTGTCGACCAGAGGAAGTACCGGGCCGATGAGGCACTGATTCCTGCAGCATAGGTGCCCGCCATCTCCAGACCTTTAGCAAAAATCGGATCGGAGATCAGAGTATCGCCTTCCTTCTTCGTTTCGGTTCTGGATTCTGCATCCTTCAGAACATCCTGATTGAGCGAACGAATCTTTGTCGCACGGGCCACTGTCAGACAAAACAAACCTGCCAGCGTCATCGAATTTCTGGAAGGTTCTTTCATCTCTTCGGTTGGCAGTTTGTAACTCCAGCCTCCATCTTCGTTCTGCGTTTCAACAAACCGCCGTGCCACCCCGATCATTGAATCATCGATGTTAATATTCGAACGGGAAGCCGTCCACAGGCCAAGCACCGCAAATTGCGTGCAACTGTTATCGCCGGGTGAGGTTCCCAGTTTGGGACGGGCGCGCGGGTTACTTAAACTACTCGCAGATGCCAGAGGACAAGTATAACTCCAGCCTCCCGTTGTGGTCTGACCTGCTATTAAACGTGCAGCGAACCGGCGGATCTCAGCCTTGTCTTCTCGATTACCGATTCGCGATAAGAGCAGAATTGCCAGAGACAGATCATATGTTGATTTGAGTTTCTCTGAGTCCTTCAGGACAAACTGCCTGCCTTTCTGAATCAGAGGATCATTGACAGGGATCCCATTCTCCAGAAGCGCCATCGTGCAGAGCGCTGTAATGCCCACCGGATGACCTTCAAATTCCCAGCTGCCATCTTCCTGCTGCTGGGATTTGAGAAACTCGACTCCCTTAAGACGGGAAGCGGTCACTTCCTGCTCAGTCTGTGCCTGCACATGGGAGGACACGACTGTTGAGAATATCACAAAACCAATACCAAAACACACATATTGGAACAGTTGACGGCGCATCACTGACTACTCCAGGCGGGGAAGAATAGAACCTTTAAAGACAATCATATCTTTAACAAACATTCATGCATTCTAAATCAACCGCCTGGAAAAGCGAAATGGAAATTTAAAAATCCTCGCACTTGAGACAAAAGTAAAACAAATTGATGATCGAAATTGAGACTACTTCTGCTGGGTGGACATTCTGGCTTGAGCAGTAAGGTCCTTAATTTTGGAAACCACCCGCTGCTCGACCGATTCAGCAAAGGGACCGGGGTACGAAGTATAAATCATGGCTCTGTTCCCTTCGTAGCCCCCTTCTTTAAGGACACGCAGACTGGGAAGATAGCCGAAAACATAATTCGAATAACCGGCAATCCAGACAACAGGCTCCTGTTCCTGGGAATTCCCATTCCCTGATTTCAGTTCCTGCTGCAGTCTGAGAGAATAATCTACTACCGTTTCGCCACAAATGGCTGCTAAAGTCAGATCATTCCCAAACTGAATGACCTGCAGAGGAAAGGCATAACTGGTCTGAATCCCCCCCCGTTCATCGAGTTGATCCAGGAGACGAATCGCGTGGCTCTGTTCATATTTGTTGCCTGTTTCTTTCCGTTTGAGCAGTTCTTCCCGGGAAGGGGGCGCGGCAAATTCCAGTTCGACCTCTTCCATGGCAATTCCCAGTAGCCCATGAATTTCACGAGGCTGTTTGACGGATAGAGCCACCTCAACAGCATTGGAAAGCGCACGACCATGCTGTTTCGCCAGATCCAGAGACCGGCGTGGATAGGGATTCTGATCTCCACCACAGCCCATCATAAACAGCGCCACCATCCCCGGATGAGCGTCTTCCAGATATTCCTGGGCATATCCGGCATAGTCACCACAAAACTGGTAAAAGCTGAGCGTCGTATTGTGACAGGCATAGCCAAACAAAGCTGCCACCAGAGAACGATCAGGCCGTTCTACAATCAAAACCGGTACCCGCTGATCTACAGGGCCTTCCGGGTAGGGACTATTAATCACTCCCTTGGGAGTGGGCAGACGACGGTTCATCGCAAAGCCAGCCCGCGCGGAAGCATACTTCAACTCAACCGGTTCAAGTCGAGGCAGAGTTGCTTCGATCGCCTTGAGAAGTTTCTCAACCAGCATTTTCGTATATTGCCGGGCTTCAGCACCTCGATCTCCTCCCAGTCCGCGGCGGGTCGCTTTGTCTTCCCGTAATTCGGGTCCACAATGCGTATGGGAAGCGTTCATCAGCAGGGCGGCAGAAGGAATTTTAAAATCCGATTCAAGACGCGCAGCAATGGGATCGCGAAGTGCTGGCGTAATTCCAATCAGGTCGGTTGTGATAATCACCACTTTTTGGCCGCGGCTATCTTCCAGAATCAGCAGTTTGGCGTACAGATCATGCACTTTTCCCTCTGAAGGTTTCGTGCGGGCTGCATAGCCTGACATCCACATCGGTTTGTCCGGCGTAATCACAACAGAAGCAGCAGCACCACGCCATTCCGGATTGCCATCTGCTTCCGCCGCAGCAACCCTTGTTATCGTGGCAGACGTTGTCCAGTGAAACAGAATTGTTACCAGCGACAGTTGGAGAAAAAACGTTTTCATTGTAATACCTCACGGGATTGTCTTCATATTAAAGTAACTAACTCAGACTCCACAGACAGCACAGTCTGTTCGACGTAAGATCCGATTTCTTTGAAATGTCATATCCCGCAGATCGAACATCAGCAGTTGATTCGCCAGTGTCTCACCCAGTCCACTGATGACCTTGATCGCTTCCATCGCTGCCATGCAGCCAACCGTTCCAGAGACTGCACCAAATACGGGAAACTCCCGTTTCCAGGCAGGAGGATCGTGGGGATACAGACAGGCCAGACAACCGGTCTGCCCGGGAATAAATGTGGTCAACTGGGCTTCCAGGTCATACATGGCACATTCCACGAGCGGCTTTTTCTGTAACACCGCCTGGCGATTCATCGCATAGCGTTCCGGGAAGAGCGGGGCACAGTCGACAATCAGATCGACCTGATTCACAAGCTGCTCTGCATTTTTCTCACTGATATTTTCTGGAACAGCCACAATTTCCAGTCGGGGATTCAACTCTTTCAAACGTCGCTCAGCAGATTCGACGCGAGGTTTCCCCAGCCAGTCATGCGTCATTAACAATTGACGGTTCAAGTCACTCGGTTTGACATTCCCGGCATGCGCAATCACCAGTTTTCCGATTCCCGCCGCCGCCAGTTCGTATGCGACCACACTTCCCAGGCCACCACATCGCGAAATCAGAACGGATGCGTTTTTGAGTTTCTCCTGTCCGGCTTCTCCAAATTCGGGCACCCAGATCTGCCACTCATAAACTGCTCGTTCTTCATCCGTCAGGGGCGCAAAACCGGACATCATGACTCCTGTATCTTGAGGCGGGATTTCTGTTTAATAATAATTACGGAGTGTTCCTCATCCCCCGGAAATCGGGGAGAGAATCGACACGACCTGCTGAGGTTCCAGCGTCCGTGGTTCTTCCCATAATACCTGTTCATTAGAAACAAACAACAGGATGGAGGGATGCAGAACATCTGAATCCGGAAACAGCAGAGGCTTCAGAGCAGTCGAATGCGTTTCTGCGACCCGCTTCACCAGATCCTGCAACGTACTTCCCGGTGGAATTTCGTATTCTTCAGTACCGGTGCCGGCCGCTTTTTTGACCTGGGCTGTATATTCCACCTTAATCTTCATTGCTATTGCGCTTTCATTTTTGCTGAAGTATCTGTCTTTGTTTCGGTTGCCTGACTGTCAGTAGAATTTTCTCTCGGGAATTCTCCTGTCTTTTGTGGCAGACTGCGGACCACCCCTTCGGTGATTATCAGTTTGATATCTCCCAGACGCTCAGATTCGGATGCATTGTGAGTAATATGCAGGGTTGTCACGCCGGTCATACGCTGCACTTCACTCAGCAACTTACACATATCGCCACGGGTGTCTTCATCCAGGGCACTCAATGGTTCATCCAGACAGAGAATGGAAGGTTTCGCAGCCAGAGCACGTCCCAGGGAGACTCGTTGAGTTTCTCCTCCGCTCAAACCAAAGGGGGTTCGATCCAGCAGAGAACTGATTCCCAGCAATTCTCCCAGTTCGTCCACTCGTAAATTGATATCCCGCTGACTCCATTTTCGCACTTCTAAAGCGAATGACAGATTATCGCGTACCGTCATTGTATGAAACAGTACTCCTTCCTGGGGAACATATCCAATTTCACGCTCAGCCGGACTGGCATGGGTCATGTGTCTGCCGTTCAGGGAAACGGTGCCCGACTGGACCTTTTTTAAGCCACAGATAGTTTCCAGAATCGTTGTTTTACCGCTGCCGGTCTTACCCATCAGAACGGCATAGTGTCCTCCCGGCACTTCAAAGCTGACATCTTTCAGACGGAATTCGCCAACCTGGACACAAAGGTTTTTTACTGAGATCATAATCTGTCAAATCAGGTAGTTGAGATCGCTGTCATAGCAGAGTTCGAAAGATCACATTTATATTGCAGCGCCGCGGGTCAGCCCGAACATACGGGCAATCACCAGTACAATCAAGGCAGCCACGACCATAATCAATGAGGCGGCAACAGCACCTTCGATGTTACCGACTGTCAGTTCCAGGAACACCGTGGTTGGCAGCACTTCTGTTTTCATACGGGTTGCCCCGGAAAAGACCAGAATCGGACCGAACTCACCCAGTGAGCGTGCCCAGGCGAGTGTGCCCGCCGCCAGCAGCCCACGATAAGCCTGAGGAAAGACCACACGCCAGAAAGCCTGTCCTCGACTGCAGCCCAGCGTTAAGGCCACCTGTTCATATCGCGGGCCAATCTGATCAAAGGTAACTCGCATCGTCCTCACTGCAAAAGCACAGGCCACCATGAACTGAGCCAGAATCACGCTGGGGATTTCGTAGGTCACCCCGATTGATTTTCCGAAAATCACTTTTGTCACTTTGCGAATCACGTCATCAACCGAGTCAGTTTGCGCCGTCGATGCGCTGGGCAGATATTCCACTCCTGACTTTTCGGCGACCATTCTGTTGAGCCATTCAATCTGCGGAATTTCGACCTGAAACAGGATCAGCAGGCATAGCCCAATCACCAGTGGAGGCAGCACGATGGGAATGTCCAGGATGGCATCAATCAGCGTTTTACCGGGAAATTCGTGCCGCGACATCAGGTAGCCAATCGGCACAGAAACCCAGAGCGAAAGCACTGTCGTAATGGCGCAGGAGATCAGACTTAACCAGATCGCGTAGCGAATCTCCGGCTTGGCAAATGCCTTCCAGATGTGATCGGGCGTGGTATAAGTAGTCTCGGCGGTCAGCATCGCCACAATCAGGAACACATAAAACGCACTGATGGAAATAAAAATTGTATAGAATGCCAAATCAGAGCGGGGTTTAAATTCCCGTATTTTCTGTTCGTTCGTAGTCGGCTCTGTCATAGCGACCCCGAAGCAATGCGCCAGCGAAATCCACTGGATTCAAAGATTGCCCGCGAAGGAGCCGCCGTGAGCTTATCCACCAGACGCTGCATCAGGTGCGGATACTTTGTCGATTTGAGGATCGCGATAGGCTGTTCCGCCAGAGGACGCCCCTCTTTGATTTCCACAACTTCCAGTTTGTCCGTCACTTTCGAAATATTCGCGCGATACACAATGGCCGCATCCAGTGAACCGGTCCTCAACTGATTGACCAGCAGATCCGCAGTGGGGGTGTTCGTTTTGACGTTCGGCTGCACAGCGTCGTAGAGACTTTGATCGTTGTGTACAAGCGGGCCCAGTAATCTTTTAGTCAACGCTCCCAGGGCGCTCTGTTCATGATGTGCCAGCCCCACCTTGATATCTTTTCCGGTAAGATCAAACACCGATTTGATCTGTTTGGGATTCCCTTTCTCTACAATGATGACCATATCTGTCTCAGCTACTGTGAGAGGCAGGGTAAACTTCGGCTGGACCTGCACCATGTAAGAAGTATCACAGGCGAAGTAGGCATCGGGCCGCTGGCCACTGTTGATCTGTCCCACCAGAATACCACACCCGTTGTATACCGTATTGACCGTCACTCCTTCGCGTTGTTCAAACTCTCTCAAAGTATCTTGAATCGCTAACCGGTTCACTCCGCCACTGAAGAGCAGAATCGTCGGATGAGGATCCCATGCGTCCCCTTGCACTGTTTCATAGCCCTTTTCCGCAAACTGCTTCTGCCCTTTTTCCGGTGCCTGCAGATAACGGGCAAACATCAGTGCCTGCTGCGGTTTATCAGAAGAATTCAAAACGCCAACGGTCACATTTTTGATCGTATCTGAAAATTCTGGCACATCAACCATGGAGGCTTTCTCTGGATGCTGATTCACGGTGGCATCCCAGACAATCGCAGCATCGACGGCCCCTAACAGGACATCAGAAGAAATCTCCGATACTGTTGGTTTAAAAACGCGTGCCGACCTGGAAACCGCATCCCACTTGCCAGCTTCAGTCAATTTCTTTTTGGTCAGCTTTCCAATCGAAGCCGCATCGGGATTGGCTAACGCAAACGTCACATCTGCTTTCAACAAGTCATCAATTGATTGTATTTTTTTGGGATTCCCTTTTTTGACCATAATCACAGGATGCATTCGGGCTACCGAAATCGCTTCATCAAGCAGACCTTTCTCACGGGCAATTTCGATATAGCTGGTGTCGGCCGCCAGGTACAGATCACCTTTCTTCGCCACCTGCAGATTACTGAGCAGGGTTCCAGAACCGCCATACTGCAGATGCACGGGAATGCCGAATTCTTCTTCCGCAAATTGTGCTGCCGCTGCCGCTACCGGTGGTTTAATGCCTGCTGCGCAGTACATTACCAGCGCGTCGTCTTCATTCGCCGTTGTGTGAGTTTGCGTTTTCTCTTTGGGGGGAGAGTAGATCAGTAACCCCAGCATGACAGCCAGAAACAGGATTGAGCCCCCTGCGATTGCCATTCCGCTATTAATTCTTCCTGTCCGGCTGGGAGACAGTGTTGACAGTTTCCCATTCTTACCGCAGAGATATTTCATAAGTTTACCTGAATTTGAGATTTCACTTGTCGATTCAAGAGTTGATTAACGCTTCTTTTTCAGTCTGAGGTGACAGACGCCCCGCATTGATACCAAGTACCCGCTGCGCCGACTGCACTGCCTGATCATCATGCGAAACCATTAAAACACAGCCACCGTTTTGTGCGAATTCATTGAGAACATTCAAAACAATTTCCGAGTTTTCCGCATCCAGATTACCGGTGGGTTCATCTGCCAGCAGCACTTTGGGTTGATGAAATAAGGCACGTGCTAAAGCGACGCGTTGTTTTTCTCCAGTACTGAGTTCTGCCGGCGTGTGATGCAGACGCGGCTCCAGTCCAAATTTATTAATCAGTTCTGCGGCGCGCTGACGCGATTCGGGCAAACGGGTTGCCAAAGCTGGTGCCAGCACATTATCCAGTACGTTCAGATAGGGCACCAGGTGGAACTGTTGAAATACAAATCCCAGATGCGTCGATCGGAAACGGGCACGCTGATCGTTTGATAAAGCATAAGGATCGGTATTTTCAATCAATACCTGTCCGCTATCCGGACTCAACAGCCCTCCTACCATTAAAAGCAGTGTCGACTTTCCACACCCGCTGGGCCCCTGAATCGCTACAAACTCGCCGCCATCTATCGATAGACTGACCCCATCCACAGCCTGCACACGGTGAGAACCTGATTTAAATGATTTCGTCAGCGCTTTCAGTTCCAGTAACATATCTGGTTGATCATCCTTCCTGAAGTATCGTTGCAGGATCCTGTCTCGCTGCCATCAAAGCGGGAATCCAGCTGGCTAAACTCGCCAAAAGTGGTGCAAACACCAGGCTCAACAGGAGCCAGCGACCTGAGAAAAGCACATCCTGGGGATGAACGGAATCCGGTAACTTGCCCCAGATCACGCCAATTCCATATCCCAGAAAATAACCGAGCAGGGCACCGATCAAGCCAATCAGCATGGCTTTAATAATAAAGATCCCAAAAACCTGGGAAGACCTTAGACCGATTGCCCGCAGAATCCCGATCTCAGTCGCACGACGTCGTACATTCTCAAGCGACAGAAAACCGATCCAGGCTCCACAGCCGAGTACCACCAGAGGTACGAGTACGGCAGCAAAATCCGCATGTCGTTCTATCAGTTGAATCCGATTGGCCTTCTCCTGTTCCAGTGAAGCGACAGCGGTCGCATGCGCTTTATTGCGGGCTTCTGCCCGCGCCAGAGCAGGGGGGCCTCGTTCGATGATCTGAGTGCCGGGTAGAATTTCTCCAACATCTTTGCGGATCTCAGCAACACGGTCTTCTGTTGCACAATTACATTCCAGTGCCAGGATTGCATTCACCAGATTCTGCATGCCCAATAATTCCTGAGCCTGTTTTAAATTAATCCAGACCGTACTGTCATCAGCATTCCCCCGTTCGGGATAGGCCAGGGAGACCTTGAATGGCTGGCCCATCAGTTTGACTTCATCTCCGACTTTGAGTCCGAGTTTTTTCTGAATCTGATATCCGAGCACCATCGAGCCTTCCGGCACTAGCTGCTGAAGCGGTTTTTTCAGAGCCCGCTCCAACAGGGGAACTTCACCCCGTGTCCCGGTCAGAATGATTTCGCATTCTTTTTCCGGCCAGGTAACTTTTTTAGCGACCATCGGTAACAGGTGATTGACCGTCACGATATCTGAATTAGCCAGTTTTTTCACATTTTCTTCAGGCATCGTTTTCGCAACCATACCCGTCAGGTGAAATTCACTCAGATCCTCATCTGCCGGTAAAATCAGAATATTGAAGCCCAGGCCTTTGGTGATTTTTCGCATTGCATCTTCCAGTTGCGCACCTGCCTGCTTCACTTCTTCTGATTTTTTCTCCAGAATCAGTTCCGTCTGAATTTCATCAGCCTGCAATAGTGTTAACGCAGCCACCAGACAGGCTACTGCCACTACAACCGACAACAGTCCCAGCAGAAAATTCATCTTGCGATGCTGCATTTCCTGAATGATCAAGTGAAATAAGGACATTGATTTTAGATCCTTCTGAACAGACCGCTAACGGCACTCAGATATTAAATTCAAATTATTTGTTATTGTTTTCGAGCCAACAGCATGTAGCTTCCTGCCAGAATGATGACCAGCACAACAGCGCCCGCAAGCAGGAATAATTCGATCTTATAATGCACGGGAGCAGGTCCTGACTTCTCTGCTGCCAATAAGGTTCCTTCACGCGGTTCAGTGGAAACAGCCTCTTCTACGCTATCACTCTTAACGGCTTCCGTCGTAGTTGTCTTCTCTGATCCCGCGTTGGCAGGGTCTGCTTTATTACCAGATAGCTGTACCATGGAAGCGGGATCCTGATTTTCTGCATCACTATTCGAAAAACTGGTCAACCCTGTCAGAGGCGGCAGTTCTTTTTCATCTTGAGCTGTAGGCGTCACCAGTTTTTCCCAGGGAACTGACATTAACAGATCGGTTCCCGGATTCTGATCTTTCACCTGACAGGTGCAGGGACCGGTCAAATCGCGACAGGCCTGCTCGATTGTCCCCGGATTGATGCCTTTTCCAATCAAAGCATACAGAACCCGTCCCCGTCCGAATACGGGCAATGTCATCGGTTCTGAATCAAAGTCTTTCAGATCGTTCTCTGTCGCCAACAGCATTTGTGTCAGATATTGTTCTGCAGAATCATCACGAGAGCAGGTCACAATACTGAATTTCAACTTTAAACTGTCTGGCGAAACGCTGACCAGCCCCTGTTCAATATCAGCCTGTTCGATTTCAGGCAGTTTCAGGATTTTCTCCATCCGCTTGAGTTCTTTGACCAGCAGTTCGCGAGCGGCTTTGTCTTTTTCGGCATCACCACTTTCCAGAAAGACCCAGACAGCAGTCTGACCAGAAACCAGCTGTTTCGCGATATTCTGTCGCAGTGGAGAATCAATCAGACGGTTGATATTTTCTTCGGTCAGTTCCCCTGACCAGAAACCAGCGGGAACCGGGGCGGGCAGGGGAGTCCGCACCACAAGCAGTGGTAGCGTTTCTGTTTTTTGCACTTTCCAGAGTTCCACTTCTTCCGGAGCTGGCTCAGCGTCCAGATCGACCAGCTTCAGTTCAACATTGGCCGACTTTTGTGCGATCGTCCCTTCCTGATCAAAGTGGGAAATCAGCTTCTGCTGTTCCGGCGTTAAGCCGCCACGATGAAACACGACCGCACTGTATTTATCGGCGGGCCAGCGTTCTAATGCATATCGAAATACCGGGACCGAGCAGGCCCAGATCACTGTAGTCGTAAACAGGATTCCAAGAACAGCCAGTGATGTTAAACACCGTCTCATGTAATCACCTTTCGCGGAGGGTCGGATAGGGCGGGTCGCTGTGGTTATTGAAATCGGCGATCACTCCATCACTTCAGATCTCATAAACCGATCTCAATACATACTATGATGACAAAGTATGAGGTAAATGTGAAGAAAAGATGATTTCAACACGAAACTTTTATCGGAACTGATGAGCGAGGTGATTTTGAATGTAAATCTGCTGTTTTATTTATGAATTCACAGCAGTTCTGGTGTTTCGGCATACTGACGATACCGGTGTGCGCTGTTTTTCAGGGATCCCGCTCTGAACGGAGAGCGATTCATGCTGAAACTTACTGTATCCAGATGATTATCAGCAGCACGAGAGATGTAGCAAACAGCAGCATGGAAGCGCACCCCGACTTCATCTGGATATCATACTTCTCGATCAGGGCATCAATGGCTTCTTTAGATTCTTTCAGACCCTCACCGGTTGATTCGCGGTAATCTTTGATGGCCTGAATTTTATTCCCTTGACGAAGCGATTCGATAATGTGCTGCGCGACCTCAGACTGACCATTGGCTGCATCCTCCTGGTCTGATGGACTCGGCTGATTCTCATCATTCACAGCAGTATTTCCTCAAAGAGCGGGTACAGATAACAGGGAGACCAACAATAGACTACCACCTGTTTTTGCAAACCTGTTTCAGAAATCAGCAGGTTGCGACACTGTTCTACCACTTTGATGATTCGTGGTTCAAGTATAATTTCCATTCCGTTCCCTGAATTACTCGGAATAATTCAGGGAACGGGAATTGTCAGGATGCTACAACGCAATCAGAAATCCGCCGGCTGCGTTTCTGTGAATCCACTCGCGCCTGGTTACTGTAAGCACGCGCCAACAGCATTTTCATCTCTGACAGTGAGACTTCCTGAAGATCAATTTTTAACTCGAGCAGACGATCAATCACGGCATTCGCCAGATCAGTACGATCTGCTGCCGGTGACAACCCATTCCACAACTCTTCCATGACCTGTTCTGACATGACCCTGTTCTCCTGATTAATCATTGCAACACTTTGTCTTAAAAAACTTGAATACACAGCCTCAAGTCCGTTAGCCCAAGAAGCTGAAGCTCTTCACCCCTGGAAAAGCCTGACGAGTTAGAGAATCGCAAGGACTGTACCAAACCGCCGGAAAAATCTGTCTGACCAGACAAACCTGCATAAATGCCTGCTATGATTGAATCTTACGCATCACCAGAGATAGTAAAATTCACAATCATTGTTTTGACGCGAATAGAACTGTCGTCATTTTGCGACAATCTTACATCAACATGATAATTCTTACGAAATCGTCTTCCCGGACAGGATTTTACTCAAGTTTCCCGCGAAGCTTTCGAACGAGCATTTCATATCAATATGACAACACAAATCTACGGTAAGTTCGCCTTTTCCAGACTCATTATCAGAATCCACAGTCCAGGCGTCTCAGCGTCTCTCGGCGGGCAATTGGGGACTGGCAGCAGGTGCGATTCCCCGTTTCTGGTCCCACCAGCGAATCGCGGTTTCGCGCTCTTCGACAGTCTCTTCCAGCAGTGAGACCAGCAACAGACGCTGGGCAGGAGTTAAAGAAAGATCTCGACGTCGCATCGATGTATCTGCCAGTTCAAACAGATCCGCAATATCAATCTGGCTGTCAATGCGACCTAACCAGAAACGCGAAAAAGAAGGAATATGTTTCGGAAGTAACTCTCCTACCGGGAGGACCATCGACATTACGCCGACAGAAGAACCGGTATTGAACAGGCTGTTGAGAGCTGTCTTCGTATGGTCACCGATAAAACACCCGATTTTTACGGAATGGGTATCAATGGGAACCCCTGCCAGAGGCACTTTGACCGGAGAATAATCATTTTTCAAATCACTGTTGCTGGTCTGAGCCCCGAGATTCACCCAGGGACAGATATAGGAGTGCCCCAGAAAACCATCGTGATATTTATTGGCGTAGCCATGCAGGATCGATTCCTCGATCTCGCCTCCCAGTCTGCAGTGCGGACCAGCTGTCGTACCAGCCTTCACGTTCGCACGGAACAGCTGCGTGCCTGGTCCGATATAAGCGGGACCTTCGATACGTGTGAAAGCCTGGATCCGGGCATCCCGGTCAATCATAATCGGTCCCTGCCGAGTATCGAGTACTACAAACGGATCAATCTCAGCGCTTTCATCAACCTGAACCAGATCCGATGGCCCCACAACCGTCAGGTTATCTAAATTGGCTGTGGCAGGTCGTGTTGAGGCTGATAATGCGAAGTCATCTACGAGCTGTTGACGGTTCTGATTGACCAGGTCCCATGGAAAATGAAGTTCCGTTCCTGCGACTTCAACAGGCTTTCTGGTGGATGCGATTTTCTGAATTGCATCATCCCAGGCATCAGTTGTCAGCAGCGCCGCCTCTTCCGGTTCCAGCAACAGATAAGCAACCGTATCCCCCATCATTCCGACGCTCTCTGCAGTGACGTCGGCCAGACAAGGAATTTCATGAAGGGCAGGCAGCCAGCGTCCGTTGATCAACAGCGTGGGGCCTTCGCTGAGCCAGATGGCATCATTGATTCGTGCCTCTGGAAATTCCTCTGCGTAGACTTCTGTCAGAGCAGGGCGAATCAAAACACCCCATTCCTCGACAGGCACTGACTTCAATATCCGTTCACGCGCAGTATACTGCCCGCACAGCAGTTCAAATACCGGCCGCATCAATGCAATGGGGGTAAACTGCAGCGCAGAACGGTCTTCAAATAAAGCAAGTCGATTCACTTTGCACTTCCCTGTGCGAAATCGATGAAAAGAATGAATGAAATCAATGAATCTGGCTGAGAACCTGACTCTCGTAAAGTCATAACAGATTTACAGGATTGAGGAAAGGCAGTTTTTGACGACATATTTCAGGCGTCAGAACCTCAACCCGACATTGATATTCTCTTATTCTTTTCCTGGTTTCGCACACCGAAAAGTCAGAAACCCGGCAAGACAATCCGGACTGGATTCATTCTACCGGGTGCTGAAAATTGATTTTTATTAAAATCGCCCAGGCGGTCTCAGAAGATGAGCCTGTTAACGGGCAATAGGATCTGCTACAGAATTACTGGCTAACTGGTAAATGGCAGATTGACATCCGGCCTGTTTGGCGTATTTGTCTGAAATCCCCAGTACTGTTTCAGCAGCCCCGAGTAACAGCGTTCCACTGGAATTCAGTTGGCTGCTGATGCGGTTCAGAATGTCTTTTTTCAATTCCGGTTTGAAATAAATCAGGACATTGCGACAGAATACGATATCAAACATTCCCAGATGTCTGAAATCTTCCAGGAGGTTCAAATGCTTCCATTGGATTCCGGCACCCAGTTCAGGTTTAATTTTCCAGCCCTGCTCACATTGCTCAAAATATTTCATCAGCAAATTTACGGGCAAACCACGTTGAACCTCAAACTGTGAATAGACTCCTTCGCGGGCTCTTTCCAGAGCTTTCTTACACAAATCCGTCGAAATGATTTGAATATTCCAGTCATTCAGTTCCGGGTAATTCTCACGCAACAGCATCATGATGCTGTAAGGCTCCTGACCATGAGAGCATGCTGAACACCAGATTCTCAGCTTCCGCGTCATTTTACGCTCATTAATGATCTCTGGTAATATATTTGCCTTGAGTTCATCGAATGGGCGGCGATCACGGAAGAAGGACGATTCATTGGTCGTCATGGCTTCCATGATCTCTTTTTCCAGGCTCCGATCCATTTTTGATTTTAAACTCAATACAAGATCCTGAATCCCGTTCATACCGTGAACTTGTGCCAGAGGAACCAGACGGGCCTCCAGCAGATACTCTTTATTCTCACCGAGAGAAAGACCTGTTGTTTCCATTAAAAAATTGGTTATGTAATTATAATCTTCCGGAGACACGAGATCACCACTTTCTATAAAGAACAAAGTCGGGCCAGTTCAGGAGCAATATTCCTGAGTGGTAAGACCTGGCTGGCCAGTCCTGCTTTGGCAATCGCGCCAGGCATTCCCCAGACAACACTACTCTGCTCGTCTTGTGCGATAATATAACCTTTACGCTCACTGATTGATTCCGCGCCTTCGATACCATCATCTCCCATACCGGTCAGCATGACTGCCAGTACTGAGCTGCCATACCATTTGGCAGCAGAAGCGTATAATGGATTTACGGAAGGGCGGCAAAAATGTTCCGGGGCATCCTGATTCAGGCGGATTATCATCCGGTCATCCTGTTTATCAATCACCATATGGAAATCCCCAGGGGCAATATAAATATGGCCTCGTTCAATTAACGCCCCGTCCCTGGCTTCAGAGGTTGGACGCTTCGTCTCCCGTTCGATGTGCTCAGCCAGGGTCCGCGTAAACAGAGGTGGCATGTGCTGGGCAATCAAAATCGGCAACGAAAATTTTTCTGGTAATGCAGTCAACATGGTTTTGAGTGCATTCGGCCCACCAGTACTCGAACCAACCACCATCACCATCGGTGTTTTGGCCGGTCGTTGAACGACTGCCGTCTTAAAACGGGAGCAATCCGACTGGTCTGTGCTCTGTTTTTTCACAAGCGCTTTGATAAGCGGCAACAGATCCCGGGCAACCTGCTCGATCGCTGCTGCTGAATTAGTGGCAACGGGCTTTGGAATACAGCCTGCTGCCCCCAGATCAAGTGCCTGGAGAGTGACCTCTGCCCCTGCTCGGGTCAGAGAACTGGCCATGATGACCGGAAGTTCCGGATAATCCTGCTTCAACTGTTTCAGACATGAAATCCCGTCCATGACAGGCATCTCAACATCCAGGACCACAACATCAGCCCGATTCGCCTTCAGCCAGGTGAGAGCTGTCTGACCATGCATCGCAGAGCCGACTACTTTCACTTCCGCATCCAGATTAATCGCCTGTGTCATCAAGCCCCGTATTACAGCTGAGTCATCGACCAGCAGTACCTTGATGATCGAATGGCTCACAGAACACCTGTTTCTTCCAGTTTGTCCCTGACAATGTCTTCGGTAAACGGCTTCATGATATATTCATTCGCACCTGCCTGCATGGCCTGTACGATTTGAGGCATATCGTTTTCTGTTGTGCACATTACCACAATTGGCTGCTTCTCACGTGCTTCTGCCCGTAAAGCTTTCAGGAATTCCATCCCATCCATGATCGGCATGTTCCAGTCGAGAAGAACTGCATCCAGTTCCGGATTCGCACGAGCGACCTCCAAAGCCTGTTTTCCATCTTCTGCTTCCAGAACATTCAACCCGAAGGTTCCCATGATACGTCGTCCCACCAGTCTGACTGCGCGGGAATCATCTACAAGTAGTATTGTCTTCATTTTCACCGGTCTCCCAGTATGTTAAAAATAGCTCTATGTTATTAAGTTGACGCCAGACACAGAGAGAACCGAACCTGATTGCCGAACTGATTCTGTTTCTGGCGTGAAATTAAACTGTCTGAAGGAAGTCTAGGGCACGTTTAAGGATGTGACGCGAACAATGCGTAAAATCCTGAATTTTCCTTTACTTTGAGCGATTTACCTCATTTGAATCTGCATCCAAATAAAAAACCGCCAGGCTAAACCGATGCGTTGAAACACATGTCTACCCTGGCGGTAATGACGATTTTCAGCATTGCAGAACCTGGACTGTCAGACGCTGCAGCACAGCAGATTAGATGGCTCGCATCCGTTTCAGGAAGGCGGCAGCGGCTTCATCCAGCTTCACAGATTCCTGTGTCAGTCCTTGAGCAGCAGCCAGCATGTCATTGGCGGCTGTTCCACTGTCACTTGCTGCCTGGGAAACGCCTGAGATGTTATTGGTCACCTCAGCAGTTCCACGAGCGGCTTCCGCCACATTGCGGGAGATCTCATTCGTCGCTGCCGTCTGTTCTTCGACAGCACTGGCAATGGTGGTTGAAATTTCATCAATCTTGCGGATGCTTTCACCAATCGAACCGATTGCAGAAACTGCGATATTTGTGGATCCCTGGATCGCAGCAATCTTTTCACTGATCTCTTCAGTAGCACGAGCAGTCTGGCGTGCCAGTTCTTTTACTTCATTCGCAACCACAGCAAATCCCTTACCGGCTTCACCGGCACGGGCCGCTTCGATGGTCGCATTCAATGCCAGCAGATTTGTCTGCTGAGCGATGGAAGTAATTACCTTCACGACCTGACCGATTTCGCTGCTGGCATCACCCAGTTGCTTAATGGTGTCATTGGTACGATCTGCTTCTCCCACAGCCTGCGATGTCATGTGAGACTGCTCTTGTACGTGGCGTGAGATTTCGCTGATCGAGGCGCTCAATTCTTCTGCAGCAGACGATACGGTCTCAACATTTCGAGTTGCTTCTTCACTGGCGGCGGCGACCACTTGAGACTGTCGTGCCGTTTCATCCGACATATCTGACAGACTCTTGGAACTGGCCTGCATCTCGGTAGCAGAAGAAGTCACGACGCCGACAATGCCCTGAATTTCGTTCTCAAAGTCATCTGCCATTCTGACCTGTTCTGTTACCACAGACCAGGAAACCATCGGACCGATATAATTTCCTGCCTGATCCATAATTGCTGTTGCCAGCAGGTCCAGGGTTTGATCTCCCACTTTGATTTTGGCACGGTGCGGCAGATTTGAGGGATCCGCCAGCATCCGTCGCTGCATTTCCGGATTCTTATGAAAAATGTCAATACTCTGACCAATCAACTGGTCTACCGGTTTGGGCAGCAGGTGCTCAAGCTCTTTCAACTGCTTGTAAGAAGCAGGATTCATGTAGACCATTTCGAAGTCTTTGTTTGCGAGCAGAACATTGATTGGAATATTGTCCATCATGTTCTGAATGCGGACCATATCGTTTTCCGCTTGTTTTTTCGTGGTAATGTCAGATGCATATTTGACGACTTTAAACAGCTTGCCAGATTTATTACGGATAGGATTATAAGAAGCAGATATCCAGATTTCCTTGCCTCCTTTTCCGATCCGCTTGTATTCCGCAACCTGGTTCAGTCCTGCATTCAGTTTTTCCCAGAATTCTTTGTATTCATTACTGATCTGGTATTCTGGTTCGACAAACATCCTGTGATGCTTCCCCTGAATCTCTTCCAGAGAATAGCCAAGTGTTGCACAGAAATTATGGTTGGCAGTAATAATCGTGCCATCCATATTAAATTCGATGACCGCCTGGGCATCACTGAGGGCTCCCAGCTGTCCCGAATAATCACAGTTTGATTCTTCCAGCTTCACCTGCTCAGTGATATCTTCCCAGGTCAGGATAGTTCCTGCAGAAGCAAGCTGATTCAAACTGATTTTCAGCGAGCGATCTCCAAGGGAAGCCGTGATCGACTGCTCACCGGTTAATCCCGATAGCGCGGCCTTCAGTTCTGGCAGTTTCGTAAACAGCTGGCTGATCGAACCCCCCACCAGCTTCTGCGGGCTCACCCCCAGGTCACTACTCAGTTCCTGAATGAGTTCCTGACCTTTACGATTCGCATAGGTTACTGTTCCTTCCGGGTTCAGAAACAGAATGGATTGAGGACTGTGTTCCACAATACTATAAAACTGATCTGTATCCTGCGACTGTTCAGTAGCCGCGCTCTGTCCCGTATTCTGTACTGAATCAATCGACATAATACTCTTCTCCTTCGGATGGTTGATCTGTGCTTCAGATCGTAAAGGTAGTTCTGAATTGGTTTGGTCATCTTGTTCTGAAATCGGCTGGTCTTCCACCAGGGAATCCACTTCTTCAAAACCGGCTCCCACTGAGCCTGATACTGCCGTTGATTGAAGCTGTTTTGCGCGACTTGAGTCTTGGGCACCTTCAATCATCGTTGTCGAAACTGCTTTGAGAGCCTGACGCCAGGCCTCTTCCAGCTCTTCACTCCATTGATCTTCAGCAAACTCTGCCAGCACTCTGAGCAGAGTATCCGTGACTGGCGGGTAGTCATCATCCTGGATGCCCATTTCGCCATGTTCTTTCCCCAACTGGTGCAACACTTTGGTCAGTGCAGGGGGGCTCTCGAGCGACTTCAAAACCAGAACCAGCGCCTGAATCAGTTTCCCGCGCTGTTCTGAAAAATCGGTATGCGTGAAATAGCGCAGCAGATCGGGGTAATCCTCGAACAGCTTTTCATAAAACCGTTCTGCCAACTGGTCAGCACGTGGCGCAACCAGTTCGAACGATTCCCGCAATGCAGTGACATTGAGATCCACAAGCAGAGCCCTTATTCAGACACCAGATTTTAGTAAAACATCACTCAAAATTTAAAATTGTTTCCACATCCAGGATGACAAACAATCCTTCATCCAGTTGAAACACACCAATGGTCACCGCCCGCCAGTGTGGATCCAAAGTTCTTGGCACCGGCTCCATGGAGCGACCTGACACATTGATCACATCGCCAACTTCATCAACCAGCAGGCTGAAGGATTCTTCACCCACCCGCGTAACAACATTCATAGAACGGTCGTCTTCCAGGTCAGGCAACCCCAGACGTTTGCGCAGGCTCACGGCTGTTACAATCTGACCACGCAGATTTAACAGACCTTTGATCTCCGCGCGTGCCAGTGGTGTCGGTGAAATCACCTGCTCCGTCAACACTTCCTGGACCATATTTACAGGCATGCCCAGTAACTGGTCATCAACGCGGAACGAGACATACTGACTCGAATAATCTAACTGAGACTCCATCCCACTACCGGAATCGGTGACTGCGATGCTCATGCATTTACTCCTGTTTTATATTTCAATCGTGCAAAAGACTCATCCAGACAGGAGATCAGTTCATGCGAATTAAATTTAACCAGAAACTCATCAAAACCGGACTCCCGGGCCCGGGCCTGATCTGCAGAACTGTTGGCAGAGGTTAAAGCAATCACACTCAACTCCTGAGTATTCTGCTGAGACTTAAGCCATTCGCAGAACTCAAAACCATCCATCATTGGCAGATCCAGATCTGTAATGACGGCATGAAACCTGGAATCTTTCTCCAGAAGTTCGACAGCGGCGATGCAACTGTCCCTGGCCACTACAGAGTAGCCTTCCGTTTCCAGCGCGGTTGCCACCAGTTGCCTGAAGAACATCGAATCATCCACAATTAAAACTCGAAACGATTTTTTATCTTCAACTTTTTCAAACCAGTTCGGCGTTGAGCGGGTCACGTAATATTGAGTATCAATCACATCAATCGCATTTTTGCCGATGATGGCAGTCCCCAGCACGCCCGGCCGATCTGACTGCATCCGAATTACAAGCTGCTCATCAATAATGTCTTTGATCTCATTAACCATCAGTCCCATCGAACGGTTATTTTCAGAAAAGACGATAACGGGTTGCGGATCAACGGGTTCTCCACCACCAAAACCAGCGCCTTCGATTGAAAGCAGCGGTAACAGGTTATCGCGATATTGGACTACCTTGCGGTCTCCATTTAATTCAATACTTTCCAGCGGAAATTCTTCCAGTCGTGCGACCAGGGACAACGGCACAGCCATTGTCACATTATCTCTCACACCGAAGAGCAGCATACTGATGGTATTCCGGTCAGAACTCGCCGTTGCTTCTTCGGCAACCGATTGAGAATGAGCTGAACTCCCGCCACACTGATTAAAGATTCCTCCCACATCGAGAATCATCACCACGCGACCATCTCCCAGGATGGTCGTTCCCTGGTAGAGTCCGATATTCTTTAAGAGTCGGCCTACCGGCTTCACCACGATTTCTTCGGTATCGAAAATCCGGGAAACGATCAGTCCAAACTGATCTTCACCTACCTGAACCACCACGATGTTCGTGTCCTGCAGATCGTCATCTTTGGGAGTATCCTCTTCCAACTGCAAAACTTCATTCAGATGCACGAGTGGTAACAGACGATCTCGCAGACGAAATACCTTTTTATCATGAATCGTCTCAATTTTTTTGCAGTCTTCTGCAGAGAGTCGAACCAGTTCCACCACGCCCAGTTGAGGGATGGCGAAAGGCTGTGAACCACTCTCCAGCACCAGTGCAGATACAATCGCCAGGGTTAACGGAATTTTAATTCTGACAGTCGTCCCTTTTCCCATTTTAGAAGTGAGGTCTACAGTTCCCCCGATTTTTTCAATCTGAGTTCGTACAACATCCATGCCTACGCCGCGCCCGGAGATGGAGCTGACCTGTTCTGCTGTTGAGAATCCTGCCTGAAAGATCATGGAAAACACATGACTGTCCGTCACATGAGGTGCGTCGACTTCTTTGATTAATCCCTGTGAAACTGCTTTTTTCAAAACCCGTTCACGACTGATTCCAGCACCATCATCCTGTATCTCGATGATGACATGTCCGCCTTCATGGTACGCGTTCAAGTGAATCGTTCCCGATTCTGCTTTACCGGCTGCTTTACGAACCTCAGAAGACTCAATGCCGTGATCGGCAGAGTTCCTCACCATGTGAGTCAGGGGATCTTTGATGGCATCCAGAACAGTTCGGTCCAGTTCCGTTTCGGCCCCGGTCATTACCAGTTCGATATGTTTATTGGTCACCTGAGATAAATCGCGTACCAGACGGGGAAGCTTGTTCCACGCATTCCCGATCGGCTGCATGCGTGTCTTCATCACGCCTTCCTGCAGATCTGTTGTCACCCGATTCAAATGAGTGATGGGAGCGGCATATTTCGACTCCTCATCCCCCCGCGCCAGTTGTAACAGTTGGTTACGAGTCAGTACCAGTTCACCCACCAGGTTCATCAGACTGTCAACCACATTCACATTCACACGAATAGACAGGTCTGCCACACTTACTTTGGAAGAACGGACTGCTCCCTCTTCGGTCCCACCTGCAGCGGGAGTCAGCGGATCTGCTGATTCTGCCAGAACCTCTGGATGAGAATCGGTGAGTGCCGCTGGTTCACTTTCAATGGAATCAGCGATGTCAGCCGGACTCGGTTCGCCGTGCAGTTTATCTTCAACCTGGTTTTCCACTGAAATGTCTTCGACTTGCCCCGAAACAGGAGCAGAAGGGGGCTGATGAGGATGTGACTCCAGGGGAGCTGTCGCCAGGTTAGCCAGCTCGTCCAACATCAGAGTTAAAGTCGAATGATCTGTTTTCGGTTCTTCTCCGGTTGCTTCCAGGCCCTGTAAAAGCTCTTTAATCCGGTCGATAGCCTCCAGTACCAGCGAAATCGCTCCTGGAGACACTTCGAGCATTCGCTCACGCATCTTTCCAAGAACATTTTCTGCCGAATGCGCAACTGCACCAAGATTTGTGAGACCAAGAAAACCACAGGTCCCTTTAATAGTGTGAATTGTGCGAAAGATACTGGCAATCAGCTCAGCATTCTGGGGATCTTTCTCAAGCTCTACTATTTCCGAGTCTAATTGACCTAAATTCTCCCAGCTTTCTGCCAAAAACTCCTGCAGAATATCGTCCATCAGCCCGTCCTGGTGATTAGGGAACGTAATTGAAGTGTAAATAAGACTTAGGCGTGGAGAGCTAAAATAAATACCAGCAAGAACTTATCAACATATTTTTATGCAAAATCTGTCGATATAATCCCCCTAAAAGTACGTGATCTCCCCTTAAGCACTATCGTCATTTCTTCTTAAGCCCCTTGACCTCCTGTTATCGATAGAAGCAGAAGTGAGGGGAATTCCCCAGTATACTTAGACTCCAACAATCACAGGTGCACAGTCATTTGATTAACCAATTTATTGAAATCCTATTTTGAATTAACAAATGTATTTACTGACACGAAATACTTAACTTTATTGCATAATAAAGAAATCAAAGCGAAGTCGGCGTTCGGTTGTGTGGTCGTCCTGAGACTATTACAATCCACCCCGATTGAAAGTTACCCGACAGCGGACAGAGGAGTTTTGTGGGATCGTTCCCCATCACCTCTGCCGTCAAATATACACATCTAATGGTTCATTAAACGAAGGAGTAAGTCCTGTGGCTGCGGTAAAGGTTGGTATCAATGGTTTTGGTCGTATTGGGCGTATTACATTCAGAGCACTCGCTGCTCGTCCAGAAGAATTCGAAGTAGTCGCCATCAACGACCTCGGAGATCCTAAAAAACTGGCTTGGTTGTTAAAATACGACAGTGTTCAGGGCCGTTTTCCTGGAACTGTTGACGTCGATGGAAGCGATCTGATCGTCAATGGTAAAAAAGTTCGTGTCTGTGCTGAACGTGATCCCCGTGAACTTCCCTGGAAAGAACTGGGAGTCGAAGTGGCTTTGGAGTCGACGGGCTTTTTCACAAACCGTGAAGCCGACGGAAAACCAGGTTACGACAGCCACCTGACCGCTGGAGCTCGTAAAGTTGTCATTTCTGCACCTGCGAAAGATACACCAGATATGACTGTTGTATTTGGTGTCAATGATGACCAGCTGACTTCTGAGCACATCTGTGTTTCAAATGCCAGCTGTACAACAAACTGCCTGGCTCCCATGGCCAAAGTCCTGCATGAAAACTTTGGTATTGAACACGGTTTAATGACGACCGTGCACGCTTACACCAACGACCAGCGTGTTTCAGACCAGTTGCATTCAGACCCTCTGCGGGCACGAGCCGCTGCTCTGAATATTATTCCGACAACGACTGGTGCTGCGAAAGCAGTGGGACTCGTCCTGCCAGAATTGAATGGTAAATTAACCGGGCTCAGCCTGCGTGTTCCAGTACCTGTAGGCAGTATTACTGACCTGGTCGTGAATCTGAGTAAAGATGTGACCGTTGAAGAAGTCAATGCCGCCATGAAAGCTGCTGCAGACGGCCCAATGAAGGGCATTCTGGAGTATAACACCGACCCCATCGTTTCCAGCGATATCGTGGGAAATACCCACAGCTCTATCTTTGATGCCAGCTGGACAACAGTAATTGGTGGAAAAATGCTCAAGGTCTTAAGCTGGTACGATAACGAATATGGTTATTCAAACCGGACCGCAGACATGATCGCCCGTCTGGCGCAACTATAATCTGTATCAGAGCTTGCAGAATACAAGCCTTGATTCAGTCCGAAATTTCAGCCGAGATGAGTTTCATCTCGGCTGTTTTTCAAACCAGACAAACGTATACAGGTCAACCCGCCATTTAACTTTCGTCTAGACTCTGCTCAATCAGATTGTCAAAATGTGACGCTTACAATTAAAGCCAGTCTCATAATTTAACTGATGATGATTTCAACGTACTGACTCCAGACCGCATCCAGTTAAATAATCACAACTTCGATCTGAGATCACATGATTGTGGAATATGGGAAAATACTGCATTCAGACTGGATAATCACCCAGGCACTTGTTTTTGACTTTCCATCGTATAGTATTTCTGGAATCTATGACTAACTCAGAACTTAAGTATAAATTGAATTCGAATTCTCCCGTGATCGCACCTTCAATGCTGAAGTGTGATTTCGGTAATCTGCATCGGGAAATCGAACTGCTGGAAGATGCTGGCGCTCAAGTACTCCACTGGGATGTTATGGATGGTCATTTTGTCCCCAACCTTTCGTATGGCGCACTGTTGATTGAACGAGTCCGCTCATTGACCAGCATGGCCTTTGATGCGCACTTAATGATCAACCATCCGGAAAAGTACATTGATGACTACATCAAAGCCGGCTGTAATTCCATCACCGTACATATCGAAGCAGTTCCCGATCCCGGTGATATTTTAAAACATTTAAATCAGTCGGGGGTCATCCCTGGCCTGGCCGTCAGTCCTGAAACTCCCCTGAGTGCTGTCGAACCCTACCTGGATCAGGCGGGCCTGGTCCTGATTATGAGTGTGGAACCCGGGTTCGGCGGACAATCCTTCATCGAATCGAGCATTGAGAAAATCAAACAGCTGAAATCAATGATTCCCGCTGACACGATACTGTCGGTCGACGGCGGAATTGCCATGGATACCATTGCTGAAACGGCCGGCGCAGGCGCCAACTATTTTGTAGTTGGAAGTGCGATCTTTGATCAGGCCGACTATTCTACAGCTGTCAGCGAACTGGCTGCAAAAGCCGGGAGCAAGACAGCTTCCTCAACTTAAAAGAGATACCTAATAATGCCAACGGTGGTGCTGATACGACCTGGTTGTACAGACTTTGATAAAGATGAACGAATACAAGGAACGCTCGACCTTCCTCTGAACGCGGAAGGTGAGGAGCAGGTCAAGAATCTCGTTGCGCAGATTGAAAACTCAGGGATAGAAACGATTATCACATCCTCTTCAGAACCAGCCCTGTCAACTGCTGAGCAGTTAGGGGAAAACCTGGGAATTCCTGTCAAGGAAAAAGAAGGGCTGAAAAATTTGAACCAGGGCCTCTGGCAGGGACTGGAGTACGAGGAAGTACGCCGGAAATACCCGAAACTGCTGAAACAATGGACCGAATCACCAGAAACAGTTTGCCCCCCCGAGGGAGAACTGGCCTCTGAAGCAGTGAAACGCGTGCAAAAAACACTACAAAAGTACCTGAAAAAGAAACAGAATTTTGCTATCGTAGCTTCTGAACCTCTGGCAACCATTATTTCCTGCCTGTTACGAAATGAGAATAAAGATAAAATTTCTTTTGAGCACAACGGGAAATTTTGCCAGAATGAAATGTTCGAAATTCTTGAATCGCCTCCCAAAAAAAGTGATTCAAAGCAGTTAAGTTCGGACGATCAAACAGAAAAGAAGGATTCCCCCCAGGGTCAAGGAAACCACACCGAGAAGTGGCGGTTCGAGGAGGCCAAATAAGATGAGTTCAGCTCCGAAATCTAATATTGATTCATGGTTAAGTCATACTTCCCGCCCCAAACGGGGAGTACCGGAAGGGCTCTGGCAACGGTGTCCCGCCTGTAACGCCACAGTTTTCTGCAAGCAGGTCGAGCAGGGACTGGGCCTTTGTCCGGAATGTGATCATCATTTTTACATTTCAGCAGAAACCCGCATTCAGCAACTGCTTGACCCTGACAGTTTTGAAGAATGGTTTCCGGATATCACCGCCGGTGACCCGTTAGTATTTGCGGACAAAAACAAAACATACAAAGACCGGATCCTGATTGAGCAGAAGAAAACGGGCATGAAAGATGCCTGTATTGTAGGGCGTGGATATATGCGCGGTCGCCCCCTGGTGATTGGCATCACCGACTCTGCCTTCATTATGGGCAGTATGGGATCTGTAGTAGGCGAAAAGCTGACACGCGCCATCGAACAGGCGACTGCACTGAAACTGCCCTTGATCATTATCAGTGGTTCCGGCGGTGGTGCACGCATGCATGAAGGCATTTTCTCCCTGATGCAAATGGGTAAGGTCTCTGCCGCTCTCGGGCGATTCCATGATAAAGGAGGGTTGTTTATTTCGGTATTAACCAACCCTACTATGGGAGGGGTGGCTGCCAGTTTTGCCTCACTGGGGGATATTGTGGTCGCAGAACCAGAAGCACTGATCGGATTCGCCGGACCGCGGGTCGTTGAGGCTACAATTAAAAGCCCGCTGCCTGAAGGTTTCCAGACCAGTGAGTTTCTGCTTGAACACGGGTTCGTTGACCGGATTATTTCCAGACCAAAACTTCGCTCGGAACTGGCTCGCCTGATCGATTATTGTGCCTGATTTATCTGATCAGGAAACACAACGCCACCAACTGCATTGATGAGACAGGTCTTTCTTCAAAAGTATTATTTGAAGCTTTGCCTGGCAGCACTTTGCGTATTGCCTCAAAGACACTTATACTATTGGTAGTGGGCCGGTTTCTATTCTTCTGAACCTGGGATAAACCTGGTCCTGAATTCACTCTTTGCCTGCTGGTGAATACATGAACTTCTTAAAGCGTTTCTTTTCCAAAGAGTCCCGCCAGCCTCGCGTCAACATCAAGCAGCGTTTTGAACTGATCGGTCGGGTCGGGCAGGGCAGTATGTCTAAAGTCTGGCGTGCCCGTGATCTCAATTCAGGCAGGACCGTCGCGCTCAAGGTTCTCCATAAACAGAAAACGGAAGAACTGGAGGCCAGATTCGTAGGGTTAAACAAACCCAGGGAAGGCGACATTGCAGTTCAGTTTCAGCACCCTCATATTGTCAAAACATTTGAACATGGACTGACTTCCGAAGGTGAGCAGTTTCTGGTCATGGAGTTCATCGAAGGTTACAGCCTCAGTTTTCTTGTCGAAGCACAAAACGAGGACATGCGGACCAATTGCCTGAAATACATGATTCAGCTCGGCGAAGCCATTCAGTACTTCCATAATGAAAACTGGATCCACCGTGATATCTGTCCCCGCAATATCATGGTCGATAATGAACAGCAACTCAAATTAATCGATTTTGGTCTCGTAGTCCCGAATACACCGCCTTTTTTACTGCCTGGCAACCGCACTGGTACTGCTGCTTACATGGCGCCTGAGTTGATCAAGCGACAGAAGACCAGCCAGAAAATTGATATCTTTTCCTATGCTGTAACCTGCTACGAAATGCTCACCAGACAACTCCCCTGGAAGGCAGCAGAGACAATGGAGGCGGTACTCCAACACATCAATTCACCGCCAAAACCGATTCAGGAACTGCTGCCGGGAATCAACCCTCAGATTGCAGATGCGATCATGAAAGGACTGGAACTGTATCCGCAGGATCGCTGGCAGACTATTGATGAGATGCTGGTACCGTTTAAAGAAGTCTACCAGTCCCAGAAAACCGCTGTCACACAACAGAAAAGCGAAGCCACTGACAGTTCCACGTCCAGACCTGCAGCCGCAGTGCCTGGTAAAAAAGGATCGAGGGAGAAATCAGATCCGAATTCGAAACGGCCACGCTCTGCCCAAAAACCAGATCAGACACCTGAGCAGCGTCTCCGCCGCAGAAAACGCAAACCGCCGGTAGATGATTCCCAGGGAACTTCTGAAAATCAGCCGCAACCTGGCTCTTCACCTGGTAAAGAACAGCATGCATCCCGAAAAAATACACCTTCGCGTCCTAAACCCGGTAATCCAGATGAAAGTCACTGAACTCTCTCAACTGTAGTGCAGATTCTTTCGATGAGATAATTTTCACTCCAGTTTTTTTACGACAATTGATCAAGTTACATGCCCCTGTCTACCAGCCCGAACCAATCGAACCACCTGGCTTCTCTCAATCCGGCGCAGCGCGAAGCCGCCTCTACGCTTTCCGGTCCACTTCTGGTGCTAGCCGGAGCGGGTACCGGGAAAACCAGAGTCATCACCTATCGCATGGTGGAGCTCATCCGTACTGGTGTTGCGCCTGATAAAATTCTCTCCGTGACTTTTACCAACAAAGCGGCGAAAGAAATGCAGGAGCGTATGGCAGCGCTGCTGGGCAAAAGACTGCCTGCCAAGCCATTCATTTCCACTTTCCACTCGCTTTGTGTCCGCATTCTGAGGGAAGAAATCTCGCTTTTGGGATATCCTGAGAAGTTCGTCATTTATGATCGAGGCGATCAGGAATCGGCGGCCAGAACCGCGCTACGGGAAATCCGGGTGAATGACAAAAGCTTGCGACCCGGTGATCTGCTTAACAGAATCAGTACCTGGAAAATGGCAAATGTCTCTCCGGAAGACGCTAATAATTTTACTGAAAATGATTTCGACTTCCTGGCAGCCATGGCTTATCGAAAATATCAGACCAAGCTGCGGTCCAGTGGGGCAGTCGATTTTGACGATCTATTGATGCTTACAAACCAGCTTTTCTCTGATCACCCGGAGGTTCTCGAACGGGTTCAGGCAAAATTTGATTATGTCCAGATCGACGAATATCAGGACACCAATCTTTCCCAGTTCAGTCTGATCCGCGCCCTGGTGAAACCTCACCATAACCTGTGTGTAGTCGGCGACGATGATCAGTCAATTTATGGGTGGCGTGGCGCGGAGGTAAAACATATCCTGGGATTCCAGCAACAGTTCCCGGGAGCGAAAGTGGTTCGACTTGAGAACAATTATCGTTGCACGGACAAAATCATTGAACTGGCCAACCGCCTGGTAGCCCATAATCGGGATCGACATAAAAAACACCTGATTGCCCACAAAAAAATGGGGTCGCCGGTACGCTTTCTAGAGCTGGCAGACGAATTAACGGAAGCCGAAAAGATCATCGGTGAAATCAGATATCTGCATGAAGCTCAGGATGTTCCGTTACGCGACTTTGCCATCCTGTTTCGAACCAATGAACAACCCCGGGTGTTCGAGACGGAATTACGCCGTACCAATGTCCGCTACCAGCTGATCGGCAGCCAGTCATTTTTTGATCGCCGCGAAATCCGAGATCTGCTTGCGTACCTGAAAACGCTGGCTTTCCCGCAAGATGAGCTTTCCATGTTGCGTATCATCAATACGCCGACGCGCGGGATCGGCAGCAGCACGGTTGAAAAATTAGTCAATCAATCCGTCAAAGCCGGAAACCGGTTTTGGGAGATGGTCGCTTCTGCCCAGCAAACAAACGACCTGAGTGCCCGCGCGAGTACCGCACTGAATGGATTTCACGACCTGCTCAAACGATATCGAGCCAGACTGGAACAGTCTCCCCGGGATCTTTCACGGATCATGCACGATCTGATCAAAGAAATCGACTACGAATCGGAAATCAAAAAACAGTACAAGACCTCAGAACAACAGCAGGCACGCATTGTCGTTCTCGAACAGTTCATCGAATCGATTAATGAATACTGCCGACGAACCAGCGATCCGTCACCCACTGGTTTTCTGGAAGAAACCGCACTGGGGGATCGTGATGACCTGAACGAAAAAGAAGACCAGCTCGCCCAGGACGCCGTCAAACTCATGACACTCCACAGCGCCAAAGGACTGGAATTTCCGCGCGTCTATCTTGTGGGAATGGAAGAGGGACTACTGCCACACAAACGTTCTGTCGAAGGTACCGATTCCGAAATCGCGGAAGAAAGACGAATCGCATATGTAGGAATCACCAGGGCCCAGGATTACCTCACACTAAGTCGTGCAGCAACGCGCACCAAATGGGGGAAAAAGCAACCCACACTTCCATCACGCTTTCTCTTTGAAATGCGTAATACGGATGATGAAGAGTAACTCAGGCTTTACCCCTCGCTCTCTTCCCCCGCGCGTTTATGCTTCATGAGCTGCTGATTGTAATAACCGATCGTCTCTTTACGATTCAGCATTCCCAGCAGGATACCGGAGTCTTCCTGATCAACCACGGGCAAGGCTTCCACGTTAATCGCGGTAAATCGCTGCATCACTGTATTCAAATCATCATCCGGCCTGACTTTTACAAAGTTGGACTGCATGATATCTCGTGCTAACGCCAGCTTCCAGATGGTCTCGTCATACAGATAAGCACGGACATCATCTTCGGAAAAGATACCAATTATGCGTCCCTCATTATCCACGACAGGGAAATAATGCTGCTGGGTTCCTGCCAGAGAGTGCACGATTTCATCAAGCGTTTTCGACTGATGAATCAATTGAATCTTTCTGCCTGGATCGAAAACATCTGATACACGGCTCCCCTCAAGAACATCAATCAGGAAATCCCCCCGATGTGCCGGCGAATCGAGTCGACTGGGATACTGTTTCTGATAGAGATGAACTTTCTGACAAAGCACAAAGCAGAGTGTGGAGGACAGCATGGTAGGTAACAGCAGTGAATAGTTTCCTGTAATTTCTGAAACCATGATGATCGTTGAAATGGGTGCATGCGCGGCACCGGCAAAAAAACCGGCCATACCGACCAGACCGTAAGCTTCCGGTTGCGTTACCATTTCAGGCCATAAATCCTGCAGTATTCGACCAGTTGCTGTTCCGACGCAGCCACCAATTACCATCGATGGACCAAATACCCCTCCTGAACCTCCCGATCCGATCGTCAGTGAAGTCGTAAATACTTTGACAACGGCAACCGTCAGCAACAGCGGAATGCTGATCTGGGCCGCAGAAGTTAATGCGTCCTGCAAAATCCCATAGCCTGTCGACATCACAGACAATGCCTGCAGATCTTTATTAAACAGATAATACATGCCGATCCCGACGATACCGGTCAAAAAGGCACCGATCGCCGGCTTGAACATTGGTTTGATCGGAATCGATTTGAAGACCCGGTTGGTCCCATAAAATGTCTTTACATAAAACATGGCAGCCAGACTCAGGATGACCGACAGGATGGTATAGGGAATCAACTCGAAGTGGGAATCTACTGTATGATGCAGACCATCACCGAACAAAGGCATAAACTGCAGTTCCTGTGGGAGAGACATACAATAGACGGAATAAGCAATGATTGATGACATCGCAGCCGGTACAATGACATCTGATTCAAAATCAGCATTGCTGTACATGATTTCCGCAGCAAACAAAGCCCCCGCCAGGGGCGCACGAAAGATCGCACCAATCCCGGCGCCGACACCCGCTGCCAGCATAATCCGACGATCTCGCGCAGACAGTTTCAAGACTGTCGCCACCCACGACCCAAAACCGGCACCAATCTGGGCAATCGGCCCCTCGCGCCCGGCAGAACCACCTGTTCCCAGTGTCAATGCAGAGGCGATCGTCTTGACGATCGGAACACGAGGCAAAATCAGCCCCCGCTTGTTATGAAAAGCATCAATCGCAGCGTCTGTTCCGTGTCCTTCTGCCTCCGGAGCAATATTATAAACGATAATCCCTGAAACCAGACCACCTGCTGTTATCACTGCCAGCATCCACCAGGGAGAAAATGCTTTCCGGGCTTCTTCATCTTCATAGATTGAATGCTCCCCCACGGTCTGCGGGTGGTCAAATCCAGCGATGGCAACAAGCGTGTTATGCTGAACAACCTGGATCAATACATCAAAGACAATTCCTCCCAGACCGGCCACGATTCCAATCAGGCAGGAAAGTACAAACCATTTGCCACTGGTCTTCAGATCAAAAGAAGTAAGCAGCGCACCCAATTTCTTAAAATAAACCATTTTCGATTTTTACAGTCTGATTGTGGAAAAAAATCTGTTCGTCGGCAGCCAGGTAGAGACTTCTGGCTACTCATAATGCGGCGGGCTTCTGATTTCTACCTGCTTCTGCTGCGGTCGCGGATTAATTCTGCCCGCATGACTTGGAAGCATTTCACGAGTTTGTCATACTCTGATACTCGGTTGTAACGAATTTGCCCCCTTTTTTCGATGTATTTTGTTTGTGTCCGCGTGGAAAATTCTGAGTTTTATTTAGGTATTGAGACATCGGGGCACTCCGGATCCGTGGCAGTCTATCGCCCCGGTCAAAAAATCACCCAGGTTGAGCTTTCTCAACAGGGCAGGAAACACGCACAAACCCTGGTTGCAGAAGTCAAAAATATCCTTGAACGTCTCGAAATGACTGCCCGACAAATTACAGCCGTGGGAGTCAGTCGCGGCCCTGGCAGTTTTACCGGATTAAGAATCGGTATTACGTTCGCAAAAACATTCGGATATGTGACTGGCTGTACTGTCGTCGGAATTGATACTTTCGAAGCGATTGCTTTGAAAAGCCCCCCTCAAATCAAGGAAACCTGGGTCATCTCCAATGCGCAGCGGGGAGATCTGTTTGTCGGGAAATATCTGAAAACCGCAGAACGTCACTGGCAGCAGGTCACTGATATCGGACTGAGAAGTATCGAAGAATTTAGTGACTCTCTGCAACCAGGCGATACCGTTTCGGGGCCGGGAATTACTCTACTTCCAGAGAACCTTCAGTCTGATCCATGCCTGCTGCAACCGGAATTTCACATACCGCAAGCGGCTGAAATTGCAGAAATCACCGCAAGGATAATGCAGGAAAACCAGCCCCCCCGAAATGAAGTCTGGGACCTGACTCCCTTTTATCTCAGAAAAAGCGCGGCAGAAGAAAAATGGGACGCACAACAATAAAGCTGATGGCCCACATCGCTTCAGATGAGCCGGATCAAGGCATGTGCCAGCAGTCCCGACGTTCCTTCCATCCTGACAGATCTCTATAATCCCGTTCAATGCATACACTCCGATCCTCTTTAAAGAGCGACTGGATTTCATGTTAAGTGAGTTTTCGTCGTAATACGGGATTTTTGTTTTTCTTGAAACATTTTCGGGAAGACACTCTCCCCGGGAATCCCGCTTGGCTATAATGAGGGTCACGGAAATGTTCGATTTCAGACTCCTGAGTTTATGTATGAACTGTCACGACTATTTCGAAAGAGTCCTGTTGTTCGACGTCGTTCGTCAGATTATCACTTTTCCATTCTTCAGACTGGAGTTGAATTATGGCTCTTTATGAGATTGAAACAAACGCACATATCATGGTGGGTTGGGCAAATACTCAAGAGGAAGCGGAAAATGCTGCTCAGGAAAATTATCCTGAAGATGAGATCTTAAGAGTCACTCGTCGTCCTCGCGACATGTGGGTGATTTCAAAACGCCTGCTCGGAATTGAAGGGCACACAGAACCCTGCGACATGGCACGCGAATGCCTGTTCCGCGCTTCCGGCGACAAAGTTCACGCTATTCGCCTTTACATGCGTGACACCGGTGCCGATCTCCACGAAGCACAACTGGCTATTGAAACCAATATGTCAGTCGGCTGGTAAGCCAGATCGCATTCCTGCTATTGAGACAACACACCGCAGAAACGGAATGACTTCACTCCGATGATCATACAAGGAACTCTCGTCAGTTCTTCAGGAACTTTTCACAGCCAGATCCGCCTCAAGGGAAATCAGATAGTCGAGGTCGGCTCGAATCTGGGTGATGCAGATCTCACATTTTCTGATGACTGCCTGATCTTTGCCGGCATGGGTGACATTCACATTCATGCCCGTGACGATGTCGGCGAGTCACAAATCTACAAAGAAGATTTCTGCACTGCCGCTGCCGCTGCTATTAATGGGGGAGTGGTGCACGTCGCTGATATGCCTAATAACCCGGTGCCTCCCATCACCGACGAAAGCTACAACGACAAAGTCAAACACCTGGCACAGCGAAATCCGGCGATCCATTTTACTCTCTATGCGGGGATCGGCCCCGGAACCAGACCGCTTTCATTTGCAGTACCATATAAAGCTTACATGGGTCCCAGCGTCGGTGATCTGTTTTTCAGAACACTGGAACAGTTGGATGAAACGCTGTCACATTACCGGGGTTGTAATGTCAGCTTTCACTGTGAAGATCCGATTCTGCTGGATGAGCACGCCAACGCCGCTACACACGAAGAACGCCGTCCCGCAGAATGCGAAATTTCTGCTACGCGATTCGCATTGCAGATGATCGAGAAATATGATCTTCGAGGCAAACTCTGTCACTATTCTGTCGGGGAAGGGCTGCCACTGATTCGCGAGGCCCGCAATCGTGGAGTCCAAGTCACCTGCGAAGTAACTCCTCACCACCTCTATTTTGATCAGTCTGACCTGACCGATGAGAATCGAGGAAAAATGCAGATGAATCCGCCACTACGGACCATCTCTGATCGCAAAGCGATGCTGGCTGCCTTACGCGATGGAACTTTGGATTACCTTGCCACGGATCATGCTCCCCATACCCTGGAGGAAAACGAGCAGGGGATCTCCGGACAACCGCACCTGGATACCTATGGCGCATTTGTAACCTGGTTGATTCTGGATCAGAAATTTACTCCCGAACAGGCAGCACTGTTCTGTTCGGAAAACCCGGGCCACTTTGTGAACCCATATGTTTCACCGAAGAAATTTGGCCGGATTGAACCAGGATATACCGCCAGCCTGACAGTGCTCAATCTCAAGCGACCAGTAACAATCAAACGCGAAGACATGCAGACCAAATGTGGCTGGTCCCCCTTTGAAGGGATTACCTTCCCAGGCTCGGTTGAAGCTGTCTTTATTGAAGGCAAACAAGTTCGCTGAAAAACAGATAATCAACGCTATCGGTTCTGAATACTGAATCTAAACTAATCGGGATAGGGGGAGCCCTCACGGGTTCCCTCCTCCCACACC
>TARA_R110000868_G_scaffold371497_2_pt1 | contig 81681 bp, 73 predicted proteins | sample TARA_R110000868 | Tara Oceans TARA_R110000868 (sample SAMEA4397489) | marine metagenome | biome: Polar Biome; feature: [SRF] surface water layer (ENVO:00010504); material: water (ENVO:00002006), including particulate matter (ENVO:01000060) such as... | depth 5 m | reverse complement strand
ACCACGTCCGATTCTGATCAAGGATCTTCGACTGGTCGATATGCCGGATCGCGATCATGCCGTTTTCGAAGTTATTTCGGGAAAAGGGGCATATATGCGGTCTTTGGCGCGCGATATTGCGCTGCGCCTTGGTAGTGTCGGCTATATATCCGCTCTTCGCCGGACGTCGGCGGGACCGTTTCCTGAAACAAGCTCTATTCCGCTTGAGGAATTGCTTGCCATGGAACCGGATGCGGTGTTGGAGAAATTGCTTCCGGTCGAGACCGCGCTGGACGACATCCCGGCGCTGGCCCTGACCGAAGTCGAAGCGCAGCGGCTTGCTTCTGGCCAACCCGTTGGGTTGTTGGCGGTGGCAAAGCGCAGTTGCCTCGAAACGCCCGTCGTGCAGGACGAAATCGTCTGTGCCATGCTTGATAACCGCGCGGTTGCGTTGGTCGAGATCTGTGGCAGCGAAATTCGGCCTGTACGTGTTTTTAATCTCTAAAGGCGAAAGGATGCCCGATGTCGATTACTGCTGAACGCAAAGCCGAGCTGATCAAAGAATATGCTCAGAAAGACGGTGACACCGGTTCCCCTGAAGTTCAGGTTTCAATCCTGACCGAACGGATCAAGAACCTGACCGAACACATGAAAGAACACAAACACGACTTCCATAGTCGTCGTGGTCTTCTCATGATGGTTGGCCAGCGTCGTCGCTTGCTGAAATATCTGCAGCGTAAAGACCAGTCGCGCTACGAAACTGTTATCGAGCGCCTCGGTCTTCGTCGCTAATTTTAAATTGCGGCGGAGTGGTTTATCCTCTCCGCCGTCGTTTTTTTTATTGTCTCGAGCGGATCGGGCAACACGGGAAAGCAGGGTCGGATGGGCCGATCTGTTTTGCTTGGTCCGGACCCATTAATTATGCAGCTTTTATGAAAGCCTCATAATTAATGTGTTCGGAACTCGTGTATGACTATCCGGGTCCGCTGAAGGTTTGGAAGAGGAAGAGAAAATAATGTTTAATATCGTCCGCAAGGAAATGCAGTGGGGCAACGCCAAACTGGTTCTGGAAACCGGTAAGGTCGCGCGTCAGGCTGACGGTGCCGTTATGGTTACCTATGGCGAAACTGTTGTTCTGTGTACCGCTGTTGGTGCCAAGTCTCCGCGTCCGGATATCGATTTTTTCCCGATGACCGTGAACTATCAGGAAAAAGCCTTTGCAGCCGGTAAAATCCCGGGTGGCTTCTTTAAGCGCGAAGGTCGTCCTTCAGAAAAAGAAACCCTAGTTTCGCGTCTGATTGACCGTCCGATCCGCCCGCTTTTCCACCCGCAGTACCGTAATGAAACCCAGATCGTTTGTACCGTTCTGTCCCATGACATGGAAAACGATCCGGACGTGGTTGCCATGATTGGTGCCTCGGCGGCGTTGACCATTTCCGGCCTTCCGTTCCTTGGCCCGATTGCTGCGGCACGTGTTGGTTACAAAGACGGCGAATACACTCTGAACCCGTCACCGGAATCGGTTAAAGAAAGCGATCTTGATCTGATTGTTGCTGGTACTCGTGATGGCGTGATGATGGTTGAATCCGAAGCCAGCGAGCTTTCGGAAGAAATCATGCTTGGTGCTGTTAAATTTGGCCATGAACAGTTCCAGTCGGTTCTCGACCTGATCATTGATCTGGCCGAAGACGCTGCCAAAGAGCCGCGTGCCATTGCCGAACTTCCGGATGGCTATGATGCGCTGGCCGCAAAAGTTGCATTTATCGGCACCGATGCTCTGACCAAGGCTTATGGCCATGTTGTCAAACAGGAGCGTTCTGCTGCTATTGCCGAAGCCAAGGCTGAAATCGTTGCCAAACTGGCCAGCGAAGAAATTGCTGACGATCTTAAAGGCAAGATTTCCACGGTTATCAAAAATCTGGAAAAAGACATCGTTCGCGGTGCAATCCTGAAAACCGGCAAACGTATTGACGGTCGTTCGGGTTCGGACGTTCGCCCGATCATTGGCGAAGTTTCGGTCCTGCCGCGTTCGCACGGTTCGGCGATCTTCACCCGTGGCGAGACCCAGGCGCTTGCAGTTGCGACCCTTGGTACCGGCCAGGATGAACAGATCGTTGATGCACTTGACGGTGAATACCGTGAAAACTTTATGCTGCATTACAACTTCCCGCCCTACTCGGTTGGTGAAGCTGGTCGCATGGGTTCGCCGGGACGTCGTGAAATCGGCCATGGTAAACTGGCATGGCGCGCCATTCATCCGTTGATGCCGACCAAGGATCAGTTCCCTTATACGGTTCGTATCGTTTCGGAAGTTACCGAATCAAACGGTTCGTCCTCGATGGCGACTGTTTGCGCAACCTCGCTTGCAATGATGGATGCCGGTGTTCCGCTGGCAACCCCGGTTGCCGGTATTGCCATGGGCCTGATCAAGGAAGACGACGATTTCGCCGTTCTTTCCGACATCATGGGTGACGAAGATCACCTTGGCGATATGGACTTCAAGGTTGCAGGTACCGAAAACGGTATTACCTCGCTTCAGATGGACATCAAAATTACGTCGGTTACCCAGGAAATCATGAAGATCGCTTTGGGCCAGGCCCGTGATGGTCGTCTGCATATTCTTGGTGAAATGTCCAAAGCACTGCCAGAAGCACGTGGTGAAGTTTCGGACAATGCGCCGACCATCACCCAGTTCTCGATCCCGCGCGACAAGATCCGTGACGTTATCGGTTCAGGCGGCAAGGTCATTCGTGAAATCTGCGAAGAAACCGGTGCGAAAGTCGATATCGAAGACGATGGCTCGATCACTGTGGCACATACCGATGGTGCCAAAGGCAAGCAGGCTGTTGATTGGATCAAATCAATCGTTGCAGAACCTGAATTGAACCATATCTATGATGGTAAGGTTGTTAAAGCTGTTGATTTTGGCGCCTTCGTCAACTTCTTCGGTGCACGCGATGGTCTGGTTCATATCTCTGAACTGGCTCAGGAACGTGTCAAACAGGTTTCTGATGTCGTCAAAGACGGCGATGCGGTCAAAGTTAAGGTCATCGGCTTTGATGATCGCGGCAAGATCAAATTGTCGATGAAACGCGTTGACCAGGAAACCGGTGCCGATCTTGAAGCCGGCGACGCTGAATAATCTGATCTGATATACCGGACGGCGATAATAATAACACGCCGTCCGGGTTCCAAATGCGATGCTTGGGGCATCGCTGGCGATGAAAAGCCGAACGGGAGAGACGAATTTGAAAGCCCTTAAACCGCTCGTCATGTCGGGAAAAGAGGTCTTGCCGCTGGTTGAAGGTGGCAAGGGCATCGCTGTTACAACGGGTAAAAGTTCCGGCGCATGGGCAGCTGCTGGTGGCATCGGGACGTTTTCCGCCGTCAATGCCGACTCCTATGACAAAAATGGCAATATGGTTCCGGTTGATTACATCGGAAAAACCCGTGGTGAACGCCATCAGGAACTGATCGCCTATGGTATTCGTGGCGGTATTGCTCAGGCACAGATTGCGCATGAAGTTCGCGGCGGCGAAGGCCGCCTGCATATGAACGTTCTGTGGGAAATGGGTGGCGCCGAAGAAATTCTGCGCGGCGTGCTTGAAGGGACCAAGGGTCTTGTTCATGGCGTGACCTGTGGGGCTGGCATGCCCTATAAAGTGGCGCAGATCGCCGCCCAGTATAGCGTGTATTATTACCCGATCGTTTCGTCGTCACGTGCTTTCCGCGCATTGTGGCTGCGTGCGTATAAGAAAACTCCGGAATGGCTGGGCGGTGTGGTCTATGAAGATCCATGGCTTGCCGGTGGCCATAATGGGCTATCAAATTCCGAAGATCCTTTGGTTGCTGAAGACCCGTTCCCGCGTGTCGCAGAACTTCGGACCTATATGAATTCGGTCGGTTTGCATGATGTTCCGATCATCATGGCCGGTGGGGTTTGGTTCCTGCGTGATTACGAAGACTGGCTCGACAATCCGGAAGTCGCACCTGTTGCATTCCAGTACGGGACCCGTCCGCTTCTGACCAAGGAAAGCGAGATTTCCGAAGAATGGAAAAATCGTCTTCTGTCGTTGCAAGACGGTGATGTTTCGCTGCATAAATTCAGCCCGACCGGTTTCTATAGCTCGGCCGTTCGCAACGATTTTCTCGAAGATTTGCATCAGCGTTCCGACCGTCAGGTCCGTTATTCCCGTGCCGCAGAAGCCGATCTGCATGTTGGCATTCCGTTGGGCCGTCGTGGTCGTCCGATCTATGTTCGTGAAGATGATGCTGACAAGGTTCGGGCATGGCTTGCCGCGGGTTATACCGAAGGCATGGCGACCCCGGACGAGACCATGGTCTTTGTCACACCTGAAAGTGCGCTTGGCATCAAGAAAGATCAGATCGACTGCATGGGTTGTTTGTCGCAATGTGCGTTTTCGAATTGGGAACAGAACGAAGGCACCACCGGCAAGCGCGCCGATCCGCGTTCATTCTGTATCCAGAAAACCTTGCAGAACATTGCACATGGTGCCGCGGTTGATCATGAACTGATGTTTGCCGGTCACAACGCCTATAAATTTGGTCAGGATCCGTTCTATGCCAACGGTTTCGTCCCGACGGTCAAACAGCTGGTTGATCGGATTGCGACTGGCGACTAGGCCAATAAATTAGACGCAGATTTCAAAAGGGCCGGTATTTCCGGCCCTTTTTTAATGGGCAGCGGGTCAGTTAACGCTTTGGGATGGTATGATTGGAGTTGATCAAAATCAAAGAAAGACGCGTAGAGGTTCCCTAATATACGCTTGGATTTAATCGGGAACCGGAACGTAACCGGGCCCGGAATGCGTATGAAGGGACAATTTCATGACGACCAACCCGCGTCCATATACCCATGCTCTGAACCGTTTGAAAGAGGCCGGATTGCGTCCGACCCGTCAACGTTTGGCATTGGCCCGTTTGCTGTTTGACAATGGCCATCGCCATATCACAGCCGAACAGCTTCATTCCGAGGCGATGACCCAGAATATCAAGGTGTCGCTGGCAACGGTTTACAACACGTTGCACCAGTTTACGGATGCCGATCTTTTGAACGAAATCGTCATTGATTCCGGTCGGTCGTATTTCGATACCAATACCAGCCCGCATTATCATTTCTATTGCGAGGAAGATGGTATGTTGTGCGATATTCCCGCCGATGCGGTCCAACTGGCGCGTATTCCGAATATGCCGCGCGGGACTGAGCTGGAATCTGTTGATCTGGTGTTCCGCCTGCGGCGCCAGTCGGCACGTACTGTTGCTGCTTGATTGAACGTAACCGGTGTTTTTCGACCGTGATATGGCGTGAATATATACCCACACGGTAACAGGGAAATGACGGACTGATGAAAACCACCCTGAAAGGTGGAAAACGTCCCTTCAGTGCTTGACGGGTGTGGTTTCAAAGACAAATACAGAAGCGGTGGTGCCAATAGGGACCGCCGCATTTTTGTTGGTATCCCCTAGCGGACCGACAATGCCTTCTTAGACCAGAATGAAAAAAAGGAAGCCCATAATGGTGCTTAAGGGAACACGTACCGAGCAACATCTTCGCGCGGCATTCGCGGCCGAGGCGCAGACCAATCGCCGTTATCTTTATTTCGCACAGCAGGCGGATATTGAAGGTTATACAGAGGTCGCCGAAATGTTCCGGGCGGCCGCCGAAGCCGAAACAGGTCATGCTTTCGGGCATCTTGAATTTCTTGAACAGGTTGGGGATCCGGCGACAGGTCAAGCCATCGGAACCACGCGCCTTAATCTTGAGGCCGCATTGATCGATGAAAAAAACGAGGCCGAAAACCGGTATCCAGAAATGGCGCGCGCGGCACGTGAAGAAGGTTTTGACGACATCGCTGATTGGTTTGAAAGCCTTGCGCGCGTCGAAGCGGCACATGCAAGCCGGATGGAACGTGCGCTTAACGAATTTGGCAATTCCCGATAATGCATCCGCATTTTGCGGTCTTGGTGTTTTGGCGGTGTCTTTGCCGCATTCCCGATACAGGAAAAGTGCATGTTTATTGTTTCACTGACCTACAAGGTGCCGCTTGATCAGATCGATGCCCATTTGGCCGAACATGTTGAATGGTTAAAGGCCGGATATGCTAGCGGTGTCTTTATTGCGTCAGGGCGCAAGATACCGCGCGACGGCGGGGTTATCATGGCTGGTGGTGATCGTGATCGATTGCAAGAAACCTTGAAAGGCGATCCTTTCCATCGTCATGATCTTGCCGATTATGTCATCACAGAATTCGAACCGAGCATGACAGCAAACGGCTTTGAACGTATGGCCGGGATATAGGCCAAAATCTGGGGTTAAAGCCCAAGGTTCCAGATTGGCCGTCAAACCAAACAGAATCCGGAAAAGATATCTATATTTCCGGGCCGGATAGTCGGTTTTACTGGGCAGCCATCAGGTTTGTATCTTTGCTGTCGGTGACCGTGCCGCGCAGCACGATATGACGTTGCCCGAGCGAGTTGTGTTCAACCTCGCCATCGACCTGATAAACATCGCGTAAAAGATCACGATTGATGACGTCTTCGCTGCGTCCGAATGTCACCATTTTGCCGTTGGCAATTGCCAAGGCATGATCACAATAATGCAGGGCATGGTTGAGATCGTGAATGGCAATCAGGACGATCATCTTTCGGTTTTGGGCAATATTGCGCATGAAGGTCAGGACCTCCATCTGGCGATGCAGATCAAGGGCCGAGGTCGGTTCATCCATCAGAAGAATTTTTGGATCGCGAATCAGTGTTTGGGCGATTGCAACCAATTGGCGTTGACCGCCGCTAAGCTCGCCAAGATTACGCGCCGCAAGATCGGATATGCGAAGGGCCGCCAGAATATCATCGATCCGGGTCAGTTCATCGGCCCGAACGCGAAGCGACGATCCTTGTTTGGCCGCTAAAATCACCGATTCATACACCGACAGAACCGCATTTGACCCTGTATCCTGTGGCATATAGCAGATCGTATTGCGGTTATAATCCTGTGTTTCGACATGGACCTGGCCTGTGCCCTTGGCAAGACCGGCGATGCGCTTGAACAGGCTTGATTTACCGGCCGCATTCGGGCCGATCACAGCGGTTAACCCGCCACCGGTCAGAACAGGGGTGGTGACACCGGAAACCACATAGGTACGGCCATAGCGCGTCCCAAGGTCTTCAAGCCGAAGTGTTACCAAGATTTCCTCCTGCTTGCGAAAATCAGCGAGAAAAAGAACGGCACACCGACAAGTGCGGTAATCACACCAATCGGAAGGATCGCACCGGGAATGATCAGTTTGCTCAGCACGGATGTTGCCGACAGGATCAAAGCTCCACACAGCACCGAGGCCGGCAGGAAGAAACGTTGATCTTCGCCGACCAGCATACGCGCAATATGCGGCCCGACCAGACCAATAAAGCCGATGGTGCCGACAAACGATACCGGAATTGCCGCCAGAAGACTGACGAGCAACATGGTCTTAAGGCGCAGTGACTGGACATTCACTCCAAAGCTTTCGGCCTTGGCATCGCCAAGACGAAGGGCGGTGAGTGCCCATGCCTGTCGGGTGAAAAGTGGTAGGGCAATGGCGACGGCAATGGCGGTAATGGCGACTTTTGACCAGGTCGCTTTGACCAGACTGCCCATTGTCCAGAAGACAACAGCGGCCAGTGCCTGTTCGCTGGCAAGATATTGCAGCAAAGCCAGCAGCGCATTGAAGGTAAACACCAGCGCAATGCCAAGCAGAACAATGGTTTCAACCGTTACACCGCGCATGCGGCTGAAAAAATGAATGATCAGGGCGGTTGCCATCGCCATGATAAATGCATTGATTGGAATGATGAATTCAACAAAAGCTGGCAGGATCGCAACCCCAAGAACCAGCGCCATTGCCGCGCCAAACCCTGCTGCGGCGGAAATGCCCAGTGTAAACGGGCTGGCCAGCGGATTGGCAAGAATGGTCTGCATCTGTGCGCCCGCTGTTGAAAGGGCTGCACCAACGGTCAGTGCCATCAGGGCAACCGGCATGCGGATTTCCCAAATCACAACGCGTAATTGGTCGCTAACATCGGATGGGTTCAACAGGGCAAAGATCACATCACGAAGCGGATAATTGGCCGGCCCGGTTGCCAGATCGACGGCAAAGGACAGGAACAGGGCAATTGTCATGCCGCTTAGGATCAGGATACGACGCAAGGAGCGCGCTTTGTAATGCGCGCTCCCGGTCAGGTTTTTGGTTTGTTCAACGGTCATGGAAATCAGTTCTGATCGTCGATGGAAATGAAGTAGCCCGGCTGATAATCAATCGGCAGGAAACGTTCATGCAGTTCGCGGAACGAGCTTTCCGGATTGATATCGGCAAACAGGTCCGGGTGGAACCATTTGGCCATCTGTTCGATCACGACGAACTGATAGGGGCTGTTATAGAACTGATGCCAAACCACGTGGATATTGTGGTTTTTGGTGGCTTTGATATCCCGAAATGCTGGGCGTTCCGTTAGGCCGATCAATTTGCGTTTGGCTTCTTTCATATCGGCACCCGGGCCAACAGGCACCCAGCCCATACCGGGTGCATATGCTTCCCAATCACCGCCGGTGCCAACAAACTGGTCTGGATCGCTTGCAACAACCTGTTCCGGATTGATTGTGCCAAAGGTGCCCGGAATGATATCGGCGGCAATGTTCTTGCCACCGGCAAATTCAACCATTTTCCCGAAATTTTCGTTGCCAAACGACATGCAGCATTCATCGGAATAACCCGCAGCACGTTCGATAAAGACATCAGGTTTTTTCGGGTCTGCCTTGGCCAGGCGATCGGTAATCAGCTTGATATGGTCGGCACGGAATTTGATGAATTCTTCGGCGCGTGCTTGCAGACCGGTTAACTGACCCAGAATACGCATGCTGGTTTCGGTATTCTTCATCGGTGATTCGCGGAAGTCGATATAGATCAGCGGAATGCCAACCGCGGCGAGTTTTTTATCAAGGCTGGCGTCTTCGGTAGCACCCTTGGATTCAAGGTTCATCACAACGACATCGGGGTTAAGCGATATTGCCTGTTCGATATCAAATGTGCCGTCCTTGATACCGCCAAAGGTCGGCAGGCTGTCAATCGCCGGATATTTGGCGGCGTAAAGGCCATAACCCTGTGGGTCGGCCTTTTTCAGGTCATCGCGCCAACCAACGACTCGTTTGAACGGATCTGCGCTATCAAGCGTCGCAAGACCATAAATCAGGCGGCCTTCGCCAAGGATAAGTTTTTCAGCCGGAACTTTGACGTCGATCTGACGGCCCGTAACATCCGTGATTTTGATGGTTTCTGCGGCATGAACGGTCCCCGCGACCATGAATGCAACGGCAGCAATAGCGCCAAAAATTTTCATCCCCGTACCTTTTTTTAGGATTGCCTGACGGCGGCATTATCATTTATTGAGAATGCAAATCAATCTTTTTTGCATTTATTGCATAATTTTCAGGTTGATGGATATCCGTGCCGGTATCGGTTGGGTTGGGCGGGTTTGCACCTTAATATGTAATTCATAGTGACCGTGTCGGGATATCAGGGGTGACTGGACCAAAATGACGCAATCAGGCAATTTCAATCTGCGCGACGAGATCAGGGAATATTGGTCGATGCGGGCCGTGACCTTTGATGATCAACCAGGGCACGAAATTTTTTCCGATCAGGAACGTTTGGCTTGGCACGATTTGTTTCGCCGTCATCTGGGCGATGGGGTGCTTGGTGATGGAACGGTTAGACGCGCGCTTGATCTTGCCAGCGGAACCGGCGTTATCAGCCATTTGCTGCATGATCTGGGCTTTGACGTAACCGGCCTTGATTGGTCGGAAGCGATGCTGGCCAAGGCGCGGGACAAGTCGAAATTACGCCAGTCAAATATTCGGTTTCTTTTAGGGGATGCCGAAAATACGTTTGAAGATGATGATAGTTACGACGTGATTGTGACCCGCCATCTGGTTTGGACGCTGGTTAATCCCGCCATGGCCTTTGCCGAATGGTTGCGGGTTCTAAAACCCGGTGGCAAGCTTTTGATTGTTGATGGGGATTTCGTTTCACCGACCTGGATGAGTACGCTGAACAAGACGATGGCCAACCTTTTACACGCCATCGGATTAAAGCGTGTGATTGATGAAACGCCGCAGATTAAAACCCATCGGGATATTCTGGCGCGCGTGCATTTTTCCCAGGGTGCCCGGGCCGATGCGGTTTGTGAAATGTTGAAATCCGCCGGGTTTGATCCGGTAACGACTGATTTTAACATGCGGCAAATTCATCGTGCTCAGTCAAAGCATCTTGGCCTTGCCAAGGGGTTGGAACGCGGGGCACAGCATCGTTATGCCATCTGTGCGATCAAGCCATAAACTGGCGGTAAATCACCAAATCAACGGGATCTGAAGACCGGTATCATGATCGGCCATTTATTTATATCTGGGCGAGCTTGATACTGATGTCGGTTTTGACCGAATTGGCAAGAAAGCAGGCGTCATGTGCTGCGTGGTGTAACTCGGCTTCGACCTTGGGCGAAGGCGCTGTGCCGGTATATGTGACCTTTGGGCATAGTTCGACCCGGGTGACGATGGTTTTGCCATCTTGCTTTTCCATCACACCATTTGCGCTATCAACATAGCTGTCGACGACAAATTTCTTGCGGGATGCAAAATCAAGAAAGAACAGCATATGGCAGCTTGAAAGTGCGGCGACATAGGCTTCTTCAGGATCGATATTTTCTTCAATCGAATAGGGCAGCGGTACGACATGGGGCGATGCGGAGGCGGGGACTTCGGCACCACCATCAAAACGCCAGATGTGACCGCGGCTGTAACGGCGATCGGTAAAGGTGGCACCGTCGCGCTTCCATGTGACTTCTGCGCTAAAACGGCTCATTACGGTTCTCCGATGTCGTTGGCTTGGACAAGGTTGCCTGATGTGATTCCGATATGGGTCATAAGGATCGAAACTGCGTGTTCGACATTACCATCGGCACAGGCGTTCAAAAGGGCTTCGTGTTCTTTGTAAAATGCGGTGCGCGACCAGGAACCTTTGGGCTGACGGTAGTAGGACCGCCGAGCTTCGCGGCGCAAATCCATAATCATCTGCACCAGACGGGGATTGTTGCACGGCGCATACAGGGTTTGGTGAAACGCGATATCAAGTTCTTCGATGGTTGACGGGCTGTCTTCTTCTTGCAGGTCTTCGTTCAGGCGGCGCGCCTTGCGCAAATCGCGCGGGACCAAATGCGGGATCGCAAGGCTAAGCGCCATTGCTTCTAGCGAGATCCGAATCTGCGATAAATTTCGGACTTCCTTGGCACTTAGGCCATTAACCGCCAAACTGCGATCAGATCGTTTGGTCAGAAGTCCATGGGTCAGAAGTCGTTCCAATACCTGGCGTATGGGTTGGCGGCTAACACCAAATCGTTCGGCCAGCATTTCCTGTTTAAGGACTATGCCGGGGCCAAGGATGCCAGTTTCGATTTCATCCTGAAGGATTTTAGTAATTTCATTTGTATCCATGGATCCAAAGTTAGGGAAAAGCAGCTAGGAGTCAAGCAAAGACAGGGTGTGACAACGCGGCGATATGGTTTCGTTCTGTATTGGTTCAGGATTGGTTTTGGGGGCATCCATGATGTGTGTTTATACCGATGACCTTCTATGGCCAAGTTTTGGGCGGCTGGTGATGGCAGGTATCGGGTTTGATCTTGGCTGGTTTGTTTCGTTTATTCGGCGGGAATGGTCTGTATCAGGGCGGCATTGGTGGGGGCGGTTTTGATAACAAAATCGATCACCCGGTCAATGGCACCATCGATATCTTCGTTTAATATGCCGTGGCGATCAGAATTCAGGATTTGGATGTCGATATCGCTGCAATTGGTGGCATGGCGTTTGATCAGGGTGGCGCTGGCCGGGTCGACAACCTGATCGTTATCACCCTGCAAGATCAGGGTTGGACAGGCAATATCAGGCAGGCGGTCGCGCATTTCGGCAACCGCCTGACGCAGGTTATGAAGACCGCCAATTGGAATGTTGCGGTAATTGATTTCGGGATGTTCCGATTCATTTAGCCGGAAGCTAAGCCGTTCCTGTGCCGAGGGCACCCACCCCATCAATTTGTTGGCGCCATAAAGCAATGGCACAAACATAAGGTTGCGGTTGCGGAATTTAAGCGGCGTCGATGCCATCACAAGCCCGGCAAGCTTTTCGGGCTGATCGGCGGCCAGAATGGCCGATAACGCCCCGCCGGTTGAAAAGCCGACAATAATGACATTGTCGCAAAACGCCGACAGGATTTCATAACTGTGTCGTACCGATGCAAGCCAGTCTGTCCATGGGCGCTTTTGTAATTCATGGGGGGATGTACCATGCCCGGCAAGGCGAACCCCCAGAACGGCGTAATTTTTTGCGGCAAGACGATCACCAAGGGTGCGAAGTTCAGCCGGGGATGCCAAGAAACCATGAACGACGAGAACACCAGTGGTGAAATGGTCGCTTCCATTGGGCAGCAGCAAATAAGGGCGGCTGTCGGCGGTGGCGGTTTCTTGTTGGTTGATCGCGGCATATTTCGGTTTTTGATATTTCGCGCGGTTCCATTGCCATGCCCGGATTTCATCGTTAAACCGGCGTTTGGCGAAATCGCGCGGGGTCAGGTGATCGATGTCGCCACGCGCCTTTTCCAATGCGGTCCATGCCGTATGGATCGGAGCCATTTCATTGGCATAGACCATGATCGGGTTATCCATGCGAATTTGGTCAAAGGTGGCTTCTTGTTGCAGTTTTGGCAGGAAACAATATTTGCCTTCGGACCGCGCAATCAGTCCAAGCCGTACCGCAGCATCAATATATTCGCGAATTTGCGGGCATTTCAGATCAAAGATGCCGACGTAATCGGCCGGGTTGCGCATGCCACGATGTAGATGGATTTCTTCGGCCTGCTGGACGTTTTTGATGGCGAGATAAAGGGTCCGGTCAAAATGGGCGATGTCGACTTCGGTGACACCATCGGCAAGCCACATCATGATCAGTCTGGATGCCAAATGGCTGACGTTTAGGGTCAGATTGGAATACATCACCGACATGCAATGATCACGAAGCGGACGAATATGACGATTGATGGCATATTGTGTGATGCGATCTGGAATTCTTTTCAGTGTTTTGGTCGGACGGAACAGGTCATCGATACAGGTCGCCGTTTGTATGCGATGGGCCAGCATGCGCCGATCAATCCAGTTATATTGTCGGCGTGGGTCAACCGGCTTGCCAAGGCGGATATCCATATCGGTCTGACGAAACAGCAAATTGCTTTCAACAATCAGTTCTTCGGCAACCTTGGGGCTAAGCCCGCCGGCAAACAGATCCGCCCCGCGCGCCAAAAGGTTTTGATCAACGCGTAAGGGGTGGAAGGTAATATTGGCCGGGAACATCAGAGTTGGTTTTGCAATGGCGATCTTGAGTTTTTCAGGTGTGGTATCGATGGCCGTGGCCCAACGATCAAGTTCGTCGTGGTGGCCTTTATCAAGCAACATCGAAAGCCCAACCTTAAAGCCGTCAATGCATAATCCCAACAGGGCGGCACCGGTGTGATGGGCGCGACGTTGATCCGCACTTCGGGAATAGATACTGTAATCGGGGCGTTTGGGATGGGGACGTTCGGCTTCAAGAACGCGACGGTCTTTGACCATGCCGCCTTCGGGGAAAACGACGACTTTGCCGCCCCGTAAAATTTCCTCGGCCAGAAATGGCAACAGGCGTTCATAATCGTTGGGCACACCGCCAAGCGCACGAAGATAGCGCGAAAAGGTGTTGTCCTCGGCAAAGAATTCGCCCGACGCGATGGACCGGCAAAACACCCCGGTTTCAAGCGCGATCAGATATTGCGGAATAAAGGTTTCAAACCGGGCGAAATGGTTGAACATGAAAATGTCGCCCTGGGACAGATGATCACGGTCGCCATGCATCTTGATGTTGATATGGACTTTGGCGCGTAATGCGCTCATGGCCCTTATCGTCCATTCGCAGGTCTGATTTCGGATCGCAAATTTTTCGCGTTCGATTTCTCGAAAATTCTGATGCATGGGTGACGGTGCCTCAAAGGCATATGTGCCGTATTAATTGGCGTTATGATTGAATGCGGTTGTTTCGTTGTTGATAAATATGTGGTGCTAGACTGGATTTTGGAAGGCCGGTTGCACGTTTGTGGCGAACAATCTGTGGCACGTCTTTTTGTGTATCTCTATAATCGGCTGTGCCTTTCAAATTACGGCTGTTTGCAAATCAGTGGTCCGTCCGCCCAGGCATGGCCCCCCCCCCGAACAAGATGATCCTGCCCCATCATGAGAATTGGAAATCCTGTGTGCTCACCGGTCCCCGAAACGCCAGAAGACCGTAATAACTCGCCTGAAAGTGCGCCATCTGCAATGCTGGATACGTCCCATATATCCAAATCCATTTTTCGGGATCGCAATTTTGTTCTGTTTCTGATTGGGCAATGCATCACCACCCAAGGGCTGTGGATTCAAAAAATTGCGATGTCCTGGTTGGCGTGGACATTGACCGGGTCGGCATTTTGGACCGGGTTGATTGCAGCCCTTAATTTTGCCCCTGCTTTTTTATTGGGGCCGATATTTGGTGTTATGGCGGATCGGGTTGATCTGCGTCGAACGGCGGTGGTGCTTAACCTGATGATGACAGCAACAGCGTTCTTGTTGATGGGGTTGTCGATTGCCGGGCAAATCAATTTATTTTGGATGTTGGTTCTGGCCGGGGTTAATGGGGTACTGGGCAGTGCGATGACGCCAATACGGCTTTCGCTGGTGCCGGTTATTGTCCCGCGCGAATTCATGAGCCGCGCATTGACCTATGCCGCGATGAATTTCAATATTTCCCGTTTGGTCGGCCCGGCGGTGGGCAGTGTTGTCATTGCCACATGGGGCACGGGTGCGGCTTTTATGATTAATGCGTTAACCTATATTCCGATGATTTTTGTCTTGGCGACGGTGCGCATTCATGTTGAACGGGCACCAGATGCCAAAAGCAGGCGGGTTTTCGCAGCTCTTGTCGATGGTGCAAATTATGCCATTCACCATCGGGTGATCCGCTCGGTTCTGGCTCTGTCATGTTTTGTGGCATTGGTCGGTACCGGCATGGTCGAACTGTTGCCGGTGTTTGCCGAGGCGGTCTATGATCGCGGTGTCACCGGGCTTGGCATGTTGGCATCGGCAAGCGGCGTTGGTGCGGTGGCCTCGGCCTTTATGTTATCGCGTGTCAAATCCGATCCGGCCCATTTTCAACGGATATCGATCATCGGCGCCTTTGCTGCGGGATGTGGCATGCTGGGGCTTGGCTTTGCCCCTTGGTACGAACTGGCGGTGGTTCTGGTTGCGGTGACGGGTTTTGGCCTGACCGCAGTCGGGGTCGGGTCGCAGACGGCCTTGCAATTGACTGTGGATAATAAGTTGCGCGGGCGCGTCATGAGTTTTTGGAGTGCGACAACCTTTGGCGGAATTGCATTGGGCGGGACCATGTTGGGCGCAATATCCGAGGTCGGGAAAATTCAATATACCGCACGTGGATCGGGGGTTTTGATCCTGTGTGCGGCGATTACCGGACTTTGGCGATTACGTCGAATTGGTGCAATGGATGTGAAGCCTGCCACAGAAACGTCTAATTGATCGTGTTTTTCAGGGCGCTTTGTAAACGCTTGTTTAAAACTCGTCGGGTTAGGGTGCCTGATCATGCCTTTTGGGGGAACTTCGCATGCGGTTGGCTTTCGTCATCGGACTTTGTGTGCTTTTGTCTGGATGTTTTGCATCGGCAAGTACCCCAAAACCCAATGCCAGCCTTGGAAATGATCAAGTTTCGACGGTTACGAATATTAGCCTGCCATCATCGCGGTTAATTCCCTTCGCCCCGACAGACGAATTTCTGCAATGTGTCCCTTATGCCCGTGCCGTTTCCGGGATCGCGATTTATGGTGATGCATGGACATGGTGGGGGCAGGCGAAAAACGCTTATCAACGTGGCAAGCAGCCAGAAGTTGGGGCGGTTTTGACGCTTAAGAAAACATCGCGTTTGAAATATGGCCATGTCGCCGTGGTATCGGCCATCCTCGACAGTCGCCGGATCATGGTCAATCATGCCAATTGGGGCAGCAATTCACGGACACGTGGCAAGGTGCATTACCGCCAGCCAGTTGTCGATGTATCGCCAAACAATGACTGGTCCCAAGTCCGGATGATGAACACCATTGGGACGTTTGGCCGGGTTTACCCAGCGCATGGCTTTATCTATCAGCCCCGCGAAACGGCCGAAGCCAACTGAATTTCCCGATATTGTTTCCATGAAAACCTGGTGAAGGCACGCAAGTTGGCGGCCTTCGTCAATTTGTCTATGTAGACAAAACGCACTATTTGGCAGCACTAGATTTCCAAAGATTTTGTCAGGTGGCCGTGATGGGGCCAAGTGCTGCGAACAGGGTTGTGTCGCTATCTTGTTCGGGGTTTGGCGTGGTCAGGCACTTTTCCCCGTAAAGTACGAATTGGCCTTGGCGATCACCGTTGCCTTTGCCGGTTTTCATGATTTTATAGATAATTAGCAAACGCGGAATTGTCGATAAACATTGATGCGTCTCAATGTTGTGCAGTGCGGTAGGGATTAGAACTTTTTTATCCTTCCCAAAGTGAGTGACGCCAATGTTTGATCAAAAGACTGCTGTGGATGACGTGCCGGTTAATCCAGATCGTTTGCAAACAGATCCGCAGCAAGGTTTGTCAGCACAAGAAGCCGAAAAGCGGATTGTTGAATTTGGCGAAAACCGATTGCCGGAAAATGAAACCAGCGTATGGCGGAAACTTGCGGGTTTTTTCTGGGGGCCGATCCCCTGGATGATCGAGATTGCGGCCATATTATCCGCTGCGGTGCAGCATTGGTCGGATTTTGCGATCATTTTGGTCATGTTGTTTTTGAATGTCGCGGTTGGATTTTGGCAGGAATACAAGGCCGGCAATGCGATTGCAGCGCTAAGACAGCGGTTGGCACCCGAAGCACGTGTTCGCCGTGATGCCACATGGGGGGATATTCCGGCATCCGGTCTGGTGCCGGGGGATATTATCCGTTTGAAACTTGGCGATATTATTCCTGCGGATGTGCGGCTGATTTCCGGGGAATATTTGCGTGTTGATCAATCTGCCCTGACAGGCGAGTCGCTTGCGCTTGATAAAAAGGTCGGAGACATTGCCTATTCCGGTTCAATTGCCCGTCAGGGGCAGATGGATGCGATCGTGACCGCAACCGGTATGGCGACCTATCTTGGTAAGACAGCGCGCTTGGTGCAGACGGCGGGCAAGGCATCGCATTTCCAGCGTGCCGTGCTGCGCATTGGTAATTTCCTGATTTTGGTGACGATTGGATTGATCGCACTGATCATGACGGTTGCACTGTATCGTGGTGATCCGATCACGGAATCGCTTCTTTTTGCATTGATTCTTGCGGTCGCGGCCATTCCGGTTGCGCTGCCAACGGTTTTGTCGGTGACGATGGCCGTGGGCGCCGAAAAACTGGCCAAAATGAAGGCAATCGTATCGCGCCTTGTCTCGATCGAAGAAATGGCCGGTATGGACATTCTGTGTTCGGACAAGACCGGAACGCTGACCCAAAATCGTTTGACCGTGGGGGCACCTGTTCTTATCGGCGGGGCCTCGCAAGACGATATTTTGCGGATGGCAGCACTGGCTTCCGAAGCCGACAGCCATGATCCTATTGATTCAGCGATTTATGCATCCCTTGGCAACACGGATGCCCTTGTGGGGTATGACGTTGTTTCATTTCGGCAATTTGACCCGGTTCGTAAACGGGCAGAGGCAATCATTGCTCATGACGGATTAAAGTTTCAGGTGGCCAAGGGCGCGCCGCAGGCGATCCTTTCATTGCTGCTAAACGGCGAAGGCAAGGATATTACCAGCCTGACCGAATATGCATCGGTGATGAAGGCAATTGACGAAATGGCAAAGCGTGGCTTTCGCGCGCTTGCTGTTGCGCAAACAGATCAAGCAGGTAAATGGCAATTCATTGGTTTGCTGTCCTTGTTTGACCCCCCGCGCGAGGACGCAGCCGCGACAATTGCCGAATTGCGCGCCAAAGGTGTCGATGTCCGCATGATTACCGGGGATCACGAGGCCATTGGCCGTGAAATCGCCGGGCAGCTTGGCTTGGGTCAAAATATTTTACCCGCTGACGAGGTTTTCGATGAACATGATCGCCCGCGCAATTCGCAGGCGATTGAACAAGCAGATGGGTTTGCCCGCGTTTTCCCGCAGCATAAATATGCGATTGTGCGTGAATTACAGGACCGTGGCCATATCGTTGGCATGACCGGCGATGGTGTGAACGATGCCCCGGCATTAAAGCAGGCCGATATCGGTATCGCCGTGTCGAATGCAACGGATGCCGCACGGGCAGCAGCGGATCTTGTCCTGACAGCACCCGGTATTTCGGTGATTACGTCGGCCATCGAAGAATCGCGGCGTATTTTCGGGCGCATGAACAGCTATGCGACGTTCCGTATTTCGGAAACGATCCGGGTTTTGCTGTTTATGACGATCTCGATCCTGGTGTTCAATTTCTATCCCGTGACGGCGGTGATGATCGTGTTGCTGGCGTTGCTGAATGATTTTCCGATCATGATGATCGCCTATGATAATGCCGATGTTGCGCCGCGTCCGGTGCGCTGGAATATGGCCAATACCCTGACGATGGCCTGTTTGCTGGGTGGTATCGGGGTGGTGTCGTCTTTTGGTGTGTTATGGGTGGCCGATGTCTGGTTGCATTTGCCGCCTCATGAAGTTCAGGCGCTGGTGTTTCTTAAGCTTTTGGTGGCCGGGCATCTGACGATTTATCTGACCCGCCACAAAGGATATTTCTGGCAGAAACCCTATCCAAGCTGGAAGCTGTTTGTCGCGACAGAGACAACACAGGTGATCGGGACGCTTGCGGCCGTTTATGGTTGGTTTGTGCCACCAATTGGCTGGTACCATGCATTGATTGTGTGGGGTTATGCGTTGGGATGGTTCTTTGTTGCGGGGTGCATCAAGGTCTGGGTTTACAGGCTTTTGACCCATGATCATCCCACGCAGGCCGGGCATCTGGCCCGTGTCGAAGGATGGTTGCATCGTCGTCGGCTTCGCGGGAACCGGTTGCGGAAATAACAATGAAACGGGGCAGCATGTGATGCTGCCCCGTTCTTGTCATCTTAGGGTTTGTGTCTTGGTTGGTTTTAGGTTCTGACTCTAAGCGTTCTTTTCGTCGGGCATGTCGGCGAATGCTTCGCGCAGTGCCTGTGACCAGGCTTCTGAAAGTGCGCGAAAAGCGGGATCTTCGGCTTCAATCCGGCGATGTTCGGAAAAGCTGCATGATCCTTCGGGCAGAACCGCAAGATCAAGTGGCATGCCCACTGACAGGTTCGAACGCAGGGTCGAATCCATCGATAGCAAGGCTGCCTTTACGCCATCGGCAATCGGGGTTTCTGGCGTGATCACACGATCGAGGATCGGTTTTCCGTATTTGTGTTCGCCGATCTGCAAATAAGGCGTGTCTTCGGTCGCTTCTATAAAGTTGCCCGCCGCATAAATTAAAAACAGGCGCTGTGCCCCGCCCTTGCGTTGCCCGCCGACCATGATTGACGCTGAGCTGCTTTCTTTGCGCTGTTCAAGCGTGTCATGATATTTGTGCTGCACTCTTTGCATGGCTTCGCCCATCAGTTCCGCAACACGGAACATGCTTGGTGCGCTAAGCACACAGTCGCCCGGCTTTGTTTCCGGGTCGTCAATCGCTTCTTGCAGGGTGCTCATCACGGCCTGGGTGATGGCAAGGTTCCCTGCGCTCAAAGCGACAATGGCGCGTTCCCCGGGGACGTCCCAGGTAAACATCTTGCGATAGCGCGAAATGTTATCGAGCCCGGCATTGGTTCGGGTGTCTGAAAGGAATACCATCCCTTCATCAAGCATTAAGCCTACGCAGTATGTCATCTTCGATTCTCGAATCCGGCTATTGTTGGGATTGCGCAACGATGACTGTTACATTCAAATCTTCGTTTGCACCACCAGTATGTACGCCCCGTATAGGTGTGGCGATCTGGGCGTCAAGTCCAGACCCCAGCCGGATATAATATTCTGTCGGGCAACAATTGTTTGCCGGATCAAAGCCGACCCAGCCAAGTTCGGGCAAATAAAGCTCGGCCCAAGCGTGGGATGCCTCGTGTGCCAGGCCATCTGAATCGGCAAATAGATAACCGGAAACATAACGTGCCGGAATGCCCAGATGGCGTGCGATCGAAAGCATCACATGCGTATGGTCCTGACAGACACCCTTGCCATCGGCCAGCGCATCGGCAGCCGTGGTGTGGACATGCGTGGCACCGGGTGCGTATTCAATGGCCTTTGAAACGGCAGTTGAAATTTCATGCGCCCGTTCCAAAAGGTTATCCGGGCTGGTTTTCTTTTCGATCTTGGCGGCGAGTTTGCGAATGGCGGCACTTGATTTTGTGACCGGTGTGGATCGCAGGAAAACAGCCGGAAACGCCCGTTCTTTGTGCCCGCGCAAAACGCCGGTGGTATCGCTGGTTTCGATCTCGCCGGTTACGACAACATCAACGGAATCAACCGGGCCTGTGGCGGTTAATGTGCTGATGGTGTCGCCATTGCCATCGATAAATTCGGAATTGATCACACAGCCCTCGGCCGTGATCGACCAGTTGATGACTTTTTGGCCGTCAAATTGCGACGGGGTCAGTTTCAGGCTTTGCACGATATAGCGTGCAGCGGGCGCAAAGCGATAATGAGTTCGGTGTTCGACAACAAGGCGCATATTATTGTCCCCCGAAATAATAGGTTTCGGCAATTGCCGATGACAGGCTCTGACTTCGCATCAGGAAGTCGGACAGGAATTCATGCAACCCTTGAGCAAAGATTTCCTCCATCTGGCTTTGCGTCAGAAGCGAATAGATTTCAACCGCCTGACTGTGCACTGCTCCGCGTTTGCCATAATGACGGGCTAAGTGTTCCAGATGATTAGTGATCTGTTCGACGCAATGGGCCAATGATCGTGGACTGAAGGGGTTCAGGATCAGGAAATGTGCGATGCGATAGGGGGAATAATCATCGCGATAGACCCAATGAAAGGCCCGCAGCGAAGATGCGGCGCGCAACACGGTTGTCCATTGATAGTTATCGACCCCATCGCCAACCATGCTGGTTTCCGGCAAAAGGACGTAATATTTCACATCCAGCAGACGGGCCGTATTATCAGCGCGTTCGATAAAGGTGCCCAGACGAATGAAATCATATCCGTCATCGCGCAGGATTGTTGAATCGGTTGCCCCGCGGAACAAGGCACCCTGACGTTTGACCCAATCAATGAATTCCGGCAAATCGGTTTTCGCCAGATTATGCATCGGGGTACGACGCAGTTCCATCAGTGCATTGTTCAATGCTTCCCACATCTCAGCGGTGATGGCGGTACGCATTGCACGCGCATTTGCGCGCGCGTTTTCAAAGCAATTCAGAATTGATGACGAATTGTCGCGGTTAAATATCAGGTAATCCGTCACTTCGGCCTGACGCAGGGGCATTTCGGGATCATACCCTTGTGCACAGCCAGAAGCCGATAATACAGACGCCCATTCTGACCGGTTACCATCACCGGCGGACGGCATCAGGGCCATGCGATAGCCCATTTCCATCAATCGGGCCATGTTTTCGGCCCGTTCTACATAACGGGACAACCAGAAAAGGTTGTCAGCGGTACGACTAAGCATGTTGTGACCTCCCTTTTCCTAATCCGCCATGATCCAGGTATCCTTGACTCCGCCGCCCTGCGACGAGTTCACAACCAGCGACCCTTCGCGCATCGCAACGCGGGTTAGGCCACCGGGTGTCAGGCGAATATCGTCGCCGACAAGGCAGAATGGCCTGAAATCGACATGACGCGGGGCAACGCCGCTTTCGACAAAGGTCGGGCAGGCCGAAAGTGCCAGCGTTGGCTGGGCAATAAAATCATTCGGATCGGCCTTGATGCGTTCGGCATAGGTTGCCTGTTCTTCCTTGGTTGATGCCGGGCCGACCAACATGCCATAGCCACCCGAACCGTGGACTTCCTTGACTACAAGATCACCAAGGTTTTCCAGAACATATTTCAGGTCATCCGGGTTGGCGCATTTCCAGGTTGGCACATTGTTCAGGATCGGTTCCTGACCCAGATAGAACCGGATCATGTCAGGCACATAGGTGTAGATCGCCTTGTCATCGGCAACCCCGGCACCCGGTGCCGAACAGATCGCAACCCCGCCAGAACGATAGACATTCATCAGGCCGGGAACGCCCAAAACCGAGTCTGGTCGGAAACATAGCGGATCAATATAGGCATCATCGATGCGGCGATAAATCACATCAACCCGTGCCGGGCCCTGTGTTGTGCGCATAAAGACGCGGCCTTCGGATACAAACAGATCCTGACCTTCGACAAGTTCGACACCCATCTGGTCGGCAAGGAAGGAATGTTCGTAATAGGCACTGTTCATCGCACCGGGTGTCAGAACCACGATATTAGGTTCGCGGTCGCATTTTCGGGGTGCGATGCTTTTAAGCGTCTTGTGCAGCATATCCGGATAGCTTTCGACCGGTTCGATCCGTAATTTCGAAAACAGTTCCGGGAACATCCGCATCATGATTTCGCGGTTTTCCAGCATATAGGAAACCCCCGATGGCGTGCGGCAGTTGTCTTCCAGGACATAGAAATCATCGGGACCAACGCGCACGACATCAACACCAACGATATGGCTATAAACCTTGCGCGGTGGGTCAATGCCAATCATGGCCGGTTCAAAGGCGGCATTCCTGAACACCAGATCGGCTGGAACGATCCCGGCCTTGATGATTTCTGCATTGTGATAGACGTCGTACAGGAACGTATTTAGCGCACGGGCGCGTTGTTTGACGCCGCGCTCTATCTTTCGCCATTCGTTGGCTGTGAAAATACGTGGAATAAGGTCGAACGGGATCAGTCGCTCTGGATCGCCACCTTCGCCATAGACCGAGAAGGTGATACCGATTTTGCGAAAGAGTGTTTCTGCTTCCAGTCGCTTTTGCTGAAGGACTTCCGGCCCGCTGGCCTCCATCCAATCAACCAATGCGCGATAAGGTTCGCGTACTTCATCGTTCATCATCATTTCGTTGAACATGCACACTCCCCTTGTTTGTCCTTTGATTAAGGCGAGTGTCAGGGGTGCGGTCAAGGGTGTTCACGGTTGAAATGGTTCTTTTTTCGGCAAAATTGACCTTTGCCGAAAAAATGAACTTGGCTGTTTGGCCGATTGTGCAAAAAACGGGCGTTTTACAATTCGGCGGGCTTCTTGGGCCGCAAAACATGGTGATGATCGGCGGCATAAAGCCGGGAATCGGTGAAATCCTTACGTCCAAAGACCTCGCCGACCATGATCAGGGCGGTACGGGTAATGCCGCTGCCTTTTACCTTGGCGCGGATATCCCCAAGGGTCCCATGAATGAATTGCTGGTCGGGCCAGGTCACGCGATAGGCGACGACAACCGGGCAATCTTCGCCGTAATGGGGCACAAGATCACGAACCACATTAACCAGATTATTCACCGACAGATGCACAGCAAGGGTTGCACGCGCCCGGCCAAGTTCGGCCAGACTTTCGCCGTCGGGCATGGCGGATGATCGCATGGTCGTCCGGGTCAGGATCACGGTTTGGGAAATATCGGGCAGCGTCAGTTCCGCACCCAGTTCTGCCGCAGTGGCGGCATAGGCCGAAACACCCGGCGTGATATTGAAGGGGATGCCAAGATCATCCAGTCGGCGGATTTGTTCGGCGATTGCGCCATAAATCGACGGATCACCGGAATGAACGCGTGCAACGTCCTGGCCCTTGGCGTGTGCGGTTTCGATCTCGGCCAGGATTTCATCCAAATTCATTGATGCAGTGTCGATAACACGCGCATCTTTTGGCGCGGATTTGACGATTTCTTCGGGTACCAGTGACCCGGCATACAGGCAGACCGGGCATTTTTCGATCAGTTTAAGGCCACGAACGGTAATCAGGTCCGGGGCGCCGGGACCGGCACCAATAAAATGAACGGTCATCAGTTTGCCTTATCGTTTTTGGGGGCATGGGATGCATTTGCATCAGATCCACTGCTGTGGACCGGTGCATTGGCCGCATCCGGGCCCTTTTTTTCATAGCCGCGCGGGGTATAAACCCAATTGTTTTCGCCGCGTGTGATATGGCGGCTGTTGCTTGATCCGACCAGAACGGTGGTCAGCATGTCGACCATATCAACTTCAAGTTTCGAAAGCGGAACGATTGTTATTTTCTCGTCCGGGCGGCCAAGTTGACGGCCAAGCACCACGGGCGTTTCCGGTCCGCGATGGTCAAGCAATATGTCGCGTGCCTGCGCCAAAAGGTCGCGGCGGCGTTTGGAAACCGGATTATAGAAAGCAATGACGAAATCGCCTTCAGCCGCGGCTTTCAGGCGACGCAGGATATCGTCGCGCGGGGTCAAAAGATCAGATAGTGAAATCGCACAAAAATCATGGCCCAATGGCGCGCCAATCCGCGATGCCGCTGCCTGAAGCGCTGAAATGCCCGGTGATACCTGAATGGCAACCCGGTTCCAATCCGAACGATCTTCGCGGTCCAGCAATTCAAAGACCAAAGTTGCCAAGGCATAAATTCCGGCATCACCCGATCCGATCAGGGCGACATCCTTGCCGGTTGCGGCAAGTTCCAGCGCGTGTCGCGCGCGGGCTTCCTCGGCACCAAGATCAGAATGATGGCAAGATTTGCCATCGATCAGCGGGCCGAGAAGATCCAGATACATTTGATAGCCGACAATATCGGTCGCGCGCGAAATCAGGCTGCTGGCCTCGGGGCTGCGCCAGCCGGGCTGACCCGGGCCAATACCGACAATCGACAGACGCCCTTGGGAACAGCCGATATTGGATGGTTTAATATCGTCCGTTGAAAGCCCGATGGCGCAAGTCGCCCGTTTTGATTTCTTTTTCGAAACGACCAAGGTGCCATTCGGGCCCGCCGCAGCCAATGCCGCACCTTCTGCGACGCCGTGACAGCCGGTTTCGGCAAACACAATATCGGACGGATTGGCAAGACGAGGTGCCTCGGCCTCCAGCGTTGCGGCGTCATAAAACCGGGCCGGAACGCCAAGGTGGCTTGCCAAGGCATGAACGGTGGCCTCGTCGGATTTAAGGTCAATCGACACTACACAGGCAACGCTGTGCGGGCTTAGATCATTTGCCGCAAGGGTATCGGTTGCCAGTTTGATCAATTCGTCGGGTTCGCAATGGCGTTCGCATCCGACGCCAAGGCTGATGACCGGCGGATGATAGATAATTTTAGGGATGCCGGTTTCGGCGGTATTTTTGACAATTGCTTTTGGCGTTGCGCATATGCGCACCTTGCCATTGTCACTGCGCTCGATATTGCTGTTGGTCAACCAGGCGGCTGATCCGGCCTCGATTTCAAATCTTGCGATTTCACCGGCCAAAAGGGCGGCGGTGGCCGGTTTGACCGCATCCGGATTGGCAAGATGCCAGCCGACTGGCGGTTCATCAAACGCCAGACCCAGCATGGCATCGCCCGGCGTGGTGATTGCGGCCTGCCCGCCCAGCCGTTCGGCCAAATCACGGACCAATCGGTTGCCACCATGATGGCCGCCCAAAAGCGGGATAAACATGCTGCCTGCTTCGTCCACGGCGATCACAGCCGCATCTTGCCATTTTCCGGCCAAAAGCGGGGCAAGCGCCCGGATTAAAATGCCCGATGCACAAACGCCGATAATCACATGATCGGCGGAAAATGTTTGTTGCAAATGCGTAATGGTGTTGTCGAAGGCCACATCGACATCGCTTGTGGAAACGCGTGTACGCAATCCATGAACGGATGCACCTTGCAGGCTTGCGGCAATGCGTTTGGCGGTTGGAAGGGCGCGTTGGGTCAGGCAGATGACCGCAATCGGGGCAATCGGGCCGGTTGGCAGGATCGGGTTGGTGCTTTCGGAAGCAGGAATATCTTGGGTGGTCATCGCCATGCGTCTCCGCGACGGTGGATCAGGATCATCGAAAAATAAGGGGCCGTGGCATCAATCGGCAGATCCCCCAGCGGGATCATTTTCTGGGTTTCAAGCGTCGCGCGTTCGATGTAGCGCGCCCGGTCGGTCAGGCCAAGTTCTTCGATCACCTTGCGGACCTTGGGAAAATGGCGGCCAAGCTTGATGATGGCGGCGGCGTCGGTGTTGCCAAGCTGTGCCCTCAGACGATCTTCGGAAAGCGGGCCGGGAATAACCTGCAAGACGTCGTTTTTGGCGGCAAGCGGTGCGCCAAGCTGGGCGGCACAGGCCATCATTGAACTAACCCCCGGAACGGTTTGTACCGGGTGCCCGGCCTCGGCAAGGCGGCCAAACAGATACATAAAGCTGCCATAGAAGAACGGATCGCCTTCGCACAGCACGGCAACGCTTTTGCCGGCTTTTAGATGTTCACCGATTTCAAGGGCGGCTTGGTCGTAAATCGGATCGGCCGGTTCACCCATGGTGATGCGAATGGCGATCTCGATACGGTCGTTCTGGCTGTTTCCGGCAAGATGCGGGGCAATGATCTGGCGCGCCAGACTGGCACCGTCTTCAAGTGCTGGATAGGCAATAACATCGGCCTTTTGCAATATGTTATAGGCTTTTAGGGTAATAAGATCGGGTTCGCCCGGGCCGATGCCAAGGCCATAGGCCGTTCCTGCCACAGGCAATTGGCCCGGAAGGGCGGGGGCAGGGATATTGGCCGTGTTGCTCATACTTTCACTCCGACATAGTGGGTGACGGGGGCAAGGTTGCTCCAGCCCTTAAAATTACCGCGCGGCACCAGCCGGGAAACTGACAGGCGCGACAGCGTGCCACCGTTTTTATTGTAAAACCGTAATAATTCTTCTTCACCCTCAAGCGTCACGGTATTGGCTACCAAACGCCCATGGGGTGGTAGCAGCACCCAACAGTGATCCAGAAGGCCGGGCGTGGTAATGCCGCCGCCGATAAAAATCGCGTCGGGGTCTTGTTCTGATGTGGCGGTAGGCAGGGTTTCGGCAAGGATATCTTCGATCCCCTGATGGCGAATGATCAGATCGGGGGTGCCAAGACGAATGGCATTTTTTCGGATTATATCGCAGCGTTTTACGTCGCGTTCAATGGCAATGGCCCGGCCACCGGCCCGCATCCATTCAATCGAAATCGATCCGCAACCAGCACCCAGATCCCAAAGCATCGCATCGCGCCAAGGCGTAAGTGACGCAATGGTTTGGGCGCGGATTTCCGATTTGGTAATCATGCCGTCATGGATAAATGCATTATCGGGCAATCCAGGCCCATTACCCAAAATCGTGGCTTTGGGGCCTGCGATCAGATCGATCATGATCAGGTTTAAGGGATCAATGGGTTTCACGTCTGGCATCGAGGTTGCGGTACCTTGCCAGGTTTTTGCCGTTTGGGTCGTGATGCGTTCCTGTGTGCCGCCCAACCGTTCGCAAATCGTCATGCGGCTTTGATCAAAACCGGCTTCGCATAACATGACCGCGACCAATGCGGGGGTACTGGCATCAGAACTTAGCGCAATCAGCTTGCCGCGCGGGCGCAAGTGCGATCGCAGGATTTCAGGAGCACGGCCATGCAATGTAATGATATCACAATCGGCCAATGCCCATCCCAACCGTGCCGCCGCCAGACTTATGCTTGATGGGTGCGGGATGACGGTGATTGATTTGGCGCCAAAATAATTGACCAGCGTATTGCCGATGCCAAAAAACATCGGATCACCGCTGGCCAGAATGACCGGGTTTTGATCCAGACATTCTTCGATCAGGGGCATATTGGCGTCGAACGGTGTGATCCAGCTATTTTGTGTGGCAATGTTTGATCCGGGTAACATGGCGATATGGCGTTTTCCGCCAAAAATAATGCTGGCGGATTCAAGGATTTGCCGGGCAATGTTCCCCAGCCCGTCATAGCCATCCTCGCCAATGCCAATCACTGTGATCTTGCCATTTATGGGCGATTGTTCATTCATTTTGCATCCCCTTTGCCGGGGGCCGGGATTGGTCAATGGTGCCATCGGGTGTTTGCCCCGGATGGGCAAGCCGTGCCAGTGCATTAACGGTTGCCGCCGTCACAGCGCTGCCACCAAACCGGCCGCGCAGGGTGATATAGGGAATATCCCCGGCATGTGTGATCAGGGCTTCCTTGCTTTCAAGCGCGCCAACAAAACCAACCGGCATGCCGATGATCAGGGCCGGTTTGGCCAATCGGTTTACCGAAAGGGCTTCCAGCAAATGAAAAAGAGCGGTTGGCGCATTGCCGATGGCAATTATTGCGCCTTCGATATGATTGTCCCAATCGTCGATTGCCGCGGCGGATCGCGTGGTGCCAAGGTGGCTGGCACGTGTGGCGTTACCATTCGCATTCAGGGTGCAAAGGATCGGATTATTGGCAGGTAAAAGGCGCGAAATGATGCCGTGACGGACCATTTCTGCGTCACACAGGATCGGTTTACCGTCTTGCAGGGCTTTGATGGCGGCGTTTGTGACGTCACTGCCATATGCAATTTTGTCGGCAATCTCGATCATGCCACAGGCATGAATGATCCGCACGGCAACGGGCCGCAAGGCTTCGGGAAAGCGGTCAAGATCGGCTTCGGCTTCGATGGTTGCAAAGCTTTGTCGATAGATTTCCTGCGGGTTTCGCAGATAGTCGAACATCGCGGCACCTTTTGCAGGTAACGAAGGACGACCGGTTATGAACCGGTCGCTTTCTTGGAGTCAGCTTTGGTATCGGGGGCATGGCTGTGCGAGTGCCCGTGATCATGTGAATGGTCATGATGGTGGTGACCATGGTCATGTCCATGGTTATGCCCATCCGTGCCAATCCCCATCACATGATGATGATGACCGACCTGCGGGGTGCCCACATCGCCTTCAAATCCGATGATTTGTTCGCGGTATTTGCACAGCTGGCAGTTCATATTGTTGTCGCCGGTATCGATTTCAGCCAGGCGTTCGGCAAAGCTTTCAAGCACCAGCGGATGGTCGCGCAGATATTCGGCTTTGATAAATTCGATATCGGGGAATTCTGCGGCAACTTCGTCGGTATGGCTATAAATTCGGTCGATCAGAATGCCGGCAAACAGGAAATAGGGAAACACGACAACCCGTTTGTAGCCAAGCTTCATGGCTTCGCGCAAGCCCGCATTGACCCGTGGATGGGCAACCCCGGAATAGCTGATTTCGGTCCGGCCGAAACCAAGGCCTTCTTGCAGCATGCGTGCAACCTTGTAGACATTCGAATTGGCGTCCGGGTCATTGGTGCCGCGCCCGACAACCATCAGAAGAGTTTCTTTAAGGGGGACGCTGTCATCGACCTTTGCAAGGGCTTCTTCGATGCGATCAGCACTTGCCCGCAGAAGCTTGGGATCGATGGCAAGGTCGCGCCCGAATTTGACATCAATATCAGGGTTTGCATGGGCGAAATTGTTTACTTCGCTCGGCAGGTCATTTTTGACGTGGCCCGCGGCAAACAGCATACCCGGAAGGGCATAGATCTTTTTGTGGCCCATGGCTTTAAGCTTTTCAAAGCCATCGCGCAGGATCGGTTGGGCAAATTCGAGAAAGCCGCTTTCGACATCATAATCTGCCAGATGGGTCTGTTTCATCGTTTCAACCATGGCGTTGAATTGTGAAACAGCGCGCTCATCACGCGAACCGTGTCCGCATATCATTACGGCGCCTTTGGGGGACATAAAAGGCTGCTCCTTTGTCTCTCTCGTGTTTTTATGCGCGGCGGTTGTTGACCGCTACGGTACCCGTTGCCACCCCCGTTTTCACCGATTGGCCTGCGGAATGCAAGCTGCAGCTGATTGAACATTGGTCGCTAAGGGGTGCGGATATGAAAATACCAGTTGTTGTGGTTTGTTCTATGGATATTTGCAGATGTTGTGGGGATGCCGTGGGGCGTTGGAAGTTGCGAAAAGTTCGGGCGTTATGATCGCCTCCTTGTTTTTGGGTACGTCAAAGGGAGGTGTGAAGAAAATATAAAAAGTATGAAGTCGTTTTATCAAAGCCGGATCAAATTGGCAAATCGTCATGATATTTCATTCATTTGTTAGCAGGGCCCCCATGATTGTTGACGTGCATGGTTCCCCGCCGCACATTGCCGCGATGGAAACCGTGATCACCGAATTTCTGATCCCGCAGGCTGGCTTTATGGGGCCGCTTTTCACTGTGCTGGTACTGGCACTGGTGCTTGATGCCCTGTGCGGTGATTTTCCGTGGCTATTTCGCCGCGTATCGCATCCGGTGGTTTGGGTTGGCAATCTGATTGGCTGGTTTGAATGGCGATTAAATAAACCGCGTTATGGTAATCGTGATCTTTTGATGCGCGGCTTGCTAACCAGTGTTGCGGTTATCGGTTGTGCTGCGGGTTTTGGCGGTTTGGTTCAGCTTATATCCTCGTTTGGCGGTATTTTTGTCATCGCCGATATCTTGCTTCTTGCGGTGTTGATCGCCCAAAAAGGGCTTTATCAGCACGTCAGGGCGGTATCGGTTGCCCTGAAACGAGACGGGCTTTCGGGCGGGCGGATTGCGGTATCGATGATTGTCGGACGCGACCCAAACACATTGGACACGGCCGGGGTTAGCCGGGCGGCAATTGAAAGCTGTGCTGAAAACTTTTCCGATGGGGTGGTTGCGCCGCTGTTTTGGTATGTGCTGGGCGGGCCAATCGGGCTTTGTGCCTATAAGGCGATCAATACCCTTGATTCGATGATTGGCCATCGCAGCGCCCGATATCTTTATTTCGGGCGGTTTGCCGCGCGTCTTGACGATGTGGTTAATTTTGTTCCAGCGCGGATTGCAGGTGCTGTAATTTGCCTTGCCGCGGTGATCGGGCGTAAAAGTTCCGGCGAACGCGCCTGGACGGTTATGTTGCGCGATGCCGTAAAACATAAATCGCCAAATGCCGGGTGGCAGGAAGCCGCCTTTGCCGGTGCGCTTGGCCTGTCACTTGCCGGGCCGCGCCGCTATGGTGCTGAACTGGTGGATGATCCCTATATCGGCGATGGTCGGCGCGATGCAGATGCCAGCGATATTGATAGGGCACTTACGCTTTACACAACGTCCTGCATCCTTAACGCGGCATGGCCGATCGTCCTGAAGGTCTTGTGGATCGGGCTGATCTAGGTCTGATCCTGGGGTGTTTAGTCTTTGCCAAGATTGATACGGGCGATGGTCGATGTGGTTGAAAACCCGTCTGCCAGATTGGCCAGAACGATCTTGCCGCCATACCCCTGAACGATATCGGCACCGACGACCTTATCGATGGTGTAATCGGCCCCTTTGACGAGGATTTCCGGTTTCAGGGCCTTGATCAGGTTGATCGGGGTATCGTCGCCAAAAATGACGACACCGCTGACAGTTTCAAGTGACCCAAGAACAGCGGCACGGGCGGCTTCGGACTGAACCGGGCGGGTTTCGCCCTTAAGTCGTTTGACAGAGGCATCGGAATTTAAGCCAACTATCAGGCGATCACAGTTCGAACGCGCCTGTTGCAGCAGGCTAAGATGGCCTGGATGCAAAAGATCGAAACAGCCATTGGTAAAGCCGACCTTGTATCCCTTGCGGCGCCAACGTTCGACACGATCGACCATCCGGTCAAGGGGCATCAATTTGGCTTCGCCGATCATCAGATCATGATGATGCAGGGCGGATATCAGTTCGTCCGGATAAACAACAGCGGTGCCAATTTTGCCAACCACAATACCGGCGGCAACATTGGCAATGCGTGCCGCATCGGAAAGCGCTGCACCCGCCGCAATCGCCGATGCAAGACAGGCCACAACCGTGTCACCGGCACCTGAAACGTCAAAAACTTCGCGGGCTTCGGTTGGCAGGTGAATGGCTTCGCCCTTATTTGTGACAAGGGTCATGCCGTCCTGGCTTCGAGTCAGAAGGACGTTTTCAATACCGCATTCGGTGATGATTTTGGTCGCCGCCGCAATCGCGTCTTCGTCGCTATGAATGGTGATGCCGGTGGCAGCTTGCGCTTCGGCACGGTTCGGGGTAACAACCGTTGCACCGCGATAGATACTGTAATCAGTACCCTTGGGGTCGACGATGACCGGTTTTCCAGCCTTGCGCGCCGCGGTGATTGTGGCGATGACGACGTCGCTATGCAAAACGCCTTTGCCGTAATCGGACAGGATAATCGCGTTGACATCGGGGGCCAATTGCCCGGCCAGTGCCGAAAGGTTGCTGATTGTGGCCTTGGCAAGCGGGGCGGTAGTTTCGTTGTCAGACCGTAATAATTGCTGTCCGCCAGCGATATAGCGGGTTTTGATCGTGGTCGGGCGATTGCGCTCGATCTGGATGTAAGGCTCAACACCCTTATCACCGGCGACATATTCCATGACCTCGCGGCCCGGAAGATCATCACCGACCAGCGACAGAAAACGAACCGCTGCGCCAAGCGCTGTGGCATTGCGCGTAACGTTCCCCGCCCCGCCCAGCATTGCACTTTCACGTTCGACACGGATGATCGGGATCGGGGCCTCGGGCGATATGCGGGTGACTGATCCATAGACAAACCGATCCAGCATCACATCCCCAATACACAGAACTTTTGCGTCGGGAAGCTGTTCAACCAGGTTGGCCAGATGGCTTAGATCGGTCATGTTCGTATCGTCTTTTTTCGTGAAAGCGGGATGGTTTGCAGGATTTCAATCGATCAGGATTTGGTCAGGCCAAGCGTTTGTTCCAACGCGCCGACCAACATCTGACCGATCTGGATATGCATTTCCTGAATACGGGCGGTGGTATTGCTTGGCACAATCATCAATGGATCGCAAAGACTGGCCATGGCGCCACCGGTTTTTCCGGTCCAGCCTGTGGCAATCAGCCCCATCTCACGGGCTTTTTCAAGACCAAGATTGACGTTCTTGCTGTTGCCAGACGTCGAAATACCAATCGCAATATCGCCCGGTCGGCCAAGTGCCTCGATCTGACGTGAAAACAGGTAATCAAAACCGAAATCGTTGCCAATCGCGGTCAGGGCTGAACTGTCGGTGGTCAATGCGATGGCTGGCAATGCGCGACGGTCATTGATGTAACGGACGGTGAATTCGGTTGCGATATGCTGTGCATCGGCCGCCGATCCGCCATTGCCAAAGAACAGCAACTTGTTGCCTGCGTTAAACGCATTGGTGCAGATGGCAACCAATTCGGCAAAAGGCGCACGTGTTGCTTTGCGGGTTTTGTTGACCAGATCAAGATGTTCGTTAAACTCGGCATCGAAGAAGGCGTTGATATCCATTTTTTGTCTCGTTCCGTGCAAAGTCGTGTTAGCTGTGTTTTGCAATCAGATCGCGGAAATAGTCGATGGTTGATCCCAGCCCGGTTTCAAGCATGACAGTCGGGTTCCAGTCCAAAACAGTCTGTGCTTTGGTGATGTCTGGTTTGCGTTGCAACGGATCATCTGCGGGAAGATCCTTGAAAATCAATTTTGATTTTGTGCCGGTCATATCGATGACGCGCTCGGCTAGCTCTCGAATGGTAATTTCATGCGGATTGCCAAGATTAATTGGACCGCTGACCGATTTGTCGGTTGCCATGAAACGCACAAATCCTTCTAGCAAATCCGAATAGAAGCAGAAGGAACGGGTTTGCTGACCATCACCGTATATCGTGATGTCTTCACCTTGCAGCGCCTGAATAATAAAGTTTGATACAACACGGCCATCTTGCGGATGCATGCGTGGGCCATAGGTGTTGAAAATGCGGGCGACTTTGATTTCCAAGTCGTGCTGGCGATGATAATCGAAAAACAGCGTTTCCGCGCAACGTTTGCCTTCATCATAGCAGGCGCGCGGGCCGATGGGATTAACACTTCCTCGGTAATCTTCAGTCTGAGGATGGACTTCAGGGTCGCCGTAAACCTCGCTTGTAGAGGCTTGGAAGATTTTGGCACCGACACGCTTTGCCAGTCCCAGCATATTGATCGCACCGTGCACGCTGGTCTTGGTGGTTTGGACCGGGTCGTGCTGATAATGGATCGGTGATGCCGGGCAAGCGAGGTTATAAATCTCGTCAACTTCAAGATAAAGCGGGAAGGTTACATCGTGGCGCATCAGCTCGAAATGCGGATTGTCGAGCAAGTGTACAATGTTGTCCTTGGTGCCGGTAAAGAAGTTGTCGACGCATAAAACGTCATGGCCTTCCTGAAGCAATCTTTCACAAAGATGTGAACCCAGAAAACCGGCGCCGCCGGTAACCAGAATGCGTTTGCGTCGCCACATATTCTACAATTCCTGACAGGTTGATTTTAAATCGGGCTGAAACTAGCAGCTTGGATGATGTAATGCCATGACTTATCGGAATGCAACAGATGGCGGAAGGGAATTTGCGAAGGTCAGGAAATATCCGATTTTCGCGTTTGGTTTCAATTTGTCATAATGCTAATACATAAGCTGTTAACGGCCTGCGAACTATTGTATTTCAATCGGGACTTTTATCGAACGCTGCATGTTGGAAAATCTGGTCACCTTGTATGTCTGAAAACAGTTTACCCTCACCCGAAGCCTTTTTGGTTGATTATGTGCGTCGTCTTGAACGTCGCAAGGATGGCGTGGGGGCGATCCATGTGCATTTTTCCAAGTTGCAGGCGTTTAACCGCCGCGATCATCATATCCGCACGGCAATTGCCGCATTCGAAGAAATTGTTCCTGATGTCACTGGGCGCATTTTTACTCTGTCCAATCAGGATATGATTTTTATTTTCGATGCGGCCGAGGTTGACGAGGTCAACGCGGTTATTTTCCGGCTGAAATTCCTGTTCAACGATGATCCGTTGATCGGTGAAAGCAAGGATGAAAGTGGCGCACCCGCGACATTTACTGATTATTTTGACGTTGCGCAGCAATACAAGGACTTCCTGCATCTGACGCAGACGCTTGTACGCTCGAACGCCAATCGCCCGAAACAGGTCAGCAAGGCCGCCGAACGTCACAATGATAGTCCTGATCTGGAGGATGGCCGGGCGCCGCTGACACCAAAGATTTTGGGCCGTATTGATGAATCCCTGCGCCGGGCCGATCTTTCAAACCTGATGCGACGTCAGGCGATTTGTGCGGTGATCGGTGATGCCAATCCGACCCCGGTCTTTCACGAGTTGTTTATTTCAATTAAAGATTTGCAACAAACGTTGATGCCGGACGTCAATGTCCTGTCCAATCGCTGGTTGTTTCAGCATCTGACCGAGATTCTGGATCGGCGCATGCTGTCGTTGCTGACACGCAGCAATGATGCATCGGTTACCGGTTCAGTCAGTATCAATTTGAATGTCTCGACGTTGCTGTCGCCTGATTTCCTGACTTTTGACAGCAATGTGAAAGCCGGGCAGCGCGGAACCATTGTTTTGGAACTGCAAAAAATCGATATTTTTGCCGATCTTGGGGCTTTCTTCTTTGCCCGTGATTTTTGCCGGGACCGCGGTTACCGGATTTGCATTGATGGCATCAGCCATCTTTCGCTGCCCTATATCAACCGCAATAAGCTTGGCGTTGATATGATCAAGATGATCTGGGACCCGGAAATGGAAAATCTCGACGAAGAACATAGCACTGCTATTCGCGATGCCGTGGCCCTATCGGGCGAGACGCGTGTCATCATGTGCCGTTGCGATGATGAACGCGCCATCAATTTCGGTCATTCGGTCAATATCACGATGTTCCAGGGCCGACATGTCGAGCATCTTTTAAGCGAACGCACCAAAAAATAACGCCGTTATTTTCGCGGCGTTATTTCTGATTTTCCGATCAGCGAAGATTATTCATCGCAAGTGGCGACGCCTGCTTTGGCAAAGGTTGCCATGCCATTGTGGCATTCCGCAGAAGCGCGCAAAAGTGGAATGGCAAGCGCCCCACCGGACCCTTCGCCAAGACGCATGCCAAAATCGATCAAGGCCTGTTTGCCAAGCTTTTCGATCAATCGTTTATGCCCCGGCTCGGCCGATACATGCCCGACCAGGCAATGATCCAGGGTGCTGGGATGAATGGCAGCAAGAACCGCTGCCGCGGCACAGGATACATATCCATCCAGAAGAACTGGTACGCGCTGGAAACGGGCGGCAACAATGGCACCTGCCATTGCCGCAATTTCGCGGCCCCCAACGCAACGCAGAACATCAAAGGCGTCATGCATCTGGTTTTTATGCAAAATGATGGCATCACTGACGACACGTGTTTTGCGCATCAGGGTTTCATCGTCGATACCCGTCCCGCGCCCGGTCCAATCGGAAGCTTCACCGCCGAACAAGCCATAGGCAATTGCGGCCGCCGCTGTCGTGTTTCCGATGCCCATTTCACCGGGCACAAACAGATCAAGGCCTTTTTCGATGGCGCTCATGCCAAAGGCCATGGCCTCGGCACAGCCTTCGTCGTCCATGGCGGGCTCTTGCGAGAAATCATTGGTCGGGATTTCCAGCGCAACTTCCATCACGCGCAATTCAGCATCGACGGTTTTGCAAATCTGATTGATGGCCGCACCACCATTGATGAAGTTTTCCACCATTTGCTGGTTGACCTCGGCCGGGAAGGCCGAAACGCCCTGTGCGCAGACGCCGTGGCTTCCGGCAAAGACGGTGACGCGTGGCCGCGACATGCGCGGCCGCGAACTTCCTTGCCATCCTGCCAGCCAAAGGCTGATTTCTTCCATACGGCCAAGGGCGCCTGCCGGTTTGGTCAGCTGGGGCTCGCGGGCAGTAACCGCGGCTTGGGCATCGTGATCAACCGCGGGCATTTTGGCCATAAGAGCGCGGATTTCATCAAGGCTTTGGGGGGGGTGTTTGGGGTCGAACATGGAAATTCTCCGGCTGGCGGACGCGGATGCATAGCGGCTTCTGCTTGGCTTCTGTCGCGGTCATGATTAATCTGATTGCGGCCATAATGCCAGTTCGAATATCGGATATTGCCCGTGAACAATAATCATAAACAATCCGCAACGAAATCACAAAGCCCTGATGCTTCTGCCTGTGATCAAAGGCCACCGATTGATGATGGTAAAATTCCAGTCAATGGATTGCTGGATGATTTTTGGCGGGCCTTGGCGCTGCTGAGCCGAATTCCGGTATCCATGCGATGTGATTTCCGCCCCGAGGCGATTGCCCGATCCGTTTGGTGTTGGCCCTTCGTTGGCCTTTTCATTGCGGGGGTTGCGATTATCCCGGCCTTTTTAACCGACATCCTGATCGGGAATAGTGCGGTCACGGCAATCATGGCAACGCTTGTTTTGGTTCTTCTGACCGGTGCAATGCATGAGGATGGGATTGCAGATTGTGCAGACGGGTTTGGCGGCGGGCAGGATCGGCAGCGCAAGCTTGAAATCATGCGCGACAGCCGGATTGGGACTTACGGCGTTATTGCGCTGGTTCTGTGTCTTGCCTTGCGCATTGTTTTACTAAGTTTGGCAAGTGATAGTGGCAGCATGGCCGCAATCTTGATTGTGATGGCGGTGACGTCGCGTGCAGCAATACCCGTTGTCATGCATTTTCTTGATCCGGCGCGGATGGACGGACTTGGCAAAGGTGCCGGGCGCCCTGAATTGCTGATGGTGGTGGGTGGGATCGGGGTTGCATTGTTGCTTGTTCTTGTTGTTGCCGGACCCATGGCCGTTATCACGTCTGTAATGGCCATGATGGTGGCGGTAGTGCTGGTTGGATGGATTGCAAAAAGCCAAATCGGTGGCCATACCGGTGATGTGCTTGGGATGACGCAGATTGCGTCGGAACTGTTTGTTGGCATTGCATTCGTCGCGGTAATTCAGGGTACTTGATGATAAGGTCATAAATAATGACCGTTCAAACAAAGCGGCAAATCAAGGGTCGCATTTTTCCTTGGGGGAAGAATGAACAAAGCAGTGACAACGCGGTGGTGGCTTGTCCGCCATGCACCAGTGACTAATCCGGAACGGCTTGTCTATGGGCGTAGCGATATGCCTGTTGATTTGTCTGATGAAAAGGCACTGCGTGCATTGTCGCGCCAATTGCCACGCGAAGCTGTTTGGGTGACAAGCCATCTGTCCCGCACGCTTGAGACGGCGCTTAAACTTCTTGAGCTGATGGATGAAAATGTTTTGCCAACGCGTGAAACAGGTTTTGCCGAACAGCATTTCGGGGCATGGGAAAAAAAGCACTGGAATGATTTACCGAAAGGCGAGACCACGCGCTTTTGGACGGATTTCGCCCGCCAGCAACCGCCCAATGGTGAAAGTTTTGGGGATGTGGTTGAGCGCGTTGGACCGATATTTGACCGTTTGACGCGGTACTGGGCCGGTCGGGATATTGTTGCTGTTATTCATGGCGGGACAGTAAGGGCGACATTGGCCAATGCGCTTAGCCTGTCGTTGGAAGCCGCACTTGCCTTTCACGTCGATACCCTTGGATTGACCAGGATTGAGCATATTAGCGGTGTTGATCAACCGGGATGGCGGGTAACCGGTGTGAACTTACGATTTTAAAAACGGATTTCTTTGGTTGGTTGCCGGGGGCAAAAATACGGCTTGTACCCTGCATGAAAACATCACGCAGGGTACAAGCCGTCAGGCTGATTTTCGTTGTTCGGTTTCAAGTTCGCTGACCAATGCATATTCCGATAAATACCGATCTATCATGTCGGCAGTAACATCGTGTTTTGCACAGATTGCGGTAACATCTTCGAGATAGGCTTCGTAATAAGGCATAGGTCGGCTACGCGATTTTCCACGAAGATTAAGTATCGCAGGAAAGTCTGCGTGGAATTGCGGGCTTTCAATTGTCTGGATGATGGTGTCGTCGATGATTGCTGCGGGTTTACCACGATATTTCTTGCCGCAGCCAGACAGCATTTTGCTTGCTGTCGGGATGGAAATACCGGGCTGACTAAGCAGTTGCGACAACTGGCTCTCGTCCAGATCGTCATGATCAAACAGATTAACAAGGTTCGGCAGGTCGCGGACCAAAAGAGACAGCGCATTAACGCGAATGCCACGCGCATGCGACCAGATAATGGTCGCAACAACACCACAGGTTGGTCGTTCAGCATATATGTTTCGAACATCATGCCGTGCCAGCGAAATCTCGCCGTTTACGGAATGTTGTTCCAGGAATTCAGGAAACGATTGATCGTCGAAATTTAATCGAGCCAGCAGACCGCGCCACATGTCTTCGCGTGAAGCCGTTTGCCAGGCCAAGGATTTCATGTTCCGAATTCGTTGAATTTGTTCATGAATTGCCATTTGTTAGCAAATTCCCAGTTACCCCAAGAGTTGTTCCGACACCTATTGCGGTCTCGGCATCCGGACTTTGTTTGTTTTGAATTGCCCGAAGATCGCGCTGTATGGCTTTGATGCTCTAATTTCAACGCGATTAGATTATGTTCACCTAAACAATAGCTACTCACAAGCAGTCAATTCTTACAAATACTGACCTTATGGTTAGGCCGGAGTTTAGGCTTTGGTCATGCAGGCAAAACTGATAGGTTCGGTTTTGCCGTTTGGTGATGGGAAATCGGTGTGATGCCGATGCTGCCCCCGCAACTGTAACGGGTTGGGTGATCTAGGTGAATTGACCTTGCCAGCCACCGGAAATGTCGACAGCAGACAAACCGGGAAGGCGGATTGCTTTCATGCCCGAAGCCAGGAAACCAGCCACCGGCATCCTATTCGCAAGGAATATGGATAACGCAATCGGGCCTCGGTGGGAGGCCAAGGCGAGGAAAGCGGGTATGACCCAGAATACGGCCCAAAATGGCCAGCTTACCGGGATCCATTTGATCCTTGGTGGTGCCAGATCAGGCAAAAGCAGGTTTGCCGAAGATCGCATTAACCATGCAGGTGGCGGAACCTATATCGCGACCGGCCGTGCGTGGGACGCGGAAATGGCAAACCGTATCGAACTTCACAAATCAACACGTGGCAAGATATGGCAAACGATCGAAGAACCGCTTGATCTTTGTGCTGCATTATCGGCCTGCAACAACCGTGATGGGGCAAAACCGATTATGGTTGATTGTTTGACGCTTTGGCTGACAAATCTGATGCTTGAAGATCGGGATATTGATGCCGAATTTGGTCGGTTGTGCGATTTTCTGCCCGCATTGGATGTGCCGGTTTTGCTGGTATCCAACGAGGTTGGTTTTGGGATTGTTCCGGAAAATGCCATGGCGCGTGCCTTTCGCGATCATGCCGGACGATTGCACCAACGGATTGCCGCGCTTGCCGATCAGGTAACGCTTGTGGTTGCCGGGATACCGATGTCGGTTAAATAGATTAAAATTCATCGTTTTAAGGATAATTGAATATGGCGCAGATCGGAAAAATTCCGGCAACAGTGATCACCGGATTTCTCGGTGCAGGCAAAACCACGATGATCCGCAACATGTTGGAAAATGCCGGTGGCAAGCGTATCGCCCTTATCATCAACGAGTTTGGTGATCTGGGTGTCGACCGTGAAGTCATCAATGGCTGCGGCATTTCCGGCTGTGCAGAGGATGATGTGGTTGAACTGTCGAATGGCTGCATTTGTTGCACGGTGGCGGATGATTTTCTGCCGACCATTCAAGGCTTGATTGATCGCGACACCCCCCCAGACCATATCGTTATCGAAACATCGGGTCTTGCGCTGCCAAAACCATTGGTAAAGGCATTTAACTGGCCGGAAATCAGATCACGTGTCACGGTCGATGGCGTGGTTGCGGTTCTCGATGGTGCGGCGTTGCGCGATGGATTGTTTGCCCATGACCATCATGCGGTTCAGGCCCAGCGCGAAGCCGATGAAAGTCTGGATCATGAAAGCCCGCTTGAAGAACTGTTTGAAGAACAGCTTCATTGTGCAGATATGGTTGTTTTAAACAAGATCGACCTTCTGAGTGATGCAGAACTTGCCAAGGTCGAAGCCGATATTCGGGCCGAACTTAAACGTCCGTCGGTTAAAATTATCGCGACCGCGCATTCAAAAGTTGAAAATGCCGTGTTGCTCGGCCTTGGTGCCGCTGCCGAGGATGATCTTGACAGCCGTCCGTCGCATCATGATGACGGTCATGCACATGATCATGATGATTTTGAAAGCTTTGTGGTGTCGCTGGATGCCATTTTCGATGCGGCGGCACTTGAAAAGCGCCTGATTGATGTGGTGCGTCAGTTTGACGTCCTGCGTATCAAAGGGTTTCTGGATGTTCCGGGCAAACCGATGCGCCAGGTTGTGCAAGGTGTTGGTGAACGGTTCCAACGCTATTTCGACCGTCCCTGGGCTGAAACTGAAACCCGCCGGTCGGAATTGGTGGTGATTGGCCTGCATGGTTTGGATCGCGCTGCGATCGAGGCTGCGATCAAGGCATCGTAAGATCATTTGTTCATGTTTTGTGTCACGTGAAACATTGCCCCGGCGTTGTTGTCGCAAGGCGATGGTTGAAGCCAAAGCAGTGAATTAAAACAGGGATCATCCGGTCGCAGTTTTGCTGATCGGGTGATCCAAAGTCCCTGATACCCATAGAAAAGACGGAAATTCCCGATGCATTTGCTTGCTGCCCAGCCGGGGCTTGTTACCGATGGAAGCGAGGCCGTCGATCTGGGCCAAAGTCCGGGTGATGTTATCATCCTGTCAGCCGCAGAGTCGGAACTGGCCTGTCTGGCCGGTGCACAAGCGCGCCTTAATGCGGCCTATGGCGATGATGTGCCATCCCTGCGATTGGCAAGTCTTCTGCAACTGGGTCACAACATGTCGGTCGATCTTTATGTCGATGACGTTTTGACAGATGCAAAATTCATCATTGTGCGCATTCTTGGTGGGCGGGGATATTGGGATTACGGGATCGAACAATTGGTCGATCTGGCGCGCCGAAATGATGTTCCCCTTGTTCTATTGCCTGGCGATGATCAGCCCGATGCCGAATTGCTGTCCCTTTCGACCATCAAGGGGGGAATTTATCAGCAAATCTGGCGGTATTTGATCGAAGGTGGCCCGGAAAATTCCGAACATTTACTTCGCCTTATATACGAAAAGTTAAATCCATCTGTTAGCTGGAACTGGAAACCGGCGGCTCCGTTGGTCAAGGCAGGCCTGTATTGGCCGGGAAAAGCCAGTATCGACCTTGATGAAATCGGGGGGGTATGGAAACAAAATCAGCCTATTGTGCCAATAGTCTTCTACCGCGCGTTAATGCAGGCCGGTAATCTTGATGTTATTGATGTGATGGTTGAGGAATTATGCGCCAAGCACCTTAACCCATTGCCGATTTTTGTTGCCAGCCTTAAGGACCCTGTCGCGGCAGCACTTGTCGAGGATTGGCTTGGTGCAACCAATGCTGATTTGATCCTGAATACGACCGGTTTTGCATTGTCTGTTCCTGGCGGAGATCGTCAGAACGGGCCGTTTGATGTGGTGGATGCACCGGTCTTTCAGGTGGTTTTATCCGGTGGCGGGGAAGTTGGCTGGCGCGAAGGTGTTAACGGGCTTGCCGCGCGCGATATTGCAATGAATGTCGCTTTGCCCGAGGTCGATGGCCGTATCATTTCACGTGCGATTTCGTTCAAAGGATCGGCCGGTAAGGACGCCCTGACCCAGATTGATTTGGTCAAATATATCCCGGTGCGGGATCGTGTTTCTTTCGTCGCGGATTTGGCAGCCAATTGGGTGAAATTGCGCAAGACAGATGTTTCAATGCGCAAAATTGCGATGGTCATGGCCAATTATCCCAATAAGGACGCCCGACTTGGCAATGGGGTTGGGCTTGATACGCCGGCCGGGATGATTGAAACCCTGCGGGCGATGAAAGATGCGGGTTACGTCATTGACGAAGTGCCAGAAAATGGCGATGCCCTGATTGCAGCGGTTAAGGACGGACCGACCAATGATTTCAAATCGCTTGCGGCGCGGACTATTCGGGTGACGATTCCGATTGCGGATTATCGCAATGCATTTGAAGACTTGCCCGCCACCATTCAAACACAGGTGACGGATGCTTGGGGGGCGCCGGAAAGCGATCCGTTTTATCTGGCCGATCAGGGCGCAATTGCCCTTGCGATCCTGCCGATGGGAAATGTGGTGGTCGGGCTGCAGCCGGCGCGGGGATATAATATTGATCCGCTTGAAAGCTATCATTCGCCGGATCTGGTGCCGCCGCACAATTATTTCGCGTTTTATATCTGGTTGCGCTGTCATTTTGGGGTGCATGCGATCATTCATTTTGGCAAGCATGGCAATATGGAATGGTTGCCGGGAAAATCGCTTGCCCTGTCTGAGGATTGCTTTCCCGAAGCCGTATTTGGCCCGACACCGCATTTTTATCCCTTTATCGTCAATGATCCGGGCGAAGGCACGCAGGCGAAACGCCGTGCGCAGGCGGTGATCCTTGACCATTTGACGCCGCCTTTGACGCGGGCGGAAAGCTATGGCCCGCTTCGGGATATGGAGGCGTTGGTCGATGAATATTATGATGCGGCGGCAGTCGATCCACGGCGGTTGGTGATTTTGAAACGCGATATTTTGGAGCTGGCCATTCGGATTGGTCTAGATCGCGATTGCGGGATTGAACCGGACGAGGCCGAGGAAAGCGCGCTTGCCAAGCTGGATAACTATCTGTGTGAATTAAAAGAACTTCAAATTCGCGATGGGCTGCATATTTTTGGCAAATCCCCCGAAGGGGATCTTTTGACCGACCTTTTGGTGGCCTTGGTGCGGTTACCACGGGGTTCCGCCGATGGACCCAAAGCATCGCTTCATCGCGCAATTGCGACCGATATCCTTGATGATCCCGATTTTGATCCGCTTGATTGTGCCTTTGCCGAATTTTGGCCCGGGGTAAAGCCGAAAAGCCTTGCCAATTATGACGCTGGCCCGTGGCGCACGACGGGCGATACGGTTGAACGGATCGAACTTTTGGCGCGCGATTTGGTGCGGGGGGATGCGCTGCCCGATCCGGCATGGCGCCGGGTTTGTGATGTTCTTTCCGATATCGAAACATCAATTCGCCCGGCGGTTACGGCGTGTGGTACGGCCGAGATTTCAGGGCTTTTGCGCGGTCTTTCGGGCAAATTTGTTGAGCCGGGACCATCCGGGGCACCCACACGGGGCCGACCGGATGTTTTGCCGACCGGGCGGAATTTTTATTCGGTGGATACCCGCACAATCCCGACGCCGGCGGCGTGGCAGTTGGGCTGGAAATCGGCCGAATTGCTGTTGGAACGCCACGTTCAGGATCATGGTGAATGGCCCGCCGCCCTTGGTCTTTCGGCTTGGGGGACAAGCAATATGCGGACGGGCGGCGATGATATTGCCCAGGCACTTGCGCTTATGGGGGTGCGCCCGACATGGGATAGCGCATCGCGCCGGGTAACCGGTTTTGAAATCATGCCAGTATCCGTGCTGGGGCGGCCGCGTGTCGATGTGACATTGCGGATTTCAGGTTTCTTCCGTGATGCGTTTTCTGGTTTGATCGATATGTTTGATAGTGCGGTGCGCGCGGTTGCCGAACAAACCGACGAACCCGCAGATATGAACCCGATTGCGGTTCGGGTCGCGGCTGAAACTGTAAAACTGTGCAATGCCGGGGCGACGCCCGATCAGGCAAAGCGACAAGCGGCATTTCGCGTGTTTGGTGCCAAACCCGGTGCCTATGGTGCCGGTTTACAGGCGATGATTGATGAAGAATTGTGGGAAGACGAAGCCGATCTGGCGGATGCCTATCTTGCGTGGGGCAGTTATGCTTATGGCAATGGCGCCGAAGGCGAGGCCGCGCGCGATCTGTTTGAAACCCGACTTTCGCGGGTTGATGCGATTGTCCATAATCAGGATAACCGGGAACATGATTTGCTGGATTCCGATGATTATTATCAGTTCGAAGGTGGAATGACATCGGCCGTCCGGCATTTGTCAGGCAAACAGCCCACGGTTTATCACAGCGATCATTCCCGCCCGGAAAGCCCCAGAATCCGCACATTGGAAGAAGAAATTGCCCGTGTGGTACGTGCGCGTGTCGTCAATCCAAAATGGATCGCGGGTGTGATGCGCCATGGCTATAAGGGGGCGTTTGAAATGGGGGCAACGGTTGATTATCTGTTTGCCTTTGCGGCGACGGCGCGGTGCGTTGCCGATCATCATTTTGATCTGGTCTATGATGCCTATCTGGGCGATGCCGAGGTGCGGGACTTTATCAACAACCATAATCCTGACGCCTTGAACGATATCAAAAATCGACTGCGAGAGGCAATTGATCGGGGATTATGGCAGCCGCGCCGCAACTCTGTTTCGGTCGATTTGGCGGCAAATCCCCAAGGGTGATAACCTGCGTATCACCTTTGAATCACAAGAATTTTATCGCTGGAATAAACCGGAGAGTTGAAACGTTTCGTTTTCGCACCATATCTTGTTTAACCAACCGTTAATAAGTTGGTTAAGGGACGGGGCAAACCTATCGGGCTGAAACCGCATAAGACGGATCGGTCGTTGAGTTAGGAGGCCACTATTATGGACAGAACGAAACACGTTCGCTTGTCTGACTATTTGCAGACCCCTTTGCCGGTCCATACCGGACATGCAGAAATTGTCGATTTTCTATTGATTGATGCCGATATTCCCGATTGGTTGCGTGCTGATTTGCATGGCCAGAGGCAATATCGCCCTGCACGCGGTGCAATCCGTTCCGTTCTTGATTTACGTGAACGGTTTAACGGGATTCATTTACCGGTCAGTATCGAAGAATTCCGCAATGGCCTGATCGAATTGGCGCGCCATCTGCCCGGGCCGGACCAAAGTCCCATCGATATCGATGCAAAGGTTCGGATTTATTGGCGCTATTTGCAAGGTGTCGAACGCCAGATTTGGCGGGCGACGATTTCCAGTGCCCATGTCGCCCTTGATCATTTCCCGGTGGTTCGCGAATTGAAATCGCTGATTGCTAGTGTGGTTTCAACGCGCAACTGGCTTGAACGCCGTTTGGAAGTGATCGAAACAAGTTTCCAGAAACCGGCATATACGCCAAATGATGCGGTTCGCAAGGCGCTTCTTCGTTTGCGACATATGTCGCCGGGTGATCGGTTGCAGTTGTTTAATAAGGCGCGGATGCGCCGCCCGGAACTTCGCAATACTGATATGCGTGAACCCGATAAATGGGCCGATCTGGTGACCGGTGATCTTGGATTGTCATCGGGTTAAGCATCGGGAAATACAGATTGATTGACCGATCCCGGCGGGGTTTCGGAGGATCGTACCCATAGAGGTGCAAGAGCGCGGCTGGAAACGGCCGCGTTTTCTTTTGCAGAGTTGCCTATTGCAATGATGAAAGGCAAAGTCGCGCAAGCGATATTTCGGGGTGGGTTCATGCGTGTTTTTTTGTTATTCGCCGGTTTTGTTCTGTGCCTTGCCGTGGTCGGCAGTAGTCGTGCGATGGCATCGGATATATCCGTCTGGCCAAAAGTCCCGAACGCGCCATTGCATTGGCAATTGCAGGGCGACATAGATATTGGTGCCAAAATTCGGGTCGTGGATAGTGACCTGTTTGAAACACCTGCGAGACAGGTGCGTGAATGGCGCGATGCGGGCATTTTCCCGATTTGCTATATCAATGTCGGTGCTGTCGAAGACTGGCGCGAAGATTATGCGCAATTCCCGTCGGAGGTGATCGGGAATCCCTATTGGGGATGGGACGGTGAAAACTGGCTTGATATCGGCCGGTTTGAACGGTTTTCCGATGTCATTTTGGCCCGGTTCGATCTGTGCCGGGATAAGGGTTTCCTTGGGATTGAGCCAGATAATATAGATGCCTATGAAGCCGATTATTCGAATAAGGAAACCGGGTTTAATCTGACACGCGAAGACCAAATTCGCTATGTCAGCTGGCTGATCGATCAGGCACATGCCCGTGGTCTTGCCATCGGGCAGAAAAATGCGTCTGAACTTGTGCCGGAACTGGTCGGCCGGATGGATTTTGCCTTGCTTGAATCTGCGTATCGTTTGGGTTTTATGGATGAATTTTCACCCTATCGCGACGTAAAGAAGCCGGTTTTCGCGGTTGAATACATCGAAGAAGGTGCCGATCCCAAGCAGTTCTGCCCCAAAGCCGGGGAATATGGTTTTCAGGGTATCGTTGCGGGTATGAAATTGGATGGAAAACCCGAAAACTGCCCTTGATCCGAAGGCTTCTTCGCCGCATTGTTCGGGCAGAAATGCAAAGGGATGAAACCATGACTGACAAGATGACAGACGATGCCGAACAGAATGCGCGCCATGATGGAAAAATGAAGAAAATCAAGGCTGCGCGCGACAAGATGATGGCGCAAAAGATCGACAAAAAGGGTCTGATCATTGTTCATACTGGCAAGGGTAAAGGCAAGTCGTCATCGGCATTTGGCATGGCGATGCGCTGTGTTGGCCACGATATGAAGGTCGGCGTGGTGCAGTTCATCAAAGGTGGCTGGGAAACCGGCGAGGCCAAGCTTTTGAAGAAATTCCCGGATCTTTGCGAATTTCACGCCATGGGGGCGGGCTTTACCTGGGAAACCCAGAACCGGGCCAAGGATATTGAGCTGGCCCGTGAAGCCTGGAACAAGGCGCTTGAGATGATGCGCGACCCAAGCTTTGCCATGGTGATCCTTGACGAGATCAACATTGTGCTGCGCTATGACTTCCTGCCGCTTGATGATGTTCTTTCGGCATTGGCCGATAAATTGCCGGATCAGCATGTCGTATTGACCGGTCGCAACGCGCCCGACACCCTGATCGAAGCCGCCGATCTGGTGACCGAAATGACGATGATTAAACATCCCTTCCGTGAACAGGGCATCAAGGCGCAAATCGGCGTTGAGTTTTAATCTCGTTCGGTGATTTTCGTCGGAAAATGGTTCTAATGACGGGTTATCAGGCCGGTCATTATTGATCGTTGATGCCGCTGTTTTAAAGAAAGTTTTGAAGCCGGAATGAGTTCGCGCACAACCCCCGCCCTGATGGTGCAAGGCACCGGATCGGATGTTGGAAAATCCTTGTTGGTGGCGGGATTGTGCCGTGCTTTTGCCCGGCGCGGGTTGCGTGTTCGGCCGTTTAAACCGCAAAATATGTCCAATAATGCTGCCGTAACCGATGATGGCGGCGAAATTGGCCGCGCACAGGCGTTGCAGGCACGGGCCTGTGGGGTTCCGACATCGGTGCATATGAACCCGGTTTTACTAAAACCCCAAAGCGATATCGGGGCGCAGGTGGTGGTTCAGGGCAAGGTCCTGACCAGTGCCATGGTGCGGGATTATTATCGGTTGAAACGGGATCTTTTGCCGCGTGTGATTGAAAGTTTTGATCAGATTGCGGCGGATGCCGATCTGGTACTGGTTGAGGGTGCCGGTTCCCCGGCCGAGGTTAATTTGCGTGCGGCGGACATTGCCAATATGGGGTTTGCCGAAGCCGCCGAAATACCGGTCATCTTGGTCGGTGATATTGATCGTGGCGGGGTGATTGCATCGATTGTCGGAACGCATGTTTTGTTATCGGAGTCTGATCGAAACTGGTTACGCGGTTATATCATCAACAAGTTTCGCGGTGATGTATCGTTGTTTGAGCCTGCCTTGCAGATCATTCGGGATCATACCGGGCTTGAAAGTTACGGCATCGTAACTTATTGGCCCGGTGCCCATCGCCTGCCAGCCGAAGACGGCGTTGCGCTTGAAAAAGCCGGGCGCTATGTGCGGGCTGCTACGGGCGAAGATTGGATCCGAATTGCCGTGCCGCATTTGCCGCGTATCGCCAATTTTGATGATTTGGATCCGCTGGCTGCCGAGCCGGATGTTGAATTGCTGATTATCAAACCGGGTGAAATTTTTCCGGCTGATATTGATCTGGTGTTGTTGCCCGGCAGTAAATCAACGCTGGCCGATCTTCGGTTCTTGAAAGAACAGGGGTGGGACATTGATATTTTGGCCCATCACCGGCGTGGGGGCCATGTGATCGGGATATGCGGTGGATATCAGATGCTGGGTCGGGCGGTGCATGACCCGAACGGGGTCGAAGGCGCCGCTGGATCGGAACCGGGGTTGGCGTTGCTCGATGTTGAAACTACCATGGGCGGGGATAAAACATTGCGCCAAACCACCGGATCGGCAACCACATCTGTTGGTGCGATGGGGGTCGATATTGCGGTAAACGGTTACGAAATTCATATGGGCGAAACGACGGGCCCGGATCGTCAACGCAGTTGGCTTGTGCTGGGCCAGGGGATCGTGGATGGGGCACAAAGTATCGATGGCCGGGTGATGGGGTGTTATTTGCATGGCCTGTTTGGCAGCGATGCATTTCGTGCGGCCTATCTGGCGGAACTTAGGGGACAGGCGCGTGATGGTGGTGCTGATTTTGAGGCGGGTATCGATGCAGCACTTGATGAATTGGCGGATCACGTTGAAAACTGCCTTGATCTGGATGGCCTTTGGGCATTAGCACAAAGCCGTTCATAAGCAGGACCATTCAACAGCGGCGTGACAGGATGATAAAAAGCGCATAAATGGTGTGAATTGGCACGACAAAGCCTTTACATCGGCACATTTGCGTGGTTTGAGAGAATTTAAAATTCCGGTCCTGTAATGAATGGCACGCAGATGCCATATGGTAAGTAATTGCCAAAACGGGCCGGTTTGTAAAACTTTCATCCTTGGTTGGGTATCTTCAATTCCATGCGTCAATTGTACCATTTCTGGCTATCACCATTTTCGCGCAAAGTGCGTTTGGTTCTGGCCGAAAAGAAGCTTGAATTCGAACTTAAGGCGGAACCCGTCTGGGAGCGTCGTGACGCGTTTTTATCGCTTAATCCCGCAGGCGAAGTTCCGGTTCTTGAAGAAGAAGATGGCACTGTTCTGTGTGATTCCGCGGTGATTTGCGAATATCTGGACGAAGTTTATACCGAGACGCCGCTTTTGGGATCGAATGCCAAGGAACGGGCCGAAATCCGCCGCCTTGTGGCGTGGTTTGACGGCAAGTTCAATCGCGAGGTTACCGACCACCTTTTAGGTGAGAAGCTTATGAAACGGTTCTTTGGAACCGGCACCCCCGATACCAAAATTTTGCGCGCCGGGCGAACCAATGCGGCCTATCACCTGGAATATATCGGCTGGTTGTTTGAACGGCGCAATTGGTTGGCGGGGGATCACCTGACCATGGCCGATGTTGCCGCCGCAGCACAGATTTCGGTTATCGATTACATGGGTGATATCAATTGGTCGAAACATCCGCGTGCCAAGGATTGGTATATGCGGATCAAAAGCCGTCCTGCGATGCGCGATGTTCTGGCCGATCGTCAGGCAAGCTTCCCGCCATCCCCGCATTATGCCGATCTGGATTTTGAATGAGTGGTTCGTCGAAGGTCGATAGCTTCTATCCCAAAGGTGGCCTGAACGCTGCCAGCTATGACCTTCGTGCCGAACTCGATCGTAAACTTTTCGAGGACCCGATCCCGTTTTATCGCAATCTTGCAGTTAAATCCGGTGGTCCCGTTCTTGAACTTGGTTGTGGAACGGGCCGGGTTGCGGCGGCCATTCGCGATGCCGGTGTTAGGATCGAGGGGCTTGACCTTTCCGAGGCGATGTTGGATCAGGCGCGGGCAAAATACCCAAAAATGGTCTGGCACAAAGGCGATATGTGCGATTTTGATTTGGGGCGGCAATTCCCCCTGATCATCATTCCGTTTCGCGGGTTTCAGGAAATTACAGACGGCAATGATCAGCGGCGGTGTCTTGCGGCGGCTTTTACCCATCTTGAGCCGGGCGGGATGCTGGTGCTAGACCTGATTGATCCCGATTTGCGGTATTGCCTGCCGGAAGGCGATCCTGAAATTGTTGAATTACCCCTGTTTCCGATGCCTGACGGGATTGGGGAGCCACAAAGCCGTTTGCGCATTACCGCGATGGAACGCACCAGCGATCCACTAACTCAGCGGTTTGACGAACATTGGCGGTTCGAGGAACTCAATCCGGCCGGTTCGGTGATCCGGTGCGAAGATTGCTGGCATCATATGCGGTGGGTATATCGTAGCGAAATGCGGTTGATGTTTGAGGTTTGCGGGTTTGTTTCGATATCGGAATTTTCAGACTTTGCCGGAAATTCACCGAAATATGCCGCCAATCAGGTCTGGATGGCAAAACGGCCGGACTGATGCCCGGCCATTTTAATCATTCTGCAGATAACCGATATCTAGTTGGCGATGAATTTCTTTGCCTGCGAAAGGGCTTCGACGCGTTCGTCTTTTGGTAGTGGCACAAGGCCATTGTCGGCCAGCAGGCCTTCGTCGCCAATTATGGCGTCCGAGACATAGGTCGTAATGAAGGCACCCAGGGTCCGAACCAATTCCTGATGGTCATCCTTGATATAAAGGTAAAGCGCGCGGGATCCCGGATAACTGCCATCAAGGATGGTGTCATAATCGGGTTCGATGCCATTGATCGGTATACCCTGCATGGCTTCGCGATTGCGATCCAGGTTATTGAACCCCATCACACCATAGGATGTTGGATCTTTTTCCAGCTTGCTGATGATCAGCCGATCATTTTCACCGGCTTCGATATAGGCCCCGTCTTCGCGGATGGTGCGGCACAGCAGGCGGAAGCTTTCAATATCGGTCGATTCAAGATTGGCAAGGTCGCCAAAGGTGGAGCAGCCCTTGTCCATCAAAAGCTGTCCCATCAAATCGCGTGTCCCCGATGTTGGTGGCGGGCCATAAACCCGGATTGGGATATCGGGCAGGTCGGCATCAATATCGGACCATTTGATATTCGGGTTCGGAACGCTTGCACCCTGAACCGGGATGGTTCGCGCCAAGGCCAGAAAAAGCTGACGGGCAGACAGGGCCATCGTCGGGGCATTGCGTGATCCCAAAATGACGATCCCGTCATACCCAATTTTGATTTCGCTGATATTGCGAACTGAATTGGCAGCGCAGATGGCCGTTTCCGAGCCGGTAATTTTGCGGGATGCATCAACGATGTCTGGGTATTGGGAACCGATCCCGCCGCAGAACAGTTTGAATCCGCCCCCCGATCCGGTGCTTTCGACAACTGGTGCCCGGTCCCCTGTGGTCTTGCCAAAATATTCCGCGACCTTGGTGGTAAGCGGAAAAATGGTTGACGAGCCGACAATGCGGATCTGGTCGCGGGCCTGCGCAACATGTGTGGCAAGCATCAAAGTCATGGATGCGGCAATGGCAGTCGTGGCGATCAAACGGCGCATGGGGTCCCCCGGCTGAAAATCTGGTGATATGGCCTTAAAACCTGCGGGCACATATCAAATGCGGATCAGAACCTATTCCGATCCGGTGTGAACATCCATCTTTTCTATATTCGCTCTTGCCGCATCTGCGACAGGGGTTCCGTTTGAATTTTCTATGACAGTCAAATAATCCCGGCGTGCAAGGTCCTTGTCTTTGTTGATGCGATGCAGGTTTGCACGTTCAAAAAGGGCCTGAACATTTCGTGGCGAAAGTTCCAGCGCATGTTCGATATCGCTCATTGCAAGGTCATAGGTTTCAAGCATACGCCATGCGGTGCCGCGATAGATCAGGGCCTCGACATTATCCGGGTCAATATCAAGGGCGGCATTCAGATCATCAATCGAATCCCAATATTGCCCGGCCATGCCCAGCACCATCGCCCGGTCGACCCAAAGTGTTGGGTCATTTTGAACGATTTTAAGAGCGCGGGTTTGATCGCGCCATGCGAATTCAAGGTTTCCTGCCATCATCCAGCTTTGCCCGGCTTGCGCCAGAAGCCCTGCGATGACTGGTTGCGGGGATGTGCTTTCATCAGCAAGTGCATTAAGGCGGGTAGCGGCTTCTTCGTATTTTTCAAGCGCAATCAGCGCCACAGCAACGCAATGCTTTGCCGGTTCCCCACCGCCCATGTCACGCCAGGCAATCGCACTTTCAAAACCGTCCTCGGGCTTAAGACGCGCCAGTTTCAGGCAAGCTTGATATTGTTGGGCATCATCCGCAGTCATATCTGTGCCTTGGGCCCGTGCCTGTTGCGCGGTGCCAAACGGCACCATTGTCATGCCAAAGACGATCATCACGATAAGGGATGATGAAGCGCGCAAGAACTTGCGTGCGGGCAGTTTTGACATGATGGACCTTTCTGTGGTTTGGCAAATAGATGTGTGGCAATCAGGCGATCTGACGGGGCGCATGCACAAAGCATATAAGGTGTTGAGTATGCGCCGACCAGACCCCGTTTGTCAGGGCCGCATTGCACAGTATGAAAGCGGCAAGATAATGATTGTGAATGAATTTAAACCTTAATGTTTCGATATTGATCATCCGAAAGCTTTTGTCAGGGAGAGTTCAGATCGATAGTGTTCGACGCTTGGTGATAGTCGCCCCGCATAATGGATATGATGATGACCGAAAAACTGTTTTGTTTCGGATTGGGTTTTTCCGCGCGCCTTGTCGCGGATCGGTTGCGCGACGAAGGCTGGAAAATTGCCGGTACCACGCGCAGCACAGACAAAGCCGATGCGCTGCGTGCGCAGGGGATCGAGCCCTATATATTTTCTGATGACACACCGGTTGCAGATATCCAAACAGCACTGGACGGGGTGACGCATATTTTGGTCTCGGCCCCGCCGGGTGGGAATGGCGACCCGGTTCTTGCCCATCATGCCCATGATCTGGCGGCACTGCCGGATGGCACATGGATCGGTTATTTGTCGACGACGGGGGTCTATGGGGATCGCGATGGCGCGGTTGTAACCGAAGACGATGATTTGTTGCCCAGTGGGAAACGCGGCCGCAGGCGCGTGGCCGCCGAAAAGGCATGGTTTGATCTGGGCCGACGTCACGGTTTGTGCGTGCAAAGCTTTCGCTTGGCCGGGATTTATGGGCCGGGGCGCAATGCGCTTGAAACGGTTCGATCTGGTCGGGCGCGGCGCGTGGTTAAGGCCGGTCAGGTCTTTTCGCGCATTCATGTTAACGATATTGCGCAAACTGTTTTGGCATCCATCAAACGCCCTGATGCGGGGGCGGCCTATAATGTTTGTGATGATGATGCTGCTCCGCCGCAGGATGTGATTGCCTATGCCAGCGGGTTATTGGGCATGGATCCCCCGCCCGAGGAAGATTTTGCGACGGCGGACCTAAGCTCGATGGCGGCAAGTTTTTATGAAGATAACAAGCGGGTTGCCAATGACCGGATCAAGGCCGAACTTGGCGTGAAGTTGCGATTTACCGATTACAAATCCGGTTTGTTGACCCTGCATGATGAAATAATGGCCAAAATCAACGGTACGAAGGCTAAAATCCGCTAAAAGCACATTGTTGACGCACCCCATGCGTCGTATATAACCGCTTAGGAATTTGGATCGGGCCGTTACCGCAAACGGTCTTGAAGGTACCCAGCGCCGGATCGTGAGTGCGAGGTCATCGCGATGTCACCGATCGGCAAGGAGAGAGCAAGCATGGATCGTCGTATTGTAACCGTTTTTGGCGGCACCGGATTTGTCGGGCGCCATATCGTCAAGCGCCTGCTTGAGCGCGACTTTATCGTCCGCGTCCCGACTCGCAGTTTTGAACGTGTCAAAAAACTCAAGCCGATGGGCTATCTTGGTCAGGTGGTTCCGATCCATTGTGATGTGCGCAAAGAAGAATCGATTAAAGATGCGATCAACGGTTCCGAAGCCGTGATCAACCTGCTGGGTATTTTGTATGAGCGCGGCAGCAGCAACTTTATGAATATCCACGTCAAAGCCGCCAAGCGCATTGCCGAGGAAGCCAAGGCATGTGGTGTGAAAACGTTTTTGCATATGTCAGCCCTTGGGGTGGATAAGAACCCACATGCCCTTTACGCGACGTCGAAACTGGCCGGTGAAAAGGCCGTTCGCAGTGTTTTTCCCGATGCTGTGATTTTCCGTCCGTCGGTGATTTTTGGCCCGGAAGATAATTTCCTGAACCAGTTCGCCACCTTGGCGCGCTATTCGCCGGTTTTGCCGGTTATTGGTGCACCGGGCTTGCCAAAGGTTGACCTTGGCAAGGGCAAGGTTGATATGCTGGGCGATGGCGGTCCGAAATTCCAGCCGGTTTATGTCGGTGATGTCGCCGAGGCCTTTGTGACAGCACTGGTCGAAGGCAAATCTGCGGGCAAGACCTATGAACTTGGCGGGCCGGAAGTTTACAGCTTTATGGGGCTTCTGCGCGATATGCTGGAATATACCCGCCAGCGCGCCATTCTGGTGCCGGTGCCGTTCTGGTTGGCGTCGATCAAGGCCTTCTTCCTGCAGTTTTTGCCCAAACCGCTTTTGACGCCTGATCAGGTCCGTCTGTTGAAAACTGACAATGTGGTTTCCGAAGGATCACTTGGTTTTGCTGATCTTGGCATTACACCAAACAGTGTCGAAGCCATTTCGCCGACCTATCTGAAACGGTTCCGTCCGCCGCGCAAAAGTGGTGAATTCCGTCGCGTCGTATAAGGCGGGTAACGGATGCCCAAGTTTTAGAAATTTTAAGCCGGTTAAAGCAGATGCTTTAACCGGCTTTTTATTTACATTTCGCCCAAACCCAGCGCACGACCACGGGCATTCTCAAGATGCTGACGCAATGCGTTGACGACTTTGTCAGGGGCACGTTCTTCCAGACAGTCGATAATTTTCAGGTGATCTTGCATAACCGTGCGCAGAAGGTTTTCGTTTAAACGAAATCGTTCTTGCCGGATCAGTCGGATTTTTATTGAGTTAACTTTGTAGATACTGGAAATGATTGCGTTTTCCAGTGAATCAATGACGCAATCATGGAATGCCCAATCGACATTTTGCGCCCGTTCGAGCAATTCCGGCGTGATGTCGTGTTTGGCGGCTTCAATGATTTCTTCGTGATCTTGCCGCAATTTCACGAGCAAGGCATTGCTTGCCGTTGTCGTGAACAGTTTGATGGCTTCCAGTTCCAAAAAAATGCGCAGTTGGAAAGCATTGCGGACCAGATCAAGGTCTATATGGGCGATTTGCATGCCGCGCTGGGGAACCGTCGTAATCAGTCCGTCTGCCTCGAGGCGCGGAACAAGTTCGCGGATCGCACCCAGCGACATACCGGTAATATCAACCAATTCCCGTTGGGAAATGAACTGTCCGGGAAGAATATCACGCGCCAGAAGGTGTTCGGTAAAACTATCATAGGCGTGATTGCGCCGACTTTGTCGTTTTGGCTGCTTGGCAGCATCAGTCATTCGGGGTTCCATTGGTGAACAGACCATCATACTTGCTGGTCAGTATGTCATACTGTGCCTGATCCAAGGGGGCAAGCGGTGCCCGTATACGACGCCAGTCGGTATTTCGCGTCAGATGCCCAACCAAGGATTTGACCGCGGCGGTTACCGGGTATTCCAGTAACAAGTTGACCATTGCTGACAACTGGGGGGCTGGGTCGTGTTTATCAAGCAGCGGAATTAACAGGTCAGGCCGGAAATTGGCGACACCGCTGATTGCACCCGCCCCGCCAAGTTGGATGCCAGGTGCCAATAGCCGCTCATCACCAATCAGGATGTCCAGTTCTTTGAACCGATCGAGTAAGGCCTTGGTATTTTCCCAGTCGCCTGACGAATCTTTAACGCCGGATATGACATCGGGAAACGCCTTTAACAAAACCCCGACCATGTCTGGTGTCATTGGCGCAGCCGTCATTTGCGGAATATTGTACAGGATGACTTTGGCGGGTTTATCGGCGATGGCGTTCAGAAAGTGCCGGAACCAATCGACGACAGCGTGTTCACTTGTGCCCTTAAAATAGAACGGGGGGGCGACAAGCAGATATTTGCTGCCAAGATCAAGCGCCTTGCGGGCGGCGGCAATTGCCGTTGGCAAAGCCGTTTCCATGACCGCAAAGACTATTTTTTCGGGGGCGATCCCGGCTGTTGTCAGTGCCATATGTGCCGAGATTTTTTCGTCAATTGACAAGGACGGCCCTTCGCCGGTTGTCCCGCCAAGTGTAACGGATGCGCAGCCTTGTTGAAGAAGGTTTGAGGCATGTTCACTGAGGGCGGAATTATCAACATTGCCGTTTTCATCAAACGGGGTCGTTAGGGCAGCTGAGATGCCAAAAAGACGACGGGGTACAGCAGTCATGGTGGCTTCCTGATATTGGCCCACAGCATAAAAATGGTGGGGGAATGATGTATTGATGCTTGTCTAGCACTAACATGTTAGTTATACAATCAGTATGTTTCTAGTATGAGAAACGTTGATTTAACAGTAAAAATCAATGCAAAATAAGAAACGATAACCATAAAAATCAGGTATTTAGTCCAAGGGAGGACTCTATGTTTACACTGCTGTCCAAGCGTATTCTGACTCTTATGACACTGTCTGCCGTATGCGCCTTTTCCATCGGCACGACGGCGGCGTTTGCTGCTGATCCGGTAAAGCTGCGGATATCGACCCCGGCTGTTGAGTCTGATTGGCATGCAAAGATGCTGACGGTTTTTAAGGACGAGTTGGCCAAGACTGCACCAGGCGTGTTTAATGTTGAAATTCACTTGAATGCCAGCCTGTTCAAACAGGGTACAGAACCGGCTGCGATGCAGCGCGGCAACCTTGATATGGCGATGATTTCGGCACAGGATATTGCAAAGCAAATCCCGGCATGGTCCGTCTTTACCGCGGGTTACCTTATTCGCGATCCCGGTCATCAGAAGAAGGTTTTCAACAGCGACATCGGTGAAGAATTTTATCAGATGGTTGCCGATGACATGAACATCGAGATCCTCGACGTTGGTTATCTTGGGACACGCCAGCTTAATCTGGCAAATGACAAGAAGATCAATACGCCGTCGGATCTTGCCGGGGTGAAATTACGGATGCCCGGTTCGGATGCATGGTTGTTCCTTGGCAATGCGCTTGGTGCGGATGCAACCCCCTTGGCCTTTGGCGAAGTGTATACCGGTTTGCAGACCGGCACGATTGACGGTCAGGACAATCCGTTGCCGACGGTCAAAGCCGCGAAATTTTATGAAGTTACAAAACAGATCGTCCTGACACAGCATCTGGTGGATGCCGTTTTCCTGTCGATGTCCAAAGAAACCTATGATGAATTGACGGCTGATCAGCAGGAAAAGGTTCAGGCAGCAGCGGCGGTTGCAACGGCGTTTAATAACGAAAACCGTATTGCTGACGAAGCATCACTGGTTGATTTCTTCAAAAATGAAGGCTTGAACGTTTATGAGCCGGATGTCGCGGCATTCCGTGATCAGGTTCAAAAAGCCTATCTTTCAAGTGAGTTTGCAAAAGACTGGCCTGAGGGGATTGTCGATCGGGTAAACGCTATTCAGTGATTTGCGCGATGCGAGAATTGACAAAGAAATTCCAAAAAGCGGCTTCATTCATCGCGGTGACATTGTTCACCGCGATGTTTGCAGTCTTTCTGTTGCAGATTTTTTCGCGCTATGTCCTGAACACTCCGCTTGGCTGGACGTTGGAAGTCTGCATCATTCTTTATATCTGGCTTGTGTTTTGGACATCGGCGTTTCTGCTGCGTGAATGTGATCACGTGTCTTTTAATATGTTGTTTCTGGCGGCCCCCAGAAAAGGCAAGAGGATCATGGCGATTGTCGGGATTGCCTGCATTGTGATCGCATTTATTGCCGCCCTGCCGGTGATTATTGATTATGTGATGTTTATGCGGATCGAAAAGGCACCGGTAACGCGTATCCGCCTTGATTATGTTTATGCGATTTTCCCGATCTTCATTCTTGCACTTGTTCTTCGCGGGGTTTTATCCCTGTGGCGGCTTGTCAAAGCCGATACATATGACAAAGAAATCGCCTTGATTGCCGGTGAAGACCGCATTGGTGACGAGGAAAAACTATGAGCATCGCCTTTGTGTTTAGCTTGGGGGCGTTTCTTTTGCTTGGTGCGATTGGGATGCCAATCGCGATTGCGGCATTTGCCGCATCAATTGGTTATCTGTTTTTAACCGGGCAGGATGTTGGCCTTGTTGCCGAACAATCCCTGAATGGCTTGTTTAACAGCTATGTCCTTTTGGCCGTGCCGTTGTTTATTCTGGCCGCCAATTTCATGAATGCAGGCACGATCAGCGACCGTTTGTTGACGTTTTGTATTGCGATTGTCGGGCGGTTGCGCGGCGGGCTTGCGCATGTCAACGTTATGGCCAGTGTGATTTTTTCGGGAATGTCCGGGTCGGCCATTGCCGATGCCGCAGGCATTGGACGGGTCATCATTGACCTGATGTGTCGCGAGAACCGGTATCCGCCGGGTTATGCCGCAGCATTAACCGCAGCGTCCAGCGTGATCGGCCCGATTATTCCACCATCAATTCCAATGATTCTTTATGCGTTGATATCAGATACGTCGATTGGGTATCTGTTTCTGGCTGGAATTGTGCCGGGGTTGTTCCTGGCATTGGCGTTGATGGTTTTAAACGTCATTGTTGCGCATAAACGTGATTTTAAACGCGATGAAGTTGTCCCGTTAAAAAAGATCCCCGGTCTGACCCTGCGGGCGTTTCCCGCGTTGATGTTGCCAGTGATTTTGCTGTACGGGATTTACGGTGGGGTGACCACGCCAACCGAGGCAGCGGCCGTTGCGGCGGTTTATGCCCTTATTCTGGCGGCATTCTTTTATCGTTCTATTTCCTGGCGTGATTTTTATGATTTGGTTTTGGATGGTGCAAAATCAACCTCGGTCGTGGGGGTGATTATCGCATCTGCGCTGGTGCTTAATTACCTTGTCGCAAGCGAGAACATCCCGTCTGTCGTTGCGGATCACCTGACCGCAGTCAATATGTCAGCCCCGATGTTCTTGCTGATGGTGAACGTGATTATTCTGGTCCTGGGGTGTTTGTTTGATGCGACAACGCTTCTGTTAATTGTTGTTCCGCTTTTTTTACCCACAGCGCGGTTGCTTGGAATTGATCTTGTTCATTTCGGTGTCGTGGTCACAATCAACATTATGATTGGTTTGATTACACCACCATACGGGGTCCTTTTATTCGTTCTGAATGGGGTAACCGGTATTCCGCTGCGTGATATCATCCGCGAAATCTGGCCGTTTATATTCGTATTATTGTTGGCGTTGGCATTTTTGACATTTGTACCTACCGTGGTCTTGTGGTTGCCGCGACTGTTTGGCTATGCCGGATAAGGTAAGAAAAAACCCCGCCAGAATAAATCTGGCGGGGTTTTATATGACGAAAACAGCCATATTTTGCAGATGGATTAGCCTGCGCGAACGCGGGCAACAAAACCGTTGGCCTCGTCCTGAAGGCGGTGGGCTTTTTGCAGAAGTTCTTCGGCAGTGTTGCGCGTTGAACCGGAAAGGTCCTGCACCGCCTCGGCGGCACGCGACACATTGATCATGTTTTCCGAGACATGACGCACGCCGTTAGCAGCTTCTTCGGAGCCATTGGCGATCTCGGCGGTGGCGGCTCCCTGTTGGCGCATCGCGGCTGCGATCGAGCTTGAGATACTGTCGATCTCGCCGATTGTTTTGGTGATTGTTGAAATCATTTCGACGGCTTTGGAACTGACCGACCGCATTTCATTGATTTGTTTGCCGATATCTTCGGTTGCACGCTGGGTCTGGGATGCCAGATTTTTGACCTCGTTGGCGACCACGGCAAAGCCTTTGCCGGCATCACCGGCACGGGCGGCTTCGATGGTGGCATTTAGCGCCAGCAAGTTGGTCTGATCCGCAATCGTGGTGATTAGCTGGATAACCTCGCCGATGCGTTCTGCCGTCTCAGACATTTGACGCACGGTTTCGTCAGATTTGCGGGCTTCGGAAACAGCGGCACGTGAAACTTCTTCGGCCTTGGTAACCTGGCGTTCGATTTCGGCAATCGATGCCGATAGTTCCTCGGTCGCGGATGAGACGGAACTGACATTTTCCGAAGCATTTTGGGATGCTTCGGTGACTTCGATAGCGCGATTGACGTTGTCACCGGCATTTTGGGCCATGTGATCGGCTGAATCACGCATTTCGCCAACCTGGGACAGAAGTTCTGCAACCAGGCCATTGACCGAGCTTTCAAAACCATTGGCCATTTCAAGCAGGGTCTCGCGACGTTGTTCTTCGGCGCGCAGTTCCGCGGCTTTGTTTTGTTCGCGCAGGCGTTCGGCTTCCAGCGCATTTTCGCGGAAGGTTTCGACCGCGATGGCCATATCGGCAATTTCGTCGGTTCCGCGATCAATGACCGCGGTTTGAAGGTCGCCTTTGGTCAGGCGGCTCATCGCGGTGTTTAATCCAATCAAACGGGTCAGCAGGTTGCGCTGGACATAAAGCCAGATGATCAGGGCCGAGATGACCATTGCGGCGATTGCGACGCCGATCATGATTTTCTTGGCGGCGTCGATGGTTGTTGTCACGCCTTGATTGGCAGAACTGATTTTTCCGCGCATGTCTTTAAGAAGCTGTCGCGCCGTGACACCCATCTGTTGTGATGTTTCGGTGGTATGCGCCATTAAATTCGCGAGCGCGTTTTCGCTGGCGAATTCCGTTTGGCGCAGGCCAAATAAATTCGTGTCGCTACTTGGCGTCAGACCCTCGGCGATAACATCCAGAGCGGCTTTGGCTTTGACGCGGTCATCATCAAGCGGGATCTCATCAATACCACTTTGCATCTGAGGGATGAGTGGTGTTGACAGATTTTTTATCTCGTCCAACTTTTCTAGATTGATGGCGGTGGCTGTCATGCGGGCAAGGGCTGGAATTTTCAGCGAGACCGCACGCAGTTTCATCATGTTTTGTGTTGTTGGTGAATCCGTGCCACGAAGCGTATTGAGCGTCTGGATGACCTGTCGTGCCTTGGCCGGATTACGCACCATTCCATACAATTGGCTTAGATTGTTTTCCAGATCTTCACTTGCATTCTCGCTGGCATTAATCGAAATGGCTTCGATATCATTTGCCGCATTTATCAGATTGCTCATCATTGATTCGCGTAATTTTTGCGTCTCAAACTGAGTTCTCATGACATCTGACAGATCGCCAATGTTGTTGATCATTTTTCCGGTTTGCTCGGAAAATGCGCTCAATATCTTGCTGTCGATGTCGTATTTTGCAAGTGACGCGATTTGATCGTTCATTCGGTTTTCGATCAGATCAAGATCTTTGGTCGCGGTATCCAATTGGGGTTCGGATTGTGCTGTTGTCACGCGACGGGCCATATTTGTAATGGCTTCGCTGAAGGAATTAAGTTCTTGTCCGGATATCAATGCCGGAATGGCTTCTTCGGTGACAACTTCTTGCTGCTGTTCAGTCTTTCGGAACGAAAAAACCGCCAGGGCGGCGGCACATACGGCGAGCAAAGCGATGGGCACAATTGCCAGCATCAACCTGCCGCGCAAACCAATTTTGCCGGTCATTATAGTTTCCACTCAATGATTTCAGGTTGCCGGCGGCTATTTTGCCATTCTCGACAGTTGACCTTTGACCGCCCTGAAAGGTCAAAAATCAGATTGGAAAATATCGCTGAAAATTATGCACTGGCAAGGGTGTTTCTAACGTTTTCAATTATTTCTTGTATATTTTCAGCCTGAGCAACTGGTGATGCACCAGGGCGTTCAACCATAAGGATCGGAATGTTCAGTTCACGGGCGGCAAGAACCTTGGCCTCAGTGGCGGAACCGCCGCTATTTTTACTGACGATCACATCAATATTGTGTCGTTGCAGCAGCTCGATCTCGCCTGCGACGGTAAAGGGGCCGCGTGCGATCAGCCATTCACCATATTTCAGATTAAATGGTTCGGTCGGGGATTCGACCGTTCGCACCAGTAACCAGGTTTTTTCCAATCCTTCGAAATGGGCAAGATCCTTGCGACCACTGGCAATCAGTGCCCGTTCACCATGTTCAGGCAGGATATTGGCGGCATCGGCAAGGCTTTTGACCATGATCCAGCGATCCTGATCGGTTTGTTTCCAAACGGATCGTTGAAACTGGATGCAGGGTGTCGCAACCGCGTGGCAGGCCATGGCGACGTGACTGGAAATTTGGGTGGCATAGGGATGGGTGGCATCAATCACCAGATCGATCTTTTCCGATCCCAACCAGGAAATGATTCCTTCGGCCCCGCCAAATCCCCCAATCCGGACGGGAATGCCATCGGGAAGTCGCGGGGCGCTGGTGCGACCGGCAAGGGACAGTTGCAACCGCAGATAGGATCCGAATTCCTGTAACAGGTCACCGGCAATACGATTGGCATCCCCGGTGCCGCCAAAAATCAAAATGTTGAGCGGTGCGGTGTTGCTGTGCGCGGGGATCATGTGATGCGGGCCTTGGTTTTGTGCGTTGTGACGGTTCGAGTCTATAACACGCGGAATTACGCGGGCTTAAAGGCATTAAAATCGCCATGTCCGGCGCGGGCAATGATGGTGCCGTTGCGGTCGATAATGACAACTTCGACGGCGCATGCACCGTCAATGGTGGCACGGGCGGTTTCACCGGCCTGACGGGCAATGGTGCCTTCTATATCAACGTTTTTCGATGCACAAAGTTCCAGAACCTGTTTGGCGGTGTTGGCCTTGATGATTTCCGATACCAGTTCGTCATCGCCGCCAAGAGCCGCGACCGTTTCAGCCAATTTGGTAAAATCGACCTCGGATCGGCTGCTGTGTAAATCCATGTGGCCTTGGGCCAGTTTTACCAATTTGGCGAAACCCCCGGAAATCGTCACATATTCGACCGGATTACGGCGCAGATATTTCAGCATACCCCCAACGAAATCACCCATATCAAGGATGGCTTCTTCGGGAAGGTTGTAAAATTTCCGGATGGTGGCCTCGGACGTTTTTCCGGTCGCACCGGCAACATGGTTGTGACCTGTGGCGCGCGCAACGTCAATGCCGCGATGGATGGAATGGATCCATGCCGAACAACTAAACGGGATGACAACCCCGGTGGTGCCCAATACCGAAAGCCCGCCAAGGATCCCCAAGCGCGGGTTCCATGTTTTTTGGGCGATTTCCTGACCACCGGGGATGGAAATTTCGATTTCGACATCCGGGGCAGCATTGAATTTGTTGGCGATTTCGATGATTTGATGGGTCATCATTTCGCGCGGTTTGGGATTGATTGCGGCCTCGCCGACCGGCAATGGCAAACCGGGTTTGGTAATCATACCAACGCCGTCGCCAGCATGGAATGTGATCCCGACCCCGGTTTTGGCGCGCCGGATCGTTGCAATGATTTCGGCGCCATGGGTGACATCCGGGTCGTCCCCGGCATCCTTGATGACGCTGGCGCGGGCCCAGCCATCACCGATTTCCGACTTGATCAGGGCAAAGGACGGCGTTTCACCGCGCGGCAGGGTGATTGTTACCGGATCGGGAAATTCGCCAGACAAAAGCGCCTGCCAAGCCGCACGGGTGGCGGCGGTGGCACAGGCCCCCGTTGTCCATCCTTTGCGGAGCGGTCCGTCCGGTTTTTTGCTCATGCGGCGGGTGATCCCGGTTTATGCCTTTGAGGTTTGTGATAAATCATTATTATTCTGATGCGTTCTTTGACCAGAACTTCATCATTAAACATTAAATTCAATGTGATATTTGGTAAATAACTAAAAAAATACGGACTAATATGTTGGACGCTGCATCATGATGTTGTTTAACATATCCAATTGATCCGGTCCCGCACAGATGGACCCAATAAGCACGAGATAAAGAATTCGCCATGACAACACTTGGTCTTGATTTTCCGGTATTTGAACCGGGTTGGGTTTGGCTGGTTGGTGCCGGTCCGGGGGATCCCGGTTTGCTGACGCTTCATGCCGTCAATGCCATGCAACAGGCCGATATTGTTGTCTATGATGCGCTGGTTGACGAACGGATTCTCAATCTTTTGCGGCCTGATGCGCAACGGGTTTACGCCGGTAAACGGGGCGGTCGCCCATCGGCCAAACAAACTGATATTTCGTTGCAACTGGTCGATTACGCCAAACAAGGTTTGCGGGTTCTGCGCCTTAAGGGTGGCGATCCGTTTGTGTTTGGCCGCGGTGGCGAAGAAGGTCTGACGCTGGTTGATCATCATATACCGTTTCGGGTTGTGCCGGGCATTACGGCGGGGATTGCCGGTGCGGCCTATGCCGGTATTCCGACCACACATCGCGATTGCAATTCATCGGTCACCTTTGTCACAGGCCACGGTTCCAGCGGTGAAATGCCCGATAATATCAATTGGGCGGCACTGGCCAAGGGTTCGCCGGTTCTGGTGATGTATATGGCGATGAAACATTTGCGCCGGATATCGTCTGAATTGATGGAAAATGGTCGGTCTGGTGATGAACCGCTGGCGGTTATCAATCAGGCGACAACGCCGGATCAGGGTATTTTGATCACGACATTGGCCAAGGCGGCCGATGATGTTGAAAAGGCCGGTGTTGAACCGCCTGCGGTTTGCATTTTGGGCAAGGTCGTTGATTTGCGCGAACGGTTAAATTGGCTTTCGCCGCAGGATAATGTCACGGCGGTGCGCCATGTTCCGTTCGAACAGGTTCTTGAACTGATTACAACACCGATTGATGCCGGTGCGACCAAGTCCTGATCCGTTGATTGATCTATATCGTTGTCTGGACATGATCGGCGCGTCACAATCGCCGCAATCGATCAAACCGGATGGATCATGGACGAGCAACAGATACTGATCCGCATCATCGAAAGTGGCTGGGCCCAATGCGCGACTGTCTTGCAAGAAGACAGGGGTGTTTTGGCGACGGCGTTGATTGCCGGTCTGGTTGGCAGTGCCACCCATTGTGTCGGCATGTGTGGTCCGTTTGTGATCTCTCAGGTCACCGCCCGCATGGAAAAACTGCCGCTTGCCAAAATGAACGAGTTTCGCCGCCTGACCGGCGCGGCGTTGCTGCCCTATCAATTTGGCCGTCTGACGACTTACACGCTATTGGGCGTTCTGGCCGGTTTCTTTGCCGATAGCATTACCGTTCTGACCAAAGTCTGGTGGCTGGGCCCGGTTTTGTTGCTGTGTGCGGCGGCATTCTTTCTTGTTTTTGGCATCATGGGGTTGGTTCCCCATCTTGGCGGGCTGTTCCCGAATTTGGCAATGGCGGATGGTGTGGTTGGCGGCAAGGCGGGCCAATGGTGGAGCCGCGTGATCGGGGATCGGATCAAACCGTTATTTGGTGCCCCGTTTGGCTGGCGTGGTTATGTTCTGGGTGTCATGCTTGGGTTTATTCCCTGCGGGCTGATTTACGGTGCGCTGGTTTTGGCTGCGGCCAGTGGGGATGCGCTTAGCGGTGGTTTTGTTATGGCGGCATTTGGCCTTGGTACGGTGCCGATGTTATTTGCCACCGGTGTGATCGGGCAATATGCCGCCAAACGTTTTCGAAGCTTTATGGCCCCGGTCGGGCGCGGTTTGATGGTCGCAAATGCGGTTATCCTTGCCGTGTTGGCATTTCATCAGATCGGATAGTTTTGCGAAATCGCAATGACGATAATGTGAGCCATGGCAAAGTCATGGGTCTTGCATGATCGGTTTGCGGATTTATAGTGCCCGCAAGATTGTTGATTATTATCCGGATGGTTGCAAAGCGATGGCGATCCCCGGACAAAAGGAACAGGTAATAGCGTGAGCAAGAAAACACTTGTGATCATTTTGGCGATTGCGCTGGTTCTCGGCGTTGGTTTGACCTATCGCCTGATGATGATGGGATCGGAGACGGCGTCTTCCGGCTCTGGGGTTGCGGCAATTGGCGGGCCGTTTGAACTTGTCGATCAAAACGGGCAAACCCGCACGGAACAGGATTTCCGCGGGAAATATATGCTGATTTATTTCGGCTATACCTATTGCCCTGACGTATGCCCGACCGAATTGCAGGTCATGGGCAATGCGCTTGACGAACTTGATCCGGCGATTGCCAGCGAAGTCACCCCGATGTTTGTTTCTGTCGATCCGGAACGCGATACGGTTGATGCGATTGCTGCCTATGTTCCGCATTTTCATGAACGCATGGTCGGTTTGACCGGGACGCTGGAACAGACCACGGCGGCGGCGAAAGCCTTTCGGGTTTATTACGCCAAGGCCTATGCCGATGGGGAACCGAAAGATTCAGAATCCTACCTGATGGATCATTCGTCCTTTGTCTATCTGATGGGGCGTGATGGATTATTTGTCCGTCATTTCAATTACGGTACAGCCCCGCAAGATATGGCAAAGGGTATTGCCGAAGTTGTGAAAAAGAACGGATGATTGCAGCGATCTGGTTGTGATCAGTTCAGGCGACAATCAGGGGAACCGGCATATGGGATTAACCGCAATGCAGCTTCCGGGCCTTGTGATTGCCGCACCGTCTTCCAATAGTGGCAAGACGGTTATAACGCTTGGTTTGTTGCGCGCCCTTGCCGATCGCGGTGTTGCGGTTTCTGCGGCCAAAACAGGCCCGGATTATATTGATCCGGCCTTTCAGGCGGCGGCCTGTCGGCAAAGTTGCATCAATCTTGATCCCTGGGCGATGTCACCAGATCAGATGACGATACTTGCCCGCCGTCAGGCCGAGGATAAATCTGTTCTTTTGTGCGAAGGCGTGATGGGGCTGTTTGATGGTGCTGCTGATGGTGCCGGATCAACCGCCGATCTTGCGGCGCTGATGAATTGGCCCGTGGTGCTGGTGATTGATGTCAAAGGGCAGTCAATGTCGGCCGCAGCGGTGATTGCCGGATTTGCCAGCTTTCGCAAGGATGTGAAGATTGCGGCCGTGATCCTGAACCGGGTCGGCAGTGACCGGCATCGGGCCATGGTCGAAACCGCCTGTGCACAACATTTACCAGATATTCCTGTGATCGGGGCGGTTCGGCGCAGCAATGTGTTGTCATTGCCAGAACGCCACCTTGGCCTTGTGCAGGCGGGCGAACATGACGCGCTTGATGGGTTTTTGGATCAGGCGGCGGCGATTATTTCCGATGATGTGGATCTCGATCGTTTGATCGGTTTGGTACATGGGGGGCATAATTCGGCACCGCTGAATGACACCGTCTATGCCACCACCAGTATTCCGCCACTTGGGCGTCATATTGCTGTTGCCCGCGACAGGGCATTTGCCTTTGCCTATCCGCATGTTCTTGAAGACTGGCGCCGTCAGGGGGCTGTGGTTTCCTTTTTCTCGCCGCTTGCCGATGAAACCCCCGATGATCAGGCCGATGCGGTTTACCTTCCCGGTGGTTATCCCGAGCTTCACGGCGCGACTTTGGCAGGTGCCAGCAAGTTCAAGGCATCATTGATGGGGTTGGCCGGGCGTAATATCCCGATCTATGGGGAATGCGGTGGTTATATGGTGTTGGGCAAGGCCTTGATTGACGGTAATGGGGGTCGTTATGACATGCTGGGTCTTTTGCCCCTTGTCACGAGTTTTGCCGATCGCAGATTGCATTTGGGCTATAGGGCATTGTCCTTGACCGATGCAACACCGTTTGGCCCCGCAGGCACAGTGTTGCGCGGGCATGAGTTTCATTATGCATCGACAGTTTCGGCAACTGGCGTTTCGCTGGGCAGCATGGTAAGTGCAACGGGTGAAAAGCATGGTCCGGCCGGACTGGTTGATGGTTCTGTTTTCGGGTCCTTTTTTCATATGATTTGCCGCTAGGATGAATTCCGGAACGTTGCGAAATTATTTCCGGTAATATCCTGTAATATATCAATAATAATATAAATACCGGACGAGAGAGACGATGATAAAGCCAACCCGCGAGGCGGGTGAAATCCCGTTTTGGGAAGCCAAAAAACTTGACGAAATGACGCCGTCAGAATGGGAATCCCTTTGTGACGGCTGTGGGAAATGTTGCCTGCACAAGCTTCAGGATGAAGATACCGATTTTGTTTATTACACGTCGGTTGCCTGCCGATTGCTTGATTGCGAGAGCTGTAGTTGCAAGGATTATCCCAATCGGACACAGCATATTCCTGATTGCGTGCAACTTTCGCTGGAAAATGTTGAAACCCTGTCATGGATGCCATCAACCTGTGCCTATCGCCTGATTTCAGAGCAAAAGGAACTTCCGGATTGGCATCCGCTTGTGACCGGTCGTTCAGACTCGACCATTATGGCCGGAATGTCGATCAAGGGACTGGTGATTTCCGAAGATGATGCCCATCCCGATTTGACCCGCTATATCGTTAAGTGGCCAGCCTGAAATCAAGATTCAACGCAGAGTTTATTGTTCGAAGATATATGTTCCAATTAGACGTATGTATAGGTAGTATTGTTTATTAGTTTTTCTTTTATATCTGCGGATCGTGATACTGGGTTTGGAATTGAACTCTGGTCGTTGGAAAGGAAGCATCGAGATGGGTTTCGCGTCAATTTTCAAGAATAATAGCGCGCAGGACGGGCAGCAGATTTATAATGCGCTTAGTCTTTCGATGGCTGTGATCGAATTTGCCATGGATGGCAAGATCCTGACAGCAAACGATAATTTCCTTAAAACGATGGGGTACAAGCTTGAAGAAGTGGTTGGGAAAAACCACTCGTTGTTTGTTCCAAAAGAAATTTCCAGCAGTGATGACTATCGTCGGTTCTGGGATCAGCTTCGCGCGGGCAAGTTTTCGGCCGGGGCCGTGCCTCGTGTGAAGAAGAACGGCGAAATGCTTTGGCTAGAGACGACCTATAACCCGATCATGGGTGCAGATGGCAAACCGACCAAGGTGGTCAAATTCGCAACGGACATTACAGAGCGACGGGTCGAGCGGGCGTTGTTGCAAAGCGTGTTTAGTGCAATTGAAAAATCCCAAGCCGTTATTGAGTTTGACCTTAAAGGTAACATCCTGAAGGCAAATAATAATTTCCTTGATGTCATGGGATACAGTGAGAATGAAATCGTTGGCAAACATCACAGCATGTTTGTTGAAAAGGGTCAGCGTGACACCGAGGAATACCGTTCGTTCTGGCAGAAACTGAATGCCGGTGAATTTCAGGCAGGTCAGTTCAAGCGTCTTGGAAAGGGCGGTCGGGAAGTCTGGATCGAAGCATCCTATAACCCGGTGTTGGATCCGGTGGGCAAACCGTTCAAGGTGATTAAGTTTGCGATTGATATTACCGAGCAAACCAATCTTTTGCTTAATCTTAAAGCGATGATTGATAAGAATTTTTCAGAGATCGATAGCAATATTTCGGCTTTGGATCGTTCGGCTAATCAAAGTGTCAGTGCATCCGAAGAAACCTTGCGCGCGGTTCAGACCGTTGCTGCCAGTGCCGAAGAAATGGCGGCCTCGATTGCCGAAATTTCGCGCAGCATGACGCAGTCCCGGACGGAAACCGAACGTGCATTTGATCAGACTGTCAGCGCAAACAGTTCAACACAGCGTATGACGGAAGTCGTCGAGTCGATGGGAAGCATTGTCGAAGTTATTCAGAATATTGCAGGGCAGATCAACCTGCTGGCATTGAATGCGACGATTGAAAGTGCGCGTGCCGGGGATGCTGGCAAGGGTTTTGCCGTTGTGGCCAACGAAGTTAAAAACCTTGCCAATCAGGCCGCCCGTGCAACCGAGCAGATTTCAGCAGAAATTTCGGGCATTCAGTCAATTTCGTCCGAGGTTGTCGAGGCGCTTGGAACCATTCGTCATTCTGTCGAAACTGTCCGTGACAGTGTGACCAATATTTCGTCGGCCGTTGAAGAACAAAGTGCCGTGACCGAAGGTGTTTCGGAAAACATGCGCATGATGGCATCGGCAGTGGATGGTTTGTCGCAAAATCTGGACTCGATCAAATCGACCACAGGAATGGTTGCCGACTCGGTCAGCCGCACAAGAGAAGCCGCCGAGGTTTTGGCGCGTTAATTGCGTCTTGTCCTATACATTTGTATTGAAATCCGGGGCGATTGACGTATTTGGTCGCCCCGTTTCCTTCGCACGGTGACAGTTTTGAGACTTTCTTGACCAAAGAAATTTGAACAGCTTGCCTATTGTTTGTTGTCTCAGCAAAAATAGACATTCTTTCAAATGATCCGCAAACAACGCGGCGATCAGGAAATGTCGAGTGAATATATGCGCATAGATGTTTTGGGTGTTGGCGAGGCATTTGACCCCGCCTTTGAAAATTCGTCCGTCGTTGTTACGGCGGATGGGTATCGCCTGATGATCGATTGCGGTGCGACAGTGCCGGGATTGTTGATGCGCAAATTTCCCGATCCCGATACGATTGATGCAATGTACTTTACCCATATGCATCCGGATCATGTTTTCGGTTTGGTCCCGGTTATGCTGAACTGGCGTGATGACGGGCGTTCAAAACCGCTTCATATCGTTGCCACCGCCGCCGTTCGCAACCATCTTGAAAAGATTATGGAACTTGGTTTCGCCGGTCTTGGCAGTGCCTGGCCGTTTGAAATCATATGGCACGGGGTTCCTGAAACGACCGAAATTGGTCCGTTCAAGACCAAATTTGCCCGCTCTGATCATAGCGTTCAGAACAATGCCATCCTGTTGCGTTTTGATAACAAGGGGTTTGCCTATTCGGGTGACGGTAATGTCACGGCGGATACGGCGGCACTTTTCACCGGCGCGGATTTGGTGTTTCAGGAAACATATCTGCCCAAGCATGATCTTAGGCATGCTGCGCATTGTGATCTTGAAACCATTCTTCAATTGGCATCCGATATGCCCGGCGCCCGTTTCTGGCTGTATCACATCAAACGGGATGCCCGGCGCGAGATCGCCGAAATTCTGCGCGAAAACGAACAGGTCCGTTTGGCCGTACCCGGCGAAGTGATTGAAATCCGCTAGCTTTTGAATTTTCAAGTTTTGTAATAAAAAAGGCAGCCGAAAGGCCGCCTTTGTAATTTATGGGGTCGATTGACCGCGATCTGATCGGTTTTAGTGAACCGAACGCGGGTCCATATCGTGCTGGCGGATTGCCGCATTGGCGACAGCACAGCTTTCGAATGACGCGATATGCGTACCGTCGGCCGTAAAGACACCAAATACGATTGCGCTGCTTTCTTCCTCGGCATGGGGCATTGCACGGACATAGGCAAAGTCGTGAATGCCCAGCATGGCGAAATCCCCCGATGACAACAGGTCCAAATCCTGATCTGCGCCGTGGGCTTCTTCTTTGGTGTCATGGTCTGTGATGCGATTGCTCATAAAACCACTCTCCTTGTTACGCCTTGCGGCTAGTGTCTTTGACCGTGTCGGTATTATTCTCAGCGTCGACGGTCATATCTATGGTGCGTGACGAGACGGCTTTTTTCTTGGCAGAGTTGATCGCGATTTCTCGGACGACCGGTTCTGGAACAGGACGGTTCAGGTCCACATGCAAAAGTCCGTTATCAAGATGGGCCCCGACAACTTCGATGCCTTCGGCCAGCACAAAGGAACGCTGGAACTGGCGCGAAGCAATACCACGATGGATATAAATGCGGTCGCTTTCGTCTTCCTGATGTTTGCCACGAATGATCAATTGGTTATCTTCGGTGGTGACCGAAAGATCGTCTTCGGCAAATCCAGCCACCGCGACGGTAATGCGCAGATGATTCTCGCCGATTTGCTCGATATTATAAGGGGGGTAGCCTTCTGCCTTGGTTTTGGAAACCTGATCAAGCACACGTTCGATCTGATCAAACCCCAAAAGCAGGGGGCTGTTAAACATAGAAATTCGTGACATTGGTGGCACCTCCTCAGCAGAGCGAGTGTGATATTCGACCAGACCCCACGCTTTTACGCGTTTCGGGCATCTGTAAATCTGACCCGAACCATTCGGCATCAGACATATGTATCTAGTCGAATAAATGTGGTTTTCTGTGACATAGTCAAGACCCGGTTTTGATCCGGCGTCTTAGCAAAGCTCGGAAAACTGTGATATTTGCCCTTTGTTATCTGTAGATAGTGATGGTTTGGCACGAGTCAGGCGACCTATTATGTATTGCGTTCTGGCAATTCTGGCATGCTTTCCAATGCGTAATAGGCAACGGTCTGGTCCTTACCGCGAAGGGCTACTTCATGCAATGCAGCATTTTCGGGCAAGGGAATCGGCCCGTGGTCGAAAATCGCCTTTGAGATGACCAACGGCACGCCGTGCTCTTTGGTCTGGCTTTCAAGCCGTGCGGTAATATTAATTGTATCGCCGATTGCGGTGATATTTTCCCGGCCGGGTGGCCCCATTTCGCCAACAATTGCTTCACCCATGTGAATGCCAATTCCGATGCGAAGGGTATGGGGCAGTTCAGATTTCAAATGTTCATTCAGGTTTTCGATCCGTTTTAGCATGCCGGACGCACCGTGCAGGGCATCGCGGATCATGGTTTCGGTATCGTTGGTATCCAGCCCATAAAGCGCCATCAGCCCATCACCGGTAAACTGGGCATAAAGCCCGCCTGTTTCCCGCAGGGCCTCGGTCATTTCGGCAAAGAACTGGTTTAAGATGAACAACACGTCATAGGGCATTTTCTTTTCGCCAAGGCGCGTTGAATCACGCAAATCGGTAAAGATGACAACGACCTGACGTTCACTTCCTGAAAGGCCACCCGGGCGGCGGCCATCCTGTGCCGTGGCGTTGGGGGGTAAAAGCGGTGCCAGGGCTAAATCGTTCTGCGGTCGGATCTGGCAGGCCAGTCGCATACCGTGGGGCGCCTGAATGCTTTGCAATGCGGCGGCCTCGATGGTGCCGGGGGCCGCAAGTTGATCAAGACCTGATCCGCAATGGATCCGGCATGTCGTGCAACGCCCATGCCCGCCACAGACCGATGCCATCTGAACGCCGGCATCGCGCAGTGCCTCAAGTGCCGTAGCGCCCGGCGAAACGCGGATTATGCGACCATTGGGCATCGATAACATTGGCCCGCGTTTGATCCGGTCAATGGTTTGGCGGATTTGCCGGACGACAAAGGGGGCAAGGGCCAGCGCGATTGCAATGATGGTGCCGGGAAGCAAGGCGTTTTCATAGAATTTGACGGCAGCATCATTAACGTTTGCGGCATTAAGAACACCGAAAATATATTTACGACCGCCTTCTTCGGTTCGGCGGATAATCTCGGCAGATGCGGCGCCATATCCGGCAAGTGCCATTGTTGGGACAAGGACGGCACTTGCACCTAAAAGACCGCGCCATTTCGGGTAAAACGGTTTTAGCCGCAACCAGAAGTGAATGCCGATGCAGCCATGTGTCCAGACTACAATAACGGCAATTGCGTGCAAAATGCCTTGTCCGGGAACGAATATGGCAAGGTCCAGAAGGACGCGTTCAAATGCGGAATCAACATCAAAGCCGATGTCGATAATCCGGGTCGCGATGATATGACGGAACAACAAGAATGGTATGCTCAGGCCAAGGAGCATCTGTGCCCATTCCCATTTGCGCAGACGCAGGGATCGGCGGCTGGTCAATCTTGCGGTTGCCAGCAGGAAATGGGTGATGGCCGCCGTAAAAAGCAGGATTTCCAGAGGGGGAAATTGCCAGATTTTGGTGGTGAATTTATCGATGGATTCCATTGCTTCGGGCGAAATGATGCCCGCAGCCTGATTGATCAGATGCATGAACACATACGCAAAAAGCGTCAGTCCGGAATAAAGCCGCAAGCTCTGGATCATGGATTTCGGTTTCTTGGCTGTTGTCGCGGGAAAACCTAGTATCAGGTGCAATCATAAATAAATCATATCATTTGGAATGCTTCAAATCAGGCATTCCATAATCAATAGTTTGTCATCGGCTTGCTGTTGCAGCAGGCACGGCGTGTCGATCAGATGCCGGTCAATATCAATGTGGCCGGATCACAAGGCGTTGCCATGCGTTGGGACGGCGTATATCCAGTGCCGCCTGCGAGGGGGGGGCCGTTTTAAATGGAATTCATTGAGGTGCGGGTTTGGTGATCTGTCAAAAGGGCATCTGATGTTCGGTTTCCCGAAGCATCCGATGCCGATTGATTGTTCTGATCTTTGTGATCAAGCCGCTTTGATGGCCTGATTGCGCTGCAGGAAGTTCAAAATCCATTTGGCAAACAGGTCGCTATCGATTTTTTCCTCAAGCGATGAACTTGCCTTGGAATGCACGTCTTCAGGCAGCAGCGTATAGCGGGCTTTTAACAATGCTTCTTCGTAGGGGCGCTGGAATTCCGGGTGTGGCTGGATCGAGGCAGCCGTTTCGCCATATTGCAGGGCGGCATAGGGGCAGAATTCCGAACTTGCCCACACAACGGCACCTTCGGGCAGTTCGACAACCTGATCCTGATGGAAAGCGTTTAGTTTGAAGCTTTGCGGTGCGTTGCCAAGCCATGCGGGTGCCTGATTGCTGGTGACGTATTCATGAACGCCAATACCCCAGCCCTTGTCGGATTTGACGACCTTGCCACCAAGGGCCGCAGCCAGAATTTGATGGCCGAAGCACACGCCAAAAACCGGTGTTTTCGCGGTGACCATATCGCGCAGCAAATCTTGCAGGCGGATCATCCAGGGTTCATTTTCATAAACGCCATGTTTTGATCCGGTAATGATCCAGGCATCGGCGGCATCCATGCTTTCGGGGAAATCACCCAAAACAACCGTCCAGGTCTGGAATGTCAGCGTGGGATCAATCGCACCAAGCATTGTTTCAAACATGCTGGGATAGCTTTTGAATGTGTCGCGTAGATCATCGGGCACAAGCCCGGTTTCAAGAATGCCGATTTTCATGCGGGGCCTTCAAAATCACATTGTGGCGTTGATCTGCACATATGTCAGTGTACGCACAAAGACAAGCTTGTTGCTGCGTGATTTCACATGTTCGGCGCAAGGAAATGCGAATTTGAAACGCTAAAGCCTTGATTTGTCGCAGGATGCCAAGCAGGGCCGACATGGCTGGAATGCATGTGGCCCTGCTTGGATGTTCGTCAGAACAGAATTTAACGTGACAATCGTGGGCTTCTGACTGATGTCGGGATAACAAATCTGTGGATGATCATGCCGCCGATCATGGCCAATACGAATATGAACGTTTCTGTCTGGCCAAAGGCAAGCGCACTGATTGCCGGGCCCGGGCAATATCCGACCATTCCCCAGCCGATACCAAATAATAGCCCGCCAATGACAAGATCGCGGTCAATATCGCGTCGTGTGGGAAAAGCGATTTCGCCGCCGCACATGGCCGTGCGCTGTGAACGGGCGAAATGGAAAATCGGAAATGCGATGATAAGGCCACCGGCCATGACAAAGGCAAGGCTTGGGTCCCATCCACCATTGGCAATGGCGGCAATATCAAGGAAACCAAGGACTTTTTGCGGGTCGATCATGCCGGAAATCAGCAATCCGGCGCCAAATATCAAACCGCAGAAAAGTGACGCAAGAATACGCATGATTCTATCCCCCGATCACATGGCGAACGACAAAGGTGCAGGCCATGCCAGCCCCCATAAAGCATAGCGTGGCCACCAGGGATCGCGCAGAAAGCCGTGACAGGCCGCAAATGCCATGTCCGCTGGTGCAGCCACTGCCAAGTCGGGTGCCGAAACCGACAATCAACCCGGCGACGATAATGACGGGCAATGATGCGTCCACGACGCTTTGTGCCTGAATAGGTGAGGTTGCGATCACAATGATCGGACCGACGATCATGCCAATGATGAAGGCAAGTTTTTCGAGCCGTTCACTCATCGCGCTGCCGCGCGACATTAAACCGCCAAGAATACCGCTGATGCCGGCGATGCGACCGTTAAGCAAAAGATAAAGACCGGATGCCAAGCCGATCAAGGCGCCACCTAAAAGGGCAGAAATTGGGGTAAAATTTTCCATCGTAGGTTCCGGTTAGCCTGTGTGATGATTTAATATATTATAACATTAATATGTAATGCAAGTGTTCTGGTTTTCTTGTCTGTCATGTAGATTGTTGCACAAAGCGGGTTTGATCTGATGGCCGTAGCGTCTTATGCCACCGGGTAAGGTTACAGCGGGGCTATGGTTATGTTGGTGATCGTGATCGTTTGATTTGAGCGGGGAGCGATGATTGCGCGAGTTTGCGACATGCAGATAAGGTCTTTTTGTTGCAACCCCAAGTGCATTTTTAGCTAATGCATTGATAAATATTAAGATTATCTATCTTGCCAAAGATCCGAATTGGGCAGATACAGCGATGGAGTTATCCCAGTGTTTTTGGTCTTCCTGACCGGGAGCCGTATCGGATTTTTTATCATACATGAGCAAAGATCGAATGCTTGCCAGTCGGCGGCTTGATATCGCGTTGGCGCTTTTGGACCAAAATGATATCGAGGCCGCGATTGAGGTGGCCCAGGCGGCGTTGTCGGCTGATCCTGATTGGCAAGAGACGCATTTTGTGCTGGGCGATATGTTCGAACGTGCCGATCAGCGCGAAAACGCCATCGAAGCATTTCGTCAGTGCCTTGCGCTGGATCCGGTTGATCGGATGGGGGCGGAAATCCGCTTGACGTTGTTGGGGGCTGTTGCGCTTCGCGACCGTTTGCCACCCGATTATGTGCGTGCTCTGTTTGATGATTATGCGCCGCGTTTTGAAACCTCGCTGCGTGACGGATTGGTGTATCGTGGACCGGAATTGCTGTTTGAAGCGGTTCGTTCCTGGTTGCCCGAATTGCTGCGTCCATTACGGGTGCTTGATCTGGGATGTGGTACGGGATTGGTTGCCGATGTCTTTGCCGGGCATGTTGATGTCATTGACGGTGTTGATCTGTCACCGCGCATGATTAACCGTGCACGCGCCAAAGGGATGTATCGCAATCTGGTTGCGGCCGATATTACGGACCTTCCCGATAGTCTGGATGATGATTACGGTCTTGTGCTTGCCGGGGATGTTTTAAACTATCTGGGTGATCTTGGCCCGGCGCTGCGTGCGGCACATGCACGGTTGGTGCCCGGTGGTTTAATGGTCTTTACGCTTGAACATGGTGACATATTCCCGTTCGACCTTGGCCCCGGTCAGCGGTTCCGCCATCACGAGGGGGCGATTTATGACTGGCTGAAAGACTGCCAGTTTGAATTGCTGTCTGACGCGACGGGTATCTTGCGTCAGGAAAAGGGGCGTCCCGTATCAGGACGGATCATGGTTGTGCGTGCCGGGGATGGTATTGCGAACTTGCTTGGCGGTCATGATCGCGTGTCCGAGCCAGACCATTCGATAGATCAGACAGTTCACTGATTACAAAGTCGGTTACGGATTTTCCGGATAGGAATTCAATTATTTTACAGGCCACTCTTCGGGGTGGTCTTTTTGTTTGGAAAAACAAGTCGGAAACGACAAAACCCGTCGCTTTAGGCAACGGGTTTTGATGGTGGAGCCGATCAGGATCGAACTGACGACCTCTACAATGCCATTGTAGCGCTCTCCCAACTGAGCTACGGCCCCATTTATGTCCGCGACGCAACGATATTGACTGTGCCCGTTGCGGCGCGGGGGATATTTAGAAGGTTCACCAAAACTTGGCAAGACCTATTTTTAAAAAATCCTAGCGGTCGTCGTCCTTGGTTTCGACATGCTCAAGGACTTCGCCAAGATCATCGTCGTCTTCGCCAAGATCTGACGCATCTTCAAGGATATCGTCATCAACATCTGCGTCGACATCGTCATCAAGATCGACATCGTCATCGATATCATCGTCTTCTTTCGGCTTTGGCTTTATAGCCGCGGCTTTCTTGATTTTGGTCACCCCGTCCGGGGTTGCGCATTTTGGGCACACGACCGGGGTGCGATTCAAATCATAATATTTGGTATCGCAGGCTTGGCAGTGACGTTTCTTACCGCGTGCTGACATTACGGCAAACCCTCTTAAATACCGTTATCTTCAAAGAATTGGGTTGAAGGGCGAATTCACCTTCTTCTGAAGGGCCCAATTGCCATCTTGAGGCGGGCTTGTCAAAAGGAAATTGTCCGATTTCTCGATAAGCTGTCAAAAGGCGGGAATCTGCGCTGTCGCCCGCCGTAAACATGAAGGGAAATTTGGCTTCGATACTGGTGCGTCAAAAGCGCATATGATAGGAATTTCCCCCCGGCAATTGAACGCCTTGCTTGCGCCCGAAATTGCGGCAGCATCGAACGGTGTTCAAAGGGCGGAAAAACCAAAGATTTGATGGTCACAACCAGATATAGACAGGCAGGCCCGATGAGTTCCTCGCAGACCAAACGTCCGCTTCAATCGCTGAAGTCCCGTGCTCTTAATGGTGATATCCGGGTTCCCGGTGACAAATCGATTTCCCATCGTTCCCTGATGTTTGGTGGCCTTGCAATCGGTGAAACGAAAATTACCGGCCTGCTTGAAGGCGAAGACGTTCTGGCGACCGCAGATGCCATGCGCAAGCTTGGTGCAACCGTCATCCGTGATGATCAAGGTACATGGCATGTAACCGGTGTTGGTGTTGGGGCCCTTCGCGAACCCGATAGTGTTATCGATATGGGCAATGCCGGTACGGGAATGCGCTTGATGGCCGGGATTGTTGCAACCCATCCAATTACGACCTTTTTCACTGGGGATGCATCGCTTTGCAAGCGTCCGATGGGGCGCGTTGCTGATCCGCTGGCGGAATTCGGGGCGCAATTTATTACGCGGGATCGGGGGCGTCCGCCGATGGCCGTGATTGGCACCGACGAGGCCAAACCGGTGACCTATACGTTGCCAATGGCATCCGCACAGGTGAAATCGGCGGTTTTGCTGGCGGGTTTGAATACGGCCGGGACCACCACAGTGATCGAACCAATACCGTCGCGTGACCATACCGAACGTATGTTGCGCCATTTTGGTGTCGATGTTGATGTCAGCATCAATGACGATGGCGGTCGCACCGTTAGTCTGACCGGCCCGGTTCAAATGACGGCTGCGGATATTGTTGTGCCAACCGATCCAAGTTCGGCTGCTTTTCCGCTTGTCGCGGCGCTGATCAATCCGGAATCGCACGTTACGATTCGCGATGTTTGCCTTAATCCCCTGCGGACGGGCCTGATTACCACCCTGATCGAAATGGGTGGGGATATCACCATCACCAACGAGCGCGAAGAAGCCGGTGAAACCATTGGTGACCTTGTCGTAACCGGTAAAAGCCGCCTGACCGGGATTGTTGTCCCGGCGGAACGTGCGCCATCGATGATTGATGAATATCCGGTTCTGGCCGTTGCCGCGGCCTATGCACAGGGGGAAACCCGGATGTGCGGGCTTGAAGAATTACGGGTTAAGGAATCGGATCGTCTTGCCGCGGTTGCCGCCGGTCTTGCGGCGAATGGTGTTGTCCATCGGATCGAAGGTGATGATCTGATCGTGACGGGTGGGGATGTTCCGGGCGGTGGGATGGTGGAAACCCATCTTGATCACCGTATCGCCATGTCCTTCCTGGTTCTTGGTCTTGGTGCGAATGATCCGGTTGCCGTTGACGATGCCAGCCCGATCACCACCAGCTTTCCGAGTTTTGAATCGCTGATGCGCGAACTGGGTGCGAATTTCGCCCCGGCAGGATCGTGATTCGAAGTATAAAGGGCCTTCGTTATTCGGATATTCGGGCTCGTAAAGCAAATTACGGCTCACACATATAAGTGACATCAAAACAAACAGGGGCACCCGCGCATGATCATCGCAATTGACGGACCGGCAGCTTCGGGAAAAGGGACTTTGGCACGCCGAGTCGCTGATGCAATGGGCTATGCCTATCTTGATACCGGTCTTTTGTACCGGGCGACGGGGGCAAAAGTTCTGGCTGTTGGGCTTGATCCTTCGAATGATGATGCCGCGATTACGGCGGCTGAAAAACTGGTGTCTGGTGACCTTGATGGCGAAGAACTTCGCAGCGAGGAAGTCGGTAGTGCAGCGTCAAAAGTTGCAGCGATTCCAAAGGTTCGCGCCGTGTTGCTTGACTTTCAGCGCGACCTTGCCCGCACCCCGCCTGCGGGTAAACGCGGGGCGGTTCTTGATGGCCGTGACATCGGGACGGTTGTCTGCCCCGAGGCCCCGATCAAGTTTTATCTGACCGCCAGTGTTGAAGAACGTGCAAACCGTCGGTTCAAACAGTTGCAGGAAAAAAATCCCGCTGCTATATACGAGCGCGTTCTCAAAGAACTTGAAGAACGGGATGCTCGAGACAGTGCGCGTGACGTTGCGCCGCTTAAAATGGCGTCAGATGCAATCCATATTGATACGGATCGTCTGAATGCTGATGCGGTGTTTAACGCCGTCATGGCGCATATTCGGACCCATATGGGCGAGAATGACTGATATCGGTGCGTTTTAGCCGTCAGGCGATTGAATGACCCGAGGACTGATGTCCTAAGGTGAACGACTTGTGCGTTCACCTTTTCGTATATGGAAGATCGTTTGGTTTTCCGCGACGGGACCCGGACAGCGACTGGCAAAACCGCTGCAATTTTGTGGCAAGACCATCGGATACAACCGATAGGCCGGAATAGTGAAAATACACTCGAAAGGAAGTCTCTTTAATGACAACCGCTGAACAAGCACAATTCTCTACTGGCGAAGATTTCGCCGCACTGCTGGCCGAAGCCCTTGGTACTGAAGACGAAGGCTTTATTGGCCGCGTGATGACCGGTACGGTCGTCAAGCTTACCGACGATGATGCCATCGTTGATGTTGGCTTGAAGTCCGAAGGCCGTGTGCCGCTTAAAGAATTTGGCGTAGGCGACGTTACAATCGGCGATACCGTTGATGTTTATGTCGATCGCTAT
>TARA_R110000868_G_scaffold125511_3_pt1 | contig 81851 bp, 78 predicted proteins | sample TARA_R110000868 | Tara Oceans TARA_R110000868 (sample SAMEA4397489) | marine metagenome | biome: Polar Biome; feature: [SRF] surface water layer (ENVO:00010504); material: water (ENVO:00002006), including particulate matter (ENVO:01000060) such as... | depth 5 m | reverse complement strand
TAGTCTGTCGGTTTTTTCTTTTCAGGAACATCCGTTTCTCCAATCATTTGCCTGATGTTTATTTCTATCGTTTCCGCCAGGTCTGTCATGGGCGTGTCCAAAGGCTGGTTCTCAAAAGGATCCTGCATGAGAATAGAGGTTTTTTCGATGGCAATAAAAATGATCGGGATACCAATAGTAAGGCCTATTTCTACTGCCAGGTATTTATCTGTCAGGCCAAACGGCAGCATGGTGGCAAACACATAAATGATCATATGGATCAACAGGCTATGTGCTTTGGGGAAAACCGTGTTTTTTATGCGTTCGCACTTGCCCATAGAATCACATAATCTGGCGATGGTGCTATCGATTTGCACCTGCTGAAAATCATTGACCATACCTTTTTCTTTTGCCTTCAATAAGGTTTCAGAATGTTCTGACAATAAAGCATTTGGAATATTAAAAGCTTCGGTCTTATTGGATTCTGTATATTTAATGACCCTGTGGGAAAAAGGTAGTTTTCTTAGTGATTCTCCGAGCGCATAGCACCAAATGATCTGACGATTGGCCATTTCCCCGACCAGGGCTTCATAGCTATCGTTGCTTCTTTCAAAAAATGAAACACACTGCCTAACCAGTGTTCTGGAATCGTTAACAATAGCACCCCAAATAATACGGGCTTCCCACCACCGTTCATAGGATTGATTGGTTCGAAAACCCAACAGCAATGCTACCGCAGTGCCAAAAACGGCAGTAACGCCAATAGGAACCGAAATTTTGTCAAGAAATCCGTATTGATCGAAAATGCCTACCACAACCGCATACGAGGAGATAAGTACTATATCAACCTTAATGGTTTTGATAAAGTCAAGTATGGATATTCTTTTATTTAAGAGCATATTCTTAATTATTACTTACAATCCGGACAGATACCCTTCACCATTAGATTTACTTCATTTTTGCTGAAATTCTCAGGCAACTCAAAATGTGGAATCCTGAACCTGGGCAGACAATACGTTTGGCCACATTGGTCACAATGAAAATGGATGTGGGCATCATCATGCTTACCTACATCACAGGCATCTGAACAAAGTGCATACTTAGGAACTCCTGTGCCATCATCAATGCTATGCACCATGCCATTATCTTCAAAAACTTTCAATGTTCTGTAGATGGTAGTCCGGTCAGATTTCTCAAAGTCTTTATATAGATCTGTAAGGCTTACAGCTGACTCACGTTCCAACAGGTATTCCAAGACCAGTAGCCGCATAGCGGTTGATTTGATATTGTGTTGCAATAGGTTTTCTTCAAGTTCTTTTATAGTGCTCATAACTTATTTTTTCTTAGTATTACCTGTGTAAACTGTAACTTTAGTGTTTCGCCTATTTCCGGTAAAATTGATTTCAGGCCTATTTCCGTTGTGTTAACATCTCCGGTAGCGCTCAGCATACATGCTATGGCCTCACCTCCGTTAAAGTGTTTCAGGTTGCCAGAAAGAACAATCTGAAATGTACTTTCACCTGCCGTTACTTTTAAAGGCCAGTTAAACGAAATCGGAGCATGTGGCTTACTTATAAAATCATCTACAGGGATAAAGCCTGAAAAGGAGATTATATCAGCATTGCTTATCTGCTCATTTAAATAACCAATACCGGTATCTATGGTTTTTAGTTCTAGCTTTCCTGAAATTTCTTTGGTATTATAATCCAAAAAAAGAAACAGCTTATGGCTTTCAGCAATTATCCGTTCATTATTTATTTCGGCCACCATCACGATATGCCCCTCGGTAGTCTGGTACATGGATTGACCCTCAGCCACCCATGTTTGCGCAAAAAATAGCAGGGTAATAAATATAATTTTCATGCTTAACGTCCATTTAAATTTTCTTCGATGTAATTGAGCGCCTCAGGGATGTCCAGCTCACGGGTACCGTTTCCGGTGCGGATATAAAAGTGTGAACGGTCGTCCTGATGCAGATAGACCGGAGAGTGCGCATGTTTAATCTCAAGATGACAGACATCAAGCCCTTCTATTTGGTAAAAAGAAACATCTACCAGAGCGCAATAATTTGCCCCTAATTTGGTGGAGATCAGTTGCATTATATACTGCTCAAAACCATCTCGTCCCGGTTTTTTTAAACAACGGTAGTCCTCGATCAGACCCAGTGGTTCACCATCATCATCAATACCTATGAATAGGTGTCCACCTTGGGTATTCATAAATCCGGCAATTGTTTTGGCTACTACCTCTTCCAAAGCTTTATTCGGCTTAAACTGCCTCAAGTCCCATCTTAAGGTAGATTTAAACTCTACCTGTTGGTTTTCTCCTGCCGCAATCAACTCCTTGATCTCCTCCAACCTATCCCTTCTTGTGGTAAGCTGAAATATTTTTTGCCTGACCATAAACATCAGTGCCAGGGCAATGCCCAGTAAGCCGAATAGCAATTTGATGATGGCCTGATCTAAATCCCATGAACTAACTTCCTGCTGATATGAAGCAAGCAGGTATTTCCACCAGTTGCCATTATCTCCCTGCATGTCATACATGTGAAGTGAAATAGCCAGGGGCTGTATCACAAATAGTCCAAAGGCTAATCCAATAAGTATATAAGCAAATACTTTCCGTTTTTTCATTTTATAATATCCTTTTATAAACCACAGGTGTCACCTCGCTTGGGATACACCTGTGGCTCTATAACTACTTCTTCTTATCCTGAAGGACTTTCCTCTTTTGTTCAAATTCCTCATCGGATATCTCGCCCCGGGCATATCGCTCTCTCAGGGCTTCCATGGCCTTATCCTTTCGTCTGTTTTGTCCGGGAGTAGGGTATGGAATTAAGAAAATCCAGAATAGAAGGATAAGCCACAAGATCCACCAGATCCAGTGCATTCCTCCGAAATACCAATCATACATCATAACTGTAGGTTTTAGGGTTAAACATTTATTTCACACTTATTACACCATTTATCCTGCACTACACTATCAGCGGTAGCCAGGAAACGGTGACCGTTTTTACATCGCCACATGAGCGGTGTTTTGGAGTTTCTGTATTCCTTTGAAAGGCACTTACCTCCCTTTGCATGAGCCAGGGATTGCATCTTCTCTGTTCCATGCGGAAGGTTGTTAGCACATAAAGGGCACCAGCTTTTCCTTATTTTTACACTAAAAGGGGGTAGCCTGCCAGCAATGGCCCTTAGCACATTGCCACCACCACCTGGACTTGATGTTGATATATAAATCTGATAAACAAAGTCCGCCACGTTCCCTGGCTAATTGCTGCATTTTTTCAATTGGAAACTCCATGACATTCTTCACTTCATATCAAATCTTTTGATAGACTTTCCGGTCTTTATTCTGTAGGCATCATCTATTTCAGAGACGTAAATAATGCCATCGCCAGGTTCTTGCGTTTTGGCTTTGCCGCATATTAATTGCACGGCTTTGTCCATTTCTTCATTTTGGCAGACCAGCTCCAGCTTAACTATCGGGCTATCGGTAAAATGAAAGTCCAGGGAAGGTGAAGCTTCAGGATCTTTATGAGCTCCCGTACCTTCTCCCTTGGATAGCGTTACACTTTCAAATCCTGCATCTCGCAGAGATTCTACTACTACCTGTACTCTTTTTGGTTTTATAAATGCTTTTATTTCTTTCATCTTTTTAGTCGTTATAATTTTTAATCAATTAATTTGGCTATGGGCAAAAGGCAGTTGACAAAAGACACCTTCATCTATTTCTTGGTTTGGACTTTTCAGGATGCTCTACCATATGATTTATCATTCTGCCTACTTCCTCAGACTTACTGATCAATTCATTATATTTTTCAATAGTTAAATAATCGCAAGCCTGTGCAAAATCGAGTGAAATCTGCGTTTCGGAGTTTTCCATATCGGCATCACTCATCTTACTTGAAAAGTGCTTTGGATATTGACGTTTTCTATACCCTTCACCAATGGCCCGACACACTGAGCGCGATGACCTTCTCAATTGGTCGGTCAATGCATATTTCTCCTCAGATGGAAATGTTTTTGTGATCTCAAACACTTCCATTGCCAGCGAAAAAGCCTTTTTAAAAACCGTCAAATCACGAAAACTACCTGCCATAATTATTTTTGCTTATTCGTAATACTGCCAACTTCCCCCTTGCCAACTGCCTTTTCCTTTTTTTGCCAACTACTTATTGCCAACTCATTAGTGACTATGAGAGGTCTGGCTTTTCTTCATTTCAGAAATCAGGTAATAGGCGTTGTTCCATGCTACCTGGGTGCCGTCAGGAAGTGGTTCTAATAATTTGATCTCTACCCAACCATCTTCGGTTATACCGGTGCGTACTTCTATGGCTTTAAATGCCCATTCGGTCTTTCCATCGTCTTCATGTGCTTCTGCCATAAAAATATAAGGCTTGCCTTCTTCTTCTATAATGGCACTTTCAGGTAAGGCTTTTACCTGATTATTTCCGGTACGTATTTTACCATTGATATACATGCCCGGGATCAGAAAATCTTCCTTTTGATCTATCTCTGCGTGCACATGTACCGCTTTCGGATTTTGCTCAAACTGTTTGCCTACCGAATAAATTTTGGCTGTTAGCGTATTTCCCGGAACAGATTCCACAGTAAAAGACAACTTTTGTCCTTTCTTCACTTTGTGAACATCCTTTTCAAATACCATCAGATCGGCATGGATGTGGTCGGTATTGACGATCATAAACATCTCGGTCTGAGGATCTACATATTGGCCAACCTGAACCTCTACTTTTTCAATGTATCCATCTATAGGGCTTACCACAGGTACGTACTGGTAAATATCACCGTCCTGTACTTTTTTCACATTCAGACTGAGCTGCTTCAATTGGGCTTCATAGCCTTTCACCTCTCCTTTCATGGCCTGGTAGTCTGCCTGTATTTGCTGATAAGTTTTTCCGGAACCTACTTCCTCTTCGTATAACCTTTTCTGCCGTTGATTTTCTTTTTCCAGAAACTGTAATTGGCTATAAGCCCGAACATAGTCCGTCTGTAACCGGGTCAGGTTGGGGTGAGAGAGATAGGCCAATACCTGCCCCTTACTCACCTGATCTCCTTCTATCACTTTGATGGAAGTAACATTGGCTCCCAGAATAGCGGTAACAGTGGCCTCATGCTGAGGAGGAACTTCTAACTGTCCGTTGGCCTCAACCACTCCGGAGAGTGCCCGGGTGGGCAGAGTATCTACCTTAATACCCAAACTTGCAAATTTCATATCAGAAAGATGGAGCTCGGCCATTCCTTCTTCACTATGACCTTCTTCTTCACCTTCGTGCCCAGCCTCGCCCTCACTGTGTTCTTCGTGAGAAGCTTCACCTGAGTTATCAGCCGACTTGTTGCCGCAACCCGTAAATACTGATACCATCAGTACCAGTGCTACTATATATATAATTTGCTTTTTCATTTCTTCTATTATTTGTCTGACTTTATTATTGACTTTCAATTCCATCATTAGTTTGTTGTTTTTAAGTAGTACTCCAGTTGGTAGCGACTGTCCAGGTAACTGCCAAAGGCATTCCAGGAGTCTACCTCTATGCGAATGGCATCCCTGATGTTTTGCAGGAAGGTCACATAATCAATAGCACCTTCCCTATACGCCAAAATAGCTCCGTCCCTTTGCTCCTGAGCCAATGGTAGTGCTTCATCCCGGTAGTAGTTCCATGAATAAAGCCATTTCAGGTACTGTTCTTTCATTCCCTGATAGGCCGCATTCAATTCCAACTGGTTTTGCCGCAAGTTTTGACTAGCAATATCCCGGTTAATTTTGGCCGACTGTGTCCTGCCAAGCTCAGGCCCGAAGAACAAAGGGATCCGAATACCGATTTGGTACTGATAAAATCCTGATTGCCCATCAACTTGTTGTCGTCCATATTGGCCTTGCAACTGTGGAAAAAACTGCGAACGCCTTTCTTTTATGGTCGCATCCGCTACATCTACCCGTTGTTTTGAAACATTTAACATAGGATGATTCATCAGGGAATCGGCCACATAATTGAGCGGTTCATCCAACTGAGAAGTTGGAACATCCGGTACGGTAAAGAGGGTATCATTGGCAAACCAAAGGTTGAGCCGCTGCATGGCACTGAGGTAATCCCGATAAGCCTGCTCTTTTTGTATCTGTACCTGATTGGCCTGATTGGAGGTAGCCAGGTATTCCAGTTTAGAAGTAGCTTCAGTTTCCAAACGAATTCGTGCGGCTCTTTCAATATCGGTAAAAATCGAATCCAACTGCTCATACACCTGGTAGTTGTTTTTGGTGGCATACACCATCGCCCAGGCCTGGCTCACTTCCCTTTCCAGTTCTATCACGGAAAGGTCAAGGGCAGATTCGGCCAGTGCCACTCGTTCTTTTTGCAATTTCAAACGGGATGCTATACCAAAAACATCAATATTTTGCTGCTGAATACCAAACTGGGTGTAAACTCCATCCGATCCATTTCCTAACTCTTCTTTTCCAGTAAATACCTGGGTATTCCCTAAGTCCCAAGCTGTTTTCTTTAAGGCCTGTTGGCTTTCAATTTCCAAACGTGCCGATTGAATTTTAGGATAATTTTCTACTGCGCGCTTTCTTGCTTGTTCTAATGTAATCGTTGAAAGGCTGTCTTTCTCTTGTTCTTGCTGCTGTGCATTTGCCACAGCCGGTAAACCAAACAATCCACCACAAATAATCAATATGATGATGACATTGGCATTCGGTGCTTTCAGGCTTTTTCTTCTATCATTTCTTCCTTCTACAAGAGTGTATAGCACTGGGAGCACTACCAGAGTAAGCAATGTGGCTGTAAGCATACCACCAATTACCACAGTAGCCAAAGGCCGCTGCACTTCTGCTCCTGCAGATGCTGAAAATGCCATGGGTAGAAATCCGAAAATGTCTGTAGTTGCAGTCAACATAATAGGTCTGATTCGTTCTTTAGTTCCTGTTAGAATTCTTTCGCGAATGCTGGTTACGCCTTCTTCTTTCAATGAATTAAAGCGATTGATCAAGACCAGCCCGTTCAATACAGCCACCCCGAAAAGCACAATAAAGCCCACACCAGCTGATATGCTAAATGGCATGTCTCGCATCCAAAGCGCAATTACGCCCCCAATAGCTGCCAGGGGAATCGCTATGTAGATCATAATAGACTGAGAGAATGACTGCAGGGCAAAATAAAGCAACACAAAAATCAGAAATAAGGCTATTGGCACTACGATCATTAATCGTCCCTTCGCCCTTTGCAGGTTTTCAAATTCACCACCATAAGTAATGTAGTAGCCCGGTGGTAAATCCAATTCCGCATCCAGTTTTTCCTGTATATCCGTTACAACAGACTCTACATCACGGCCCCTGGTATTAACACCCACGTAGGTCCTGCGGAAAGTATTGTCGCGGGAAATCTGCATCGGTCCCGGCACATAGTTGATATCCGCTACTTCTTTGATGGGCACTTGTGTACCGTCCGGCAGGTCAATGTACAAGGTGCGCAAATCTTCTATGCTTCTCCGGTGATTTTCATCAAACCGGATCACCATATCGAACCGTTTTTCCCCTTCAAAAATGACACCTGCAACACCTCCGGCAAAAGCTGCACTCACATATTCATTCAGCTTTTCAATATCCAACCCGTATTGTGCAATCTTTTTGCGATTGTAGCGCACAGTCATCTGTGGCAAGCCGGAAGTACGTTCAGGGTTTACATCACCTACTCCCGGAATAGTTTGAATGATCTCACCCATTTCCTCAGCTTTTTGCGCCAGCACATCCAGATCTTCACCATAGAGTTTCACGGCCACATCTTCTCTTACCCCGGTCAACAGCTCATTGAACCGTAACTCTACCGGTTGGCTGAAAACAAGGTTGACACCCGTCAGTTTTTCATCCAGTATTTCCTTTATCTCTGCAATGAGCTCTTCTTTAGTTTCTACTGTTGTCCATTTATCCATATCCTTTTCAAGAATAATGAACATATCGGCTATGTCCATGGGCATAGGGTCAGTAGGAATATCAGCTACACCTATTCGGGCCACAGCTGTTTTGATCTCAGGGAAATTGTCAAGTAAAATATTTTCAATCTTGGTAGATACATCAATTGCTTCACTCAATCCGCTTCCCGGCCGAATCAATGCCTGCATAGCTAAATCCCCTTCATCCAACTGCGGGACAAATTCTCCTCCCATACGTGAAAAAATGAACCCTGACAGTCCGAGTAATACAATAGCCACAATGATGACAATGGTTTTGAACCTTAAAGCACCTTTAAGTAATGGTACATAAGCCCATTGAATGCCATCTATAATTTTGTCACTTACCTTTTCCAGCCAGCGTTCAAACTTCCCAAACCAGTTTTTCTTGTTTTGGATAGGTTTCATGAATAATGCCGACATCATCGGAACATAAGTCAGACATAAGAAAATGGCACCAATCATGGCAAAGCCAAAGGTGTAGGCCATGGGCTGGAACATTTTACCTTCAACCCCAGAGAGGAAAAGAATTGGGGCAAATACAATAAGAATTATAATCTGTCCGAAAAATGCAGAGCCCATCATTGTACTGCCGGCATCATAAGCCACCTCATCCATCACACCTTGGTTGAACTTAATTTTTCCTGATCGGATCCGTTTCTGTATTTCATAGACCGTTCCTTCTATGATGATCACCGCACCATCTATAATAATTCCAAAGTCTATAGCGCCAAGGCTCATCAGGTTGGCCCATACATTGAATTGCTTCATGAGTATGAAGGCAAATAATAGGGAAAGTGGAATAGTGGTAGCAGTAATAATACCCCCACGAACACTTCCCAACAATATTACCAGGGCGAATATCACAATGAGGGCTCCTTCCAAAAGATTTGTTTTTACGGTGCTGGTAGTTCTTTCAATCAGGGAACTACGATCAAGAAATGGTTTTATTTCCAAGCCTTCCGGTAAAGACTTCTGCACTTTTTTCATGCGCTCCTGCACATTCTGGATGACAGAATTAGGGTTTGATCCTTTGAGCATCAGCACCATACCACCAACAGCTTCCTGCCCATCCTGGGTGAATGCTCCATAACGAACCTGACTTCCGAAATGTACTTTCTCTGCTACATCACCAATCGTGACAGGAATGTTGTTTTCATTCCGTACTACTATTTCCCGGATGTCGTCAAGCGAACGCACAAGACCTTCTCCACGGATGAAATTGGCCATGTTGTTCTTCTCTATATATGCACCTCCTGTATTTACATTATTGCGCTGAAGGGCTTCAAAAACTTCTGAGATGGATACATTCAGTGCGTTAAGTTTTTCAGGATTGATAGCGATTTCATATTGCTTTATTTTACCCCCGAAGGCATTGACATCCACCACACCATCTACCAGTGTCATCTGGCGTTTTACAATCCAATCCTGGATTGTTCTAAGCTCAGTAGGAGAGTATTTGTCTTCATAACCAGGCTTAGGCTTGATGGTATATTGGTATATTTCACCCAGTCCGGTGGTTATAGGCCCCATAGATGGACTACCAAATTTCTCGGGGATTTTATCCCTAACCTCATTAAGCTTTTCCTGTACCAATTGCCGGGGTTTGTATATCCCCATTTCGTCTTCAAATACGATGGTAACTACAGATAACCCAAAACGGGATACGGAACGAATTTCTGTAACGCCCGGCAGATTCCCCATGGCTAATTCCACCGGGTAGGTGACGAACTGTTCTATATCTTCTGTGGCAAGGTTTTGAGACACAGTCATTACCTGTACCTGGTTATTTGTTATATCAGGTACTGAACCCAGGTTGATTGTGGACATGGAGTATATGCCCACTCCAATGAGCGCCAACGTAAGCAGGCCCACGATGAATTTATTCTTTATTGAAAAAGAAATGATTTTATTGATCATACGACTTTAAATTATTTGACATGGAAAATAAAGAAGTGAAGAAGCCTGGCAATGGTTGCTATAATGAGAATTGCACTAATCAGCACAATAAAAAACCATTTCAGCACAGTTTTTATGGTGATTTTCTTCCTTCTCTTTTTCCTTTTTTTCGTTTTGATTTTATTCAGTTTTTTCAACTTTCTGAATAGGGTTGAACACAGTAAAAGGATGCCTTTGAGTACTAAAGGCTCATTTAAAGAAAATGTCTGAGTGGTAAGTAAAGTACCCGGTCAGTCCTGATAAAAGGGACTTTAACGCGCATACTTATCCTGTAAGGCAAGAAGGATTACGATTTGGGGGGCTTGAGAAAATCGGAGATTTCAATGCTTCTGAAATCCTGAAAATAAGAAGTGTAAACCACAGGTAGTTTTACTAGGTGCGTAAAATTAACCCCTGCTGTAGATAAAAAATGTACGTGACAACAATGGCAAAAGCATAAAGGAGAACAACCGTCCCAACCCTGATTGTGGTCATGATTGTGATTATCATTCGCAGTTTTGATTACTGTAATACTATTCTCGCTATCCTTAAGTGGCACTGTATCCGCACAGGCCATCCCTGAAAGGACGATAAAGTAAAAGCTTAATATGTAGCACGCGATTTTCACTATTGCAAATATACGGATTAATGCAATGCAAGGGTATTGCAAAGTTGTATCTTCATATTAACGCATGTTTTCTCAGGATTGTTAGTACTTAAATAGTTAATACGATAGCAGACCGACTAAAAATAGCTGGATATGCCTATCTGGAATCCTGCTGTTTTGGCTGCCGGATTGCCCAACAAATCTGTCTCCCATATATGCCGGTAATTGGCGCGGATCACTGTTTGAGATGATGGACGAAAACTAAGAGCCGGTACTATGGCTTGTACATCATCATGAATGTTTCCTCCTGTCTCTTCAAATGACCCTACGTTATAATCTACATGTTCAAGCCGTAGTGCCAGGTTAATTCTGGCATTCTCCCACCCGAACATTTCACGCTTTAAAACGGTATAAACAAAATCTATAAACCCGCCTTGTTGTTGACTTCCAAACTGCTGGGAGTAAGTGGCAGGAACGTCCACGAATGCCCATACCCATTCCCCGGTAATATCCAGATTTTTTATTGCGGAAGTATTAAAATCAATTGCCAAAACATCCAGTCTCCTTTTTTGATCCAGCATAAGTCCGTCTTCTTCATACTTGTTATACACATCGCCCATCCAAGACAACCCTATTTCCCCGATTTTCCGGTGACGAATAGCCGTCTTTAGCGTGATAAGGGGAACAGCATTGAAGTTTTCTTCAAAACGATCTACATTTTCTTTGGTAGCTGGAAGCCAGGTTCTGCCTTCACTATTCGCAACTATCCGATCATTAAAACCATTGGTAACATAAGCTTCGTAGGCCCATACCCATTGTTTTTGATAGGTCTTTCCGTGCAAACCAAACCCAACATTACTGAAAGTGGCCGGGATAATAGTAGTGGCAGAGATTGGCCTGTCTACAAACTCCCACCTCGGGCCATCGTGGTTTTGATTAAATGCCCCAATCGGGTTCATGATAATTCCTCCCCTGAAATTGAGTAATGGATGAAATTCAAAATCAAGAGCGGCAAACTCAATGTTGATCTCTTTGGTACCTTCTTCAAATTCTATTTCCGAGAGAAATTTTATCCGCTCTGTGATAGTGGAAGATACAAACAGGGTCATTCTCGGAATTTTAAAAGAGACACCTTCAGTAATGCCATCTGACACAAAGTATTCTCCCTGTGCTTCAATATAGCCCCCAATAGCTACCGGAAAACTTCCTGCTTGCAGAAAAGGCCGGTTGTAAACCGCGTCCATATTCAGTAGCAACTGAGAGCTGTCTGACTTTTGGGCAAATGCTACATGATTTAAACAAATCAATACCAGCAGATAGCCACCAATTTTATAAATAGATGAAGATGTTTTCATGATCTGTGTTTACTTTAAAGGTTTTAAGATTCATTTCTGCCGGGCCTTGTACCACATTGCCGTTGGCATCAAATTCGCTCCCATGGCATGGGCATACCAGATAGTGTGGTTGTGCATTTACTTCACAGCCCTGGTGGGTGCATTCCATCCAGAGTGCCATGTAATCATCTGCTGAGAGCCTATATAATGCAATAGGAAAAGCCAGTGACAACTCTCGCACCAGCACGACTTCTCTTGGCTTTTCCACCCCTGCAATGAATTCCTGTTTTGACACGGTGAGCCTGTTGTCTCTGGCTATTGTATTTACCCGATGCACTGAACTGCAGCCTGTAAGTAACATCGGAACTCCGGCAATCGCTAAACACGAACCCCCTGCCAGTTTCAAAAATGTTTTCCTGTCCATCTTAAAGTGACTTTAGGAATGTCAAGAGCTTTTGTTTGTCAATATCACTCAACTGCTCAAAGCTACCCCGGCTATCATTTGCCTCTCCACCATGCATTAAAATGGCTTCTTCAATGCCTTTGGCTCGGCCATCATGCATGAGAAAAAACTCACCTCCTTGCGAATCAGGTGACAGGCCCAGGCCCCAGAGCGGAGGAGTTCGCCATTCATACGTTTCTGCTGACCCTTCAGTGGCCCCATCGTCCAGTTCTGGCCCCATGTCATGGAGCAATAAATCCGTATAAGGATGAAAAGTCTTATTACTGAGAGCCGGAATGTCAGATTCAGGTGTTGTCCAGGAGGGAATATGACATGAGCCACAGTTGATATCAGTAAAGATTTGTTGCCCCTGGATGACATCAGAAATCTCCGGATCCCTTTGGATAGGTGCTTTGAGTGTTCTCAAGTAAAATACCACATCCCGAATGGTCTGGTCACTAACTTCAGGATCGACCGATAGGTCTGTGGCCACATCTAAGGGCTCAAAGGTAGAAGTGACACCCATATCCTGATTATAAGCGGTAGCGGTCTGCTGCAACAAATCTATAGCTGCGGCTTTCTTTCCAAAACGACCGATGAATTGCCCGTTGACTGCCTGGTGAAACCATTTTGGTTGGAAGTAATCGGGTGGATCAATATAATTGGGAATCCCTGATATTCCATCTCCATCCACATCATCCGGGTCGGCATTCTTCAGGATTTGTTCATCAGTAAGTGCTGCTAATAAACCAAGCCCGGTAACTGCCGGAGGGGTGAATTTCATAAAAGGTGTCCCCAAAGGTAGTTTTTCTGGCTCAAAACCTGGTATAGCCCGGTTTTGAAGCTGGGGAGCACCCGCAGGAAAATCCGTGCTTTGGCCGGGAGAAGTCTGGCCAAACCTTGTAAGAGTCGTAAAAGGATGGCCTTTACCATCACCCGGATGACAACTTCCACAAGAAGTAGCTACGAACATAGGGCCTAATCCGCTTTCGGGCGTGAATATTTCATCATTGAATGCCACATCTCCAGCCAAAAACCGGTTTTGCTCTGAAAAGGAGAGCGCATCTATGGGTCCGTCAAGTAGCTCATTTTCGGCCGGTGCTTCTGGAAAAACCTCATCACAGCCGTAAATGATGGCGGCCATGAAACAAATAACCGGTAAAACCTTAATTTTTATATTAATCATATTTTTAAATATTGATTAGACAAACTTATGAATTTGTTTTGTCAAAATAAAATTTTAGATTAATCTAAATTATGAAAAATGAATCATCTACAATTGAGAATTATATCAAGGCCATCTATTCTTTATGTGACAAGAATGGCAAAACGACTGTGAGTGCTGTAGCCGAAAGAGTGCAAAACAACCCTTCATCAGTATCAGACATGATTAGGCGACTACATGAAAAAGGGTTATTAGAGAATAAGAGCAAGCTGATTTTGAGTAAGGAGGGCAATCTGCTGGCTTGTCAACTGATAAGAAAACACCGACTCTGGGAAACTTTTCTTGTGAGAGTACTCAATTTTAAATGGGATGAAGTACATGATATTGCTGAGCAGTTGGAGCATGTACATTCGCCACTACTCACAGAAAGACTGGAAGTCTTTCTTGAATACCCAAAATTTGATCCGCATGGTGATCCAATACCTGACAAAAAAGGCAACTTACCTGATTTGAATGCGATACCCCTTACTGAAGCCGAGGTTGATCAACTTTATATATTTCGGAGTGTTGCAACAGATAAAAGCGATTTTTTAAACCATTTAAATAAGAAAGGGCTTCAACTTGGCCAAAAATGGAAAGTAACTGAAAAAGAGGAGTTTGACGGCTCCGTCAAACTCCTAATTGACGAAAACAAGGAGGTGTATTTCAGTGAAACAGTAGCCCAAAACCTCTATGTGAGCGCTATATAGTGATCTTGGTTATCTCTACCGCAAACTGTTGCCAATCACGCTTACCGAGCTCAGGCTCATGGCTGCTGCTGCCAGCATTGGACTTAAAGCAATCCAAAAAATGCTAACAAGGCTTTTGCATCTGCCTGTAATTAATTGGTAGCCTCAGCATTAAAACCCGCTTTCTGTACCGTTTTCTTTACTTCTTCTTCAGTCAGATCAGAAGTTTCTACAGTAAGTATGCGGTCATCACTTTCAAGGTTGACATCCCATTTTTTTATGTTCTTTTCCTCGTTCAAGAAGGGAGTCACTTTTGAAAGGCATCCGCCACAATTGATATTGGTTTTGAATTTTAAAGTGTTCATTATTTAGTCTATTTAAAGTTTATAATTTGATTCTTAAATTTTTGTTGCTTTCAACCGCAGACTATTGGCTACTACCGATACCGAACTGAAGGCCATCGCCATGCCCGCAATCATCGGGTCAAGTAAAAAGCCGTTTACCGGATATAAAAGCCCTGCTGCTATCGGGATACCGATAATGTTGTAAATGAATGCCCAAAAGAGGTTCTGACGGATACCCAATACGGTTTTCTTAGATAGCTTAAGTGCTTTAGGTATGGACTGCAGGTCTGAAGTTATTAATGTCATCTTCGCCACATCCATGGCTATGTCAGAACCTTTGCCCATCGCGATGCTGATGTTGGCTTGTGCAAGAGCATGTGAGTCGTTGATGCCATCCCCAACCATCGCCACAATTTTTCCTTTGGCTTGTAGCTCTTTTACAAAATCTGCTTTGTCGGAAGGCAATACTTCTGCTTTGACCTGCTTAAGACCTACCTGTTCGGCAACTGCCCGGGCTGTTTGCAGATTATCACCGGTGAGCATGTACACCTCAATGTTTCTTTCCTGAAGGGTCTCAATAGCTTTTTTAGATGTTCCCTTAATCTTATCGGCAATTGCCAGCACAGCTAAAGCCTGATCTTGATTGGCAAAAAAGACTACAGTCTTGGCTTCCTCCCGAAGTGTTTTTGCTTTTTTGTCAAGTTGATTACTCACGCTGATATTATGCTCGGTAAGCAATCTTTGGTTACCCATATAGAACCTCATGTCATTTTCATCAATTGCTTCAACCCCCCGCCCCGTACTGCTGTTAAACTGTGAAATGGTTGCAGATTTAATGCCTTCCTCTTTTAGCTTTTGAACCACCGCTTCTGCCAAAGGATGTTCCGATTGCGACTCCATGGCCAGTACCATGGGCTTGAGCTTTTCAGATTGCCCCTCATCTTCCCAAAAGATATCCGTAACGACCGGCTTCCCTTCGGTGATGGTGCCCGTTTTGTCTAAAACAACAGCATTTACCTGATGTCCCAATTCCAGGCTTTCAGCATCTTTGATCAGAATATTGTTTTCAGCACCCTTTCCAACACCTACCATAATAGCGGTTGGGGTAGCCAGCCCCAAAGCACAGGGGCAGGCAATCACCAACACGGCTACCGAAGTAAGCAAGGCATGGGTAAAGGCATCATCTCCACCTACCAACATCCAGGTGATAAAGGTCACGATGGAAATAGCCATGACTACCGGTACAAATATTCCTGCTATTTTATCTACCAGCTTTTGCACCGGGGCCTTACTTCCCTGGGCTTCTTGCACCATTTTGATTATTTGGGCAAGTAAGGTCTCCCCGGCTACTTTTTCAGCCGTAAAGCGAAAGCTACCTTTCTGGTTGACCGTCCCTGCAAATACTTTTTCACCTTTGGTTTTCTCCACCGGTATGGGTTCTCCTGTAATCATGCTTTCATCCACAAAAGAATTTCCCTCGGCCACTTCACCATCTACAGGTATCTTCTCCCCCGGACGAACCAAAATGGTATAACCCACCTCAACCGAGGCAATGGGCATTTCCACTTCCTCTCCATCCACGATCACTTTCAATGTTTTGGGCTGTAAACCCATTAGTTTTTTGATGGCAGAAGAAGTATTGGATTTTGCTTTTTCCTCCAATACTTTTCCCAGTGAGATGAAAGTGATGATTACGGTAGCCGCTTCATAATACACATGTGGATGTATGCCCCTATTGTGCCAAAACTCAGGAAATAAGGTATTGAACAAGCTGAAAATGAATGCAATCCCCGTACTCAGGGCCACCAACGTATCCATGTTAGCCTTCCCGTGCCTGGCTTGTTTATAGGCATTAATGAAAAAACTTCTGCCAAACCAGAATAAAACCGGAATGGTAAATGCCAGAGAAATCCATCTGCCCGGCATCCAGTCCATGTAGAACATGCCCAGAATGAATACCGGTAGCGTTAATATAGCAGACCAAATGGTGCGTCTTTTTACTTCCTGGTAATGCTTTTCCTGAAGCTCCTGCTGCGCTTCTGATGGATTTTCAGCGTCTACAATCAAATCATAACCAACTGACTGTAGCGCCTTACGCAAATCCTCTGAGGTGAGTGAATCGTTATATTCTACTAATACCGAACTATTAGCGAAATTGACACTTGCCTTGGCCACACCTTCAGTATGGGTAAGGATGGACTCCACGCTGGAGGCACATGAGGCGCAAGTCATCCCCGTTACAGGAAAGGATTTTTTTAGTGTCTTGTCCATCTTTTTAGATGGTCTTCTTTTTGGTTCAATAATATCTATGGCTTCCATATATCATTTTTTAATCTATATGTTCTGAGATGAACAATACAAATTTCGGAAGTGCAAAAGGAATAAGTACTATAGGATTTGCTGAAGGTTTTACAAAATTGTCAGTATGCCGAGCACACGGGATTTGAATATTGAATAATTATATGTTATCCAATGTGTTTCTTTTTCTATCAATAGTACTTTTAAACTGAGAAGGTGTCATACCAGTGACTTTTTTAAATTGACTACTTAAATGTGCCGAACTGCTGTATCCTAACTGAAAGGCGATTTGGCTCAGTGTAAGTTCATCATAGATCAGCAATTCCTTAATGCGTTCAATTTTTTGGCGAATAATATATTGCTCCAGGGTGATACTTTCTACAGAAGAAAAAAGCATACCGAGATATTTATAGTCATAGTTGAGTTGGTCAGCGATAAAATCAGCCCATTTCACATCTAAAACTTCCTGTGAATGATGAATCTTTTGAACAATCAAATTTTTCATCTGCTCTATCAGTCTGCTTTTGCGATCATCTATAAGCGAAAAACCTACTGTTTCCAGCCCTTCATTTAACCTGCTTTTTTCCTCATCCCCTAATCCTTCTTTGAGTTCAATCTCACCCAATTCCACATTTTGAAAGGGTATCTCCAATTCTTCCATGAGTTGCTTAACCGCTGTTATACAGCGCGGGCAAACCATATTTTTCACGTGTAATTTTCTGCTCTCTATCATCTCAATATTGTAATGGCACTTGAATAAATAAACACTATTTTAAGCGATATGATTTATAAAATCCGGTGTTTGATGTATGAAATTATGAGACTACATTTAAATGCAGCCACTCTGAATTTTGTTTATCGGGTATCTCTGGTAGAAATAATTTTGTGTGTGATAATAAAACTCAGTATTGGATTTACCACAATCGCCAAAAAAGGAGAAAGCCCTACCTCCAAAACTGGTACAATAGGCATCTTTTCATTGTAACTCCAGAAATTAAGTTCAATAGCTACCCATTCCGCTACGAATGCAAACATACCAGCTATTAGAAGTACAGTAACAATTGTTTTGAAATTGAAATTACGAATCCAACACCTATCTTTAAGTGCCACAGCCACAAGGCCATATATGATAAATTTAAGTACCACATCCCCGATGGTGCATCCTAGAAAATAGATGCTTTTCATAAAGTAATTATACTCTTCATATAGGCCTGCATGAAGGTTTTCCCAGATAAAATTTAGCACAAAGGCTATCAGGGAAATCCAAATTATCAGACTTTTACGTGTAGGATTATGGGGTTCATTCATAAAAAAATCAGGATCAACCTGCATATAAGGCTGACCCTGATGCTTAAATATCTCACAAAAATAAACCTACAGAAAATATCCCATGACCCTGTACCTCCATAATGAGCGATATCAGGATAAGCGTGTATGTGATTTTGAAGTTCATTTCAGGGTGTTTATTCGTTTACCTTAAAGTCGAAGCTAATGCGCACCTTTTCCCATTCCAGTGAAATTTGTCCTCCATCATCATCTTTTGCTACGGTATAAGTCAGCTCTTCTTTTACTTCGGGCAGCTCTTCCGGTGATACGGAAAATCTCATCACATCCTTATCAGCTGAGTACTCGTCCGCACCGTGCTGGTCCCAGTTTTTGTTAAGTATGATCGTCCATTCTGCCTTTCCGGGAATGGTAAAAAAGGCATATTTCCCTTTTGGGAGTTCCTGCCCATTGATGAGCAGCTCTTTGTTTGTGTCCAGCCAGGTGGCCTTATGTGCCCCTGAAACCCATACTTCATCGTAGGCCACCAGTCCACCAAAAATAACCCGGCCTCTAACACGTGGAGAGGAGTAATCGATATGCACATGAGCGTCATTTATCATGGCCATGGCACTGGTATGAGGGCTTTTAGGCTTCCCTTCACTTTCACTTGCTCCTTCTTTAGCCATATCATGCCCCTCATGTTCATCAGAAGCTTTTGAGGCTGGGTGTTCATGGGCATCATCATGGCCCTCTTTTTGGGAATCAGAAGTTTGACTTGTGCATCCGGAAAAAATGAACGCGGCTATTGTAAGAGTGTAGATTAGTTTTTTCATAGGTTTTAATTGTTATTTAGTTTAACGTTTACATTTTTCAAATCAATATCTGAGAGCTTCTCAAGCTTATCTTGCTGATAGTACTCATCTATTTCTGAAAGCTTGAATTCAACACCTTTTTTGGGTTTGTAATTGAAGTAATCCTGGATTTGGATACCATTGATATCCCCGGGATTGGTTGCTTCCCGGAAGCGAATACCACCACCATTGGTTTGGTATTCATAAGCAAAATAGTCCAGAATGTAGTCCTCACTATCGAACCAATAGATAAATACATCCTCGAAATCTTCTCCGCCCCCCTCTTGTCTAAATGTTACTTGAATTTTATGATATTCTTTGTCAAGAACATTGACTTTGCCGAGATAATTTTTGATTACCGAAGCGTCATTTAGCCTGTAGGGTAAAAATGCGAAGTAGATGACGGAATTTACCGAATTAGCGTAGGCATTTTGCCTTGCTGCCACAAGTTCCTGCACTTTACCGTTGATGTAGCGTGTAAGGCCATTATTGGTAAGCACGTCAAGGGTTTCTGTTCCGGTGCTGTCGATATGGAGACGGGTGCATTCAAACTGATTTTCATTCATTTTATAACTATAGGATCTGTCCCTAAAATCAAAGGCTGCTTCCGCATTAGCTAATAAATGAAGATTGCTTCTGGCAATGGCAGAGTCTACTACTGCCTGTGCCTTAGGGTCAGTTGTTGTGCTAGCTGATGGATTACAGCCGACAAAGAGTAGGCCCAGAAGAATGCCTAAATAGCTGTTGTACTTTATTTGCATCCTCTTGAAAATTGCAGGTGAACGATCTTCCGCATATCTTCCTCTACCTGCATGGAAAGGGTTACCAATCCGGCAGAATTAATTTGCTGGCCTTGCATCTCGCCCTTAATCAAATAATTGCCTTGCAATAATGCCATCTCTTTGTTGACCAGAGATTCAGCAACTTCAACAGAGAATGTCATCTCCTGCATCTCCTCAATTTCTTTTCCCAAATGACCGTCTCTGTAGTGCTCCCAGGAATCATCAACCGATCCCTGTTCGTATATCTTAGCTTTGGAAGAAAAAACCGCGTTCAACGAATCCAGATTTTTATCATTTACTGAACTGACAAATAAGTCCAGCACTTCGTTGGCTGTATTTTTGGGTTTGACCGAATCATTGCAATAAATCATTAGTATTGATAAAGCCAAAATAGCGGTGGTAAATAATTTTTTCATCATAGATTATTGGGTTAGTTATAAATAGTTAAGCAATAGTAATTTCTTTATCAAGGTAAACCTGCTGGATCAGATTAAGCAGTTCAACGCCTTCGTTTCTAGGTCTTTGGAATGCTTTCCTTCCCGAAATCAATCCCATGCCTCCTGCTCGTTTATTGATAATAGCCGTTTTTACAGCTTCAGCATAGTCCGAATCACCAGATGATGCCCCTCCCGAGTTGATCAGGCCTATCTTGCCCATGTAGCAGTTGGCTACCTGGTATCGGCACAGATCAATTGGATGATCCGAAGTATATTTCTCATACATTTCTTTAGAAGTCTTACCAAAATCCATAGCCTTGAAACCGCCATTTGTTTCAGGCAGCTTTTGTTTGATAATATCTGCCTGAATGGTCACTCCCAGATGGTTGGCCTGGCCTGTGAGGTCAGCGGCTGTATGGTAATCCTTGTCCTTGGTTTTGAAGGCTTCATTTCGGGTATAACACCACAAGATAGTGGCCATCCCTAATTCATGGGCATAAGCAAAGGCTTCTGAAATTTCACGGATCTGCCGGTTTGACTCTGCCGACCCAAAGTATACGGTAGCCCCAATGGCGCAAGCCCCCATATTCCAGGCATCCTTTACCGTTCCAAATAAAATCTGGTCATGCTTGTTGGGATAGGTTAGAAGCTCATTATGGTTGATTTTTACGATATAAGGAATTTTATGCGCATACTTTCGGGCGTTAAGCCCTAATACACCAAAAGTAGAGGCTACACCGTTACAACCTGCTTCCAAACCAAGCTGTACAATATTCTCCGGGTCAAAGTAGTCCGGATTGGGGCCAAAAGCACTCCCAGCGGAATGTTCAATACCCTGATCTACCGGAAGAATTGACAAGTAGCCCGTGCCTGCCAGGTTACCACTATTATACAATCTTGATAGTGAATTAAGCACCTGCGGATTTCTGTTTGTATTCAGAAAAACCTGATCCAGATAATCCGGTCCGGGTATGGTAAGCCTTGTTTTGTCAAAGGTTTTGCAGCTGTACTCTAACAGGTATTCAGCCTGATCTCCTAAATATTCATTTATCTTTTTCATATCCATTCTATTTACAGTTGACAATTATTGACGTTTTGTACTTGTAGATTTTAACCTCGGGACGACCAGAACGGTTACAAGTAGTAATACTGTTCCGATGATCGGGTATGGCCAGGATTTGCCAAAGGTGTACAACCAAATACCCAAAATAGGCCCCAGTACCTGACCGATGCTATTAACAGATGTTTGTAGCGAAAGATCAGCTCCGGTATGATTTTTATCAATGAAAGAAATCATAGCGATAAGATTTGGCGTAACCATGGCTCCTCCTACCGCAAAAACGATGATCATAGCGTAGACAAACAAGTTGTGTATCCAGAAAGAAAAAGCGAACATGGCCAATGAGGCTATTGCAAAGCCGATAAATAGTTGTGTGTTTATAGACAATTTTTTCTCATCAAGACTGGCAAAGAGGGGCTGTAGTGCCGCCATGATCAAACCACAAAGCATAAAGCCCAGGCCTATCTGTGAAGTAGTAAAAGTAAGGACATCCTTAGCGTATACGGAAAAGACCGTTTCAAATAAGGTGACCGCTAATTGAATAACCAACGACATCAGTAACAGTAATATAAAATCTAATCTGATGCTCAATCTTGATTGCTGTACTTCTTGTAGAATATCAAGGTTACGTCTTTCGGGATTTTTCAACCATCCGATGGTTAGAAACAAAATCAATACCCCTAATAATGCCACCGCAAGGAAAGGAACGCTGAATTTATCTAGCAGTAAATGCCCGAAGCTGGTATTAAAATGCAGGTTGGTTTGAGCGAGATAACCACCGATCATCGGCCCGGCTATCACTCCCGTACTTACAGCCACCCCGGACCATGCCAAGACTTTCCTTCGCTGCATGCTGTTGGTAATGTCACTGAGGTAAGCATTACCAACGGGGATAACCGAAGATGAGAAGATCCCTCCAAGGATACGGGCCATGTACAGCATGGTTAAAGAAGTAGCCAGGCCGGTTAATGCCTGCATAACAACAAAACCTGTCAGCCCCATAATGATGAGTAGTTTACGACCGAAACGGTCGGATAACTTACCCCAAACTACCGCAAATAATAGTTGAAAAAATGGGTATATGCTGGTAAGGATACCAATGTGATAGTTGATATCCTCATCCGCCACTACACCGGACTTTAAAGCAAGTCTTTCCGTATAGTAGGGTAAAACGGGCAGCAGTACGCCATACCCGCTCATAACCACAAAAATACTCAACAGGACAATTATTATCCTGCCAAGAATTTCTCTATTACCCATTACTTGTTACCTATTTTCTTTTTGAGCAGCTGTGCATTGATAGCTACGATGATGGTACTCAAACTCATAAATACCGCACCTACAGCAGGCCCTAATACAAAGCCGGATGTGTAAAGCACCCCTGCCGCAAGAGGAATGGCAATGACATTGTAGCCGGTAGCCCATATCAGGTTTTGGATCATCTTGCTATAAGTAGCCTTACCAAAAAGGATCAGGTTAGCAATATCCTGCGGGTTGCTATTGACCAAAATAATGTCGGCCGTTTCGGCCGCCACATCGGTACCTGAACCCACCGCGATTCCAACGTTGGCTTGCGCAAGTGCCGGTGCATCATTTACTCCGTCACCTGTCATTGCGACAAACTCTCCCTTGGCTTGTAACTCCTTTACAATCTCTACTTTCTGATGGGGTAGCACTTCTGAATAGTAACCGTCTAATCCCAGTTTATCACTTACTGCTTTGGCGGTCTTTTCATTGTCTCCGGTTGCCATCAACACTTTAATGTTGTTCTTTTTAAATACTTTAATAGCCTCTGCTGATTCAGGTCTAATTTCATCCGCAAGGGCAATGTACCCTGCCAATTTTCCCTCAATTAAAACAAAAACAACTGTTTCAGCGGCATCACTATAAGCATCTTCAGGAATAGAAATTTTTTCATCTCTTAAATACCCAGGACTTACCACCTTGACTTTTTTGCCATCCACATTGGCCTCAACTCCTTTGCCCGTAATCGCATTGAAATTTTCAAGCTTAGGTATTGTGACATTTTCTTCCTTAACCTTTTTAATAATTCCTACAGCAATCGGATGCTCGGAACTTTGCTCTAAGGCACTCGCAAGTCTTAACACTTCGTTTGAGTCATAGTTCTTATCTACGGATTCAATCCGGGTAACTCCAAAGTCCCCTTTGGTCAATGTTCCTGTTTTATCAAAGAGTAAGACTGAGATTTTACGCGATTCTTCAAAAGCAGTTCGGTTTCGAATTAATAAACCGTTCTGCGCAGACACAGCGGTAGATATAGCTACCACTAATGGAATTGCCAGTCCTAAAGCATGTGGGCAGGCAATCACCATTACGGTAACCATTCTCTCTAGGGCATACACAAAAGGAAATCCTAAAAATAACCAGATGGCCAGTGTACCAAAGCCTATCGCCAATGCGATATAAGTAAGCCACTTAGCCGCACGGTCAGAGAGATTCTGCATCTTGGATTTGGATTTTTGTGCTTCTTGAACCAGCGTAATCACCTTATTGAGGTAGCTGTCTTTGCCCGTATGCTCTACTTTTACTTTTAGAGAACCGTTTCCATTGAGTGACCCGCCAATCACTTTATTTTCCATTCCCTTTTTTACAGGTTTGGATTCACCCGTAAGCATGGATTCGTTCAGATAGCTTTCCCCTTCTACAATAATTCCATCAGCAGGGACTTTTTCACCAGGCTTGATGAGGATAATATCATCTTTCTGTAAGTCTTCCAATTTTACATCTTCCACACTATCCCCTTTTACTCTATGTGCTTCCGAAGGCATCATACTTACCAAAAGTTGCAAAGCTTTTGAAGCTCCAAGAACTGACTTCATTTCCAGCCAATGGCCTAAAAGCATGATGTCAATTAGGGTAGCCAACTCCCAGAAGAAATCCTCACCTACAAGGCCAAATACAGTCGCAGAGCTATAAAAATAGGCCACACTAATGGCCATGGATATTAAAGTCATCATGCCTGGGGCACCTTCTTTCAGCTCATTCTTTAGTCCTTTCAAGAAAGGCCATCCTCCGTAAAAATAAACGATGGTTGAAAGGCCAAAAAGGATGTAAGCATTTCCGGGCAATAACCATTCATAGCCCAAGAATCTCTGTATCATTGGAGAGAATACAAGAATTGGGATGGTGAGAATCAGGGCGATCCAAAAGCGCTTTTTAAAATCCTCAATCATCATTTTATGGTGATCATGTCCCATTTCACCATGTCCAGGGCTATGACCTGAATGACTGCTTTGTCCACCATGTTGATGACCTTCATGCCCCGAATGATCTTCATGCTTTTTACTTTCTTCGTGCCTATGGTGGGTGTGATTATGCTCTTTATGATTTTCCATAATGTCTATTTTTTATTTGTTTGGGTAATCCAAATTAAGTTTTTCAAGCTGTTCGGCTAATATTTTAGCAGCAGTATAGTTGCGAAACCAACGCTTATCTGCAGGGATGATGTGCCAAGGCAAGTGATCACATGCATTAAGTAGGGTATCGTAAGCATCCCGGAAATCATCCCATTGGTTGGGTACCAGTTCATCTTCTTTCGTATACTTCCAGCGTTTGTGTGGTTTCGTTTTACGCTCTTCAATACGCTCTACCTGCTCATCAGCAGATATATGTAAGTAGTATTTCAAGATCAAAGTATTATTGGCTAGCAGGTGATGTTCCAATTCATTGATCAAATTGATGCGGTGATCCAATACATCGCCTGATAGACTTTTATTGACGGAAGGCACCAAAACATCTTCATAGTAGGATCGATTAAAGACCCTGATCTTTCCTTTCTCAGGAAAATGAGGATAAATGCGCCACAAAAAATCATGTTTAAGCTCGTCAGCCGAAGGCTTTTTAAAAGAAGTAACCTGCACACCTTGTGGGTTCATTCCACTAAAAGCATGACGGATGACCCCATCCTTTCCCGAGGTATCAAGCCCCTGAAGAACAATTAGCATGCTGTACCTTCCATCGGCATAAAACTTATTTTGCAGGTGAAAAAGCTCTTTTCGGATTTTTTTCAGTGCATTTTTAGTTTCCATTTTGATCGCTTCTTTAGGTGGTAACGTGGATATGTTATCTAACTCAATCATATGTCGTTCGTTTTAAGTTTTTGAACAATTGCTCCCCTGATGCTGCTACTGTATACCTCATAAGCATTAACCAATACACCTTTAATACCATCCTTGCCACTAGTGGCATACACAATACTATTATCGTCAGGGTTTCTCATGCCTTCAAACCAATAAAAAGCATCCACTTCAAAATCTTCCGGATGCAATTGTAGTTCCTCTTTTGTATGAATTATATGTCAAATTTTTTAACAGATATAAATTATGCATTTTCTCATATTTTTCCCACTATCAACCCCAATGTTATCCAGTCATGCATTCCGCCTCGATAATATAAAATCCTATCGGCCGGATACCCCGCTTCCACGAGGTTCTTGATGCCTGTAGCAGATTGGGGGCATTGCGGGCCATTGCAAAAGAAGATAGTATGCTTTTTTTCATCTAACTCCTCTTTTCTGGTCACTAATTCATCGTATGGGATGTTTTCAGCGCCAAGAATGGTTACCCCATTGGTAGAATCAGGTTTTCTGGCATCAACAATGGGCCTCCCCTCTTTTTGGTGTTGGTACACCTCCAATTCCCCGACTGTTCTTACCCCCACGGCAGCCTGTATTGGCTGAATACGGCCCCAGGTCGTGTCCACTTCCACCAGTCCTTCCTCAATATTTTTGGCTATCATATGGTTATGGTCCCTCTTCCCTGTCCTTATTTCCGAAATGTTCACGTTTTTCATTTTCAATTTATTTATCATATCCAAATCAGGCATGCCAATTGACGCTACCCTTTCGTTCACAATTAGCAACGGTGAATGCTTGAATTGATATTTTTCAACTAGATCTGGATGTTCTTCAAAATATTTGACCGTATAGGGTAAGTCTGCATTTTGCAATTCTTTTTCAAGTATTGGCCTGTGTTGACAATCTTTTGTTGCTACAATTAAAATTTCCATAACAATTTTATTTTTTAGTTATTTAGTGTTATATAAATTATTCTGGTTCATCCGTTTTCCATTGTAAAAACCTCCTTTCTCCAACAAATACTAAAAACATCAGTACTATGGAAACCACAATTACCAAAAAATCATTGGATACCTTTATCCAGAGGAATGCGCCTAATACAATAAGGTCAAGTAAAATGGCGGCAATAACAATGGCAACATTGACATTTATTTTTTTTCTAAGATTTTTTAATACACCCCATTGGAGTATTACATCCATTGTTAGGTAAAAAATAGCTCCCAGAGAGGCAATACGGGTTAGATCGAAGAATGCCGTGAGGGTAATGGCAATAATCATCGTATAAATCAGCATGTGCTTTTGCAATCGCCCCGGCATTCCGAAATGTTTGTGTGGGATTAGATCTATTTCCGTAAGCATGGCGGTCATCCTTGAAACGGCAAACATGCTGGCAATGACCCCTGAAATAGTAGCTACAATAGCAATACCCACAGTAAACCATAAACCGTACTTTCCAAATGCAGGTTTAGAAGCTTCTGCTAACGAAAAATCTTTTGCGGCTAAAATCTCTGGGATTGACAAATTGGCTGAAACTGCCAAAGCCACGAGTAAATACACCAACGTGCAAATAAAGAGCGAAATCATAATGGCGCGCCCTACATTCTTATTAGGATTTACAATCTCACCACCGCTGTTTGTAATAGTTGTAAAGCCTTTATAAGCCAGAATGGTAAAAGCCAAAGCTGCTATATAACTGGTTGCCGTATAGTCACCAGAAACAGAGGAAGGTAAGGCTTCAGCAAATGAGAAGCCTGCTGCCCACAGACCCCCAATGGCGAATATAGCAAGACCTCCTATTTTGATAACTGCCATCATCAAGGAAGACCGGCCAATTACCTTATTACCAGAAATATTGATTAAAAAGGCAACTACCAACAATAAAACGCCCAAAATAGGCACCCAAATACTATTTTTCTGCACATCAAAAAGTTGTAAGGTATATGCTCCAAATGTCCGGGCAACCAAGCTTTGACCAATCACCATTGAAAATGCCATTAAAAGTGATCCCGCAGCAGTGATCGTACCTGGTCCATAGGCTTTTTTGAGATACATGGCGATACCACCTGCTGATGGGTAAGCATTGGACAACTTTATGTAGGTATAAGCACTGAAATAAGAGATGACGGCTCCTACCAAAAAAGCTAAGGGAAACAAAGTCCCTGAAAGATCCGCCACCTGACCAAGTAAAGCAAATATACCGGCACCTATCATCACTCCCGTGCCTAGCGCCACTGCTCCGGTTAAACTTAGGCTATTCTTTTTGTAGTTATTCATATCTGTCATTGAGCCGATTTAGATATCAATAGTTATCGTAATATTTCATAGTAAAGTAAGCTCCATTGTCCTCAGTGAATTTCTGACGTTGCAATACAAAATTTTCAGTCAGGTATTCTTCCACGACATAGATTATCGTTTTAATACGGATTCCCATTATGTATGCTTCAATAACAGCTTCACTACTTATTTTTATCGATTGGTCCTCTACCTCCTTTTTCCTGTTTTTTATGGTGACCAGGCTTTTAGATCCGAAAAAACTTAACATCCCGGATTCAACACTCATCTTCAATTGAATATCTATTAATGCTACTCCTTTACCCAATTCATACAGTCGCTGAAAATCTTCTGAAGTGACATCCACTCTTATCTTTTCGTCATTAGGATCAGTAAAGGGAAATACATTTAACAACACCTCAAACTCATTGCGTTTACACTGATAGGTGGTCGTGTACTTTTCTGTAAGCTGGCTGCTTGCGTCATAAAGCTCGGTTATTACCTTTATCAGATAATTTTTGCCCTCCTGCTCTAACTCTCCTGTAAAAAACACCTGCTTACCTAACAGGCCACCATTTTGATCAAATTTTTCACGAACTATTCTTTTATTTGCTATTTGCTCGATGAACATTTCTTTCTCCTGTCCAAACAATATTACAGGGGAAAGTTGAAGACACGCAATTATGATGAGCAAAACACTACGCATGATATTTCATTAGTTTTTGAACATTTTTTGCCAGAATATCTGAAAGATCAATTTGATTACTTTCATGTGGGATGGTGTTGCACGTTACGATCTGCTGTACTCCAGAACTTTTTAGGTCAGCATAGGCAGATCCAGCAAATACTGCATGTACCCCAACACAAATTGGTGGACGCATGCCTGCTGTTTTTAAATGACCTACTGTCTCTATCATTGTTCTGGCCGTAGAAATGATATCATCCACAAGTACAGGAGTGTGATCTTTGTATTTTGTTACATCTGGGACGGACACTTCAACATCCCGGTCACCATGTCTTACCTTCTCTAACACTGTAAAAGGTGCGTCGGCTTCTTTTGCTACCTGAGAAACCCACTGCTCACTTTCGCTATCTGGTCCAATCAAAACAGGGTTTTCAATATTGGAGCTGATCCATTTTGAAATATGGGATGCAGCATGAATCAGTTTATTAGGTATACTGTAAATTTCACTCAAAGCACTTCTACGGTGCAGGTGGGGATCAACGGTGGTCAATGTATCGGCAAAGCCTGATATCAATTGAGCAAAATAAGTAGATGTAACTCCTTCTCCCGGATTGAACTGTTTATCCTGACGCATATAGGCTAAATAAGGCGCTACAAGACACGTACATGAAGCACCGAGCTCTTTGGCCGTCTTACTAAAAAAATACAAGGATAGTAATTTTGCATCCGGCATGTATAAGGTACAGACCATCACTACACATTTATCTTTAACATCCGAATGTATCTGAATATAGCTTTCTCCATCTGGGAATTTCCGGATGGTAGCTTCTCCTTTTTCAGCCTTGAGATTTTTGGCTATTTTATCTGTAAGGCTTTCGTTGCCCGGCAAAGCAAAAACTATCATTTCCATAATATCATGATTCTTTGATTTTAATAATTTCCTTTTGGGTATTTAGGTAAGAAAGAGCGTACTCAAGCTCCCCCTTTGACTCTGCGTGAATTTCAAATATGATGTCATTCTTTTTAACAGCACTACCTAAAGAGATATAGAGTAGAACTCCGGCGGTCATAACACTCGGTGCTCCTGCTAGCTTGGCAATTTTAGCCAGTCTGCGGTTATCAATTTCAAAAACCCTCCCTTTCTGATTGGAATAAACCGGGTGTTTAAGAAGGGCAATTCCGGGCTCCTTAAAATGCCCTTGTGCCTTACATATTGCCAGAAATTTATCGTAAGCAGTTCCGTTTCTTATTATTTTCAAGGCTTTAAATTTCCCAGTGCCTACCACGGCCATACCGGCCATTTCCAATAATTCGCCAGCTAAGATTACAGCTCTTTCCCTAAGATCAGCTGGAGCATTCTTCTCATTCCTCAATACGGCCAAAACATCCTTGGCCTCAAGTGAAGGGCCGATACCACGTCCTACGGGCTGAAAACCATCCGACAACACAATTTCTATATTCAGCCCTATGGCTTTGCCTACGGCAATCATTTTTTCTGATAAATGCTCAGCAGCTAACTGAGAACGAACTTTGGCAGTAGGCCCAACGGGAATATCAATGACTACATCGGTAGAACCAGCTGCTGCCTTTTTAGAAAGCACAGAAGCGATCATCTGCCCTTCGCTATCAATATCTAATGCTTTTTCTACACGGATAAGTATATCATCAGCTGGACTAAGCTGTACCGATCCGCCCCAGGCCAGGCAACCACCTTCCTGTTTTACCACTTTTTTCATTTGCGCTATGGTAAGGTTTACATTGGTCATCACTTCCATGGTATCTGCCGTACCTGCTGGTGATGTTATGGCCCTGGATGAGGTTTTAGGGATAATGAGTCCCGCAGCCGCTACGATAGCGACTACTATTGGCGTTGTTCTATTACCAGGAAGCCCTCCAATGCAATGTTTGTCATATATATTCAATTCATCCCATTCCAATTTGTATCCAATATTGATCATTGATTTTGTGAGCGCAATTACTTCCTCTTTATTAAGCGAATCACCAGTACAGGAGGCAAGGAATGCTGAAAGTTGAATGTTTGAAAGATTCCGATTGACAATATCTTTTACAATAGTATCAAACTCTCCCTGGTTCAACCGATTTCCATAAATTTTTTTACGAACATTGCCCATTGAATCAAGGGCATCTAAATGGCTCAGGGAAAGTGGCTCCCCTTCTATAGCCCCCAATGCATCTATTGCAGCATTTGAAAGCCCAAGTTGATCGTGCCTTAATTGTGTTTCATTGTCCCATACAATGAGAGATGCAACGATGGTTTTATTGTCTTTTGTAACTCGAATCCTATTCAAAGCTTCAAAACCTTCTGAAATACAAACCGGACAATCTTTACGCATAAATACCATGTACTCATTGCGTGCATCAATGTCCAGCCTTACTAATCGCAATTCGAAATGTTCCCTCCTTTTTTCTTCCATCACAATGTTATAGTTTGATTGAGTTTGGGCAGTTGTGAAGACCATCCTTTCTTGTCTTTAAGGGCTCTTGACAAAGCCTCTGCCTGCTCCGTTTCTCCGTGAATGATAAATACCCTATCTGGCTTTTCTTTTATTTCTGAAAGCCAATCTATAAGGTCATTTTGATCTCCATGAGCACTAAGCCCCTCAATCTGTTCAATGTGCATTTTGAATGGTAGCCATTTGCCATACACTTTGATTTCTTTTGCACCTTCCAACAACTTTCTTCCTCTGGTCCCTTCGGCCTGATAACCAACAAAAAGTAAGGTATCCTTGTCATTGCCAGATCTGGTTTCCATATAATTTAGAATTCTACCGCCAGTCATCATGCCGCTTCCAGCTATTACTATCTTGGATTTATTGTCTTCTCGCATAGCCAACGTTACTCTATAGTTACTGACTACCTCAAAGTGGGAACACATCTCATCACATTCATCAGGTTTAAGTTTGTGCCAATCTCGAGAAGAATGAAAGAGATCAAGCACATTGGCACCCATGGGGCTGTCCATAACCATAGGTATTTTCGGAATCCTTTTTTCTTTCAAAAGCCTCCATATCATCAGCATCATTAGTTGAGTACGCTCTACTGCAAAACTAGGTATAAATAGGCTGCCTCCACGATTAACAGTTTCGGTAATGATGCGTTCTAACGCTGGAATAATCGTTTCTTCTTCGGGATGAATTCTACCTCCATAGGTTGATTCAATTAAAAGCACCGTTGCTTTTTTAGGTTTTTTTGGAGGGTATAGTAATAAATCAATTTTCCGTCCGATATCTCCAGAAAACACAACTCTTTTGTGGTTAGTTTCAACCTCAATAAAAGTTGACCCTATAATGTGTCCATTGTATTGCCACCTCACCTTAAAATCGTTTTCGATAACATGCCAGCCACCCTCTGTAACAGGGGTGAAAAGATTGATTGTATTTTCAACATCCTTTAGGTCATAGAAGGCCTCTGCGGGGCTATGTTTGCTATAATTCTCCTTGTTAGCCCGAGAAGCCTCTTCTTCTTGAATTTTAGCACTGTCTTTTAATATTATTTCAGCGATGTTTAAAGTTGGCGCACTTCCATATATTCGACCTTTGAAGCCTAATTTAACCAAACGCGCAAGGTAACCCGTATGATCTAGATGTCCATGGGTGAGTACTACAGCATCTATAGTAGCTGGATCATACTCTGGTTGTTCCCAATTGAGGAGGCGTAATTCTTTTAATCCCTGGAAAAGGCCACAATCAACCATCAGCTTTTTGCTACCCGTTTCGAGCAAATATTTGGAGCCGGTAACAGTTCCGGTCGCTCCTAAAAATTTTATTGTCATTTTGTCTTTCATCTTTTAGGTTCAAGTCAGACGTTATGATTCAGATCTCAAAGAGCAAATTTCTTTCCCTTCTTTTATTACACTTTTGATACGCCGTTTTGAAATACCTATTTCTTCGAGCAAATCAGCTCTATCACAGAGGTCTTTACAAAGCACTACCATCTTATCAATCAGTTTTTGCTTCTCAACCTTTGTGAGACTTGTAAGGCAAGTAACAGGGTGCAAACCATATAAATTGATCCTATCAATTAAACTTTCTTTTTTGGGATAATCCCAGCTTATAAGTACCAAACCAGAACATTCACCATACTGAATGGCATCTTTGGTAAATCGAGTATTGGTTACTACCCAGCCCTGATGAAACTTTTTTGAATGTTCTGTACGTTTCTCCCATTGCTTTTTCACATCCTCAAACCGAGATTTGATATAGAGTGGTATTTTCACGTTGCATTTGTAACCCTGCCGATTATGAAACTTGCACTCCACCATAAAATGCTTATCATCTTTCTCTGCTTCCACATCTATTTCGTGAGACACACAATGGCCCAGAATGATTACTCCGACTTTAGTGCGGTATCCCTGGTGTTTGAGAATTGCACCTACAAACTTTTCAAAGGGATAACCTGAAGGCCCCAGTTCTAAAATGGCTTGTTTAATTTTATACCTTCCCGCTATAGGTTTTGAGTGCTTTCGCAGTAATGAATATGCCTCGTTATAGATTTTCTTTGTCGACATACCATCAAAGAGTTGCCCTTTTATCTTGACAACGATTTTGTCTATCATATCCAAACTAGCTCCAGCTCTTTCAAGAGATTGCTGGAGTTTTATTACAGAAAAAGGTGCTTCTTCTCCTGAGGCTTTGGTTATAAAAACGATCTTTTCTGACATTCAAATTACTTTATGATCCAATGTTAAAGTTAGAATTTTAACCTAGGAGTTATTTATGATATCCCACTTTCAATGTATGAAATCCTGTTATTCTAAACCTGCCCTTTTCTTATGGAGGAAAATTTAATGTTGGCTTAGCCTGGCCCCGATGTATGGAAAATCTATTTCCTTTCGTGATGGAGTCAATTATAAATCTGGCAACCCCTTATCACATGGATTATCCAGTCCTGACTTTTTCAGGAAGTGTTGCAATCTCCAAACAGCAACGATTGGGTATTTTATAGTGATTGCACCACGTAATAGCTTGTCTATTGCCTATTTCAGCTATAGAAATGAATTCACCATCGAAGCACCATTGTCAGGCGTACCTTGTTTTGATGTATACCCCTGGCGTAAGTTACAAGCTTGCAATGTGCAAATAGGGACGTCAAATCATAAACAACGCCTTTTTTTAGCGAAGTGATCATTATAAAAACACCAGGGTTTTACTCTAGTTATAATCTTGTTCTATAAGTAAAACAATGCATAAAATGAATCATTAATCATTTTCTAAAACGAAATTTTCACTTGTGATTTTTTTCTAAACGTCAATGGAATCAACATTTTAATACTGAAATTTCTACCCATATTAAATACTCCCGTTCTACCGGTTGCTTCGTTTTGCGGAGCATATTTTAACCTGCTCAAATGACTTTGATAAGCCACATCCAAAATGTTATTTACAGTCAAAGAAATCGAGAATATTTTGTTTTCATTTTTACTTAGGATATTAGCTCCAATTCCTGCTCCCAATAATGTATATCCTTGTGTTGGTGTTTCAGTATTAAAAGCAAACAAAACTTCAGCTTGCTTAAAAGTATGTTCGGCATCAAATCTCATATATAAATTTCGAAAACGTGAACCTAATTTTTTGAAATTTGCTCTCAATTCTGATCGTATTTTGGGAGCTGGCATAAAAGGTAAATATTTTGAGCTATCAGACTGGTTGAGCTGCTCCCCTCTGACAAAAGAAAAAGAATTTTTAAAGTGTAGCCAATCAAGTGGGTGGGGGTGAATATCAATTTCAAATTCACCCCCGTAAAGATTGGCATTTCCCTGAACAAATTGAAAAGTTGGTGCAGGGTCTGATACGTTAATGATGCTATCACCACCACCAACACTATTGAGTTTTTGCAGAAAGATGTAATTTTGAATAGCGTTATTAAATACAGCCAACTCTAAGGAGACATGCTTGCTACTGTATTGTAAACCTACATCTATTTGAAGGCTTGTTTCGGGTTTTAATTGAGTATTGCCGAGTTCATAACGAAAAGTTCCTTCATGAAGACCATTTGACCCCAATTCTGCTATATTAGGAGATCTGAAACCTCTTGAACCATTCAATTTTACAAGGAATTTTTCAGTTAATCGATAACTTCCACCAACACTTCCTGAAACGTTCGAATAGGTTGTCTTGAAGTCTCCGAATTTTACGCTTGATATCGCATCCGAAGCAATGATTGGTTCATCATTGGCATCCAAATATAATGCCAGGGAACTAATGTTCCTAACATCATACCGAAAACCACCGCTTAAGTGAAACTTGTTAAATGATTTTTGGGTCAAGGCAAAAACACCTACATCAAATAAATTATATTCAGGTATTAGAAATTCCTCTCCTTTGTTGTAGCTGCTTTGCTGCATACCATTAATACCTAAAGAGGTTTGCCAGTCTTTAATTTCTGGAAACAGGTACTTTATATCATAGTTAAAGGTATTCAATAGAAAGAACAATTCCGTTGCTTGAGGGTTCACTGGATCCGCAAATTCCTTCCTGCTATTTTGCTGAAAAGCAAAATTTAAAGAAAGAGATGTGTTTTTTAAAAACAATTTATTGGTTGTAGCTACTTTGAAATGGTTAATCCCCTGTCTCGGAATATCTATTCCATACCCGCGTAAATCATTTTTAGTTACACTTTTCTCTTCAACAGTGGTTCCGTTTACAACAGACAATTTCATGAAATTCCCCAAACTATCTCTTTCTCCCTCTATCAAACCTAAAGCTTGATTAAAATTACTGAAATGCAATTGCGAGTACCCCCATTTCTTGTTTATGCCAACGATTCCATTAAAATTCAGCTCTTTGAATCCCGAATTGTAAACTTTCCCGTCATAGGCGTTTTCATAATTTCCCGCTGTTTTGCTGCTAAGCCTTGCCAGCCAATTAATTCCGTTTATGTTTCCTGCATTCAAGGCAGAATAGCCGATTAGATTGTTGTTTGTTTGGTAGTTTGTCATTAAGTTTCCTATAATTTTCCCTTCCTCTACAGGTTTGGGGACAAGAAAATGAATTACTCCTGCCATAGCGTCAGAACCATACATTAAACTTCCAGGGCCTTTTATAATTTCGACACGCTCAACAGAATATTCATCAATTTCAATTCCATGCTCATCTCCCCATTGTTGTCCCTCTTGCCTAATGTTGTTATTCAATACTACTACTCGGTTATACCCCAATCCTCTAATCACAGGTTTTGAGATTGCTCCACCTGTTGTTACCTGTGAAATCCCCGGTTGTGTCGAAATGGCATCAATAATATTGGTTGATGTAGATTGCTGGCTTGATAGTTTATCTATAACAATAGTTGGTATAGGGTTCAATTTTCTTTCTGTTGAGGCGGAAGTTCCTGTAATAACTATTTCAGAAATTTCGGTTATTGATGGAGCGAGTTCAATATTCAATGTTGATTCCCCTTGAATGGCGGTTTTTACAGCTTGGTTAGCATAGCCTAAATATCCTATTTCGATCAGGAACAAGCCTTGCGGTAAGTTTTTGATTTCAAATAAACCTTCTGTATTTGTAGTTGTGCCTTTTTGAAGGTCGGCTATGTAAATATGCACACCAACTAAAGGACCGTTTGTTTCTTTATCGGTTATTTTTCCTGATAAATTATTCTGTGCATAGACCTGCAATCCCGTAAATATGGTTAGCAGTATCATTATTAACGATTTCATTTTACGTAAATTTTAATGCTTAATAAATTGATTTTTGGCAACCACATTGACCTCAAATTCAGATGAGATGAAAAATTTAAAGGCACGTGTGGTTAATTGACAAGTCTATTAAACAATAGAAGGTGGTCCTCTGCTGAAAATTACATTTGAAAAGGAATCAGTTATGAAAAAGGTTTTAAAAGGTGTTAGTGATTTTGAAAACAGATTTGCAGTGCCATTATCTTCCTTATTGGCAATATATTCATATCGATGGGAAGTAATGAATTTGCATAATTCACATTGATTTTGTTCCTCAATTAGGTGCGATTCATGCTCACAATGATGCTTTTCTTTTTCATCCGCATGATAAATACTGGAATGGCATGGGTCAATTTCATGCGCTGTACCCGTTAAGTTACAGTGTGTTTCCTCTTTGTGTTGGTGAAATAGATTTAAAGGGGTAAATGTTGCTGAGATACACAGCAATAATAGATAAGAAATCAGTTGATTTATTGAAGGGCTCAAGTTGCAAATTTAAGTATCATTTTCATAAATGCAACAATGTTTCAATAATAATCCGGTGAACTTTGGCCCGGTATCGACCCAGAACCTCCGGCCCGTTTCTTAATCTATTGTTTAATTGCGTAAGTTAACTATAGATTTCGTAGATGACTTCCTTTTACATTTCTCTTTTTCCAGACGAACGGGGCCCAGGCTCCGGCGATCAAAGCCACTTTCTCGAACCCTGTGTCGGGATCAAGCGAAAACGTCACGCCCGAACAGGCCATGTCGGAACGTACCATCAATTGCACGCCTACCGAGAGGGCCACCTTGGTATACTCTAAGCCGTTATCTGTACGGTATTTGATGGCCCTGTCCGTAAAAAGGGAGGCATAGCACCAATGCAGGCTTTTAATAGATTGTCAATTCCAGTAACGTTCAAATAGGTTTCCTGCTGGCCCGCAAAACTGGCGTTGGGAAGATCCTCGGCCGTGGCACTGCTGCGTGCCGCAAAGGAAACGCCTTCTCCATATTTGCCGGTCAGATAATCATGACCTTCCTTTATTATTTCCTCCAATTCTTTGTGAAACGATCTGCTTAACATCAATTGCCTGCACTTTTCCCCTACCTCCTGTAGATTAGAAAAAATCGCTGGTATCAAGTGTGGAAAGCATGGTGCTCAATTGTTTCCTAAGTCATTGTGGTCGAGGAAATCCCAATAGGCCTCTGAGGTAAGGGCAAAACCATATGGCACGGCAATACCTTTATCTGACAAGTTTTGGTACATTTCGCCAAGGGAAGCATTTTTACCCCCTACCTGTGGGATGTCGTTGATCCCTATTTCATTAAAATATTTGATGTATGTTTTCATTTTGTTTTATAATTAATAGGTGTTTTCTATCAAGATCTTTTTTTTATGAGACTTGATCAAACCACCGGGCAAAATTTATTTGCCCCCCATCCCGACATATCTTCGTAGGTTTTCCAGCGTAAATTAATCAGTTCCTGTGCCCCGTCAAGCAGGCGTTCCGCCTCTTGAGGGTTGGTACGTGCCAAAATGCTATAGCGCAGTTCATTGTAAGCATAGTCCTTTAATTTTATAGTGGGCCTTGGGGAGTCAAGCACAAACGGGTTTTTGCCCACCTCCCTCAAAGTTGGGTTGTAGCGGATCAGGGGCCAATGTCCACAATCTACAGCCAGTTTTTGTTGGGTCATCCCTTTTCGCATATCTATTCCATGGGCTATACATTGACTATAAGCCAATATTATCGATGGACCGGGATAAGCCTCTGCCTCTCGCATGGCGAGCAGAGTTTGTTGTGCGTTGGCACCCATGGCCACCTGCGCCACATAAACATTGCCATAGGAAATAGCCTGAAGAGCAAGGTCCTTTTTGCCAACTTTTTTCCCTCCTGCCGCAAATTTCGCTGTAGCTGCGGTCGGGGTAGCTTTAGACATTTGCCCTCCCGTATTGGAATATACTTCGGTATCCAGAACAAGTATGTTTACATTCCTACCTGTGGAAAGTACATGATCCAGCCCCCCCGAGCCTATGTCATAGGCCCAGCCGTCACCGCCCACCGCCCACACACTTCGCCTGACGAGGTGGCCTGCCACCGACAGCAGCTTTTCAGCTTCGTCCCGATCCATTTGGGCCAATTTTTTCTTCAGTTTGGCTACCGCTTCCCTTTGCCTGCTTATTTCCGATTCGTAAAGCTGATCATTGTCAAGCAGGCTGCTTGTCAATTCTTCGCCTATCTCAGGGCTTAAATGCTGCAACAACCCCCTCGCCATGGCCAGATGGTTATCGGCCGCAATCCGCATGCCCAGGCCAAATTCGGCATTGTCCTCGAACAACGAGTTCGACCAGGCCGGCCCCCGGCCTTCTTTATTTACAGCCCAGGGCGTTGTAGGCTGGTTGCCTCCATAAATAGAGGAGCACCCGGTAGCATTGGCCACAATGAGCTGCTCCCCAAACAACTGGGTAAGCACTTTGATATAGGGTGTTTCGCCACAGCCGGCACAGGCCCCCGAAAACTCGAACAAAGGCTCCAGGAATTGCGCGCCCCGTACCGATGAAAAATCCATTTCTGCACGGTCGTTCATGGGAAGGCTTTCAAAGAAGCGGATGTTTTCCCTTTCCTTTTCCAGTACAGGTACCCTTGGCATCAGGTTGATCGCTTTGGTGCTTTCATCCTCAGGGTCGGTAACAGGGCAAACTTCCACACAGAGGTTGCAGCCGGTACAATCTTCCACATATACCTGCAGCGTATAGCGCGTCTCGGGAAATCCGCGGGCATTGATGGGCGCGGACGGGAATTCCCCGGGGGCCGGTTCCAGATAGGCCTCATTATAGAATTTGGACCGGATAACGCTATGCGGACATACAAAACTGCAATTGCCGCATTGAATACATATATCTTTTTCCCATTGGGCTACCATATCAGATAGATTGCGCTTTTCCCAGCGTGTGGTCGCACTCGGGTAGGTGCCATCGGCAGGCAGTTGAGCAACAGTAAGTTCATCACCGTCGCCACGCATCATCATGGCCGTAACCTGCTGCACAAATTCGGGTGCTTCTGCAGGTACCGTTGGGGGGAGTGGAAGATCGCCCGAAGCTTTGGCAGGCACCTTTACCTCAAACAAATTTTCCAGGGCCGCATCCACCACACGGAAATTCTGCTCGACGACAGCTTTTCCTTTTTTGGAGTAGGTCTTTTTTATTGATTCTTTAATCCTGTCTATAGCTTCCTCCTTTGGCAGTACACCCGAAAGTGCAAAAAAGCAAGCCTGCATAACGGTATTTATTTTCTCTCCCAGCCCGGCAGATTGTGCCACCCCAGACCCATTGATAACATAAAATTTGAGTTCCTTTTCTACGATCTGTTCCTGAACAGGACGAGGCAGGCGATTCCAAACTTCATCAACACTATAGGGGCTGTTCAATAAGAAAGTGGCTCCCTGCCCCGCAAAACGGAGCATTTGCACTTTTTCGATATAGTTGAATTTATGGCAGGCAATAAAACCGGCCTCCCGAATAAGGTAAGGGGCGTTAACAGGCTCCTTGCCAAAGCGCAGATGGGAAACCGTCTGAGTTCCGGATTTTTTGGAGTCGTACACAAAATAGCCCTGGGCATATAAATCGGTTCCCTCCCCGATGATCTTAATACTGTTTTTATTGGCACCTACCGTCCCGTCAGACCCCAGCCCAAAGAAGAGCGCACTTATCGTACCTTTGGGAATAATATCAAATTCAGGATCAAAATCAATACTGGTGTGTGAGACATCATCCCTAATGCCTACCGTAAAACTATTTTTTGGGACAGGCTTTTTAAGTTCCCCGAAAACACCTTTGGCCATAGCCGGGGTAAATTCTTTGGAAGAAAGCCCGTACCGCCCACCTACAATATTGGGGAAAGTAGTGATCTGCCCCAGGCGGTAAGCCTCTGCCAAAATCGTAACTACATCCTGATAAAGGGGTTCCCCGGCAGCACCAGGTTCCTTTGTCCGGTCCAGTACTGCTATTTTTTTTACTGAAGCTGGGAGGACCTCCAGAAAATGTTTTAGGGATAAAGGACGGAAAAGCCTTACTTGCAGCACTCCCACTTTTTCCCCGGACGGGGCTATGGCTTTGACCGTTTCACGTACCACTTCGGCGCCTGAAGCCATGATTACGATCATCCTTTCGGCATCCATATCGCCATAGTATTCATATAGGTTATAATGCCGGCCGGTAAGTCTGCCAAAATCGTCCATAGCTTTTTGAACGATTCCCGGAATATCCGAATAGTAAGGATTAACGGTTTCCCTTGCCTGAAAGTACACATCGGGATTTTGGGCGGTCCCCCTTATAAAGGGGTTATCGGGGTTTAAGCTGCGTTTCCGGTGTGCATATATAAGCTTGTCATCGATCATGTCCTTTATCTGCCCATCTGTTAAAAGGCTGATCTTGTTCACTTCATGCGAAGTACGGAACCCATCGAAAAAATGCATAAAGGGCACCCTCGATTTCAATGTCGCCGCCTGGCAGATGAGGGCCATGTCATGGGCTTCCTGCACAGATGCCGAAGCGACCATGGCAAAACCGGTGGTCCTGGCGGCCATCACGTCGCTGTGGTCGCCAAAAATAGACAATGCCTGTGCAGCAAGCGACCGTGCCGCCACATGGAAGACCGTTGCCGTGAGTTCCCCTGCGATCTTATACATATTGGGCAACATGAGCATTAACCCCTGGGAGGCGGTAAAGGTCGTGGCCAACGCCCCCGTCTGCAATGCCCCGTGAATCGTGCCGGCTGCCCCCCCCTCGCTTTGCATCTCGATCACATCGGGTATGTTGCCCCAAATATTCTTGATCCCGGCATTGGACCATTCATCGGCATGCTCGGCCATAGGGGAGGCAGGCGTGATGGGATAGATCCCACATACTTCATTAACCCGGTAAGCGACATAAGCTACGGCTTCATTGCCGTCAATGGTTACCATTTTTGTTGTTCGATCCTTTATGGTCATAGTCTTAAGTTTTTAGGTTCGGGAATCATTTCTATGGCATGGCAGGGGCATTGTTCATAACATATCGCACAACCTGTACAGCGATCAAAGTCATACTCATATCTATTGCCTGCCCCCAGCTTTATTATGGCGTCTTCCGGGCAGGCAGCATAGCAACCATCACATTCAAAGCAATTGCCACAGGAGAGGCAGCGTTGTGATTCAAAAAGTGCTTCTTCTTCGCTTAATCCAGCCTTTATTTCATCAAAGCTTTCGATACGCTTTTGAACGGAAAGGGAAGCCTGCTCCTTTTGTGGGGCAGTTGTATTATACCAAAGTTGCAGTCGTTCATGGCCTACGATTGGATGTTTAGGCGGTTTATTATAGGAGGCACTCCGCAAAAATCCATCTATATGGCGTGCTGCTTTTTTACCATGTCCTATTGCTACTGTTACGCTGCGCTGGCTGGGTACCATATCGCCCCCCGCAAAAATTCCTTCATGGCCGGTCATCATATCGGGCCCAACAATTACGGTCCCATCTTTGTTGAAACCAATGCCGGGCACGTTTTTTAAAAACCCTGTATCGGTATCCTGTCCCACGGCCAATATGAGCGTATCGGCTTCCAGAGTTTCAAACTGCCCGGTGGGTACGGGTCTTCCTTCTTCTAAGCGCATCACCTCAACGGTGAATGCTTCTTCGTCCATCGCTTTTATAGTGCGTAGCCAGTTGATCTTTACACCTTCTTCCAGGGCTTCTTCCGCTTCAAATTCATGGGCTGGCATATGTTTTTGGTCTCGCCTGTAGATGATGGTCGCCTCGGTTGCCCCCATCCGTTTTGCCGTTCGCGCGGCATCCATGGCTGTATTGCCCCCACCATAAATGGCCACCCTTCTACCTATTTTAGGCTTTTCGCCCTCTTCCACCTGTTTTAAAAAGGCAATAGCATCCAAAAATTTTCCAGTATCCATGCCAGGGATATCAATTTTTTTTGAGAGATGGGCACCAACGGCGATGAAGACGGCATCAAAACCACCAGCCTTTTTTTCTTTCAGTACATTTTCAACTTTATGGTCCAGTACAATCTTTACCCCCATGGCCAAAATACGCTCTACCTCATGGTCCAAAATACTTCGCGGAAGCCGGTAGGCAGGGATCCCAAAGTGCATCATACCACCTGCTATGGGCCCAGCCTCATGGATTTCAACGCTATGCCCCAATCGGGTAAGATGGTAGGCTGTGGACAGTCCGCTTGGTCCCGCTCCAACCACCAGCACCCGTTTGCCCCCAGGTTTTTTATCAAATTCTACTTTCCAATTTTTCCTGATGGCCTCATCGCCCAGAAAACGTTCAATAGCATGAATGCTTACCGGACTGTCTATAAAGGTGCGGTTACAGCCATCTTCACAAGGGTGGTAACATGCACGCCCCATCACGGCAGGCATAGGGTTATCCTCTATAATTACCTGCCAGGCTTCTTCAAACTTTTTGTCCTGTGCCAGTGCCAGCCATGCCTGTATGTTTTCTCCGGCAGGGCAGGCATGGTTACAAGGGGGAAGTAAATCTACATAGTCCGGGCGCTGCTGCCTATCCGGTCCGGTGCCGGTATCATGGCTTTTAAGGTCCGCAGGCGAGGTCAAATCCTTATATTTCCGTTCCATAATTTTAAGGTTTTTGAATTTGCTGAAATTTTTGAATGTACATTTTGACTATGAGAATTTTGGTAATTTGAGTCCTTTTTTTACTGCAATCAGTTCGTTGATACCTTTAATGTCCACAATGCCCAAAAGCTGTCCGTCCTCCACTACCAGAGCAAGTGAAAGGTTGTTGGCCGCAAGATTTTGATAAACCTCCTGCAAGGGCATATCGAGGGCGATTATGATAGGATCCTTTCGCATCACTTTGTATACCGGAGAAGTATTTCCATATTCGGACAAACCCTTAATTAGTTCCTTTCGTGTCAGGACACCTTTTGCCTGATCGTTCTCTACCACCACAAATCCTTGTTCCTGAGTATTCCGCAACATTTGTACTGCTTTTTCAAAGGTTTCTAAGGGCGATAGGCGGGTATACTGTTGGACCAAAACGTCACTTGCCGTGTATCCGACAAGTGCAGATTTGGCACTTTCATGTACCGCCTCAGCCCCAGCCCCCAAAAAGATAAACAGACCGATGAACACCAGCCAAAAATTTGTAAAGAACCCCAGGAAAACAAATACGATGGCCAGCAATTGCCCTACCTGTACGGCGATTGTAGTGGCCCGAAGCTTGTCCAAGTTGAACGCCAATACTGCCCTTAGCACCCTTCCGCCATCCATAGGGAATGCCGGTATCAGATTAAAAACCGCTAGGATCACATTGGCAGTCATGAGGTTGAACCAGAAATTTTCCCCAGCTACGTGGTCTATTTCCGAGATGGGCAATAATTGATCGTTTGACAACAGAAAAATATAGAGGATTCCGGCAATTACGACATTTACCGCTGGGCCGGCCAGTGCTACGGCCAGTTCTTGGGAAGGTTTTTCGGGCATTCTATTGAGACTGGCCACGCCCCCGATCGGGTAAAGGGTAATATCACGTGTTGGGATGCCGTATTTTTTGGCCATTAGTGCATGGCCAAACTCATGCAGTACCACACAGCCAAACAAAGCTAGGATAAAGAGGGCACCTGCCAAGCCTTCGGCCCATCCGTGTCCCATTTGAAAGTGCATCATGAATATCCATCCAATAATGATCCAGAAGGTCCAATGGATAAATACCTTGATACCAGAGTAGCTTCCCATATATAATGACCATTTTTTCATGATTGTACGATTTTAAGGGTTTTTAATCTGTTGGCCAGTACTATCACTACACCGTATCCGAACAAGCCGAGAAGGAATACAAACCTATACCCATAAAGGATGGAGATGACAATGGCAAAGATCGAGGCCGCCACGCCCGCCACGCTTGATATTCCTAATAAATAGGGGATGCTTTTCTTTTCTTTCAGGGAGGAAGCCATTTTTAGCAGTACTGGAAAAGGGATTCCTATAAAGAAAGACGGAAGCAGCAAAAATAGGGCAATCCAGAATTCGGATAGTTGTTTATACCATATTGGGAGCAGTACATATACGGTCAATAAAGAAACCAAAATGATCAAGGCCGTGTATATGATGAGCTTGCGGGAAAGATTTTTTTTGAAAGTTCCCGTCAAAAGGCTACCCACCCCATTGCCCAATAAAAATGTAAAAAGCAACAATGAAAAAGACTGGGAAGGATTGGAGAGCTTTAAGTTGAGTACCTGAAAAAGATACCCCTGTATGAGTATGTACGAGAATCCCAACAAAAAGGACATGAGTGCCCAGGCTTTAAATTTTCTTTGCATGTCCATAGTGGTGTTTTCTGAAAAAGAAACCGATTTCCATCCTTTGAAATGGTTGAATATGAACCATCCGACGATGAACAGACCAAGCAATAAGGGGGTTGTCATGGCATCGGGTATGCCGTTGTTATAATTAAAAAAATAGGGGGAATCATCGGAAACCGGGCTCAAATTTATGGATGCTGCTTTCCATAGCTTGTCATAGGCATAGGAGCCTTTGGAGATATCATACAACAGATCGTCGAACATATACCACTTATAATTTACGTTTTGTACGGTGGTGTCCAAACCTTCTTGTTGGATATATGGAAAATAAATCAGGTCTCGATCCAATTCCTCATAGTGTGCCGTAGCATGGACCTTCTCCATCATTTTCTGCTCAAAAGGGTGCTTTTTCATGACCAATACGGGGTTCATACCATTGGAGTAGATATAAACTTTTTTTAACGCCTCTATTTGACTGACCCCCATCTGATCCTGGAGCTCCAAAAAGTTGGCGAGCATTTTATAGACTTCCTGCCTTGCATGCATCGTAAAATAGATAGCCCCTTCTTTCGTTAAACCATCTAGATAATCTGCAAGTGCCTCCATGGTAAACAGATAGTTTTCGGTAAGTCCGTAAAAATCTGTGCCCCTTGAACTTTTGGTTACAGGGATGGTCAACATAATGGCATCGTATTTCCCCTTGTTTTCAACCACAAAATTTCTTCCCTCGTTCACATGTACTTTTATGTTCTCCTTATCAAAGAAGGTAGAGGGATTGTGCTTTTTCATTAATGCTACAAAGGAAGGATTGACCTCTGCCGCTTCAATATATTTAAAGCCCATGAAGTATGTTGCAGCAATATCTATTCCACCACCAGGACCTATTATCAGCACGGAATCCTTCTCCTTTTCGCTTAAAAAGCTCAAAGCAAATACGCCCGGAAATCCGGATAACACCTTTCCCATTTCAACAGTATCCTTGGCAAGCTCGTCGATATTGACGACATTGGTGCCCGCAGCGGCATCGATAAACATTGATTTGGACACTGTACCGTCAGGATATGTAAACTTGATCAGATCAGTCTTCCCAAAAGCGCTCCAACGGCTTTCCAGTTTTTCGCTTTTAAAAGAAGGGTTGGCTATTAACCGGTACATATCCTTTGAAGGGTCTTTAGCAACGGGAATATCAAAGTTCAGGGCATCTTTGGCAAAGCCCATCAGAAAAATAATTACCAGCACTAAGGGGACCAGTATTTTTAAAAAACGGTTCTTAACAGCTATCAGCCCTATTACGAGGGCCAGCAGCAGTAACCCTATGGCAATCACCACCACCTGTACCAAACCAAATGTATTGAGCAAAAAAACGGAGGCGAGTGCGCCCGTGGCCGCCCCTATGAGATCTATGGCGTATAGGGTTGACACATTTCGTTTATCTACCTCAAATATGTGGGCATAAACAATTCCGATGGCTATAAATGGAACAGTTGACAAGAGTATAATAATGGGCAGGCCAAAATCTGTGGATGATGAAACGCCTATTTGTGAAAGGCCAAGCAAAAGGGCAAAACTCAGAAACATCGAAATCGACGGTAGTGCTATCCACCAAAGCAATGAATGATCTATCTTCTCTGAATACTTGGCATATGTTATCTGCCCAACGCCAAGACCCAGTATGGAAAAAGCAATGATAAGGAGCACGAAATGAAAACTAAGAAGGTACGAGAACAGTCGGGACAGACTTATCTCGAAGATTATGGTCGCCGCAGTCAGCAAGAAAATAATCGCTATGTTAGTTGCCGATCCTTTCATTGTATTTTTCATTCCCAAATAGTTCCAAAAGTCCCTGTAATTCATCATTTATTTGATGTTGTTTAACCACTTCTTCAAAGGGGGTAGAATGTAATCGATTGTTTAAAACACCAACCATTATGTTCTTTCTACCTTTTAAAAGTGCATCTACAGCTGCCACTCCAAGCCGAATGCCCAACATTCTATCCAAAGCAGAAGGATTGCCACCTCGCTGTACGTGGCCCATCCTCGTAATCCGTAAATCGATATTTGTATTGATTTCTTTTATTTTGGATGCAACAAGTTCAGCTCCTATTTCATCACCTTCGGAAATCACGATAAGGAAGGCATCTTCACTATCGTAATTTTTAATCTTATCCAATAGGTAAATAAAATCTGCACCACTCTCAGGAATAAGTATGGCATCGGCACCTACCATCAATCCTGAGTGAATGGCGATGTACCCTGAATCCCTACCCATTACTTCCACTATGAACACCCGGTTATGCGATTCAGCGGTATCTTGTATTTTATCGATGTTTTCAATAGCTGTATTTACTGCGGAATCAAAGCCGAGGGTATAATCGGTGCCGGAAATATCGTTGTCGATGGTGCCGGGGATACCTATAAAAGGGAGGTCACATATTTCCGAAAAAGCCAACAAACCTTTAAAAGTGCCATCGCCACCTATAGCGATCAGCGCATCAACGTCATTTTTTTTAAGATTTTCCAAAGCCCGCTGTCTTCCTTCTAGCATTAAAAAACGTTTGCTTCGAGCCGTTTTTAGTATTGTTCCTCCGCGATGTGCCATCTTTTGCAATTTATGGGTGTCCAGAGGAACCAAATCGCCATCTATTAAACCCTCATATCCTTTTCGGATGCCGCTTAACCTCATGCCACTTTGTTCTGCTTTTTTTGCAATTCCGAATAATGCGGCATTCATCCCTGGGGAATCGCCTCCCGAGGTAAATACTGCTATATGTTGCTGTTTTATGTTCTTCATCTTCTTGCATTTTTAACTATTGAACCTCTTAGAAAAAATTCTCAGTTTTTTCATTTCCAGTTTCTAATTTCGATTTTTAACGCTGCCATACTATCAAGTTATCCTCCAACGGCACAGAAACTCCTTCGTAGCTGGGTACAATACGTACTGTATAGTGATCGATAGGTCGGGAAGAATTTACCTGTACATAAAAGTTATGTGCCCCATCCTCTCCTATCCAATCAAATTTCATCTTGAGGTTTTCAGACGTTTCACCGTTGATACCTTCGGCGAATAGTTCTACCTGAATATGTTTGGGGTTTATTCCATTCAACCAAATCGGTACTTTAAGGTGGTGTTTTTGGCGTACACTTTCAATTTCAACTTGATCGAATTTTATGGCATCCCATTTATTTTTGAGCTCATGTCCTGCGCTAACAATTCTTTTCCCTTTAGCTCCTTTTCTAGCTGCGGATTTTTTATAGTTGATTGCTGCGGGCAGATAATAGTCCTCTGTATATTCGCGAACCGTTCGGTTGGCGGAAAAACGAGGCGTTAGGGTTGCCATACTTTTTCGCATGCGTCCCACCCAAATTTCCGACACTCCTTTTTTGTTACGTGCATAGAATTCGGGGACGACCTGCTGCTCCAGTATTTCATATAGTGTTGCTGCCTCCTGCGCGTCCCATGCGGGATCATTGCCATGTTCTTGGCCATCACCCAATGCCCAACCCACCTCCGGAGTATATGCCTCGGCCCACCAACCGTCCAATTCCGACAAGTTGAGGCCACCATTTACAAGTACTTTCATACCACTGGTCCCGCTGGCTTCCCATGGTCTTCTCGGTGTATTTAGCCACACATCAACGCCTTGAACCAAATTTTCTGCCAACATCATGTCATAATCACTTAGAAATAGGACATGTTTGTACAAATTATGTTGTTGAATAAACCGTACCCATTTTCGTATCAATCCTTTTCCTGCTTCATCAAATGGGGGAGCTTTACCTGCCAATACCAATTGTACAGGATGTTCCGGATGGGTAAGAATTCGGACAAGCCGTTCGGGATCGTACAATAAGAGGTCCGGTCTTTTGTAAGGCACAAATCGACGAGCAAATCCCAATGTCAAGGTGCCCGGGTCAAAAACTTGGTTTGCGATCTCGACCACTTCTGCTGGTAGGCCAGAGACTAGGGCCTGCCTCTCAAACCTTCCCCTTATAAAATCGACAAGACGATTTCTAGATCGGTCCCTAAATTCCCAGAGTTTTTCGTCGGATAGCTTAGAAATATGTGCCGAATGGTCATCTAGTTCACCCCTCCAGCGATCTTTTCCACAGGATTCAGTCCAGATTTCATCGGCATATTTGGAATCCCAACATGGCATGTGCACTCCATTGGTCACATGGCCTACCGGGACTTCCGCTACCGGCCAGCGCGGGAAAAGATTGTTAAAAAGATTTCTACTTACCTCTCCGTGCAATTGGCTAACTCCATTTACCGCCCCACTACCACGGATGGCCAGATAGGCCATGTTAAAACTCTCTGAATGGTTATTTGTGTTTGCCCGCCCCAGGGCCATGAGTTCATTAAAGTCCAGGCCCAGTTGTTCTTTTGCATAAGTACCTAAATGGTATTCCATGGACGAGGGGCTAAAATGGTCAAAACCGGCTGCAACTGCCGTGTGTGTCGTAAATAAGTTGCCCGCCCGTGTAACAGCAAGCGCCTCGGCAAATGAAGTTCCGTTCTCCTTCATAAAATCGTTGGCGCGTTCCAGAACCAGAAACGCAGCATGTCCTTCGTTCAAGTGACATACTTCGGGCATTATATCCAAGGCCCGGAGCAATTTATAACCCCCCACTCCCAATATGATTTCCTGTTTTATACGCAGATCAGTCCCTCCGCCATACAACTCATCCGTTATTCCACGATGTGTGGGCAAGTTGGCGGCGTCGTTGCTATCCAAGAGATAGAGCTTAGACCTACCTACCTGTACCTGCCATGCACGGAGCCATACCGGATGACCGGGCATCGACACTTTTATTCGCAACCATTCCCCATTCGGTAGACGCAAGGGCGTAACGGGCAATTGCCCCGGGTCATTATAGGGGAACAAGGCATTTTGAGTGCCGTATTTATCGATTTCCTGACGGAAATATCCTTTGGCATAAAGTATCCCAACGGCAACAACCGGTACACCCAGATCGCTGGCCGATTTCAATTGGTCGCCCGCCACATTGCCCAGACCACCTGCATAAATAGGCAGGGCCTCGTTGAGCATATATTCCATACTGAAATAGGCAATGGTCGTAAGTGCTGCCTTCGGGTGGTTGTGCTGAAACCACGAAGGCATGGAAATCGCCTGATCGTTTTTCTTTAACAGGCCATCGAGCTTTATCCGAAAAGCCGGATCTGCCAAATGCCCTTCAAGTCGATCCCGTGAAATCATTTGCAAAATGACCCATGGATTGCGTGTGAATTCCCATAGCTCTGAATCTAGTTGTCGCCATAATTCATCAGAGGCATGGTTCCATGACCAACGGATGTTCAGGGCCAGTTCTATAAGGCCATCGATTCCCTCGATGTCCGTGTGCATCAACCCGTAGAGTTGATTTGCGTTGATTTTTTGTTCTTTCATTTTTCTGTTGTTTTTCAATTTTTATTCAGTCCTTGGTATTATGATTTTTTATCAAAAAAAATCCCTACAGCTTTCCAGACAATGTTTGGGTCCTTTAAAAAAAGTTGGTGGTCGCCACCGTTGATGGTCAGAAACTTCGAATTTAAAATGGTATCGGCCAATTTAATCGCATTATCCATGGGCGCAGTCGTATCTTGATTCCCGTGGATAAAAACAACTTTTTTGTCTCCGATTTTTCTGACAATGGCATATAGGTCCGTTTCTAGGATTATTTCGTTCAACGAATTATTATAACTCTGCCAATTATGTTTTTTAGCGTCTGCAAATACTTCATCTGACAGGTTATCTGGCTTGAATGGTCGGGTCATAAAAATGGGATGCAGCAAACAGAGGTATTTGGAATATTTGTTTGTCGCAAGTCTGTCGAAAAGTGAATGTTTTGACATTATTTTCTTGAACTCGTCCATATTTTTGTACACAGGGGTGCCTATCGTTATTGCACCTTTAAACCAATCGGGGTGCTTTGCAAGAAGCGCTAATGCTATCACAGTACCCATGGAGTGTGCGACAAGCACTGTTTTGCTGCGATCAAAACCTTCCCTTGAAATAGTTGCCTCCAAAGCGCCCACCTGCATCTCCAGTCTATAATCGCTATTGGGCTTGGGGGAGTCGCCAAAACCAAGCAAGTCGACCAATAAAATTTTATGCGTGTTCGTAATGGCATCCAAATCCCTTTTCCAATAGTTTTTAGAGCCTGTTAGGCCATGGATAAAGACGAGGTTCTTTTCCCCCGACCCTAATATTTCAAAATTCGAGGGCATGGCCTCAAAAGTATAGGGTGGTGCCAGTACTACCTGGAGATATTGATAACCGGCAATTATAGCTATCGGAAGCACTACTAATATTAAGATGCCCAATGTCATTTTAAAAATTTTATATCCCCGTTTTTGTGTATTCATATCTTTATAGAACTTCTTCTATTTTACCGCACTTCAACATTTTATCCCCATTATAGGGATTGCGAATTTCTTTATTTTCGGAAATCCAATAAGCTCCCTTGCCATCAAATGCCATGGGACAAAAAGCCGCATAAAGCGCCATCTTGTCTTTCAGATCAAAACTTTTGACAGTACAGTAGACCACTTCGGAAATATGGCTGAAGTAAGAGCGTTTTTCTTCTAGGCTTGTAACATGCCGTAGTTCCTTTAGTTTTCCGGTGTACAGCTTGCTATGTTGATCCCACGCTACCAATCCGTCTTCCTTTAGGCTATTTGCCACCACGTCAGCTACCTTTTGTTCCATAGTGGCCGAGGCATCGTCAATTCTTTTAAGATCGCCCTTGACAAAGGCATCTTTAAGAAGGAGATAGGCCTGTACGACTTCTTGCAAATCGTCCTTGGTGCTTTTCTCCGGCTGAAATGGATTTTCTAGGATGATAATGTCCTGATGGGCAAAATTGTCCTTTAATGATTTATGTTGGGCATGCATTCCACTGCCGGTATCCGTGTCGCCGTTTAAAACTTCCTTCGATGATTGGCCCGTATTGCTTTCAACATCCATTTCTTCATGGCTTTGCATCTCAGGGGTTGAATTCCTATTTGTCTTATTTTCATTTTTGCACGCCACGAGTATTAAAAAAAGCAGCAATGCCAATAGGCTAAAAATTGTTTTTTTCGTTTTCATTTATTCTTGTTTAACTGTTTTTGAATATCAAAAACTCCATGGGTTTTAACTTTACCTTGATAAAAAGGCGGCCATCTTGTTGATCTATATTTTTTTCGATCGGGATTTTTTTCGTGTTGCCATAGATGCATTCCATACGAATAACCTCTTTATTGATAATGCTATCGACCACTATATATTCCTCTTTGGTATCCTTTGGGGAAGAATTATAGACTATAAGAATTTCTCCCTGATACAGGATCCTTGAAAATGCCAAAAGACATTCCTCACAATTGGGAAATTGAAAATCAAGTCCGTTTTCTGAAGTTTCCCTGAAATACATCCTGCCGAACTTTAAAATGGCTTCCTTTTGTCTAAGATGCGCCAAGACCGCAATGTTCTTGTATATCCATGATTCTTGGTTCAATACGTTTGTCTCCTTATCATCAGGATCGAACATTCCTTCCCTAATATATCGGTCATCCATGCCGTTGCCTTCAAAACCTTGTTCAGTACCGTAATAAATACATGGAGCGCCTAGGGCACAAATAAGAAAGCCCATGCCCGCAACAATTTGTTCAGGAGTAGCATTATGGCCAAAGCGGTGTTTAAAGTCCATTCCTACTTGATCATGATCATCGATATAGGTGACCAGGAAATCCCCATACTCACCGCGGCTTAGGGCATTCCTTTGTAAGTCCGAATACCGCTGTATCAATTTATTCGGGGAAGAATTTCCCTTTATCACTTCTGCAAGAACACTGTGCAACGGATGATCTAAAATGGAATCGAGCCCATAATATACATTCCGATCCTCCGGCAGCATTTTGGGGCCTATATACGGATTGCCCATCTCATCATTACCGATAATTTCGCCAAACAAAAAGAAGTTTCTCTTTCCCAGCGAATAGGCATATTCCCTTATATTAGAACAAAAACGGCTGATATCGCCACCTTTCATATGTTTGACGGCATCCAAACGAAAACCGTCCACATCCGTCTCACGTATCCAGTAACAATGTATCTTTGCCAATATCGCCTGTAAATCTTCACTAGCAGGGGAACCATCGTTCCTAAATGTTTTTAAGGTACAGAAGTCTCCTTCTTGGGTCTCGGGATACGCATCGAAATTCCTGATCTGCCCTTTTCGGTTATAAACCTCCTGATCTTTGAGTTCGACTGGAAGCGGCCTGTCTTTCTCGCGCCAACTTCCCAGTGGAAACCGTTGCCCTTCCGCATAGAAATAGTCGTAATCAAAGGGATAGGACCAATTATCTCCCGAATGGTGCAGAACGATATCCAAAAACACCCGTATATCCAGCGCGTGGGCTTTGTCCACCAGTTGTTCCAGTTCTTCCTTGGTACCCCAGCGTTTGTCAACATCCATATAATTCTGTATGGCGTAGCCATGGTAGGATCCAGGATTATTTTCAAACACAGGACTCAGCCAAAGGGCAGTACAACCCAAATTTTTTATATAATCGATGTTGTTTATGATGCCCTTAATGGTGCCCCCAAAGGGCTTTTGCAGTTGATCTTCATTACCGAAACCTGGATGACGGATATCGAAATTCTTCGAATGTCGCGCCTCGCTATCATGAAACCGGTCGACCATCAGAAAATAAATGATTTCCTCTCGCCATTCCCTGTGACAGTTTACCCAGTAGGCCTTACCCGGTTTCGGGGAAAGATCTATTTCGTTGATCGATTTTATCATCATCCAGTTCTTTATACATTTAAACAGTGAAATATTACGTATTTGCTTTTATACCACTCTCTTTAGTTCCTTCCATTTCATTCCCATAAAAACGATTGAAAACCATACAGGCTGTTAGGTCACCGGTAACATTGACTGCTGTTCGGAACATCCCAAGCAAGCGCTCAACTCCTATTATTATGATAACTCCTTCGGCGGGAATTCCTGCGCTGGATAGCACCGAAGCCAAAATTACAACGCCACCTCCCGGTATGGCAGGGGTTCCAATGGAAGCCGCAACTATGGTAACAATGACCAAAACAATATTTAGGAGGCCCATTTCAAGTCCATAAGCCTGTGCTATGAACAAAGTCGTTATGGTCTGATAGAGTGCCGTCCCATCCATATTCACAGTAGCCCCAATTGGAATTATAAAATTACTTATAGTGGCATCCACTTTGAGTTCTTCCTCTGCAGTTTTTAGCGACAAGGGCATAACTGCCGCCGAGCTTGTTGTAGAGAATGCCAATAGCTGGACATCAGTGATTTTACGTAAAAATTTAAGAGGGTTGCTCCGGCCAAGTATGCTTACCACTGCAAGGTAAAAACCGATCAACATTAACAAACCTATAAGCACCACAAGTACATAAAAGCCCAAACTTGAAAGGGAGTTTAGCCCAATGCTCGAAGTTAGCTGTGCCATTAAACCGAATACGGCGATCGGAACCAATAACATGGCCCATTTGACCACCGTCATACAGATTTCCTGAATGGCCCCTAAGAGTAACTTTACCGGTTTGAGCAGGTCGTCGGTAAGCGATAACACGGCAACACCTATTATAATGGTGAAAATAACGATACTCAACATATCACCGCTTACCATTGATGCCAATGGGTTTTCGGGTAGTAAATCCGTTATCGCATTCGGAATATCGTTTATTCCAAAGGAAAGTTCAGTACTTTTGGCGGTATCGGCCAATGCATTTGCATGATCGACCTCCGCCTGTTGGTGCAGAAACTTTCCCGGTCTAAAAAGTAACGCCAGTAGGGTGCCTATTGTAACTGAAATAATTGTTGTTGAAATAAAATATAAGAGTACCCCGCCGCCCAATCTTTTCAGATTTTCTTTATCGTTACTGGCGATGCCCGTAATGATCGAGGCCACGATCAAAGGAATCATGATCATCTGCACCAATTTAAGAAAGAGCATACCGGGTAGGGCCAACCAGTTCCCTAAAACATCGGCAGTGCTTTTATTGACCCAACCATTTTGAGGGCTTAACAATAAGCCAACACCAACTCCTAGAAACAAAGCAATGATAACCTTGAGCCACAGCCTATTTTCTACTAGTTTTCGCAGGTAGTGGTTTAGGGATTTTAATGATTTTATTTCCGTATCAAGCATTCTTATATCTGCATAAATCTATAGGGTGCTCTGTCGCCAGACTTTCATACATTGCATCGTCATATTCACCAAATTTTAGGGCTTTGAACCCATAATTTGTGGCTGGTAATTTCTGTTTGATGATATCCGCCTGAATTGTGACCCCAAAGTGATTGGCCTGTCCCGTTAAATCCGCAGCGGTGTGATAGTCTTCCTTATCCGTTTTGAAAGCATCGTTATGGGTGTAGCACCACAAAATCGTGCCCATACCGAGGCCATGGGCTTCGGCAAAAACTCACAAAACCCCTCTTATCTGTCGATTACTTTCCATTAATCCAAAAGTTAAGGCCAACCCGTTACATCCTGCACCGAGGCCAGTTTTATAATATTTACCGGATCAAAATTATGTTGCTATTGATTAATACCTAGACTTTTATTGGTCATTGAGATGGATTTATTACCATCAGTCTCGATTCCTGTAAGTGCGCGAATGGCATCTATGGTCTCGGGGATTACAATCGCTTGGTTATCGACCACATAGGCGTAAAAAAGTTCATCGCCCACAACCTTTAGCATATCTTCCCAAAGGGCTACCTCGTACATATCACCCCAAGGTCTGCCCATATCCATGAACAATTCCTTGATGGTGTTGTTAGATACCAAGCCTTGGTCATAGTGTATCAATTTGATTCGGCTCGAAGTTTTAAAGGCCTTGAGCACTTCTTCCTTAGACGCTTTTTTCTTTAACTTAACGGTCCAATAATGCATATGGCTAAGCGTTTCCGGTACCTTTACCGCCATGGTAATTACGTCCAGCTCTGGATCTACACTTTGAGCATCCGGTCCCTGATGACTGGGAATGTCTTTTTCCGGTACCATCGTATTCATAATACCGCCGAGGTGGCTTTCCCAAGGGTCGGTAGCTCTGCGTAGCAAAGTTCCGCGAGCATTTTCTAACAAATCTGCTTTTTTGAGAGCAGTGAGTGAACGTAAAATGGAGGTTGTATTGCAAGAAACTACCCGTGTGCTCTCTCGATTTAAACCTGAAGCATAATTATTTTCTGCACTAAATGAATGGCCTGTGGTTTCATGCTTTTCACCTCCTTGAAGAATAAATTTGATTTTACGTGCTTTATATGTCTCCACGTTTTTAGCTGCAACCTTCTTTGGTGTGCAATCAACTACCAGATCACTAATATCCAATAGCTCGCCCATGCCACCTGCCAGAGGAATTCCCACCTGCTCCATACTAACTTTTGCCTCATCAGAAGCAGCATAAACCAGATACCCCTTCTTTACAGCAGTTTGTATCCTCCAATCACTAATTACATCACATACTCCGACTAATTCCATGTCATTTTGCAGTGCGATGGCATCCGCCACTCTTTTGCCGATTACGCCATATCCTATAAGTGCTATTTTCTTTTTCATCTTATCCATTGTCTATTATTTTATTTCATATCCAAAGTTAAAAATACAGCTTTGGCTTTCGTTATGGAATTATGTCTAAGATGTATGAAATTGTAGAGTTGATCTAAATATTGAAGATGAATAGATTAGTTATAATCTATTCTATGGATAATCCATCGCTTTAGATTATATAGTTGCTTTAAGACATAAGTGCTGCAATCCAAAAATTTCAACTTATATATCAATTATTTTGGAAATTATTTCATACATTTTAAACAATATCTTATACCTACCTCTTAGGCTCACTTCCGTATACTATAACAAAGGAATTAATTTAAAAAACTAAACATTTTCATTATGGAAAAAGATGTGTTAATTAAAGAGATAAAGGATAATGCATTTGCAAAAGATCAGTTATTAGAGTTATTGGAAGACAATGATGAATTGATGCTTGAAATACTGGAAACAATACTTGACGTAAGTGATCGAGATCTTGTTTTTAGGGAAAAAGTTCTTGACAAAATTTTCGAAACTTCGTATTTATCAAGACAATTGGAAAGAGAAAGAAGACCTAAAGAAAATGGCCATGGGAGCTGCTGCAAAAGCATGTAGTTGCCAATGATTTAAGCCTTTCACGGCTAGTAAACCAATATTCTAGAGAATCCATCTTTTAAAAAAAAGCCCTGTTGGTACTATTTTTTTAAGTAACTGACAGGGTTTTACCGCTTTATAATTGAGGTATGAATATTATTAAGGTTAAAAAGTTTAAATAAGACCAGTACAAAACATATACCAACAGAGAAAGAAGCCTCCCCTTCCACTAAGTGTTCCTACTACTCTATAATTTTTTGACTAAATCCCTTCAGACAGTATTGGATAGCATGTTTAAAGTCCTTTTAAATAAAGAAACACCTATAAACGCAGTCTCTAAAACGGCATTCTGCCTTGCTCGCAAGAAGCTTGAATATATGTAACCAGAATTCAAAATCGTCCAAATTATTCGTTTATACATTCCTATTCCTTGAGTTAAAACGCATAGCCTTTAATTTGACAGTTTCTAAAGCTTATTATCCAAAAAAAAGCTTGTCAGAATCACCCATTAAAATTCAACGTATCAGCTCGAAAACTACCTGAAATTTGTTAATCAAAAAAACCAGGTGCTTTGAATACTTGTGAATTATTGATATTGTAAGGATAAATTTAATATTGTCACAATTTGTTATTTCATCAGTTCATTATGTCATTATTGATTCCCAAGCTCTGGTTTGTTTTTTTTATTGATTTTTCAGCATTTTCTTCGATTCCAGTTAAGGCCCTGATAGCATCTATGGTCTCAGGGATAACAATGGCTTGGTTATTTACCATGTAAGCACAATAAAGTCCTTTACCTTCTACCTTTAGTAAATCCTTCCAAATAGCCACTTCATACATATCTCCCCATGGTCTGCCCATATCGAGATACTTTTTTTTGATCGTATTATTGGAAACCAACCCATCATTATAGTTTATAAATGTGATCCTTGATGAGGATTGAAACGTTTCTATTATCTCTTTTTTTTCAACTTTTTTGGTAAGGCGTATATTCCAATAATGCATGTGGCTGTGATTTTTTGGTACTCTCACTGCCATCGTTACTACATTCAATTCGGGATCTACGGTTTGGGCATCATGTCCCTGAAGGCTTGGAATTTTTTTTTCAGGTATAAGTGTATTCATGACTCCTCCTAAATGACTATCCCATCGATCAGTAGATCTACGAAGTAAAATTCCGCTTGCATTTTTCAATAGTTTCACTTTTTTTAAAGCAGAAAGTGTTCTGATTATAGAGGTTGCGTTGCAGGACACAATCCTAGTACTTTCTCGGTTTAAAGCAGAACTGTAATTGCTTTCAGCGTTAAAAGAATGGTCTGTAGTCTCATGCTTCTCTCCCCCCTGAAGAATAAATTTGACTTTCATGGCTTTATAGATTTTCGCATTTTTAGTTGCTGTTTTTTTAGGTGTACAATCAACAACTAAATCAGCTTCATTTAAAAGGTCTTCCCTGTTACCAGATAGCGGAATTCCTGCATGTTCCATGTAAGATTTAGCTTCATTTGTGGCCGCATAAATAGCAAATCCTTTGTTTACCGCGGCTTTAATACGCCAATCGCTAATCACATCACAAACCCCAATCAATTCCATGTCATCTTGAAGTGCAGTGGCATCCGCTACTCTTTTGCCTATTACACCATATCCTAAAAGTGCTATTTTTTTCATGGGTCTATAATAAATTTTAATTTATCACTTGTTATTTTGGGTTAGAAACGCTCACTTGATTGGTGATAAAATGGGTTCCGAATTCCCAAGGTGAATTTCATCACTATTGAGATTTATTTGAGTTTTGAATATTTTTCAGATTTGAAAAACCGAATACCACCACTACAAAACTTTGACCTATCTCCATTAATACTAAAATTTTGGCAGGAGAAGTAACAGGGACAATATCGCCATAACCAATGGTCGCAAATGTTACCACGCTGAAATAAAACGTCTCGAATAAATACTCGAAGTAATTGAAGCTTTCAAAAGGTTTAAAGCCCTTAAAAGAAGATGGATTGGCAGCGACCAGACAGGTAAAGTCTGCAGCATAGGAGAAAATAATGAGCATAACCAGCAGCCCGAAAATCCAGAGAAGTTGCCCGAAAGAATGACATTGTTTAATGGACTTATTGACCTGCCTGAAGGTGAAAAATGTAAAGTAACCGCTCTTAATAAAAGTGAGAAAGATAACAATATAAGGCACCCAACTTAGTGCATGATCTACAAACTGCATAAGATACACGTACACAAGCGCTACTATCGCAACCAACAAAAGAGCCGGACGCATTCGTTTAAGCAGTTGTTTTAAGAAATTACCCGTGTTTATTTTATAAGTCATCATGTATCGTCAGTTAATCACCTGAGCTGTTTTTCCTGATTGTCGAAGAATAATTACACCTATCACACCGGCAAGTACTGAAGCAAATAAAATGGTCAGTTTGGCAATGAATGTATATTCCTCTTTTTGAAAGGCCAATTCCGTGATAAACAGTGACATGGTAAAGCCAATGCCTGCTATCATGGCTACTCCGGAAATGTGTCTCCAGGAAACCTCTTGCTGCAACTCTGCCAGCCCAAGCTTGACTAAAAGCCAACCGGCTCCTAAAATCCCGGTAAATTTCCCTACCAAAAGGCCAAACGTAATACCCATGCTTACCGGGTGACTCAAAATTTCAATTATATCCCCATGGATATGAATACCGGTATTGACCAGGGCAAATATTGGTAGAATGAAAAACCCTACTATGGGCGCCAGGTGATGCTCTATCTTTTGCAAAGGAGTTTCCGCGTCATCTGATTTTTGTTTGATTTCTTCCAAAATCCCAAGTTGTTCTTCCGAGATGAAATTGCCCTTGATGGCTTTTGTTTCTAAAAATTTTAGATGAAGCTTTTGAAGGTTTTTCAGGTAATCCTCTTCCTTGATTTTGACCCTGCCGGGAATCGTAAAAGCAGTGAGAATACCTGCAATCGTAGGATGTACTCCTGAGAAGAAAAATGCCAGCCAAACACCTCCAATCCCGATAAGTGCATAAAACCAGGCTTTACGAACGCCAATATAATTACCGCCAACCAATAGCAGTATGAACAGTACACCGTGAAGTAAATCCACATAAGAAATACCGGAAGTATAGAAAATAGCAATGATGAGTACGGCACCAAGGTCATCAACTATGGCTAGTGCTACCAAAAAAACTTTGAGCCCTGCCGGTACACGATCTCCCAATAATGAAAGCACTCCAATGGCAAAAGCAATGTCTGTAGCCATGGGGATACCCCAGCCGTGCTCGGTAGCAGCATTGAAGTTGAAAATAAGATAAATGGCTGCCGGAACTACCATGCCGCCAATAGCTGCTCCGATAGGCAAAATAGCTTTTCTGAAAGAAGACAGTTTTCCTCCTATAATTTCCCTTTTCAACTCCAGGCCTACCTGTAGGAAGAAGATTGCCATTAAGCCATCATTTACCCAAAGTAGTAAAGTCTCGGAAAGGGAGAATGAACCAACACCTATTGATATTTCGGTGTGAATAAAATCCTGATATGATCCTTGAAAGGGAGAATTGGCCCAGATCATGGCTGCCAGTACCGCTAGAAAAATCGCAATACCGGAAGCTGACTGGTTGTTTACCAGATTATTTAAGGAGTTGTTTAGGCGGGTAATCATTTGGACTCCTCCTTTTCTAAGTCCTTGTTTTTGTACTCCTGGATGATTAGCCGATTGCCTTTGTCATAGGTGAAATAATTCCACACCCAGTTCAGTGCTACCATCAGCTTATTTCGGAAACCGCTAATGGAAAAAAGATGTACTACCGACCATAACAACCAGGCGATATACCCACCAAACCGAAATTTACCCAGATCGGCTACCGCCCTTCTTTTACCGACAGTGGCCAGTGACCCTTTATCCAGATAACGAAATGGTTTTGAATATTCTCTACCCGCAATTCTGTACTTAATCACTTCACCCAGATACTTACCCTGTTGGATGGCCACCTGTGCCACCTGAGGATGGCCTTTGGGTGTTCTTTGGCTGACTACTGCAGCTATATCGCCAATGGCAAAAATATTGGTGTATCCTTTTACCAGCAGGGTGTTATTCACTTGAAGCCTGTTTCCCCGAACAATACTTTCTTCTCCAATACCTTCAGGAAAATCTCCTGTTACCCCGGCAGTCCAGATCAGATTCCTAGCGTAGAGTTTCTTTCCTGAATTTGTTGAGACAGCCGATCCATCATAATGTTCTACTGCTTCCTCAAGCATAACCTGTACGCCCAGCCGGGTCAAATATTTCAGTGCCTTTTCTGAAGCTTTGTCAGACATGGATGCCAGCAATTGATCACCTGCCTCCAGCAGATAGATATCCATTATTTCGGAGGAGTATTCCGGATAATCTCCCGGTAATATATATTTCTTGAATTCTGCAAGGGCACCTGCCATTTCAACCCCGGCAGGGCCTCCACCCACTATAATAAAATTGGTGAGAATGTCTTTTTCATGTTCATCACAGGTGATAGCTGCCTGCTCCAGGTTCTGGATCATGGTATGGCGAATATTCAGGGAATCCTGAATGCTTTTCATGCCCAAGCTCCACTTTTCAATATCGGTCAAGCCAAAAAAATTGGTTTTAGTCCCAGTGGCTATAACCAGGAAATCATAGTCAATGATACCTTTATTGGTTAATACCCGGTTTTGTTTTGCTTCTATTTGCTGAACTGTGGCGTACCTGAATATTGTATTTTTATTACCACTGATTTGTTTGCGAAATGGGAATACGATGCTATCCGGCTCCAGGCCACTGGTAGCCACCTGATAAAATAGTGGCTGGAATTGATGAAAGTTATGTCTATCAACCAGCACAACCTGTATCCTACTTCTCTTTAATGCCTTAGCAAGAGCAAGTCCCGCAAAGCCTCCTCCAATAATGACAAGCCGGGGCATATTGGTTTCCGGTAAGCAAACCATCTCATCTGTATTACAATATTCATTCATAAACATGCATTTTTAAAGGGTGTTCTTGCAATTTTTGCCAGTACAGATGCTCAAACAGGCTTGACAAATACATGCCAAAGGTGAAAGCAAATAGAAGTTCTTCCAGGGGTACTCCCAATATGAGTATATGCGTCAAAGCATCCAGGTTCCAGTAGAGGTTCACATACTCGGGGAAAAATGGTAAGATGCTACCGAAATAAATAAAGTACAACAGGGTAAATAGAAAACCACCGATCCATATCTTGCCTTTAAGATCAGGGCGACAGTATAAGGTGGCAATTGCACCGGTAAACATGGCTATAATGCCACAATAAATATGGTTTAAGCTGGTGAAATAAGCCAGGATGAGAAATACTACCGGAGGAACAAACAAGATATACCGATGCATCCGATGGCGTCTATGCGTGCGTTCTGATGGGTGCATTTCAACGGTTACTTTTTTAAAAACCAACTGATATAGCACTGACCCTATGCCCCCAATCGCAAACGAAAAGATCAGGCTTTCAATATCAAAACCTGTGCTTTTAGCTAAATCAAAAAGTGAAGGAGGATTCCAATATTGAGGAACAAATAATGGTTCTGTCAGGCCAAAAGGCATAGTGATGAGGCTCATTTTGAGCATCACCTTTCTATAATCTTTTCTAAATAAAAAGATCATTCCCCATACTGCAAGAATGATCAAAGACCAAATCAGCCATACATAGTCTATCATCCTTACTAAATCATCGGTATTTTTTATTAAAAGATATATTGTAGACCGTAGCTATGAGTGCGCCAAATAACCAGCCCAGTATGAACATTTCTACCAGTCCGATGAGTGCTTCGGTCCAGGGTACGTCCATTCTGATGATGGGGCTGGTGTCAAGTCCGTGGAGCAAACTGTTAAAAAACAGGATGGTACCTTCACGGCCTACAGTGGCCATCAGTATAATACAGCCCAAGTAGAATACCACACCTGCTACCCCCCAAGCCAATGCGAATTTTTTAATGTTGATGTGTTGCATGATCGTTTTCGTTTTTGGATTGATTTTGCTGGCTTCCGTCATGTCCAGAATGGTCTCCATGACTTCCCAACATAAATAGGTGGCCCACAAAAAATACAATGATGAAAATAAATAGCGAGTTAGTTCCATTAAAGCCGAAAACCGGCAATAAGAAGAGCAGCAGGAAGATGCCCAGGCATCCAACCAGCATCCATATCATATGATTATTTCTCATAGTTTAGTTTTTTAGTGGTGACCAGGATGAATATCTACTCCCATATTTTTTTTATTTCTCATCATTGTTTCTTTGTCCATCATGCCTTCTTTGTGCATCATGTCCATCATCTGTCCCATCATATTGGGTTTACCTTTCATCGTGGTCATCATGTGGGCACACATGGACGAATCCGAGTCAGCCATGTTCATCATTTTGGTCATCATACTATGCATCATATCAGGCTTATCTTTCATCATAGTCGTCATTTGATCATTGTCCGACATCATCGCATTCATCATCTGCTCATTGCCTTTCATCATCATTTGGGTATGATCATCCTCCATCATTTTGGTCATCAATTGTTCAGCGTATTCATGATCGGAAATGATGGTATTAAATATTTCATTTCGGGTGTCATCATTCTCTAACATTGTGCTTACGTCCTGTTGCTGACAGGCAGATAAAGCCGCTATCAGTAAAGTGAGTGTCACCACTGTTTTTAACATATTTTTCATATCGTTATCGGTTAAGGTTAATACTTAGTATAGGTATATCGGCATGGTTTGCCAGGTTTTCGGTAATGCTCTTTCCTATCAGGTTAAAAAAGCCGGTCCTCCCATGTGTAGTTAATGCAATAAGGTCAGCATTTACAGATTCGGAAAACTTTAGAATGCCGCGTTCTTCATTTAGCGAATTGTAGATGTTGGTGGTGCAGGTTCCTCCGCGAGGACAGGTTTCATGAAAAGCATGCATTTTCTCAAGGCTCCTGTCCGTCTCCTCAAATGAAAACGGCACATTGACATAAAGAAGATGCATATTGGATTCGTTGAGATCAGCGAACTTCACCACTGTCTTGAAAGGTTCTTTGACATCTTCTTCAAAATTGGATGCAAAAACCACATTGTTAACGGGCCACTTAGACTTTTCTTTGATGATCAAAACGGGTACAGTAGCATCTCTTAGTACCTTTTGCGCATTCGATCCGATAAACATTTCTTTTGCACCCGATGCACCATGCGAACCCATGACGACAAAATCATGATGGTGGAATGGGATATGTTTGAGAATTTCCTCTCTACCCACATCAAATACGAGAAACTGTTTGCCCTTCAAACCTTTGGTTTCCACTTTATTTACCAGCTTATTAAGCTCGCTCTTCGCATGCCCGATTTCCTTTAATGTTTCGGGAAATCGCTGCTCCTTCTCCTTATCAAGTTTAACCCACGGCACAGGCGTGATTTGTAGGTGCAAAAAATGAATTTCCGCACCTGATTTTTCTGCTATGGCAATGGCAATATCTGCCGCTCGATTAGCTGTTTCTGAAAAGTCGGTAGGTACTAAAATATTTTTCATAAGTCTCTGTTCTCCAAGTCGGGTTCTAATGATTTTACTTTGACCATCTCACTAATCTCTGTGATATAAATAATGCCGTCCCCTGAGTGGGCTGTTTTTCCATTTTGATGTATAATCTCTAGTGCTGTCTTCACTTCCTTATCTGGTAAAACAACTTCCAGTTTTGCTATTTTAGCATGTGAAAATGGGTGCCTCAAAGACGGAAAATCCTTGCGCTCATCCGTGTAGTGCCCTGTTCCCTCTCCTTCAAAGACGGTTAGGCAACAAATTCCTTCTTGACGCAAATGATTTACAATATCAGGTAATCGATTCGGCCTGACGAAAGCTTTTATTTCCTTCATTTTAACAAGGTCTTTTTTATGTCTTCATATTCTTCTTTACTGATTTCTCCTTTAGCGTACCTCTTTTTCAAAAGATCCAATGGAGTTTCCTTTTTCGTTTTTTGCCCTGGTATTTCCCAGGGCGTTGCAAAAATCCAAACGATAAAAATCACCCAAATCACCCACCAGATGATGTGCATACCGCCATAATGTCCTTCAAACCAATGCATAATATTTATTTTTAAATTTTATTAACTTTTAAAATTACAGTATCAAGCCACTAAGGACTTGCACTTATTCAAATTTAGCATATTGCCCCGCTCTCTTTTTTTGAAATCTTGACTTTGATGTATGATATTCTGCTATCAAAACATCAATAGCTTAGTGGTTATAATCACCCAGGATCATAACTGTACCCATACCTACTACCCTCAATCCGGCCATTACAGGAACCCTTCATTTACCACGAAAAAGTCCGGGTCTGCCCCCTAGAGCCATACTGAATTTTTCAGGATTCTTCTTAAATACCTGGAGACATTCTTCACTGTTGAAGTAATACATCTCATCATTATTTGAATACAGAAGTGCTGCATTTACGTCAACGCTATTCTCACAAACAGGATCAGCATGTTTCTTAGATGTCTGGTGATGATGACCCACCGAGCAGGAGGTATTTATGATCATTGTAAACCACGCCAAAGTATATAATATTGCTTTTCTTAAGGTTAACATGACCTATACATTTTGTAAGACATCGAGTAATTTCTGGCGAGTATTCAAAGCCACTATTTCAAGTTCTTCATTGGCAATTGCCTGCATAGAGCTTATCGGGTCTACAACTGACACCTCGATATGACCATCCATAAGATCCTGCACAAACACATTACAGGGTAACATGGTGCCTATTTTATCTTCGGCCTTTAATGCTTTAAATGCGTACTCGGGATTACATGTCCCTAATATCTTGTAGGTATTAAAATCAATGTTAAGTTTGTGTTTCATAGTTTCCTGAACATCGATCTCGGTTAATACTCCAAAACCCTCTCTGCCCAATTCTTTAACCACATGATCTACTACATCCTGAAAAGAACTGTTTTTAACAAGTTTACTGTGATAATACTCCATGAAAAATCTTAATAAATTATAGTGTTAGATCTAATACCAACTGGTGAATATGTACTTTAATATTTTTGCTTTCCGAAAGCCTGTTTTGAAGAAATTCTGCACTAACCTCAAATGTTAACCCAAGCACACATTTGAGGTGTGACCCTCCTTCAATATGTTCCAGGGAACCTATTCCACTTATTGGCAGATCTGACGTTTTATAGTTAAGGGTTGCCCTAAACTCAAAAGTTTTAGGTGAATGCTTGCCTGTATCTATCTTATCTTCACCTTCACCACTTTTTGTGATGTTCAGCTGCCCCGCCAATATAATTTTAGCATCCTCCATAGAGGAAATGACGCGTCCAGAGAATCTACACCGGAATACAAAGAATTGGCGGGAAGGGTCATTTTAAAACAAGCCTCTTTGTAACCCAGTTCTGCAATAGTTCTTGAGAATGCAGGTTGATTACAGAGTCACCAACTGGAACAATCAGCAACACACGGCCATTAGCTGTATGATATAAATCCTGAGCTTTTGCCATATTTACGCTAAAGAAAATCATACATATAATAGCCAATGTGTAAAGTATATTCCTTGTAAAAGAGTCATTTCCCCTTTATGACCGAAATGTTAAAATTGGTTTGATTCATAGCTTTTCTTTTTATTCAGTCTTTATCAAAAATAAGTGGATTAATGCATGATCTTTTTTCGAAATCTTGTCTTTATTGTATGAGAGTAAGGTTATCATTTTCAACCCATTTTTTCACCAGACCCATCTCTCAACTTGTCAGAAAGTCTCCTGAATAGTGCCTTGTTTTGAAGGTTACTATTGTCAATGAGTAGTCCTTTCAAACCATCTTTTGTTTCGATCCCATAAATAACAGACTTACCTGCTGCATCTTCATTTTCATCAAACCGGTAGAACTCTGAAATATTCAATTCCTCAATTTGAAAGCTGGCACACAGATCCTTACATTCCAGGCAATCTTCCTTCCTGTTGAAATTATAGGTGTAGCCTTTTTCTCTTAAGTCGCCCAGTGCTTCAGATAAGTTCTTGTAGTACCGGTTCTCGTTTTTCATTACTTCTTTATAATCAGATACAGAAAGACCGGTAACACGCTTAAATTGACTGGATAGGTAATGGACGGAACTGTATCCGAGCTTAACAGCAATCTCACTTAAGTTCAGTTCATCATACTTTATCAGTTCTTTCACCCTGTCCACTCTTTTGTTTATGTAGTAGGTCTCTATCGTAAGCCCCTCAATTTTTGAAAAAAGCTTGCTAAGAAAATTGTAGTTTTTACCTATTTCGTGTGCCAGAAAATCAGACAACATCACCTCTTTGGTAGATTTTTCAAGGATTTCTATATAGTGTTGAATTCCAAGCTTAATCTGTTCCATCAGGACTTCTTCTTTGTCTTCAAGAAGTTCAAATCCATACGAATTTAATCTGCTGGCTATTTTTTCCTTGCTAAGATTATCTGGCACTTGGATAGCAACATACCCAAGCCGTATCGTTGAAATTAATGCTCCAAGTTCCTCTAATTCATTTTGTACAACCAAAATACATCTTGGGCATACCATATTTTTTATATTAAGAATTAATGTTTTCATCTGTTCAATGGGTTAAACTGAAAATATGCAATCGCCAATATTACTCGTGCTTAAATCACATTAAATCAACAAATTCCTTGCTGTTTTCCTGTGATTGCAATGCCGCTCCATTCAATACTAGGAAGGCTATTACGAATACGATTGCATAATTCGAGTTAATCTTTTTCTAATTCTGAATAGAATCCAGTGATCGCGAAAGTCTATAACCGGTCAAAATTATATTTTTCATTCACAAATGAATGTTTTTAACGATAACTTAAGGCCGAAAATACTTTGCTCTGCATAGAAAAAACGGTTAAGAATAATTGAATAAATTTAAAAATGACGGCAAAGTTTCCGAAACAGGATAACGCAGACTTCACCACCTACTTAACAGATGAATGCTAATTGAGGAAGGATTGAATAAAAATACGAATATGGATACCACTTAAAGGTGGGGGCAGATTCGTAAATAAAAATGGAAGTAATTGTTGATTAAAGGTTTTTTCTTTAAAATTTATTGCAAAAACCTGATAAAACATGTGAAAGACAGGAGTCTCCACAGGCAGTTCTCTTATCTCATATTTGATCAACGAAGCATATAGGTTTTTCACTTCTTCGTCACAGCACTCGTCTTCCTCGCTACCATCATCTGGCTGACTATCTTCGTGATGATGATCATTAGCCACATCATATTGCTCATGCTCCTGGTCTTTTATAGAATGATGATCCGCTTCTTTAACAAAAGTAGGGTAATTTCCCCAAGAAATTAATCCAAAATCACAAAGGGCATCGCAAACAAACACACTTATAAACCCAGCAAGAAGCAGGGTTATCACAATTTGTTTTATATTATGCAATTTCTTTATCAAAACCGTTGGGCATTAAATAATTATAGCATAAAGATCGTGAAAATCAGGTATAAATCAAAAGATGAAAATTATGTAAAAACATGATTATTGTCACTGTTTCGAAGCATTATCCTTCAATGACTATGACTTTCTTCTAAATCAAGGAAATTGCCTTGGGGTCCTACCGCTTCTATATGTACCAATTGAGCCCCATAATGACCTGCACGTGACACAGAATAGCCAGATACAATAAGAAAAAAGGCAACCACTACAACGGCCCAGCGTTTTTGTTTGAAGATAAACTGACTGATGATTTGTGTCACAAAACCAATTATACTTAAGTATATGGTCCAATCGGCCCATAAATCATGCTGTGCGAGCACTTGCTTGGCATGCAAGGTTAAATCATGGGTATGTGGGTGAAAAGTTCTTCCCGAAAGATAGGCTCCCAGTGCACCAAAAAAAACAAGCCCGGTGATTACCCAATCTATTTCTATTTTTAGAAAAAAAACATTCACAAAGGCCAAAATAGCACCAATTAATAATAATACTATAGGAAAATGAACCATGAGCGGATGCAGATTTGGGAAATCATTCAAACTCGCAGTTAGTTTTTTTTCCTCATTTAGGATAGTCTTCTCCTCTGGTGTATCTATAGAATGTGAATCGTTTACTAGCCTTTCAGCGTTGATGGTGTCTTGATGAGCATTTTCCTCATGCTGCTCGCCATCATGGGCCAAAACTGTAAAAAGCGTAAAAGTTAAAAATATTATGGTCCAAAACTTCTTCATATCTGTTGTATTTTATTTACTTATAAATATACCCTTTTTTATAAGTAAGCCCTTTACAAAATCCCATTTAAAATGTATAATATTACTACCTATCTACGACTACCTGGCATTTATTTGGATTCACTTGCCCATCTTAAAATTTCTTCAATATAAGCTCCTTGATCCACTCTCAATCCATTTAAATTACCCTCTTTTATACTACTGGTCTAGGCCCCTTTAAAAGGACAATTTGAGAAGAAAGCTGTAATTTTCAATACATTTCTATTTGATTAAGATGCCAACCATCACTTTTTAATAAATTCTGAAGTTGTTTTCTACGTTTCTTTACCGAATCTTCTCCTTCATTTTCACTATTGCTTTGAACTTTAGGAATAAATGCCTCCCCCATTGAACTTAAATAATTATCAATAGCCTGATTGAGAGGTTTCAGTTTATTTAATGGTTGAGTAGGATCATTTTGAAGGGAGGTAAGCATTGCATTTAGCTCCCACAAGCCAACCGAAAAAGAAGCTTTTTTATCTAAACTATAAAAGTAATGCACCACAGGGTAGGCCAAATGATTCTGATTATGTTGGTTGATCCTATTTCTTATGTTATCTGTGTTTTCATATAAGCAGTTTATCCTTTCATCATAATTATCAAGCCCCATTATGTCGGTAATAGAATGTGCAAGTGACCTTTTAAAAATAACAGCAGAAGACACAGAGATAAGATAGGTCATAGCAGTGGTGATAAAAATAAATCCGGAAAAAGGAAAGAATGCAATAACTATTTGCCAAGTAGACGAACCAGGCTTAAAGTCTCCATTGCCCATAGTAGAAAGTACGTACCCACTGTAGTAAAATTTATCTGAAATAGAAGCCATTTCATGAGTAGAAGTGTTTACAACTGAATCGCTATCGCTTACAAGAAGTAAAAAAAAACCAAGCCACAACCCACCAATCCACCATATAATAAGAGAGAGAATTACCGAAACCCCAGAATAATTAAGCACTTCCCTATTCTTCAGCAAACGGCTTAATTTTAGAAATACTGTCGATATTAGGGCTGATATCATCGATGAAACAAAACCTGCTCCACTTATGGATAGAACTGTAATGAAAAAATCCCATATAATTATTAATAGAAGCAATATTGCAAAAAACAGTATAATTATATTCATCTTCGTTTAATTCTAAATTTTAGTTAAACAAATAGTTAAGGAATGTTCCCATTAGTTTCAAAAGTTGCGTTTATAACTTTTTATGTAAAATATCACTATCAAAAGGATATAATTTGCTTAACAAAACCGTTTCTCGCTCATTCACCTTCCTAGCAATCATAGCTTTGGAAATTTGTTTTATATTTTTGATTCCTGAGGCTCCCAATAATTCCTTCAATCCATTAATTGTATTTTTATGATAATTTGCCACTTTTTGCTTTTTATCACTGATTACGAGTGAAGCAACACGATCAGCCTTCATTGTAGTGATACCCGTAGGGCAGGTATTGAGATTACACTTCAATGACTGTACACATCCAAGGGCGAACATCATTCCTCTTGCACTGTAGCAAGCATCCGCACCTAGTGCCAAAACTTTAAATATATCAAATGATGAAATAATCTTCCCACTGGCAAATAATTTTATTTCTTTTCTTAGACCATACCTAATCAATGTTTGGTTCGCCAAATGAAGGGCTCCATCTAACGGGGAACCAACCCAATGTAATGAGTCCACATTTGCTGCTCCTGATCCCCCCTCCCCTCCATCTATAGAAATAAAATCAGGAAATTTATTTTGATAAGAAAAGGCTTCTATCATAGAATTGAAATCAGATTCTCTTCCTATGCAGAGCTTAATTCCTACAGGTTTTCCCTTAGATAATTGGCGGAGTTTATCCAAAAAGCTAATTAACTCATCGTTTGTTGAAAAAGAACTATGGTAGGCAGGAGAATGAATTTCTGTATGTGCTTTAATTCCCCGGTATTTAGCTATCTCATCAGTATTCTTTTTTGCTGGTAAAATTGCACCGAAACCGGGCTTAGCACCCTGTGAGATTTTTACTTCAATCATTTTAACAAATTCATTTTGACAAATCTGTTCAAACTTTAAATCTTCAAAATCTCCATTTTCACCCCGGCAGCCAAAATAACCAGTACCAAACTGGAAGATGAGGTCTGCCCCATATTCGTTATGATAGGCTGTTAGGCCTCCCTCTCCAGTGTTTTGAGCGAAACCACCAATCTTTGCCCCACCATTTAAGGCAAGCGTTGCGTTCTTGCTTATGGAGCCAAAGCTCATCCCTCCTATGTTTAGAATACTGCATAGATAAGGTTTTTTACACAGTGAACTGCCTACATTTATTCTAAAATTCTCTTCAACATTTTGTTCTGGATATTGTGCATGAAGCATCCACTCTCGCCCAAATCTCTTATATGAACTTTGTGTACCAAAAGGTTGACTTATCAATTCATTGGATGCACGCTTGTAAACTATTTCCTTCTGAATCCAATTAAAGGGTTTTCCTTCAGTTCTATTTAGAAGCAGTACTTCCTGCAATACATGTCTTTGTTTTTCGAGGAAATTAGATAGTCTTCCGAACAATGGATAAGTTCTTCGAATGGTATCGCCCCTTTGAAAAAAATCAATAGTACCCAAAATAATAAGGGGAACAATTAAAAGTGCGAGCCACCAATGATAGGGCTTCCAAATGATTAACAGGACGATAATCAGCAGGAAGATAATAGTTGTAGGAATAAAATATTTTCTCATGGGTCAAATTATCAATTTTCTCTATTATTGCTATTCGTTTTTAAAAGCCATTTCTCATAAAAGAAAACTAAAAGTAGGAAAATCACAGCTACAGCAATTAAAAATAAATCGGTATTACCTTTGTTCCATAAAAAAGCACTTAACACCACAAAGTCCAAGACTATTGTTGTTAAAAGAATGGCTCCATTTGCTTTAATTTCTTTCCTTAAGTGTTTAAATACGCCCCATTGAATAATTACATCCATAATCAGGTACAAAATTGCCCCTAAAGAGGCAATACGACTCAGATCAAAAAAGATAGTGAGCACGATAGCTATTACCACAGTATAAACCAACATGTGTTGCTGGACGTTACCAGGCATCCCAAAGTGACGATGAGGAATCAGTTTCATGCTTGTTAACATTGCTGTCATCCTGGAAATAGCGATAATGGCAATCCCCACGGTAAACCACAAGCCATACTTTCCAAATGCAGGTTTTGATGCTTCCGCCAAAGAGTAATCTTTCGCCTCAATTATTTTAGGAACCGAAAGGTTTATGGATACTGCAAAGGCTACCAACAAATAAACCACTGTGCAAATTATGAGTGAAATCACTATGGCCCTACCTACATTTTTGTGGGGTTTTACAATTTCTTCTCCACTATTGGTAATGGTGGTAAAACCTGCATAGGCAAGAATGGCTAAGGCCAATGCACCCAAGTAGTTAATCGTTGAATAATCGTTTGAAACACCTTTTGGTACAGCTTCTGAGAGTGAAAAGCCTGCTACCCATAATCCCCCAACAGCAAAAATAACGATACCACCAATTTTAACAATGGCCAGAATGAAGGAGACCCTATCGACTACTTTATTACCTAATATATTGATAATAAATACAATCACTAACAAGGAAACCCCTAAGGTAGGGATCCATAGGCTATTTTTACCCACATCAAATAACTGAAGTGTGTAAGAACCGAAAGTTCTAGCTACCAAGCTTTGGTTGATAATCATTGCAAATGCCATTAAAAGAGCAGCAAATGCAGTTGTTAATCCTTTCCCATAGGCTTTATTGAGGTACATGGCGATTCCACCAGCTGAGGGATAGGCGTTTGACAATTTAATATACCCATAAGCACTTAAACCCGAAATAATTGCGCCTACCAAAAATATGAAGGGGAACAATGCACCGGAGAGTTCCGCCACCTGCCCCAATAAGGCAAAAATGGCTGCTCCAATCATAACCCCAGTTCCAAGCGAGATAGCGCCTGTGAGTGATAGGCTGTTATTCTTATATTTACCCATTATAGAAATAAAAATCTTTTCATGAGTATCACTTTCCTTGAAGGCTTCCTTGTACAGGCAACCCTAAAGTAATCCAGTCATGCATTCCTCCTCTGTAGTACAAAATCTTGTTAGCTGGATAACCTGCGCTTAAAAGGTTCTTTATGGCTATCGATGATTGTGGGCATTGCGGACCATTACAAAAAAATATAGTGGGATTATTTTCATCTAACTCATCCATTCTTTCCACTAACTCGTCATAAGGAATGTATTTTGAACCCGAAATGCTCACCGCACCGGTAGTATCCGGTTTTCGGACATCAATAACGGGCAGATCCTTTTTTTGGTGATGATGTACTTCCAGTTCCCCAACGGTAAGCACACCCTGGGCAACCTGCATTGGCTGAATACTGCACCATGTAGTATCAACTTCTACTAAATCAGGTTCCGTACCTATCTTATTGGGAATCATATGATTTTTTGACCTTTTAGGAGTTCTTATTTCTGTTATGTCCATTTTTCTCTTAATGCTTTTATTAATTAATTCTATTCAGAACATGACTATGGTTTATTGCTGTTCATCATTTCATGCCAGGCACTTATTTTTCCAGTTCTGTTTTTCTTTCTTCAAACTCCGCTTTGTCAATTTCTCCTTTGGCATAGCGGTTTTTGAGTGTCTCCATCGCTGAATTATTATTAGTGTTACCGTCATCAGTAGTGCCAGTATTCCTTTGAAATATGCCACCTTTGCCCAGCGCCACAATTAAAACTACCACGAGTATTGTCCCGATGATCCATCCGTACATCATAATTTGTGTGTTTTAAGTGTAAGTAATACAGGGAAACCTGAGTGAATGACAGGCTTCCCGATTGAAATAGATATAAAACCCTATTGATTAGGATTATCAGATTTTCCTTTTTTCTTTTTATCCATCATTTCATGCCCTTTCATCATTGAATTCTTATCCATAATACCTTTGTCGTGCATCTTTTGCATCATCTTCTTCATCATGTCCGGGTTATCCGTCATTTTCTCCATCATCTGGTCGTGATGCTTTTCCATCATTTCCTTCATCATCATCTTTTTCATGGACTGGTCTTCCATCATCTGTTCCATCATTTGCTTTTTAGCCTCCTTGTCACCCATCATTTTTTCCATCATCATCTGCTTCTTTTCTTTGTCAGCCATCATCTGTTGCATCATCATCCGGCCTTCCTCCTTATTGCCCATCATATCTTTCATCATCATCTTTCGGTGCTCCTGATTTTGCATCATTTGCTGATGCATGGCCTTCATCGCTTCAGGGTTGCCGGAGAGTTTATGCATAAATTTGTTCATCATCTGCTCATCATTCATGATGGCAGCAAAGACCTCTTCCTGCTTGTTTTCCTTTTTCATCATTTTCTCTACGTTTTGCGCTTGCAAAGCGGAGCTTAATGAAAATAAGAGCAGGGTAGCAATGGCTAATATTTTAGTATTCATAATTTTTATTGTTTAATGGTCTATAATTTATTTTTAATCTGGGATGGATTGTACCTGAGCCTGCAATATTGTCCCATTTCTTCGTTCATGTCCATCGAAGTGGTATCGCTCATCATGTGTTCGTCAGACTGCCCATCCTCATGCATGTGATCATTATCAGCTTCCATCGTTTCAGTTTGTTCATCATTCATCATGTCGCCATGATTCTGATCCGCATTTTGACTATGATTTCTACAGGAACTGCTAAGAGCTACCATTATTAAAAGAGTAAAAATAATTGATGATTATTATGTTTGGCTTTTTCATAATTTGACATTTGATTTTTCTATGTGATCTAATATTTGATGCAGCCTTTCCTTGGCCTTGGTACCCATCGTGGTAAGCTTTTCATTTTTAGCCAATGAAAAAGTCACGGTTGGATCTGCCACTGACACCTCTATAATTCCTTCATTGTCCATTTCCTGCACAATAACATTGCACGGTAGCATTATTCCAGCCTTATTTTCGGTAGATAATGCTTCCAAGGCGAGTTCGGCATTGCAAGCACCCAATATTGTGTATCGATTTATTTCTTTTCCTAGATTTTCCTGAATATGATCATGAAGATTAAAGTGATTGACAACCTTAAGCTCCATCTGATTCAATGCATCTCTTACATTTTGCACGGCAACTTCAAAGGTTAGCGAGCCGTACCTTCTGCTTAAAGCGTAGGGCGTATGCATGCTTTCCTTATAATTTTCCTCAGCTATTTTATTTTTATCGCTCATGACAGGGGGTTATAGACTTTCAATGACTTACTTCAACCTGGCTTGAATTTCCTTGGCTATTTCAGAGAGACCCTCGTTTTCTACCGCCTGCATGGAGGCTACCGGGTCCACTGCCGCGACTTCAACGCCATTATTAACTTGCTGTACAATTACATTGCAGGGCAGCATCGCTCCAATTTTATCTTCAGCTAATAATGCTATATGAGCGAAAGGCGGATTGCATGCACCCAGAATCTTGTAAGGCCGAAAATCTTTATCCAGCTTTTTCTTCAGGGTTTCTTTTACATCGATCTCGGTAAGGATTCCGAACCCTTCTTCTTTCAGGGCGTCCGTTACTTTTTGGATCGCTTCCTCGAAGCTTGCGTCTTTCAATGTTTTTTCGTGATAGTATTTCATCTTTCAATTTTTTAGTTTTCTATCCAATGGGATTGTAGTGATTTAAATCGTAAAATGATGTAACAATTGTTACATAACTGTTTAGCTACTCCCTTAAAACGTTGTCTATCGCTTTGAGACGATCAATTGCTACCTTCCAACCTTTAGATCAGCTAGCTAGTCATTAATGTTTCGTGTTTCTTCATCTAACTTACCTTCAAACTCAGGTAAGGGTCTGTTTTTCTTTTCCTCTTCTGTCTCCACCACACCATTTTCTCTGATGTCGTTGATCAACCATTGCATTTCCATAATTTCCCTACGTTGGGCTTTAATAATTTCGTTAGCGAGTTTCCTTACCCGTACATCCTTTATTTGCGCGCGCTCACTTGTCAAAATTGCAATTGAATGATGTGGAATCATACCTTCCATATAGTCTACCCCAGTGACGGTGACCTGACTTCTTACCAATCCTATACCACCGACAATAAATACAATACCCAACCCGATTATTGCGATGTTTGCCCCTCGGTTTTGATACATATTCAACATATACAGGAGCATTATGATGATCATAGCTCCAGCCATTATCAGGGTCATAAAAAGCCTTGTTTCGCTAAACCAGAAATGATCAATAATTTGGTAAGAATGGGTGTACATTAAAAAGAACATCGCCAACATTGATGTGGCAATCATCGCAAAAAATTTAATATAATTGTTGCTGTGTTTTTGGTTATTTTCCATCTTTTTAAGTTTATATAGTTTAATTGGTTTAAAATTAAATAGATTGATCAAAATCTCATAGATAAGCCTCCACCAGCACCAAAGCGATTGTCATAACTACCCATAAGTGAGAAATTTCTGGATAGAAAATATTCCACGCCGGCAGACCATGTTGTTTCTCCTTTGTAGTCAATCGGCTCATTGGTACCTTCTTCCGTCAAAGTATTTACCCAGCCGAAATCGGCCTGATATTCATAATTACCAAAAATGGCTGTACGTGGAAAAATCATGATCTCCCGGCTTACTCGGATTTCAGGCCTTAATTTATTATCCATCCTTACATCCAGGTTGAACATATAAGGTGTAAAGAACCGAATACCCGCAATAGCGGTTGCTGAAATTTCATCCAGGCTATTCTTTGTTTCATTTTCCAGGTTCACCCCGGCAAATACCCGGAAGTAATCATATAAATATCGTTCATAGGTAAATTCAGCCTCCATGTTTTCATTGTAACCAACCTCGGCATTCAGGTTGAATTGGTTTCTTATATTGGAGGATACGAGGTTCAGCTCAGTCATGTGTGAAGCGACATCAGCCATCCCCCAGTTATAAAAGCGGTTGCCTTCTTTAAATAAGATTTTGGCCGGGTATTTTGCCAAACGTGGATCGCGCTCTGTATCGTAGCTCACTGCCCTGGCCATACCACCAATCATGTGATAAAGCACATGGCAGTGCAAAAACCAATCACTATCTTCAATAGCGTCAAATTCAATTACCGTTTTCTGCATGGGAGGCACATTTACAGTGTGTTTTAAGGGCGAGTATTCACCATGCTTGTTGATAACCCTAAAAAAATGACCATGAAAGTGCATAGGGTGATGCATCATCGTCAGGTTATTGAAAGTGATTCGCACTTTTTCCCCTTTTGAAATCTTGATCATGTCCGCCTCAGACAGAGGGACACCGTTCATGCTCCAAATGTACCGCCACATGTTACCTGTCAGGTTGAGCAATATGTCTCTTACGGGTTTGTCCTCATCTATGACGGTACTAGAAGGGGCTTTTAAATAATCATAATTATATTCGGAGAACATATTCATACCCTCCATTTGATCTTCGGCTGCAGCTTTGTCCATGTTCATGCCATTTGCATGTCCCATTTGGGAATGATCCATGCCTTCCATATGAGAACCCATTTTCTCTTCACCTTTCTTCATATTATGGTTCATCTCCATATGCTTGATTCCCTCCATATTCATTTCATCATTCATCTGCATTCCCCAGTTTTTCATTAATTCATGAGGTTCCTCTTCAGCAGGATTAAATTTCATAGCGGGAGCGCCCATACGCATGTCCATCTGTGCCATTTGTTTCATCATTCCAATTTTGTCTGGTCTTTGAACCTCAGGTGCACCAATGACCTCACCCTTTCCTAAGAAAGCTGAAGTATATCCGGATCCATCCTGAGCAGTAGCCCTGAATTCGATTTTTCCTGTTTGGGGAATAGTGACGATAAAATCATATGTTTCTGCTATACCGATGAAGGTTTTATTACGCTTTACCGGCACTACGTTGAGTCCATCAGCAGCGACTAAAAGTGGATCTTCCCCTCCAAAAGTCATCCAAAATTGAGAAGAGGCCGCACCATTGATGATGCGTAAACGCACCTTTTCTCCTGGCTCAAATTGAGGGTATTCCTGAACTTCCTGCCCATTGTTCAGAAAAGCAGGGTAATATATATCTGCTATATCGGCACTTTCCATACGTTGCTTCCAGAAATTGAGCTGAGCCCCAAAACCTCCTCTTGCAATGACCTGATTTAATGGGGTAGCAGTCCCTTTTTTAATATTGTACCATTCATTGCCTCGTTTGAGGTTTCTCAATACGTTCATTGGCTTTTGATTGGTCCAATCGGAGAGCACCATGACTAATTCTTTATCAAATTCTATGGTTTCCTCAATGGGATCTATAATAATGGAACCATACACGCCACTTTGCTCCTGTAGCATAGTGTGGCTATGGTACCAGTAAGTGCCAGATTGTATTAGTGGAAACTCATATTTTTGAGTTTCACCAGGTTCTATAGGCGGAGTAGTTAAATAGGGTACCCCATCATAAAAGTTAGGCAATAACAGACCATGCCAGTGAACGGATGTTTCCACATCCATTTCATTTTTCACATAAATCACGGCATAACCACCTTCCTTAAACCTGAGGTTAGGTCCGGGAATATCACCATTGACCGTCATTCCCATGGTTTCCTTTCCAGCCTTATTCACTAGCTCCTGTTTAATAGTCAGGTTATAAACTGAAGTATCTGATTGTGCTGTTACTGCTACCCCTAATAGTAAGAGTAAAATTGTTAAAGCAAGGCTGCGTTGTAATGGCATAAGTTAATTTTTAATTCTTTTAGTTATACAATAAGGTTTTCAGTAAATCAATAATCATTCCTTTATTCAATTTTAAGGATGTAAATCAATCTATCCTTATATTGTTTATGATATTTTGATTAAAATGTATAAAATTTTAACTTTTTTTTTAAAAAATTAGATTTTTGGCAAACCTTCCTGAGAATTAGAATCAGTTCCTCCTCTTTTTTTATACGCACTAATGGAAAAACCAGTAACCTTTTTGAATTGGTTAGATAAATAATGAACGCTGCTGTACCCCAATTTTATGGCAATTTCGGAAACATTAAGCTGACCATATTCCAGAAACTCTTTTACTTTTTCAATGCGAATATGGATGTAATATTTCTCTAGGGTTTCTCCTGTTTCTTTAGAGAACACTTTGCTGAGGTAATTGTAATTCTTATCAATTCTTGATGAAATGTATGCTGATAATTTTATATTATTTTTAGGTTTTTTTTGCACGAACTTCAGGTAATCCAATACTGCGATTTTGATCTGCTCTATTAAAATTGTCTTTTTGTCATAAATAAGTTCAAATCCGAACTTTTTTATTCTTAAATCGATTTCTTCCAGTGAGATGGTAGCCGATATTATCACTTCGGCACAACCCAACCTAACAGACTGTATATCAACACCACAAACCTTCAATTCATTTTCGACAACCAAAATGCAGCTTGGAGAAACCATATTTTTTATATGGAGCTTGGTTATCATTTTATTTAAAATAAGACCGCATGTTTTTTTCAGAAATGAAATAGTAAACCCCTTTACCCTGACCGGGCCTTAGTGTTATAAATGCATTTGCTTTATTTACTTTTTCACCTGAAAAAGGATCTGTAGCGTACCGAACATTATCGGTATTCTTGCGAATTTTACTTACACACATTTGGCAGCAGCCATAGTACGTTTTACCGTCTGCTTCAACGGGAATTTGCTCTACCCCCATGAAGGCATCATTGACCATACAAACCAGTTCGTTCGGTATTTGCTCATTTTCCTTTACTTCAACCGGAATTCGGTTAAACACATCAGAAAATTGCCAGAAAAGGCCTCCAATGATTAAAAGGCCAAATCCAGAAAGTATTATTATTGATTGTCTGTCCATAATTGAAAAGATTTATGGTACCTGTGGGAATGCAATGATCATCATCTGATTGATGAAATAACTGCAACCTTTCCCACAGGGTTTGAGATTTAATTGATCGTTTCCTTCACACTTCCACATTTCAACATTTTGTCACCGAAATAAGGATTTTTGATCTCCTTCTCATTTGATAACCAAAAAGCACCGGTGTTTCCATTGGCCATCGGGCAGTACTCCAGGTATATTTCACCCATTGAGAGTGTACTGGCTTTAACCAATGTTGTCATTTCATTACTTAACACGGCAAAGGCTTTTCGCTGCTCATCCAGGGTGGAAGCTGAAGCTACTTTACCTGCTTCGGCCTGTGCAGATTTGGTATTCTCTAAGGAAGCCAAAGACTTTTGAAGCTTATCAGCAGCCCCTTTAGCTTCATCCGGCTGAGATGCTACCAATGCTTCTTTGAGGTGAATATAATGGCCGTAAGCTTTGCTCATCGCTTCATCTTTGAACATTGGATCCATCTGTTGTCCACCGGATTGTTTACCATGTCCTGCATGATCGTGTTGTGCCAAGGCCCCGAAGGTTACGAAAGCCAGAGCCATCATTAGAACTGCCTTTTTTCTCATTACATTTTTCATTTTATTGATTTTTAAAGGTTAAACATTTATAGAATGGCTATCCCGACCACTATAAGAATAACGATTCCCCAGATGATCCGAGAAAACCATATTTTTAATTTTGATGGGGGCTTTTCATCCCCCGTTTTGCAACATTCCTTCATTTAATTGTTGATTTCACTTCACCACAAGTAAGCATGGCCTCTCCGAAATACGGATTGCGAATCTCCTCTTCGGTGCTTAGCCAGTTAGCTCCTTTGTTATTATCCGCCATAGGGCAGAACTGCACATAGAGTGTTTTCTCCAATGGGTTGAAAGCTTTGGTCAAATCAATCATCCCTTCAGACACCTGTTGGAATGCTTTACGCACAGCCTCAATATCTTTCAAATGCTGTACGTGTTGCAAGGCATTTTTCAAATCACTGCTATGGTCCATCCACGCATTATGTGATGCTCCGGTAAAAATTGACATATTCACTGCATCCAGTTTTGCTTTCAACTCATTAGCCGCACTCTGAGCCTCAGCTAAATTATCAGCCACTAGTGCATCCTTGAAATTCAGGTATTCCTCATAAAGAGGCTTTAATGCATCTTTAGCTTTTTGGTTGATTGAAACAGATTTTACTTCCGCTTTTTTCCCAGGTGTGGAGGTTGAAGAAGAAGCCGACATCTCCATACCCCCATGATTATGGCCTGTCATGGCCGGGCCACCTTCAGGGTTCATCATGCTCGGTTTCCCTACCAGTTGAGCCGCTGCGTCTATACTGAAGGTACCATTCACGGCTATTTCCTCACCTTCCTCCAGGCCACTCTCCACAATAAAGCTGTCACCTAAACCCGGCCCAAGCGTTACATCACGCATCATGAAACTTACTCCACTGCCGGAGGTATTTTTCACATAGACTACAGAGCGTTTACCCGTCCACATTACGGCTGTTTTCGGAACGATAACATTGTTGGACTTTTTCGGCAATGTAGCTTCTACCGTACCGGATGCAAACATTTCAGGTTTTAGCTGATTGTCTTTATTGGGCACTTCTACCCGGGCCTTGGCTACCCGGGTTTTTGGATTAATTACCGGATCTAAAAAGCTTATCTTGCTTTCAAACGTTTGGCCCGGGAGTGATTGAACTGTAAACCGCACCTGGTCTCCCTTATTTATCCAGGGCATATCCGACTCATACACATCAAACAGCACCCATACGCGTGATAAATTTGCAATCTCATAAATAGGTTCCCCTCGCTTGATGTAGTCACCCACATTAACATTTTTGCTCAACACATAGCCTGAAATGTCTGCCGTAATTGGAAATTCATCGGAAGGGGTACCACTTTCTAATATTTTATCTATCTGACCGTCTGAAAGCTTCCAGTTTTTGAGTTTTGCCCGGGCTGATTTAAATAATTGTGGTTGTGTATCTTTGATTTTTTGCGCTTCAAACAATTCCTCCTGAGCAGTAACTAAATCAGGCGAATAGATATAGGCAATTACCTGTCCCCTGCGCACATATTCACCTGTGAAGTTAACATTCAGTCGTTCAATTCTACCTGGAATGTGACTGGATTGAGAGGAAACAAGCCGCTCATCTTCCTGTACCTTCCCGTTTAATCTAACTGTTTTCACTGGATCCATGGTACCCACAGTGGCAGTTCTAATATCAGCTAGTTGCATGGCGGTAGGCGACATACTTACTGCCATTGGGTCAAGTACTTCATCCTGATCATCCTCCAAAGGAATGAGGTCCATTCCACAAATAGGACAGTCTCCGGGTTCACTCTGACGGATCTGTGGGTGCATA
>TARA_R110000868_G_scaffold37111_14_pt1 | contig 81951 bp, 76 predicted proteins | sample TARA_R110000868 | Tara Oceans TARA_R110000868 (sample SAMEA4397489) | marine metagenome | biome: Polar Biome; feature: [SRF] surface water layer (ENVO:00010504); material: water (ENVO:00002006), including particulate matter (ENVO:01000060) such as... | depth 5 m | reverse complement strand
GATACTGTTCAAGAAGTTCAGTTCAACAAATATGAGCGATTAGGACAAGGTTGGATTGCTCCGGAAGTTATATTCAAAGCAAATGGTTTTAAAGGATTACTTGAAGAATACAATCAAATAGTAATTCCAGATACTTTAAACCATGAGATTTTCGACCCAGTGTTGTATACAGAAACCATTTGGTGATCGAGGATTTAAGCGGAGCAACTACCACCGCCTAAAACACAAAACTGAGCACAATAAGGATGATTTAAGTAAACTCGTTGAAAAGATTCAGTCAACGTTTTCCCGAGGATGAATTTCTCATCATAAGCAATTAATGTACATGGAAGAACTACGGGATGTTCGTCTCCCTTTCGCTTAACTACCATTCGTTCGTGAGCACACATTTGTTGATGAGGATGCGCTTTCAAAATGTCCCAACATGAAGTAGTGATTTCAGGTACATCCTTTTTAGTTGACATTTCAGGGAAAATCACAATGTTTTCTCCATTCGAAAGTGATAAACTAATTTTTTTCTCGTCGAGCATTTGCTGATACCCAGCTAACGCATCTACAGAAGTTTCGTTGTACAAAGAGCGCCCTGCAATACTGAGATTAAATTCTAAATCGAAGAGGGTTTTAAATGTGTTTAATGTTCGATGAAAAGTTTTAGGTCCACGCTCTTTTTCATGAGCTTCTTCTGTAAAATGATCCAATGAGATACGAAGAGAAAGCTGGTTTTTAAATCTTCTGTTAAGGTCATCTAAAGCTTTGAAATATTTGTCAATAGCGCGATAAGCATTCGTAAGCATCAATACATTATATCCCCGCTCTAAACAAAGTGTGAGTATAGGAAGCATCTCTTTATTAAGGAAAGGTTCTCCACCAGTGAAGGAAATATTTTTTGTTCCTAGATTTTGTCCTTCAATCTCATCCAAATAGTTCTTTACTTCGTCAAAAGTGATAAACGAAAGCTCATCGTTTGTGGGAGATGATTCTATATAGCAGTTTTCACAGGCAAGGTTACAAAGCGTTCCTGTATTGAACCATAGCGTTTCAAGTTTAATAAGATCAACAAAAGCACGATCTTCTCCTTTTGCTGTTTTTTTTTCCTCAGCAAATTTCCCCTCTTTGTGGAAGTTTTTACTAATTTCTAATTTACTTAGCAGCATAATAATAAATTGATTGAAGCTTTGATTCTTGCACTAATAAAAATTGATGCCTAATGTAAGATTTAAATAATAAGTGGATCGTATTTTAAATATGATAAAGATTAATCAATTGAAATATAACTTTTGTATAACATCTGATATGTGATAGGAAGGTGAGCTAACGATTCAAGTTCTTGCTCAAAGTCGGTGCTTTTTTTAACTGGACATGCAAAAATTTTAGTTACTTGTTCAAAATATTGAGAATCTTGCTCACTAAGTTCATGATTAAGAACCATCTTATTTATCAAATTTTCAAAAGTGTAGGGGTATTCGATTCTAAAAAGCTGAACGTGGTTTATTTCCTTAAGAGATGTTTTTTCAAGGCATAGTTTTGCAGTTTCTCCATAAGCTTGTATTAAACCAGGCTTACCTAATTTTGAACCTCCAAAATATCTGACTACGACGATTCCAGCATTTACTACTTCAAAAGATTTAAGCTGATTGAGAATCGGCAGTCCTGCTGTACCAGATGGTTCCCCATCATCGCTACTAAATTCTATTAACGAAACTGGGTCAATTCTATATCCATAACAATGATGAGAGGCGTTTTGATACTCTGTTTTTATTTGTTCTAGAAACACTTTGAATTCAGATTCACTCTCACAATAGAACAAGAAGCCTAGAAACTTTGACCCTAATTCTCGAATATTCGATTCAGTATTTTTTACTATAGTTTTCAATAGGATTTGTATTTGCTGATTTATCTTAAGGTACGTTTGATTTTCCTGGAATTCATAAGTACCAATTTAGAGTCTTTCTATCTTGCCATTAGTACTCGAAAAACCGATTTTTACATCTGATTTGTACAGATTATAAAGTTTCAATTAAAAATGAAACTATGATGAAATCACACATGTTAAGTACTCAAAATCAAACTAACTAAATTAATGCCTTCATTAAAAAAAGCACTTAGTTCTCAGGTTGGTCGAAAGATCATGACAGGAATAACTGGGATCGCGTTAATGTTCTTTCTTATAGGACACCTAGCAGGAAACTTATCAATATTTGGCACTCCAGATGCCTTTAATATTTATACAAAAACGCTCATGGATCTTGGTCCGTTGTTGTATGTGATTGAAGCGGGTCTTGCATTCTTCTTTTTATACCATACTGTACTTGGAGTTTCTATTTGGTTGGGGAAAAGAAAAGCTCGCCCTGACGGATATGATACCTATAAGTCTAAAGGAGGAGCAAGCCATCAAAGCTTAGCTTCTAGAAGTATGATTATAACAGGATCTATAATTTTAATCTTTTTAGTGTTACACATCATCCATTTCAAGTTTGGTGCAGACTATACAACAATGATCGATGGCACAGAAGCTCGCGATTTAAGAAGATTAGTAATTGAAGAATTTCAAAAAGTGGGGATTGTAATCGGATATGTATTTGTACTTGGATTAGTAATCTTACACTTGTCACACGGTTTCTGGAGTGCTTTTACCTCTTTAGGAATGAAGAATAAAGAGACTTCAAAGAGAGTACAACTTGGAGCATACGCATTCGCAATTATATTAATGTTAGCATTTATCTTTATACCACTGTATATCTTTTTTACAGGTGGAGAAGGTTCACTTATAGCTTATTAAGGGAGTTTAGGAAATGAAATTAGACGGACAAATACCTGAAGGGCCACTAGAACAAAAGTGGAGCCTTCATAAAAAGAATATGAAACTTGTTGCACCAAATAACCGGCGCAAGTATGAAGTAATTATAGTTGGAACCGGCTTAGCTGGTGGTGCGGCGGCTGCGAGTATGGCTGAAATGGGTTATAAAGTGAAGAGCTTTTGTATTCAAGATTCTGCCAGACGTGCTCACTCTATTGCAGCTCAAGGTGGAATAAATGCTGCAAAAAACTATCCAAATGATGGAGATAGTATTTGGCGTTTATTCTACGACACTATTAAAGGTGGTGATTATAGATCTCGAGAAGCGAATGTATATCGACTAGCAGAAGTAGCAAATAATATCATCGATCAGGCTGTAGCTCAAGGTGTTCCATTTGCACGAGAGTATTCTGGGTTATTAGCAAATCGATCATTTGGTGGAGCTCAAGTATCCAGAACATTTTATGCTCGTGGTCAAACTGGACAACAATTGCTACTTGGTGCTTACCAAGCTATGATGCGCCAAGTACAAGAAGGTGGGATTGAGTATTATACTCGCCATGAAATGCTTGAGGTTGTAATTATTGATGGCAAAGCTCGTGGAATTATAACTCGTGATTTAGTTACAGGTGAAATTAAGCGACATGAAGCTGATGCAGTTATTTTGGCTACTGGTGGATATGGAAATGTATTTTATCTATCAACTAATGCTAAAAACTCAAATGTAACAGCTGCTTGGAGAGCGCATAAAAAAGGGGCTCTTTTCGCGAATCCTTGTTATGTACAAGTTCATCCAACATGTATTCCTGTTTCAGGTGATTACCAATCGAAATTGACTCTTATGAGTGAGAGTTTAAGAAATGATGGTCGTGTTTGGGTACCTCGTAAGAAAGGTGATGATCGACATCCTAACGATATCCCTGATGAAGAACGATATTATTATCTTGAAGAGCGTTACCCAAGTTTTGGAAATCTCGTTCCTCGTGATGTTGCTTCAAGAAATGCAAAATTAGTGTGTGATGATGGATTGGGTGTGGGTGAAACAGGATTAGCTGTTTATCTGGATTTCCGTGACGTTATTAAACGAGATGGTGTAGATACTGTAAGTGCTAAATATGGAAACCTCTTCGATATGTACCATAATATCGCTGGTGAAAATCCTTATAAGCAACCAATGAAAATTTATCCTGCTGTTCATTATACAATGGGCGGTCTTTGGGTTGATTATAACTTAATGACCAATGTTCCAGGTTTATTTGCTGCAGGCGAAGCAAACTTCTCAGATCATGGCGCTAATCGACTTGGAGCAAGTGCATTGATGCAGGGACTTTCTGATGGATACTTTGTACTTCCTGCAACTGTAGCGAACTACCTAGCGGATGAGAAAATCGGAAAACGATATGGCACAGATCATGAGGCGTTTGAGAAAGCTGCTGCAGAAGCTCAAGGTCAAATTGACAAGCTTTTAAGTATTAAAGGAAAACGGACTATTGTTGATTTCCACAGAACACTTGGTAAAATTGTTTGGGATAAAATTGGTATTTCCAGAAACAAAGCGGGTTTAGAATCAGCAATTAAAGAGATTCAAACACTTCGGGAAGAGTTCTGGACTAACGTCTATGTACCAGGTGAGAAGAATAACTTCAACAAATACCTTGAGTTTGCTGGCCGTGTAGCTGATTTCTTTGAATTAGCAGAATTAATGGCAAAAGACGCACTAGATAGAGAAGAATCATGTGGTTGTCATTTGCGTGATGAATACCAATCAGAAGAAGGAGAAGCTCTCCGAAACGACGAAGATTATTCATATGTAGCTGCTTGGGAATTCCAAGGAGTAAATGGAGAATTGAAAGAAAAGCTCCACAAAGAAAATCTTGAATTCGAATTCGTTGAACTAAAACAAAGATCTTATAAATAAGAAGATTGGCTACAAAAACACTAAAACACAGAAGATTATTGGTTTAGTGATTTAATGGCGAAATCAAAAGGAATTTAATTATGAGTAAAGACATGACAATTCATTTAAAGTACTGGAAGCAGAATGGACCAAATGCTAAAGGCTACTTTGAAGAAAGAACATTAGAAACGGTAAACGAGCATATGTCTTTCCTTGAGATGTTGGACGTTCTGAATGAAGAACTTCAACTTGAAGGAAAAGATCCTGTTGAATTCGATTATGATTGTCGGGAAGGAATTTGCGGTTCTTGTAATTTGGTAATTAATGGTCAGGCGCATGGACCTAAAGCTAAAACAGCTTGTTGCCAGTTGCACATGCGTAACTACAAAAGTGGTGATAGTATCACTATTGAACCTCCACGTGCAGCCGCTTTCCCCGTTATTAAAGATTTGGTTGTAGATCGCTCAGGCTTCGATAGAATTATTGAGGCTGGTGGTTACGTATCAGTGAAAACTGGTTCTGCTCAGGAAGCAAATTCTACCCCAATCGAAAAGCATAAATCAGACGTAGCGTTTGATTATGCTATGTGTATTGGTTGTGGTGCTTGTGTTGCAGCTTGTCCAAATGCATCGGCTTCATTATTTACCGGCGCTAAAATTGCTCACCTTAACAAAATGCCTCAAGGTGAAGTTGAGCGAAGCAATCGAGTAGTAGCAATGGTAGACCAAATGAAAGAGGAAGGGTTTGGTGATTGTTCTAACTTTGGAGAATGCGAGGCTGTATGCCCACAAGAAATATCGATTTCTGCAATAGCTGAAATGCGTAGAGATTACGTAAAGGCTTTATTTAGCTGAAGTAATTCTTAATTCTTTTGAAAGCCATCCTATACTTAAGGATGGCTTTTCTTTTTTTTGGGAACAAAATCGCATTTGAATCTTGAGCTACTTTCTCTGTAATCTTATCAATCTCATTAAATAATATGTCAATTAGCGTTCCAAAAACGATCAAACTTACACTTTTCGGGTTGACTCCTTTTTCAATCTTAGTGTTTTTTGTAGTAACTGGTTTTCATTATGTGCCTGTAAATCTAACAATAGGTTCATGTATCATGGATTATACAAGTCCATCAACCTATTCAGAAAGATCTAGTCCTCTAAAAAGCTATGAGTTTGATGCAGATGGTGATGAAGTGCTAGTTTGTTATGGAAGCCCTTCTGCTAGAGGCAGGAAAGTATTTGGTGAGCTAGTCCCTTTTGATAAAATCTGGAGATTAGGTGCTAATGAGCCAACAAGGCTGTACACCTCTACCGATTTAGTAGTTGGAGAAGTAGTAGTTCCGAAAGGAAGATATTCCTTATATGCTGTACCTGGAAAGAATATGTGGGAGATTTTTGTATCAACATCTACTTACCACTGGGGGAATGATATTTCGGAAAGTGTGAGAGAACAAGAGATTGGAAGTTTTGAAGTAAAACCTGAATACAATTCAATATTTGTCGAAAATTTCTCGGTAAGATCACAAGACGATAAACTTATCATAGAATGGGAAAACACTCGATTAATAATTCCAATAACCAATTTTGGAGAGGATTAAGTTTTTAGTTTTTAAAAAACATCTCTTAGATCAGTTATAAAAAAGCCACATTTCTATCGAGAAAGTGGCTTTTAAATATTCGGGGGATAAAGTAAAGTTCAATGTTAGAATAACTTTCGGCCACAATAATCACAGAAGAATAACACATATCCAAAGTATTAGAGTTTTATCATTAAAAAAACCTAAATAGTAGCTTAGGTTGTAATTGATGACATTTCAAAAAAAAGAAAGTTATGCCAATTACAGTCACTCCAGGTAGTATTGTAAAATCAGTCCTCTTTATTGTGGTACCCATTTTATTATTGGTTGGGTTTGTTTTAACAGGCTATCAACATATTCCCATACAGTATACAGTTGGAAAATGTATGAAAGATTATACGAGTATGGTTTCTTATAAATCACGCACAAATGAAATGAAAAGTGCTGACTTAAATATAGAATCAGCTGAAGTTTTATTATGTTATGGAAGCCCAAAAGCTCAAAATCAGAATGTATATGGAGGTATTGTTCCTTACGATCAAATCTGGGAATTTGGAGCTAATGAGCCTACTCGAATTTATACTGATAAAGATTTAAAGTTTGGAGAAGTAGTAGTTCCTAAAGGAAGATATTCCATTTATGCTATTCCTGGAAGATGGAAATGGGAAGTATTTATTTCTAAATCTACCAGTCATTGGGGAAATGAAATTACCGATGAAGTGAGAGCACAAGAAATAGGAAGTTTTGAAGTAAGACCTCAATACAACGCTGAATATGTCGAAGAATTAACTATTCGATCTACCTATAACGAAATTATTGCAGAATGGGGTAAGACTCGAATTACAATTCCCATTGAGAATATTGATACAGGTCAAGAAGTTAAGCACACTACCATTTTATCTAAGTTTTGGGCATCGTTATAAACATTAGGCGAAACTCTAATTGCATCACCACGATAAGAAACAAAGATATTAGCAGAAGTAAGCTTCTGTTTGATTTCATCCATATTGTGATGTTTTCCAAGTCGAATACCAAATAAATTGGATGCACGATATTCTTGGTTTTCTATAAAAAAACCGGCTTCGCGGAGTCTCGAAATAGGAGTGTAAACAAGTTCATCACAGTAGGCTTTCACATTTTCTACTCCCCATGAATTCAACACTTTTATAGACTCGAGAAGCATTGGCACAAGTATGAAATTACTATGTTCACCGACCTCGTACCGTAAGGCACCAGATTGATAGCTGTCATTATATTTGACGAGATTGGCAAAGTTTTCACTTTCAAAACGATTAATCCAGTTTTCCTCCACGGGTATGCCTTCATCAAAGGTTTCGCCGTAATAAGCCATTCCAATACTATAAGGTCCCATCATAGATTTATATCCAGCTGTAATTAAAGCGTCAGGTTGTAATTGTTCAATATCAAAAGGAATTGCACCCATTGATTGAGTTCCATCAATAACCAAAAGTGAACCAACTTCATATGTTCTTTGACGGATAGATTTTAAATCGAAGAGGGTACCATCAGCCCAATGAATATGTCCACACGCAACAAGTTTAGTATTTGGATTAATAGCTTCCAGAATTTGTTGATTCCATATCTTCCCTCGGTTGTGAGTGGTTTGAGGAGGAGCAACGGTTACTATACTAGCGCCAGATTTATTTGCCACTGCTTTCCACGGGTATACATTACTAGGAAATTGTTCACCTACTACAAGAATTTCATCAGTTGGAGCTAATTTTAAATTGTTTGCTACATTTGCCATTCCATATGATGCCGAAGGAATAATGACACATCGAGTTGGATCAGATGCGTTAATAAGTTTTGCAAATTGTTTACGTAGTTCTTCAGATTCAGAAAAGAAATCCTCTCCAGTAACTTTCCAGGGGTTTTGCTTACTTAAAATCCCTTTAACACCAGCTTCCTCAACTGATTTCATTAAAGGCGACATAAACGCACAATTCAAATAAGTAACTTCAGGATCGAGAGAAAAAAGGTGTTTCTTGCAGTTCATATTCTATAATTGATTAATCGGTTATGAATATAACTTAATCCAACACAGTCTTCATCCCTGTTGATGTCATGGATTTCGTTGACAAAATTTATTTTTTAGATTTTTCTCTCCGTTCGAAATGACAAGGAAAAGTCTCCCTTTGAGGAGAAACGATCAAATCGAAAAGTTCTTGATTTGATCTGTGGGGTGTTAGAAAGGCTTAAGAGTTTCTAACACCCTCAAGGGAGGATCAAGAAACGTGATTGGGAGATTAACTTAGTTACGATTCTCTGCGTTGTTACAAGGCGAGCCGACGCAGAACATCAGAGCGAGGAAAACATTAGGTGAAGCTAGTAGTTCTAAAAGAAGTTTGATAAGATGAAGCAACTAGAGCATAGATTATCAAGTCAAAAACCGAAACAATCTTGGCTGGTCATTAACATATTCGAAGTGGAGATTTTTCTCTTCCATTCGTTTCATAAGCGGCTCTAGATCTTTTCGATGTTTAATTTCTAATCCAATCAAAGCCGGGCCTAATTCACGGTTGGTTTTCTTTGAATATTCGAAATAGGTAATGTCGTCATTGGGTCCTAGTACATCTCTTAGGAATTCCATTAAAGCCCCTGATCGTTGTGGGAAATCAACAATGAAGTAATGCTTTAATCCTTTATACATCAACCACCGTTCGTTGATTTCAGCTGTTCGGGTGATATCATTGTTGCTGCCACTAACTATACAAACAACCGTTTTCCCTTTAATTTCATCACGAATTAAATCAAGAGCTGTGATCGACATTGCTCCCGCTGGTTCAACTACTATGGCTTGTTCGTTGTACATTTTTAGGATGGTACCACAAATTTTTCCTTCAGGGACGGTAATTACACGATCGAGTACTTCTTTACAAATTTCGAAAGTGATAGATCCCACTTTTTTTACAGCAGCTCCATCCACAAACTTATCGATTTTTTCAAGCGTAACTACTTCACCTTTTTCTATAGACTCTTTCATTGCAGGAGCACCCTCTGGTTCAACCCCAACCAATTTAGTTTTTGGAGAAACAGCACTAAAATATGAGCCAACTCCGGCTGAAAGACCACCGCCACCAACAGGCAAAACTAAAAAATCGATATCACTCATTGCATCATCAAGAATTTCTTTTCCAACGGTTCCTTGTCCTGCAATAATTTTAGGGTCGTTGAAAGGAGGGATAAATGCCGCATTTTTTTCGTCACAAAATTCTTTGGCTTTTGCGAAAGAATCATCAAAAGTATCGCCTTCGAGTACAACTTTAACAAATTCCTTCCCAAACATTTTAACCTGCTTCACTTTCTGAGCTGGTGTTGTTACAGGCATAAAAATAGTACCATAAATCTGCTTCTTAAAACAAGCTAAAGCTACACCTTGGGCATGATTTCCTGCACTTGCACAAACGACTCCGTTTTTGAGTTCCTCATCTGAAGTGTTATCAATTTTGTTATAAGCGCCACGAATTTTATACGAGCGAACAACTTGAAGGTCTTCGCGTTTTAACCAAATATCAGCTTCATATTCATCAGAAAGTTGGATGTTCTTTATGAGGGGAGTATGTATAGCTATTTCTTTTAAAGTAAGCGCTGCTTGATTTATATCTGCAACAGAAACGGTATTTTTTTCAATGGTTTCAGCCATTATTTTCAACAAATTTAATTCGATGATTCTGAGTGCTGGAATATAGCTTTCTATAAGGAATGATGAAGCTTAATTATTATTTTAATCTCACTCTAGTGATAGTATTCATTTCCAAAAAACAAAGGATGAACATACGTACAGTAAAAAAATCTGATTTAGAAACTATTCATTTACTCAATGAAGCCGCTTTACCTCATGTAAACTCAATTCCCATATCTGATTTCGAAGAATTTATGAGCATGAGTTCTTTTTTTCTAGTGATTGAAGATATTCAGGAAATTGCAGGTTTTATGATCGTTCTAGGACCGGGACAAGCCTATGAGAGTGAAAATTATCGATACTTCTCAAACAATTACCAAAGCTTCAATTATGTAGACCGGATCGTGATAGGGGGAAAGTATAGAGGTAAAGGATATGGTTCAAAATTGTACACCTATCTTCTCGAACATAGTAAGGAAGAACAAGTGACTTGTGAGGTAAATCTCCTTCCGCCAAACCCTAAATCAATTCAGTTCCATCAAATGCTTGGATTTGAGGAAGTGGCACAACAATATTCTGAAAATGGGAAGAAGTATGTCTCCCTTATGGTTAGGGGGAATTTATAGGATACTTAAGTTATTAATTTACAATAATTAATACTTTTAAGTGATTGCTTTGGAATGTTAAGTGATGACACTCGCTTTGTATGATTGACTATTCAATCAAAACAAATCAAATAGAAAAATGAACATTTCAAAAATATTAAAAGGAATTTTGGCAATCATACTTATTTCAGGACTTACTACCACAATGAAAGCACAAGATAAGACGATTGTTGAACTAGCTGTTGGAACAGAATCACTATCTACTTTAGTGGCTGCTGTTAAAGCTGGTGATTTAGTAGAGACGTTATCAAGTAAAGGACCATTTACAGTATTTGCTCCAACAAATGAAGCATTTGCAAAACTTCCTGAAGGGGTAGTTGAAATGCTTTTAAAACCAGAAAACAAAGATAAACTTGTTGCAGTGTTAACCTATCATGTTGTTTCTGGAAAAGTGATGTCAAAAGACCTCAAGAATAATATGAAAGCAAAAACAGTGAATGGGGCAGAAGCTACTATTAAGTTAGCATACGGTAAAGCAATGGTAGATAATGCTACCGTAACATCAGCTGATATTGAAGCTTCAAATGGTGTTGTGCACGTAATAGATACCGTTATTTTACCACCTGAAATAGTGAAAGCACTTTCTGCCAACTAATTTTTCCCGTTAGTTAAAAGCCAATACAGGAATGTATTGGCTTTTTTTATGACTCAGAAATAGTAAAGTAACTTTTATTCGGGAGTTGGTTGATTGAATTTGTTTAAAAACTCATTTTTCATTTGTTGCAAAGTAAAATCAAAGTCATGAATAGATTCTACCATATCTGTTCTTGTATAGTAGATTGTATTACTAAATCGGCCATCTTTAATTTCTAAGATATAATCGTTTCCATCATAACATCTGGCACAGGTAGGATCTGTATGAATATTTCTGTACCCTGTGGATTCTAGAAAAAATTCAATTATTTCCCAATCACTTCTTTTTGTTTTCTGCGAAAAAAACCGTCCATCATTTCCTTCATAATTAGACTCTTTGTAAAAGGTTTTATTAGGAGTTACTGTAAATTCAATTACACATGCCGGTAAACACCAACCCTGTAAGGTTTTAAATGTGACATAATTGCTTCCAAAAGAATCTGAGTTCGAATTACATGACAAAGCCAAAATTAACACTGAAGCAAAAGGAATTGAGATAGTTTTTTTCATAATGCCAATACAAAATTTTATAATTATTCCATCATAAAATAATAAAAAGTGGAAAAGTCATAATGTGATTCAAAATGATCTGTTAATTTGAATCTCTATATTTCACTTGTAGTCCAGTTAAAAAATATCGCAAATACTGATCGTTACATTCTCTGTATTTAGAAGTTCCTGGCTTACGGAAAAATGCACTTAATTCGTGTGGACTGATACTTTTATCAACCAACCCATACAATTCTATGATGTCGTCGGATTGTAAATCGAATGCTATTCTAAGTTTTCTAAATACAAGATTGTTATTTAATTCAACCTCAGGAACTGGTTGAGGACCTTCTTTTCTTCCTCTTCTTTGAATAATCAAACCATTTAAAAAAGTAGCCATCATTACATCTGGCATTGGTATGAAATCTCGATCATCTTCTTTTTTTAACCATGTTGTTACTTTAGCCTGCTTAATGGGATCATCAGCTAGAGCAAAAACCTCTGCCATTTTTAAATCGTTGTAGCCTAATGTATATCGCAATCGACGAAAGATGTCGTTATTGTCCATTCTAGATGTAAAATAATTGATAGTTTATTGTAAAGGTACCCAATAAAAATGTAACAACCTGAAATTGTATACGTTATGTATCCAGCTGGAATTCAATATTTTTTAGCTCACCGAAAACAGAATATCGATTGTCTTAAACTTTAAATTTTTAAAATTTTATCCAAACCAAATATGAATATAAAACCTTTCCTACTAATTCTAATTTCAGTTTTTATTTTAACTGGTTGCAGTAATAGTGGCGCATTTATAGCCACCAATTCAACAACTGTAGAATTAAGTGAAGCGAATTATATAATTTCAGCTAAAAGTGTAACTGGATTTGCTGAGTCTTCTTATTTAATTGGTGTTAGTACATCATGGGGAATTGCCACAAATGCGAATGGTTTATTTAAACTGAAAGGAACTGAAACTCTTTATAAAGATGCTAGAGAAGACTTCTGGAATAAGTATGAAGCTGATCATGGTTCGATTGAAGGAAGGAAACTAGCCCTAGTAAATGTTCAATTTGATTCACAGACTAAGAATTTTGTTGTTTATACCTACGCAAAGGTTACAATGACCGCGGATGTAGTTGAATTTGAATAGTATAAATAAGCTCTCAAGTTGAAGAACTAAATCAAAAAGTAAAAGGATTTAATGATTTAGTTCTTCAAATTCTTTTCTTTTACTTTCCATCCAAGATTGCATTGCTTCTGGATCCTGCATTAGTACGCGCATCTCCTGCATAGCTTGCATATGAGCATCATCATTTTGCTCAAACATTTCTTTTCCATGTTGCTGGCTTTGTCGTGCTATTTCATCAAAAGTTTCTGCGTGAAATTCAACATCACAGGCTCCGCCTAATTGTTTGCAGGTCATTGTTTTCATAATCAATTCTGGTTTAGTTTAAGTGATATCTTTGTTAAGATTTTCATAAGCCTGCCAAAAGCGTAAGCTAGATTTTTATTGACCCTATTTTCTGACAATAATTGTTGCCTGATTTTTCTAAAGATTTTTATCATGTATTAGTAGGACTCCATCTTAATACTACTTTAAGAAATCACTAATTATGATTAGTTCAAAGTGATTAAACGATGAAAGGTCAAAGAACAGTAACTTTCTAGATATTAATACCGTACTGGCTCTCATTGAATTATTAAATAAGCAGGAGAACAAGATGAAAGGTAAAGGATCAGGAATAGCAATTGGTATCTGCATTGGAACGGTAGTAGGGGTAGCAACGGGAAGTCTAGGTTTGTGGATTGGTATTGGTGTAGTTGTTGGGGTATTGATTGAAAACGGAGAGTTAGATGACATTTTAGAGAAGTGTGGCTTTGAAGCTAAAAGAAAGGAAACTGAATAATTCTTATTCTCTTCTTTGACATGTAAAAGCAGGGACGAGTTCACTTCAACCTTTCCAATTTTCCTCGCTTCTTAACAATATTCTTATAATCCCATTGAATTTCCCGGGCTTTGGTCAGCCATCGGGTTACATCTTGTATACTTATTTGATCAATGAAAGTATAGAAGATAGAAGCATCTTTGAATTTACCTGTACCGGGTTGAAGTAGTTCTTCTTCAAATCCCATACCACTCCAAAACATTAACCGTACACCTTTTTTCTGTTTACTATACCCAACAATTGGATTACCATCCAAAAACCAAACAGGGTGGGCGTGCCATATCTTATTTTCTGCTTCTGGTAATCCTTTATCAATTTCATTGGCCAGTAAGTCAAAAATAGCTTTGTCTTCTATTGTGAATGAATTATTGTAAGTTCGGATTTCAGCATTCATGGGTTATAGTTTAGTTCTAGCGTATAAACTTTAAAGTAACAGTTTAAATTTATTCTCATACGTATGATTTGAAGGATTTAGTTTTGTAGGTTAATTAAAAAGACAAAAATATGGAATGGTCTACGGTTATATTTTTATCAGCTGCAATGGTAAGCTTAGTTACTTTTATGGGAATTTTAATATTGGGTGTCAAAAAATCTTCTGAGTTCAAAGAACAGGCAAAAATAATCGATAAAAAAGCTAAGTATCTTGATTCAGATTCAAAAGAATTATGGAAAGCTTTAAAAAAAAGTGAAACCGAAAAAGAGAAAATATTTGAACGCCTTCAAAATCTAGAAGCCATTGTTACGAGTGAAGCCTACGAAGCTATTCAATCAGGCGAAGAATCCGAAACTATTAAACTTCATTTAGAAGAAGAATCTGAAGAATTAAAGGACTCTGACAAAGCGGCTAAGCTTGCGAAAAGGGTAAGGTGATCTGTGAGTGGTTAGCTTGGGTAAACTTCTTTATACTTTTTTAGGCTGTTTTTTTGAGTACCCTTCTTTTTTTTGAAAACTTTCTGTTAGCTAAGATAATTTGAAAACGGAGATTATCGTAGATAAGTCCCGCTATCAAAATAAACGCAGCCAGTAAGAGCACTCCAAAACCGATTTTGGAGTAAATGAACCCACCGATAAGCCCACCAAAAAAGAAAAAGGAAATGATAGATATCCTCAACTTAATATTCGAAGCAAGTAGGGCTTTGTGTGGGTAGGTTTTCGGGAAGAGTAAATGTGATAGGTCGATACCCAAGTCCGTAAACAATCCTGTTAAATGGGTAGTTCGCACAATGGCGTTAGAAATTTTAGTTACAAATGAATTTTGAACGCCCATTGCAAAGAGTAATAAGCAGGCTATAAGATCGGGAGAAGTGATAATGGAAAGCCCTGCGCATATGCCTACAAAAATTAAAATGGAGCTTTCTAACAGAGTTGGGAGCATAAATTTATTAAACCTTTTCTGTCGCGAAACAACTTCAATAATAAAACTGGAAGTAAATGAGCCAAGTAAGAATGAAAGAAGGTAGAGGAAATATACCAATCCACGCCAAATCTCCAGTCGGGCAACATCATTAATAAATAATGCGAAGTGTCCGGTTACATTCGTAGTAAGCTGCCTGATGGACAAATAACCAGTAACGTTAACAATGCCTGCCACAAAAGAGAGGAATGAGGCAATTTGAATGTTGTGTTTGAGCGTTCTGCTTTTGCCCTGATGTCTGAACATGTAGTTAGGTGTGAGTGTTGTGCAAAGTTACGAAACAACAAGGGAATGTTCGTTAGCAAAAAACGGATGAGCTAAAAAGAGCTACCTAGAGTATGTTTGAAAGTGCAGGTGCATTAATCACATTTCGTACACCCCTCGGAAAGTCCAAAGAACCTATTTGGACTTTCATCTCCCCTCAAGGGGAGACTTTTTATAGTCATTCTGAGGATACTTCCGAAGAATCTGCAAAATATTGCGTCAACCAGCTTCTTAGTTTCGAAGGGTTTTAACCCTTCGTATAACTTTTTTCTCTGGATCTTAAAAATCATATAACAATTGAAGAAAGTTTTTACAAGAACTTGATTGAATTCATATATAAACTTAATCGAGTTTATAGTATAACTCTTAGGAGTTTTACTGAAAACTTTTTCAAAATGTAATATAAACTTATAAAAGGTGCTCCAACGCAATGCAGTCAGGAAGCTCCTGCTTCTAGCGTGAACCATTAGTCAGGTTCCTAAATGGATTGTACTTTACAGTGTGAGTTGAAGCAAGAGCTTCTAGTCGGCATTCCACAGCGGAGCTATGGAACGAGCATAAAAAATCCCGGTATGATCCGAAATCTCCTGCAAGTGGTGAGTATTAAAAACAGGAGATCCCTAGCTCAAATCCGGGATTATATAAAAGTCCTTTAGAATTGAATTCATCCTGGGGATACTTCCTAAGAATCTAAGCGGATATCAGCTTAGGTCCTTCGCTTTCGCTCAGGATGATTTAGTATATTTTATATATGTAGCTCAGTTGTTTTCAGGACGAAGTTTTCTAACCGTAGCTCCAGCTTTCCACATTTCAGATTCGCGAAGTTCTTTTAGTTCTTCTTCTAATCCTGCACGGTAATCATCTTTACTATTCGCATCGATAGATTTTTGAGCTTCGTTACCAGCGGCTACTTCGCTGTATAGTTTTTCGAATACAGGTTTAGTGGCGTCACGGAAAGGTTTCCACCAATCCAAAGCACCGCGCTGTGCAGTAGTTGAACAGTTGGCATACATCCAGTCCATTCCATTTTCTGCAACAAGCGGCATCAATGATTGAGTGAGTTCCTCTACAGTTTCATTAAACGCTTCAGAAGGAGAGTGTCCGTTTGAGCGAAGTACTTCATATTGGGCAGCAAAAATCCCTTGAATGGCTCCCATCAACGTTCCACGCTCTCCTGTTAAATCAGAGAATACTTCTTTTCTAAAATCTGTTTTGAATAAGTACCCTGAGCCAACGCCAATTCCTAAAGCTACTACACGATCAAATGCATTTCCGGTAGCATCTTGGAAGATGGCAAAACTAGAGTTTAAGCCACGACCTTCTAAAAACATTCTGCGTAGAGAAGTTCCAGATCCTTTTGGAGCAACCAAGATTACATCTACATCAGCAGGAGGGATGATTTCAGTACGTTCTTTGTAAGTGATTCCAAATCCGTGAGAAAAGTACAGCGCTTTTCCTGGAGTCAGATATTTCTTAACAGTTGGCCAAAGTGTAATTTGACCTGCATCAGAAAGTAAGTATTGAATAACGGTTCCTTTTTCACAAGCTTCTTCAATTTCAAATAAAGTTTCACCTGGAACCCAGCCATCCGCTACGGCTTTATCCCAAGTTTTCGATTCTTTACGTTGTCCAACAATAACATTAAAGCCATTGTCTTTCAGGTTAAGTGCTTGTCCAGGACCTTGAACTCCATAGCCAATTACGGCAATGGTTTCATTTTTCATGGTTTCTTGTGCTTTTGCAAGAGGGAATTCTTCCCGTGTTACTACTTCTTCTTCAACTCCGCCAAAATTTAAAAGTGCCATTCTAAGTGTTCGTTTATGTTAGTGAGTATTTGTTTTATTAAAGTTCCTTCTACACACCTCTTGTTCTCCTCTCAAGAGGAGGGACTCAATAGCTAAACTATGAGTTATAAAAAGTGCATCCCCTTTTGTGAAGGGGGGTTGAAATGGTTGAGAAATATTCATCAAGCTGTTTCTCCAGCTAATACTTTTTCGACCAGTTTTCCGATGCCATATTCTTGTCTAGATACAGCAATTCTTCCCGATCGTACGAATTCATTAATTCCATAAGGTTTTAGTTCATCGAACAAAGCTTTCGTTTCTCTTCGATATCCTGCTTTTTCAATGACAACAAAATCTTTTTCAATAGTCAGAAATCTAGCACTGTGTTCTCTTACGATTCGTTCTACTTCTAAACCGTTAGTGAGAGATTCAGTAGGTATTTTATATAATGCTAGTTCTTGCTGAACTACTTCTTTCTTTTTGTAGTAATCAGCCTTTAGTACTTCTACTTGTTTCTCGAGCTGTTTTACAACTTTTCGAACCGTTTCTTCAGTTTCAGTAACTGCTATTGTAAACCGGTGAATGCCTTCCATCTCACTTTCTGAAGTAGTGAGACTTTCGAGGTTTATCTTCCGTTTAGTGAAAATAATAGTGATCCTATGAAGGAGCCCTACATGATTTTCAGTATAAGCGGTGATCGTAAATTCTTGTTTTTCACTTTCTAATTCCATTGAGTCACTCCAATCTTATTTCTGCTACACCCGAGCCACTCGGCACCATCGGGAATACATTATTTTCTTTGCCAACCATTACTTCTAGAAAATACGAACCATCATAGTTTATGAATTCTTCAACTGCAGCTTCTAATTTTTCTCGCACAGTAACTTTATTTGTTTTAATATAAAATCCTGCCGCTAAAGCTTGGAAGTTAGGGTTTTCCATAATGGTAGAGGAGTAGCGTTTATCGAAGAAAAGCTGTTGCCATTGCCTAACCATTCCTAAAAACTCATTATTAAGCAATAGTACTTTTACTTTTGCTCCGGTTTGATGAATGGTTGCCATTTCTTGTAAAGTCATTTGGAATCCACCATCACCAACTACACAAATTACGGTACGATTTGGAGCGCCAAGTTGAGCGCCAAGAGCTGCGGGTAAACCAAAACCCATTGTTCCAAGTCCACCTGAAGTGATGTTACTTTTCGATTTAGTGAATTTGGTATATCGGCAAGCTACCATTTGGTGTTGACCAACGTCAGTAACTAATACAGCATCACCGCCCGTTTTATCATTGATGATGCGAATTACTTCGCCCATACTTAAAATTTCAGTTTTCGGATGAAGCTCATCTTGAATGACTTTTTCATGTTCTAGAGCATCACAATCTCTGAATTTCTGCAACCAATCATGGTGGCTTGCAGGATTCACATATTTGATTAATTCAGTCAATGATTCTTTAGCATCTCCCAGAACAGGAATATCAGCAGGTACGTTTTTATTGATCTCAGCAGGATCAATTTCTAAATGGATTACTTTTGCTTGCTTGGCATATTTGGAGAGATTTCCTGTTACACGATCATCGAATCGCATTCCAATGGCAATTAATACATCACACTCATTAGTAAGCAGATTCGGTCCATAATTTCCGTGCATACCTAACATTCCAACATTAAGCGGATGATCGGTTTCAAGGGCTGAAAGTCCCATGATTGTCCATGCAGAAGGGATTCCAGTCTTTTCAATAAATTCTTTAAACTCAGCTTCTGCGTTTGCTAAAATCACCCCTTGCCCAAATAATATATAAGGACGTTTAGCAGAGTTTATAAGTTCTGCAGCTTCTTTTACTTTTTCAATATCCAATGCTGGTCTTGGGATGTAGCTTCGAACGTTAGTGCATTTCTTATAATCGAAATCGAGTTCATTAAACTGGGCATCTTTGGTGATGTCAACTAAAACAGGTCCTGGTCGGCCAGAACGAGCAATAAAGAAGGCTTTAGCAAGTGCGTTTGGGATTTCTTCTGCTTTTGTTACTTGAAAATTCCATTTTGTTACTGGCATCGAAATTCCAATAATATCTGTTTCCTGAAAAGCATCACTTCCTAAAAGGGAAGAAGGAACCTGTCCAGTGATACAAACCATTGGTGTGGAATCTATTTGAGCATCCGCAATTCCAGTAATCAAGTTCGTAGCTCCTGGACCGGAAGTTGCTAAGCAAACACCAACTTTTCCTGAAACTCGGGCATAACCTTGCGCGGCGTGCGTTGCCCCTTGCTCATGGCGAGCTAAAACATGCTGTACATGATCTTGATGATCATAAAGAGCGTCATAAACGGGCATAATTGCTCCTCCTGGATATCCAAAGACTAAATCGACACCTTCTTCAATTAAAATACGAACGACCGCTTCAGCTCCGCTAATACGTTCTGTTGTTGAAGTTTTTATTGATTCGATTTTATCTGGTGTTTCTACAGTTGCCATAGTTTTTAGATTTATTGGCAGTTAAAATTCGTCAGTTACACAGCCTTCAGAAGCCGATGAAACAGTTTTAGCGTATTTATACAATTGACCTCGTTGTTCTTTTAAGGGAGGTTCTATCCATTCGGCTCTTCTTGATGCTAATTCTTTCTCACTAAGTTCAACATGGATCTCATTTTTCTCTGCATCAATTCGGATGTGGTCGCCATCTTTTACTAAGGCAATGTTTCCACCAGTTTGAGCTTCAGGAGTTACATGACCTACTACAAAACCATGAGATCCTCCTGAAAACCGACCATCGGTAATAAGAGCCACTTCTTTACCAAGACCAGCGCCCATTATAGCAGAAGTAGGTTTTAACATTTCTGGCATACCTGGTCCACCTTTGGGACCAACATATCGGATTATGATAACATCACCTTTTTGAACTTTACCTTCACCAATTCCATCGTTGGCTTCTTCCTCACCGTCAAAAACTCGAGCCGTTCCAGAGAAAGCTAACCCTTCTTTTCCTGTAATTTTTGCTACAGCACCCTCGGTCGCGAGGTTACCGTATAAAATTTGAATATGACCACTTTCTTTGATTGGGTTATCAAGCTTATGAATTACATCTTGATTAATCTGAAATGGTTCAACTTCAGCTAAATTTTCAGCAATAGTTTTTCCAGTTACGGTTAAGCAATCACCGTGAAGCATACCATTTTCGAGCATATATTTCATTACAGCAGGAATACCACCTACTTTATGAAGGTCTTCCATTACATACTTGCCACTAGGTTTTAAATCACCAAGGAAAGGGGTAGAATCACTTATTTCCTGAAAATCTTTTAAAGTGAATTCAATATCAGCTGATTTAGCAATCGCCAGCATATGAAGCACTGCGTTTGTTGAACCACCTAGTACCGTTACTAATCGAAATGCATTTTCGAGTGACTTTTTTGTAAGAATATCTTTTGGTTTGATGTCTTTTTCGAGAAGGGTATATAAATATTTTCCTACATCTTCACATTCAAGAACTTTGACACTATTTGTAGCAGGATTAGATGAGTTATATGGAAGTGTGAGTCCCATTGCTTCAATAGCGGATGCCATGGTATTAGCTGTGTACATACCACCGCAAGCACCGGGTCCTGGACATGAATTCATTACAATATCTTTGAATTCTTGATCATCAATTGAACCTGATACTTTTTGTCCCCAAGCTTCGAAAGCTGAAACAACATCTAATTTCTTTCCATTATGATGCCCTGGGGCGATAGTACCACCATAAATCATAATTGCAGGCCTATTAACTCTAAGCATTGCCATTACAGCGCCTGGCATATTTTTATCACAACCTACAATAGCAGCCATTCCATCATAGCTCATTCCTTTAACTACAGACTCCATAGAATCTGCGATTAAATCGCGGGAAGGGAGAGAGTATCTCATTCCAGGGGTTCCCATCGAAATACCGTCACTAATCCCAATTGTATTGAAAATCAATCCGGTTAAATTTGAAGCATTAACACCGCGTTTTACATGTACAGCTAAATCATTTAAATGCATATTACATGGATTACCTTCGTAGCCAGTGCTTGCGATACCGATCATTGGCTTTTTCAGATCCTCATCATTTAAACCTAATGCATGAAGCATTGCTTGTGCAGCAGGCTGTGAGCCATCTTGTGTAATGTGTTTGCTAAATTTATTTAGTTCCGCCATTCGTGTATTCAAAAATTATTAATCAAAAAAAAAGCCTACCGGGTTAGGGAAGGCTTTTTTTAGTTTCTAAATCTGGTTTATCAACATATAGCTTTCCCTAGTCGGTATGAAATACCAATGACTCGAATAATGACCAAAGAAATGACAGTTGATAGCATGTATTTAAATTTCTTATGGATGCAAAGTAATGGGTATTAGTCTCTAATATCAACAGTATTTTGAAATAAATATAAGAATTAATGGAATGGCCAACGCAAACTAGTGAATATTTCGAGGCTTAAATTTACCTTTAATGATATCCTGAATGGGTTTATTATCGATTTTTGACTCCAACCACGATATGATGTCCAAATATAAAAAAGCTCGTCTTTGATAAGGTTTTTTCTGTATATCGATGAGCTTTTCTCTCAAATTTATAAATTTATTTTTTAAATCTTTGGGGTCCATAGAGGTTAAGTTTCTGAGAAACTTCAAAATTTCTTCTTGAACAGAGTTTAAATCATTCATCTTTATTATGAATCTATAGGTCGAACGAACTTGGTACTCTAACAGTGTTTGGTTACCTAACTCAAAGTGTGCGATTAAATTCAAAATTCGTGCAAAGCAATGAATGTCTTCTCTTAGCCTCGGATCAGGGTAATTGATGATTTTATTTAGATATAAAATAGCTTCTTCAATTTTACCAGCTCCAAAGTACAAACAAGCTATTTTATAGTAAAAAACGAGGATTCTATGTGGATCAATACGACTTTCAAACCTATCGATTTCTTTAGTTAGCTTGGGCACGATTGATAATCCTTCATCAAAAGTACCCGCAATAAAGTGTTGATTAAATAGCGAGGTATAATAGTATTGAAAGCCCAAAGTTTCGAGGTTTTCATTAGACCTTGATGGTGGATGGTCTAAAAAAGCTTTTAGTTGTTTTACCTCTTGTTCATGCTTTTCAAAATGTCCCAAAATAAACAATGCCTCCAGCAAAACATGCTTGCCCTTTAAATACCAGATAGGTTCGAGTTCAAGCATTTCTGGGTTTTTATCAAAATGTTCTACCCATTTTTGTGCATATCTGTATTGCATTAAAAAATCCTGAACAATCAGGCTATACCAAGCATGAGATACATTTAAATAGTGTTGTTCAAAAAATCCGATGTTCTCTAAATCAATTTCAGAGAGAGCTTTGTTAAAGAATTTTTCTGTTATGTAAAAGTCTTGTTCACTCCTAACATGTCCTGCTTTAATATAAATACCGTACAATCGAAGTGATAAATTTGAAAGGGCATGATAGCGCTCTACAGAACGCACTGATTCTTCAGTTTCTTCTATTAAAAAATCAGCTCTATTCCGTAAACTTCTTGTTATATATTGGGATTCAATTAGTTTTTCAAAACCTAGAATTTCAGTAGTAAGTGTAATTCTATTATGATGATATGAGAGTGCTTTTGCTTTCTCTAGTATTTTTAAACTTTGCTTATAAAGTCCTTTATCATATAAAATTCGTGCGTAGTCGATCTGTTCGCGAAGTTGAATATCAATATTGTGATTCACATAACTCAACCTAAGACTTGTCAATATCTGTTTATATAAATGTGCCTTCAAATTAGAAAGTTGGGACTTTTTTAGATCTGTTATTTTTGTAATTACAATATCTTCATCGTAATCTTTGGCTTTATCTACAGCATCAAAAAGCTGGATGAATTTGGCGTCATCAGTACTGTTTCTTAGTGCATAAATCTTAAAACCTCTTTTTTCGGCTTTCGAGAGAGATTTAATTAGCTGAAAAAGATGATCATTTGGTTGGTTGGCCATTGTAAGAAAACGAGCTTTAAATAATATGTAAGTTGCTGAATTTAATTGTTTTGACTAATACTGTGTTGTTGTTAACAATAGTTGGGTGTTGTAATATACACCTAATTCGGTTTCGTAAGTATAAGGACTCCAAGTACTTTTGCCTACCGATTACCAATTCTGACCAAATTAGTAATTGATAGTTGATAAGTTAGGAATCCATAGCATAATGCCAAACAAGCGAATACAGATTTTTGACACTACCTTAAGAGACGGAGAACAAGTTCCGGGCTGCCAATTAAACACTCAAGAAAAAATTGAAGTGGCTAAAGCATTGGAGAGTCTTGGAGTAGATATAATGGAAGTTGGGTTCCCGATTTCCAGTCCTGGAGATTTTGACTCTGTTCAACAAATCTCAGCAATCATTAAACATTCTACCGTTTGTGCACTATCTCGTGCTATAGAAAAAGATATTGAAGTTGCGGCAGAAGCTGTTTCAAAAGCAGTAAGACCTAGAATTCATACAGGAATTGGAACTTCAGACAGCCATATTTTTGATAAGTTGAAGACAACCCGAGAAGATGTTCTTGAACGCGGAGTTGCTGCAGTTAAATTTGCAAAGAAGTTTGTCGAAGATGTAGAATTCTATGCTGAAGACGCAGGTAGAACCGAAAATGAGTATTTAGCAAAAATTATAGAAGCAGTAATTAAAGCTGGGGCGACAGTAGTTAATATACCTGACACAACAGGATATTGTCTTCCATGGCAATATGGTGATAAGATTAAATTCCTTAAGGAAAATGTAAAGGGAATTGATAATGTGCATATTTCAACACATTGTCATAATGATCTTGGTTTAGCTACTGCCAATTCAATCGCTGGGGTGATAAATGGTGCTACTCAAATAGAGTGTACCATTAATGGGATTGGAGAACGTGCAGGTAATGCTTCTCTTGAAGAAGTAGTCATGATTCTTCGTCAGCATAAAGAAATTAATTTAGATACTGGAATTAACACCCGTTGCTTAAAATCGATGAGTGAATTGGTTTCTAGCAAAATGGGGATGTCAGTTCAACCAAATAAAGCTATTGTTGGATCTAACGCCTTTGCGCACTCTTCTGGTATTCACCAAGATGGAGTTATTAAGAGTCGTGAAACTTACGAAATTATAGATCCTTTGGAAGTTGGGGTAGATGAATCATCTATCGTACTAACAGCAAGAAGTGGTCGAGCTGCTTTAAATTATCGAGCTAAAAAATTAGGCTTTGATGTACCCAAAGAAGTGATAGAACAACTCTATTCCGAGTTTTTGATAATCGCGGACGAAAAGAAAGTGGTACAGGATTCTGATTTAATCGTACTTTTCTCACAAGCATCAGTCAAAACAGCCTAACAAGGAATTATGGGCAAAACCTTATTTGAAAAAGTCTGGGATCGGCATGTAGTTGATACAGTGCAAGACGGACTTGAAATTTTATACATTGATCGCCATTTAATACATGAGGTAACAAGCCCTCAAGCATTTGATGGGATTAGAAAACGAGACATCGATATTCTTAGAAAAGAACGTATAGTTGCTACTGCAGATCATAATGTTCCAACTAAAAATCAACATCTTCCTATTAAAGATGTGCTTTCAAAATTTCAAGTAGATACTCTCACAAGAAACTGTGAAGAATTTGGAATAGAGTTATATGGATTGGGACATAAATACCAAGGCATTGTACATGTAATTGGACCTGAATTAGGAATCACCAAGCCGGGAATGACTATTGTTTGTGGTGATAGTCATACTTCAACACATGGTGCTTTTGGAACCATCGCCTTTGGGATTGGAACCTCTCAAGTAGAGCAAGTAATGGCTACTCAGTGTTTATTACTTCAACGTCCAAAAACAATGCGTATTAACATTGAAGGTAAGCTTGGCGAAGGAATTTATTCAAAAGATATTATTCTTTATATCATTTCGAAGTTAACCACTGCAGGCGGTACAGGATACTTCGTAGAATATGCAGGATCAGCTATTCGATCTCTTTCGATGGAAGCCAGAATGACGATTTGTAACATGAGTATAGAGATGGGCGCTCGTGGCGGGATGATTGCTCCTGATGAAACTACATTCGATTACGTTAAAGGAAGAGAATATGCTCCAAAAGGAACGGAATTTGATAAAGCAGTAGAATATTGGAGTTCACTTTTTTCAGATGATGCTGCTGAATTTGACGCGGAATATACCTATCAAGCAGAAGATATTGAGCCCATGATTACTTATGGAACCAATCCTGGAATGGGGATTGGAATAACTCAAAATATTCCGACTAAAGAGGTAGTGAAAAATCCTGATTCCTTATCGAAATCATTGGAATATATGGGGCTTGAGCCTGGTGAAAGATTGCTTGGAAAGAAAATAGACAACGTATTTATTGGAAGCTGTACAAATAGCCGAATTGAAGATTTGCGAATTGTAGCCAATTATGTAAAAGGGAAAAAGAAAGCAACTCATGTTCAAGCAATGATTGTTCCAGGATCTAAACAAGTAGAAGCTCAAGCCAGAGAGGAAGGAATTCATGATATTTTGGCTGAAGCAGGTTTTGAGCTTAGGGAACCTGGTTGTTCCGCCTGTCTTGGAATGAACGAAGATAAAATTCCAAAAGGTGAATATTGTATATCTACATCAAATAGAAATTTTGAAGGTCGGCAAGGGCCTGGAGCCAGAACCATGTTAGTAAGTCCACTTACAGCAGCAGTAATTGCTGTGGAAGGACGAATTGTTGATGTCCGTGAATTTATTGGAGAAGGAGTACCAGCATAATGGAGAAATTCGTAAAACTAACTACTACAGTAGTTCCGCTTCCTGAACAAGATGTTGACACAGATCAGATTATACCAGCTCGATTTCTAAAAGCGACTTCAAGAGAAGGTTTTGGGGAAAATTTATTTCGAGACTGGCGATATGATCAGGAAGGAAATCCGAAAAAAGATTTTGTACTAAATGACGATACATTTTCTGGCTCAGTGTTAGTTGCTGGAGAAAATTTTGGATGTGGATCGAGTCGAGAACACGCAGCTTGGGCATTGGTTGATTATGGTTTTCGAGCGGTAGTATCTAGCTATTTCGCTGATATTTTTAAAGGAAACGCGCTCAATAATGGGTTACTTCCTGTACAGGTAAGTCCTGAATTCTTGCAAGAAACTTTTAAACAGATAAAAGCTGATCATTCAAAAGAGGTACTTATAGACCTTGAAGCACAAGAAATTTCGATTTCAGGAACAAAGTTTTCAGAAGGATTTGAAATTAGCCCTTATAAAAAAATGTGCTTGATTAATGGGTACGATGATATCGATTTTCTAATAAGTAACAGGGAAAAAATAGAGGCGTTCGAAAAAGAACACGTGGAGTTTTAAATTTAAGCATGGAAAAACGCATTGCAGTATTAGCGGGTGATGGAATTGGCCCCGAAGTTGTTAAGCAAGCTATTAAGGTGTTGAACGCAGTTTCACATCGATTCAATCATACTTTTGTCTTCGATTTTGCTTTGGTTGGTGCAGCCGCAATCGATGAGACAGGTGACCCTTTACCTGAAGAAACCATTGAAGCATGTAGAATGGCTGATGCCGTTCTATTTGGTGCAATTGGAGATCCTAAGTACGATGATAATCCAAAAGCGAAAGTTCGACCAGAACAAGGATTATTAAAACTTCGAAAAAGTTTGGGATTATTCGCGAATATACGTCCGGTTCAACTATTCGAGCCATTGATAGATCGCTCCCCATTAAAAGAAGATCGCATTACAGGAACTGATTTAGTTGTTTATCGTGAATTAACTGGGGGGATTTACTTTGGGAAAAAAGGAAGAAGTAAAGACGGTAAATCAGCTTACGATCACTGCGATTACAATACTGAAGAAATTACACGAATCGCAAAAATGGCGTTCGAAGCCGCTGGGAGAAGAAGAAAGAAACTTACTTTGGTAGACAAAGCCAATGTTCTTGAAACATCCCGTTTATGGAGAGAAACTGTTCAGAAAATAGCCAAGAAATATCCTGAGATTGAGGTAGAATACTTATTTGTAGATAATGCTGCTATGCAAGTCATACAGAGACCGAACCAATTTGATGTAATCCTTACAGAAAATATGTTTGGGGATATTATTTCGGATGAAACCAGTGTGATAACAGGTTCAATTGGTTTATTACCATCAGCTTCAGTAGGAGAGCAAACTTCCTTATTTGAGCCGATACACGGAAGTTATCCTCAAGCTGCTGGGAAAGATATAGCCAATCCTGTTGCTACAATCCTTTCGGTAGCAATGCTTCTTGAAAGCTTTGATATGCTTGATGAAGCCAAGAGAGTTCGATCAACAGTGAACAAGGTAATTGAAAAAGGCTTGGTTACTCCCGATTTAAATCCCGATGATTTCATCTCCTGTTCAAAAGTGGGGGATATCATAGCTCTTCTCATCGAGTCTGATTTAGACGACGATACTTCTTTTGAAAACTTATTTGAGGGAAGCTTACCTCTTATTTAAAAATTCGATTTGTGAATTGAAGTAAGAGTCGTTTTTAAGGCATTTTCTTCAAGTTCGTTTTTTGATTCAATAGACAATCTAATAGTTTTACATTATCCATTAGTATATTTAGTTACAATATTAGTCAAAAAAAAGTGCTTGTTTTGAATATTAAAACCCCTGATTTCGTTAGCAAAACTTGCTTACTCATATCCATTATTGGGTGTTCGTTTATATCTGCAAACGCTCAAACCATTTCTGAATGGGAAGATATTGGGCCGTACGGGTTTTATTATGGTGCAAGAGTAATTGCTAGCCCAATTCATGAGAACGAAGCATTTTTGATTTCTGAATACCAGGTGCTTAAAACCGAGGACTATGGAAAAAATTGGGTTAAAACATCTGCTGATCTTTTGCCAAGAGAAGATCTCTATAACAATTCTCGGACAAGGCTAGTATTTAATAAGCTTAATGAGAATGAGATATACTTAGTGGCTGGAGACATTTATAAAAGTATAGACAAAGGTTTGAGTTGGGAACTACTCCTATCACAGAACGAATACTTTGCTGTAAGTATAGACCCGAATGACCCAAACTATATACTCTCGACAAGCAAAGGAAAACTATACGAATCAAGAAATGGAGGAGAAAATTGGGAGAGTTTAGTCGAAAGTCTTAAGTATTGGGATCCAGATTCTAAAGAGCTAGGAGATTTTCTATTTAGGGGTGATTTTTATGAATTTTGGGTAAATCCTTATTTTCCAGAAATGATTTTTTCTAAGAAAGTAATAAGTTATGGGGATGTCATTGATTATGGAAATTTTCATTACACCAACGATACAGGTATTAGTTGGGATAGTTTGGATATTGGAGGATATGATAATACAACCCGTATAGAATATGTAGCTGAAGAAATTGTTTTTAGTACAGAAAGCAAAGCGACTTTCTATATGAAAGACGGTATTACTGACGATTGGTTCAGAACAGTAAACGGAGGTGAGGCTTGGGTATCAATTTCAGATTCACTGAAAGAGGAAGTTGACGGTTCTGATTATATTGAGCATCTAACCATTAGCCCACTTAATCCTGAAATTTTATACTTAACTAGAGAAATCACTGCAAGAGAATCTCACTTATATATAAGTAGAGATAGTGGAAAAAGTTGGGAGCTTCAGCATTCATTTAAAGGAATTAGAGGAATTACATCTACAGCAATATCTCCTGTAAACTCAAATGTTGGATATCTAGTAACATCTCCAACGAGCATATTTGCAAACACAAATCTAAGTTCATTTGATCAAAAAGATAACTGGATTGAAGGTTCTCACAAAGTACCATATACATCCGTTGATTATCTAAAAAGTGGAGTAGGAGGAAGAATTTATGCAGGAATACAAGGTACAGGAGTTTTTGCTTTAGATGATGAAGATGAATGGTATAGGGCATCTATTTTTTATCCATCAGGACCTTATGAAGTTGTTCCATCAAAGTCGATTCCAGACTTAGTATTTGGAATGGTTGTAACAGAGGAAAACGATGAGTTAAGCTATAATTATGGGAAAAGTACAGATGGTGCAAGAAATTGGGAATTATATCCTCCCGGGACATATGTTGAACAGTTTTTTGATGTGGCCTCAGATAATATGACCATTTATACAACATCAAGTTCCCGTTCGGAAGCTGGTGACATTATAGGAAGTATTAAAGTGAGTTCTGATGAAGGAAGCACTTGGACTGAATTAGAGATTGACATAACAGAAAATGATAGCAGTTTCATCAACTCTATAGGTTTTATTAAGGTAGACCCAGAAAATAAAAATGTGGTTTATGCTATAGCTCATATCAGAGGGCTTGATAATAGAAATGTTACTATTCGATCTTTAGATAAAGGAAATACCTGGGATATCATTTCTGACGGAAGGAAAGTATTTATTGATCCATCTAAGGCAAGTAGAATTTATGTTTCAAAGCTCGACGGTAAAATGTATCGGTCAGAAGATTATGGAGACAATTGGACATTTGTCGACTCCTTGGGATCAATTACGGCCATGCAGATAGATCCTGATGATGGAAACATTTTGTATGCCTCGAATTTCGATAAAATTTTTATGAGTGTTGATGGTGGGGAGAATTGGGAGGTATTACTTCAACGGAAGTATTTTGGTAATTCTTTAGGACATCTGGCTCTGAATAAAGTTGATGAAAATACATCAGAGCTTTACGTGGGAACAAGGAGGGAAGGAGTAAAAAGGTTAAAGATCAATCGCACTCCAACTTCAACCGAAGAGAGTGGCTTAAATCCAAAAACTTTCACTTTACATCAAAACTACCCAAATCCTTTTAATCCAAGTACAATCATACGATTCGATTTACCGGAGCAAAGTAAAGTATCTGTGAAAGTTTATGATATCACGGGCAGGTTGGTAGTCACACTTGTTAATGATGTACGAATTGCGGGCATACATCAAGTTAATTTTGATGCTTCTGGTTTAGCCTCTGGAGTTTACCTTTATGAACTCAAGACAAACAATTTAAGAAGCATTAAAAAATTTACTTTGATAAAGTGATAACCTGCTATTTGCCTTTAATCTAATTCTTTAGTCTATTACTAAGTACCTAACAAAAATGGAGGTACTTATGGTAGTCAGTTATAAAGCTGCTCAAAGAAAGCCCGAAAAAGTAATAGATCAAGCAATTCTAGCCAAAGACTTCATGACTAAAAAGCTAATTACTTTTAGTCCTGAACAACCCCTAAACGAGGTTATTCAAATTCTGATTTCAAAAAATATATCGGGTGGTCCTGTAGTAGATAAAAAAGGATCTTTGATTGGAGTAATTTCTGAAGGTGATTGTTTAAAAGAGGTAGTAAAAGGAAAATATAATAACAGCCCTCAAATGATGGGTGTCGTAAAAGAATACATGACAGCCGATCCAGTAACTATAGGTCCCAATGAGAACATCTTTGAAATAGCTCGACTTTTCCTCAAACTGAGATTACGTCGTTTCCCTGTTCTTGATAATGGAAAATTGGTTGGGCAGATAAGTCAACGCGATATTATGGCAGCAATTCAGGATTTAAAATCTGAAACTTGGCATTAATTTTCCAATGCTTCAAAATAATAAAAGGCATCAATAATATCTAAATAGACTCCATCGAACCCTGAATTTAGAATTTTTTGAAGATACGATTCAGGGTTCCCATAGATATAAGATTTCCATCCAAGATCCCAGTACTTAACCTTATAGTTACCTTCCCAATCTGGGTTTTCAGTAACTATCCATTCGGGATTTCCAGCTGTCCAATCTTGTTGCCAGTAGTATCTATAATCTTCAGCTTCACCGATGCTCATATAACTTATAATCAGTCGAGAACCTCCATCGGCTTTCTTTCTTATTTGATTTAAATCTGTTTGAGTAAGTAAAGTATCAAAATAGAAAGCATCCATTATAACAACCCCATAATTAGTCTCGGAAATAGATTCCAGAAACTCATTCTTAGTTGAGAAACCTTCAGGATTTAACAAATAAAGAAAGTTCTCAGCATCAGAAAGTTCATTTACTGGATTAGGGTTTTCATCTTTTATTACTTCTGGATATTCGGGTATGGTAGTGAGGTTTCGGTCATCTGCAGCAAACGAAATATATTCCTTATACTCATTCCATTCATAGGAGCTATCCATTTTAAAAGGGGTTGAGGTATAATCGGTAACAAGGATGGTTTTCCCTGCTTCATTTGCGATATCAAGATAGAACTCAAGGTATTCTGATAAATCGCTTGGAGTATTTTTGTCATCTCCAGGGTTTCCATAGTATAAACTTTCTTGTCCGAGTCCATCAATGGCATTTAAATAATCCAAATCAGGTTTTCCATTCCAGTCTCCATTGTCAGAAACCAATTGAATACCATTTTGAGGAATTACAATAAAATCTGGATTTTGTTTCCTAGCATATTCAGAAATCTCTTGAACAAAGTTTCTCATCTCTTGTTTATAGTCGATACTATTTCCATCTTGAGCACATCCAATAGTTGTGGAAAAGATAATAATAGCCAGAAAGTTAAGCGATTTCACTTTAAATACTTGGGTTAATTAGTTGTTAATAATACCTTCAATAGAAAAGAAATTTAACTAAAATTTTGCAATACTCATTCGAATTAGCTCAACAGAATTTGCAAAAATATTGGGGTTATCCTGATTTTAGGTCTGGACAGGATGAAGTTGTACAATCCGTTCTTGATGGTACGGAAACAGTGGTGCTTTTCCCAACAGGAGGTGGGAAATCTTTATGCTATCAAGTGCCAGCTACGGTGTTTGAAGGAATTACCTTAGTTATTTCTCCATTGGTTGCACTTATGCAAGATCAGGTAAAACAGTTAAAAGATCGTGGAGTATCTGCCACTTTTATTAATAGCACGATCCCCAATTATGAAGTAGAGCAGCGACTTGTTAACGCTAGAAACGGGATGTATCAGTTACTCTATTGTGCACCAGAGCGTTTGGGAACTTCCCTTTTTCAGGCTGAACTACAGAATTTAAACATCGATCTTGTTGCTATAGACGAAGCGCATTGTATTTCAGAATGGGGACATGATTTTCGTCCAGCTTATCGTGATATCAAAACCAATTTAGAAAGTATTGCAGCCGAAACCAGATGGATTGCATTAACAGCAACAGCGACTCCTGAGGTTAAGCAAGACATAATTGACAATCTTGAATTTCAAAAGCCAAATATAATATCGAGAGGCTTTACCCGGCCAAATTTGAAATGGTGGGTTTTTGAAACTGAAAATAAAAAAGAGAAGCTCTTTCAATCTGTAAAAAAAGCATCTCTTCAAGGTGATGGATTAATTTATGGTGGAACCCGAAAGAATTGTGAATTTTGGGCTGATCGTTTTTCAAAAAATGGAATTGATTCGGAAGCATATCATGCAGGAATTGAAAGTGAGTTACGAAAAGAAATTCAAGAGCGATGGATTAAAGGAGAGACTCCATTAGTAGTAGCTACGAATGCTTTTGGAATGGGAATTGATAAGCCAGATTGCCGTTATGTGATTCACGAAGAAATCCCCTATTCCATTGAAGCATATTATCAGGAAGCGGGTAGGGCAGGACGTGATGGCTCAGAAAGTTACCCCATACTTTTTTATAGGGATTCAGATTATATAAAAGCTCGAAGACGAATTCAGGAGAACTATCCGACTAGGCAAGAACTCCAAAAAGTATATACCGCTTTAGGTGATGCACTTGGACTTGCAATAGGATCAGAAATGGATGAAATGGTTGGATTCGAATTAAAGAATGTTCAAACTAGATGTGGACTTCCTTTAGCGATATGTAAAGCCTCTATTCGTTTAATGGAACAGTTTGGAGTGCTTGCTACATTAGATGAAATACCACCAATGGCGAGTGTTCAATTTACTTTGAATCCAGAAATGATGATTAAGTTTAAAGAACGATGTCAAAATCCTGAAAAGGCAGAATTTTTGGATAAGCTTGAGAGGATGTTTGGTTACCATGCGTACCATGATATGGTAGACTTAGAACTGGAAATGGTTCTTGAAAAACTTTCAATTTCTCGTAATGGATTTATTAAAGGATTGAACGTGCTTATGCAAAATGATAACGTGTTAGTTTTTACTGTATATCCAGAAAGAAATTTAATAAAGTTGTTTGAAGCTCGATCTTTACACATTCCAATTCCAAAAAAAGATATTGAGACATATAGGGAAAGCTTACTTAAAAAATTGGATAGAATAAAAGGCTATGCAATCACTAAGAATTGTAGAGAAGTATATTTAAGATCATACTTTGGTGATGAAGGTGCCCTGCCGTGTGGTCATTGCGACAACTGTTTGAATGGGATTAATAAGCGAGAAGAACTAACTACAAATGATATTAGACTGGGTTTCGATTTTCTTATTGAAGAAGAGAAAAGTATCTACCAATTAAAAAAAGAGACCGGGTGGGGTAAACAGAAAGTTATAGCATGTCTTCAATATCTGATAGGAGAAAATATGATTAAGTCTAATCCCGAAAAAGAAGGGTATTATATTCTTTCTCAGTCTGAACCATCATCTTCAGACTGATTTAATAATTTTTGTTCTCTTTCAATAGCTTTTAGGGCAGAATCGATCCTTTCAATATGGTTGTCAACATTATGTTGGTAGTACTTATTAGATGCTACGAACTGATCTTCAGAAATTTTATAGTGTTCTAATAGTGCGTCATATAATGAGTCGGTATAGGTAGAGTCATCACTTGTATATACAAGTGCATCCATAAGTTGTAACTCTACCATTAAAAAAATATAGGTTTCTTCTGGGATTAAATTTTCGGGCTTTATGAATAATTCTTCCTCCTCACATCCCCCAAAAAAGAAGAGTACAACCCAAATTAGAAGTACTGAAAACCTATTCATAAACAGCTTAACCGATAGGAGGTTTTGGGTTCAATGGTCTCATTGTAATTTCATTAATCAAGAAATTATCAGGTGTTTCTAGTACATATTTTAGTGTTTTGGCAATATCAACAGGCTGCATCATATTAGGGTGAAGTTCAACAGCATCAATTGAATCGAAAAAATTTGTAGCAATAGATCCTGGAAAGAAACAGGTTACTTTTATGCCATCATAGCGAAGCTCTTTAAAAAGAGATTCACTAAAACCACGCAATCCAAATTTAGTAGCATTGTACCCTGATATTTGTGGATTACCCATCAAACCTGCGACGGAAGCGATATTAGTAATATGGCATATTGCTTCATTCTTTTTCATTAAAGGAACAATTAAACGCGTTAAGTAAAAAACACCAGAAAGGTTTACATCCATCATAGTATGCCATTGTTCTAAGCTTAGGTCATCCACATCAGCGAAGTAGCCAAGACCAGCATTATTTACTAGAATATCAGGTTGGGAATCTTCAAACGTTTCTCCCACCCATTTTTCAACATCTTCATATTTTGTGACATCCATTTTTACTGGAATAAATTTATCTCCAACATGTTTCTTAATACTGTTTAGTTTGTCAGTACTTCTCGCAAGTCCATAAACAGTTGCTCCTCCTTCAACTAACATTTTGCTAAACTCAGCTCCTATTCCGCTACTTGCTCCGGTTACAATGGCTATTTTTTCTTTCAGATTCATACTAACTAAGTAATGGATTTTGTATTCTATTTAGGTGTTAAATGTAATACAAAAAAATGAGCAATTTCGATTTAGAAAAACAGGAATCAACCCTTTTTATTGATATTGGTAATACTGCGTTAAAAGTAGGCTTTAAAAGCGATGGTAAATGGAAGTTAAATACCTATAAAACTACGGAAGAAGCAGCTAAGCAAGTAATTAACCATCCTTATCCAGTAAGAAGAATTATTTTAAGCAGTGTTCGGGAAACAATTAAAGATGCTTTTGAAAAAGAGGTTGAATCACATTTAATTCATGAAATTTTAATTAAAGACATCGATAAGACAACTCTCGAGTATCAAACGCCAGAAACTTTAGGAATTGATCGGTACTTAGGGTGTTTTGGCGCACAAATTCACACCAATAAAGCAGTAGTTGTAATTGATGCAGGTTCAGCCTGTACCATCGATTATATGGATGAAGATGGTGTCTTTAAGGGGGGAGTAATTATGCCCGGACTGACTTCAATTCTTAATATTTTTGAAAAAACAGCCCCACAACTACCTAAAATTAAGCTAAAATTCCCGAAACATTTTCCGGGAAAAAGCACTACTGAATCACTGGAATTAGGACAAATAGTTTTCTTTATAGACGGAATTTCTAAGATGTTGGAAAGATTTACTTCGCTTTATGGCGACTATGATCTTTTTTTAAACGGGGGAGACGCCGAATCAGTGAATGAGTTAATTGGGTTTAAAGGTCAAGTTAATAAAAAACTCCTTTTTGATGGAATGGAAAAAATGATAAAACTACGTTAGAATCATAAGTTTTAATTTTCCAGTTTTCTCTCAATTAAAGAAATGACCATTTCCCTAGCGACTTTATTTTTTCCGCCACGTGGGATAATTACATCTGCATAGCGTTTACTAGGTTCTACAAATTCGAGATGCATGGGACGAACAAACTTTTCGTATTGCTCCATGACACTTTCTACGGATCGTCTTCGCTTCATAATATCTCTTTTAAGTCGGCGAAGTAACCTGATATCATCATCTGTATCAACAAAAATCTTTACATCCATAAGTTCTAGTAACTCTGGTTCACTAAAAATAAGAATCCCATCAATCAAAATAACTTGAGTAGGTTTAACTGATAGAGTTTCTTCTTTTCTAGTATGCTCGGCAAAGTCGTATATAGGAATTTCAACAGGATATCCCTCGAGTAAAGCGTGTAAATGACGAATAAGAAGTTCGGTTTCTAAAGAAGAGGGGTGATCAAAATTAAATTTAACTCGTTCTTTAAAAGGGAGGTGTTTTAAATCTCGGTAGTAAGCGTCATGCTCAAGTCGTAGTATATTACTAGATCCAAAATGATCACATAAATAGTCTACTACGGTTGTTTTACCTGAACCACTTCCTCCTGCTACTCCAATTATTAATGGTTTCATAAAGTAAAAATATCAGTTCGATGAAGAGAAAGCTTCTGTTTTTTCATATTCTACTTTGTAGTCTCTAATTGCTCTAAAAATAGCTGAAGCCATAATAGATTGCCCATAATCGCTTGAAAGAAATCGTTGTTCAGATGGATTGGTAAGAAAGCCAGTTTCAACAAGAATACCAGGCATTGAAGCTTGGTAAAGAACTACGAGCCCCATTTGTTTAACACCTCTCGATTTTCTTCCTGCGCGTGAACGTAACTGATCTTCAACCATATATGAGATTCTTTCGCTAGTAGAAATTATCCCACTATGTGCAAGTTCATAAATTAATAAATCTTCTTCGGTTAGGTCCTCAATAACCCCATGAGTATTGAACACCTGATTTTCTTCTTTCATAATCTCTAGAGAAAGATCAGACCTGTTTAATCCTAAGAAGAAAACCGATGAGCCATATACTTGTGATGAAGTCCAAGCGTCAGCATGTATAGAAACAAATAAATCTGCTTCTGAACGATTGGCAATTCTTCCCCTCTCTTCAAGTTGAACAAAAGTGTCTTTATCACGGGTATAAATTACTTTCACATCAGGAAGATACTCATTAATGTATTCACCTAATTTCAATGCTATAGATAGAACAATATCCTTTTCTTTCGATCTTTTTCTGTAGCCAAGGTTTCCGGGATCATGGCCCCCATGACCAGCATCAATTACAATAGTATCAAACTTTAGCTTATCCCGAACCTGATTATAATCTGCATCCGGATCAATTGGAGGAGTAGGTATAGACTCAATTACCAGAGCTTCTTCAGGATTGGCACCTAAGTACCAATTATTAGCAATAAATTGTTGCGTAAAAACTTCTACATCATGGGGATCAGCTTTAGATAGTGCTAATAAAATATCGATTCCATTTTGATCTGTGTAAGCTTGAGAAGTAACAGAAATATTAGGGTCTAAATAAATATCTACTCCATAACTTCCCTCTAGCTTATATAACCGTACATACTGAATTTTTCCATCTTGTTCGAAAATTTGAATCCCAGAAGTATCAATTTCATTTGCAAAGAGTTCCATTTGAATGAGATCTGGAGCTGGCTGAATTACGGTAAAAGAGTCTACAGTTGCACTTAAATGATAGCGTACTACATACCCCAAACCATCACTACGTTCTGCTTTTGAGATACGTTCTAGATGAGGTTGAGCAAAAGCTGATGTAAAAAATAAAGAGAATACGAATACCAGTGCCGAAGATATACGGAACAAAGAACACCGTTGCATTCTTTTAAATGGGTTCAAATCGTAAGTCATAATTTTGTAGATGATTTAGAAGATACGTTTTTAGCAATTGCTATGAAAGCAGGTGTTTAAATGGTTTGGAATATTTGTAAATTAGTTTCTTTACTGCTTTTATCTGATTTTATTGTCTTAAACTTGATAAAATTAAAAAAGCGACACTTAATATTACCTATGAAATCCGGGTACACCGTTCAAAAACTCTTAAAGGAATTTTGGGTTCCAAGTTCCTCCATTTTTAGTAAAGCGATAGAATTTATTCCAGATCGGCAGAGCAAAGATATTGAAGAAAAGTTCAAAGAAATCTTAGCGAAGCAATCAGATGGGTTTCCGAAGGAATCCATAGAAAGTATTTCTTTGCTTAAAGACACCAGAATTAATGAATTGGATGAAATATGGTTGGAAGCAATTGAAGAAGCTACATCCACATTACCTGAGCTTTTGATTCTTGATCAAAACGATTCTCATTACGAACCAAGAGAAGGTGATTCTCCACTAATTAGTATTGGGAAGATTTTAAAAAAAGGAAAACGATATTTCAGAAAAGGTATTCATGCTACAAATAATACGTATAGAAGAGTTTTTAAAAAGCCAGAGCAAGAATTTGAGGTAGATACTCGTGAAGTTCCGTTTAAAAGTTTGGCACAAATTCTACTTTTTGAATTACAAACCGGGATTTCAGATTGGAAACATGCCCAGTATCGTTTTTGTGCAAGAGTTTTTGAAGTCACACAATCGTGGGCATTGACAGGTAAAATAGATGGAGAATCAGAATCTGAAGTAACATTTAAGGAACTTATTTCTAATCTGAAAACTACGTTTAACGATGAAAGCAATGCCCATCAAACCGCACTTGAATCAAAGTTTAAAGAGTTAGAAACTAAACTTAAGCAAAACCTTGAACTTGTAGGTACCATTGAACTTTCTGCAGATACGTATAGTGATGAGAATGTAGAAAAGGGGAAAACCGATTTTTCTTCAACTCTTAGAATTAGCAGTACAAACTGGACTGAATTAGTAGAATCTTTATCAATGAGAATTCAGCTAATTCTAAATCTTGTAAGTTTAAAAGAGAAACTAAAGTATAATGCCTCCACTTTTTTACATAAAACTGAGGAATTCTATCAATATGTAATTTTAGATTCTCATAAGGAATTAAAGCAGTTTATCGAGAATGCAGTTGAGGAATTGAAAGGTTTAAACAAGCCTACGATAAAAGAATTATCAGAAATTGGTGCTTCCATACATTCTAAAGCTAAAGAAACAATTATCCAAGAAATCTCAGAGCCTCTAAATCAAAAAATTGAAGAGAAATACCTAAGCATTTTGTCGGATGAGTTTATAAGCCAAATGACAGGCCTTGCTAAAGACCAACCTGAGAAAAGTATCATTATAGAGGATATAGAACTCGAGCCTTCAAAACCTAAGTATGAAATCAAAGAGATTGAATGGCAGAAATTCGTTCAGAGAATGATAGGAAAATTCATCGCTTCTGAGTTGGATTCAAGAAAGTTAAACTTTGAAGAAGAGGTTAGCGAAATTGCTCAGAATTATTTGGAAGTACTTCAAATTATCGAAACGAATTTAGTTGTTATCGAAGAAGTTTCTGGGAAAGAAGAGGAAAACCCAATAGAAGTTGCTCTTCAAGGTCTTGAGCGAAGTTTGAATAAAGTTGAGGAAATTGAAGAAGATGTTTTAAGTGCAAGAGATCAAATTTCTGAAAAGGTGCGAAATCAAAACGAAGAGTTGATGGACCAACTCTCAGGGTTTTTGATTAAGCAAGATGTTAGTGAAATGAAATGGATGGAAACTCAGCTTAAAGTAAAAGAATCAGCTGGGGATTGGACCACTAAATTTACTGTACAATGGGCTCGTTTATTAGATCGCCTCGATTTATTTCGTCGATTTATTTTCAAAAAATATCGTCAGAATGAAGCAGCAGTCCGAACTTTTTTAGGATTAAAAAAGCCTGTTTCTCAAAATGTTGAAAGTACTAATCTAGCAACTTTTCTGTATGAGACTGATCAAAAAATTGAAGAACTTCCATTTATATATCGTAGACTTTTCGATTTTTACCGTGATGTGGAAGCTAATTTCTTTATTCAAAATTCAGTTCATTTTAATAATTGTAGAAAAGCTCATGAACTTTGGAAGGGAGGGTTTCCATCTAGTATCTCAATAATTGGAGAAAAGGGAAGCGGTAAAAGTACCCTAGTTAGGTTTTTGAATGAGGAAATATTGAATCAGAAAAAGCATTATTCTCTTCCTTTTCTAAAAACCTACTGGAAAAAGGAAAGTATGCTTAAAGCAATTGCAAAAAGTTTGCAATTACCAGAAGTGGATTCTATGGAGGAGCTTGTTGTATCGATCAAAAAGAAAAGGAAAGGAAGTATTGTTGTAATCGAGAATTTACAGAACTGTTATGTTCGAAATATGAATGGTTACGAATCTATTCGCGCTCTTCTATACATAATTTCAGAAACCAAAAAAGAGATTTTTTGGGTAGCTACATGTTCTAGATATGCATGGAATTTTCTGAATGTGGTATTCAGAATTGGAGATTATTTTTCACACTCAATAGCTACGGATAAGTTGAATTCTGATGAAATTGAATCGCTTATTATGAAACGTCAAAAAGCGAGTGGATATCAACTTCAGTTTATCCCAGATGCATCAATCCTGAAAAGCAGAGCATACAAAAAACTTCTTAACGATGAAGAAGCTACCCAAGAATATTTGCAAGGAAAATACTTTCAAAAACTTACAAGTTTAGCTGAAGGAAATGCAACAGTTGCCATGATTCTCTGGATTCGTTCAATCAAAGAATTCAACGATTCACACTTTATTCTTGAATCATTAGATATCATTAATATGGCAAGTTTAGATGGACTAGACTCACTTTCATTGTTTACTCTATCAGCGTTTATTTTACATGATTCATTAACTCCCGCTGAATTGGCGATGGTGCTAAATGATACTGAATCAAATTGCGAGATGACGATCTCAAGATTAGCATCGCGAGGATTATTAGTAGGTTCAAATAAGTACTACACTGTTAATGACTTGATCTATCGACAAGTCGTTCGCATACTAAGAAGTAGAAATATTTTACACTAACTGACATGAAAAAATTCAACCTATTTTTATTTCTATTGGCGATAATATTTTTTATCCCCGATGTAAGTGTATTTGCACAAGATTCTCTTGCCACAGCTACTATTGACAGTACAACGACGCTTAAAGTAAAAACCCAAGTAAGTGAGTTTAAAGATTTCTTTTCGATTACAAAGATAATATCAAGTCTTATTGTTCTATTTGGAACCTATTTTTTTACTAGAATACTGTCTTTTTTATTGGGAGCTCTTGCTGAAAAACGTTCTTCTTATCGGTTAGTGCTCAAGCGATTAGTCCCATTTCTAAATGTTGTAATTTGGTCAATCGCAATCTTTATTGTGATTGCGGGAATTATATCTCCTCCAATAGAAACGATACTTACGGTAGGGGCATCGGTTGGAATTGCAATCGGGTTTGCTGCTCAGGATATTCTAAAGAATATTTTTGGGGGATTTATCATTATAATGGATCGTCCATTTCAAGTTGGTGATAAAATTGAAGTGGATGGACATTATGGTGAAGTAACTGAAATTGGTCTTCGTTCTACAAGAATTGTAACCCCTGATGATTCTCTGGTTTCGATTCCAAATGCTGATTTAGTTAGTAATTCAGTTTCAAATTCAAACTCAGGGGAGCTAGATTGTCAAGTTGTTTCATCCATCTTTTTGCCAGCTTCTGTAAATGTAGAACTAGTTAAAGAAATTGCCTATCGAGCTGCTGTATCATCTCGTTATGTATATTTGAAAAAACCAGTAGTAGTAGTTTCTGAAAACAAAGTATTCGAACAAAATTATGTAGTTCAGTTAAAAGTAAAAGCTTATGTACTTGATATTCGCTATGAATTTCTTCTTAAAAGTGAAATCACTGAACTTATTCTAAAAGAACTAAACATGCAGGGAATCATCCCCAAACACACAACGATGAACCAAACCGCATAAGGAAGATCATGAAATCTAATTCTCTTTATTTGTTATTAATTATACTTATTGGAGCTTGTACTCCTCAGTCTGAAACTACTGATATAGACACCTTACTTAGTAAATATACCGACTTTACCTTAACCGCTGATATCTCATTACTCACGGAGAATGAGAAGAAAATGATTCCGCTTTTAATTGAAGCAGCAGTAGCAATGGATAAAGTTTTTCTTATTCAGGCTTATGGCGATGATGACTTAAAAGCAATACTAGATGAGAAAACAGCTAGATTTTTTGATATCAATTATGGGCCTTGGGATCGATTAAATGGAAACACGCCATTTGTGGAAGGAGTAGGAGAGAAACCGCTGGGTGCAAATTTCTATCCGAAAGACATGACCAAAGAAGAATTTGAAGCGTGGGATTCAGACGATAAAAACAGCTTGTATACGTTGGTACGCAGAGATGAAAATGGGGAATTAATTACCATCCCTTATAACAAGGCTTTTGAAGGATATCATCAGACTGCAGCTTCAAAATTAAAAGAGGCGGCAGACTTAGCAGAAGATCCAGGTCTAAAAAAATATCTAGAATTACGTGCAGAAGCACTTCTCACCAATAAATATCAGGAAAGTGATTTCGCTTGGATGGAAATGAAGAATAATGGAATTGAAGTTGTTATAGGTCCCATTGAAAATTATGAAGATCAATTGTACGGCTATAAAGCGGCACATGAAGCCTATGTATTGGTAAAGGATAAAAGCTGGAGTGAGCGACTTTCTAAATACGCAACTTTGTTACCCGAACTTCAACGTGGGCTTCCAGTTCCTGATGCATATAAAATAGAAACTCCCGGAACCGACTCAGATCTTAATGCATATGATGCAATTTATTATGCGGGAGATACAAACGCAGGTTCTAAAACCATTGCAATCAATTTACCAAACGATGAGCAGGTTCAGCTTCAAAAAGGTACACGTAGACTGCAACTCAAGAATGCAATGCGTGCTAAATATGACAAAATCCTGATCCCAATTTCGGAAGTTCTGATTGCAGAAGATCAACGTAAATACATTACATTTGATGCTTTTTTTGGGAATACGATGTTTCATGAAGTAGCTCATGGGCTAGGAATCAAAAATACGATAACAGGAAGTGGGTCGGTCCGTACCGCACTTCAAAATCACGCTTCAGCACTTGAAGAAGGTAAAGCTGATGTTCTTGGATTATATATGGTACAATCATTACGTGCAAAAGATATGATTGAAGAAGGAAGTATTGAAGATAATTATGTTACTTTTCTTGCCAGTATTTTTAGGTCAATTAGGTTTGGTTCATCAAGTGCACATGGTCGAGCCAATTTAATCCGATTTAATTTTTTCCAAGAGATGGGCGCTTTTTCTTATGATGAAGCTACAGGAACATATAGTATCAATTTTGAGAAGGTTGGAGAAGCGGTAGCTGCGCTATCAGAAAAAATATTAACACTTCAAGGCAATGGAGACTATCAAGCTGTTGATGATTTTGTTGCTAAATATGCCATCCGTACCTCTCAACTTGAAATTTCTCTGGCTAAGTTAGCAGCTCAATCTATACCTGTTGATATTACCTTTAATCAAGGGGTGGAAGTACTCGGACTTTAACTTATAAATTCATCTAAAATTTATCTTCAAAAGTGATTTTAATTTGACATTGCGTTACTCGAAAATTACACTGTAATGCAAATCAAATATTAACTGTAGTAGGAGGAAATATATGAACGATGAAATATTTCTTGAAGCCGCTGAAAATGGCGACCTCGAGACAGTAATTGGGCTACTTCAAGATGGAGTAGACGTAAACACAAAAGACGAACACGACCGAACCGCATTGCTGAAAGCAGCAAAACATGGGCACCTATCAATTGTGGAACTGTTGGTAAGTGAAGGCGCAGAAACGGATATAAGGGATAACCGCGGAACGACGGCACTTTACTGGGCTTCAACAAATGGATATAAAGATATTGTAGAATTGTTGATTGCAAATGAAAGTGAAGTTCAAGTTCATGATGACAGAGGTTGGTCGGCATTAGACCAGGCCGTAGCTCAGCATCATAAATCTGTAGCGAGTATGTTAAGTGCTGCAGGGGCTCACTAAAAATTAATAGCAATCTTTAAAAAAAAAATTGAATCCTGGTTTCTGAAAAGAGAACAGGATTTTTTTGTTTCTCTCATCTAAGAACGAAGCGAAGTAGTATTCTCAAAAAAATCTCCCAGTGAAAGGCAATGAAGAAAGAGACAGCGTTACTTCGTTCGCTGATGAAAGCGCTAGAGTGTTGTGATTACAAATTTACTTCCCGTACAAAATAAAAATAGTTGGACGTTTATGAAGATCGATATCTTTCAATTTTTCCCACTCACCAATTTCCATAGATCGGATGTCTTCGGAAGGAAGTGTTATATCGGTAGCGATGCAAAGTCTGGTTGAAGGATTACAGCTTTCCAAAATTGACTTAAACATTTCGTTATTTCGGTAAGGCGCTTCCATAAACATCTGAGTACGGTCATGTCTTCTGGATTCACCTTCGAGTTGAATAAGTATTTGTTTTCTACCTTTAGCATCAATCGGTAAATACCCATTAAAAGCAAAAGATTGTCCGTTAAAACCTGAAGCCATCAATGCTAACAAAATAGAAGAAGGGCCGACTAAGGGAACGACTTTAATTCCATTTTGATGAGCCATTTTAATCAATTTAGCTCCAGGATCAGCAACAGCGGGTGCGCCAGCCTCAGACATGATTCCCATATCTTTACCAGCTTTGAGTGGCTTTAAAAATGAATAAATTTCAAGATCGGGTGTGTTTTTGTTTAAAGGGTAGAAATCGATTTTGTACTCAGGAATGGTATCTCCAACCCATTGCAAAAATTTAACTGAAGTCTGAATATTCTCTACTACTAAAGCATCTAATTTTCTAAGAATGGAAAGAGTGTATTCTGGAATAGTATTATTCTCAGGAGTTTTACCGAGAGTTGTAGGTATTAAATACAATGTTCCTTTACTCATACATCCACCCGTTCAATAACCAAATTTTCATCACCATTTTTAATTTTATTAGTTGCATATCGAGTTCCAAGAAACGAAAAGAATACAAGAGCTAGAAACCCGATTAAAGCGACTCCCATATTGGAAAGAGAAGTACTTCTTTGAAGATCGTAGGTTGGAATCATTACTACTTCTTGAAAATTTCCTTTCTTATATCGAATAGGAATAACAGAAGTATCCATAATTCGTTGCGCCATTTGAATTGATAGTGAAAGTTTACGCTCTATAACTTCGCCCTCTGGAGTAGGGAATTTTATTAAAACATAGCCATTACTTTGGGCAGCAATTTGCTTTACATCAAAATCCAGAACATCGGAAGCAATGCTAACGCCATTTTCATAAGTGTCTATTGTACCTTGATGAACTAAGCCCTGTTGAACTATTATGAACAGGAGATAAGCTGGTAAAAGCCAAACAAGGTAAATGAAGCTATATTTCATTTTGAGATTTCTTTAATCGTTGTTTCATATAAGGCAGGGTCCCAAATCAATCGTTGCTGATAATCTTCTTGCATATGATTTGCTGAAAGATGTAGCCAAAATGCTACGGGTAACTTATCAAAGAATACTGCTTGAGCAGAAGTATGTCCATCGTATGCTGAAGTTCCAAAATCAATGCCACTTAGCATTCCCATCCTGTTGTCGTAGATAGCGCCATATTCACTAAAACTTCTTTTAATAGCTTCGCCTTCGAACACCCATTTCATTTTTTCTTTTACTCGGATGGATACTTCTGGAGAAATCAGTTCATTATTATGAAGTTTAGCCATTAACCCAGCTATTTCACGAGAAGTAGTATGAGGGAAATGTGCCAAAGCATTTCGTTCTTCAATAAAACTAAGATCGAGCCTTACATCATCAAAAAGCTCTTTGGTTTCCCTTACAAAATCTGGTTCGGTATTAAGTCTTTCAGCTAGAGCTATTACGTCTGCTCTAGAAATATATAAAGAGGTGTCTATTACATCTGGATGAATTGAAAGATATAACCCTGAAAAGGGAAGAGGGGTATCTGTAGAGCTGAGGTTCAATGAATCTATCAAGGATTGAATATTCTGTCCGCCAAGTTTAAACCATAGATAATCGGCTATAGCTAAATCGTTAGTTTCGACCATTACAGAAACGAGTTGATCGACAGTGATAGGAGATTTTTCTTCAACACCGAGTAATTCGTAGGATTTCCGATGAGATTCTTCACTTATTTCAGGAAGTGAGAACCGCTCTATTTCATCAATATCCTCTAGGATTTCATTAGGATTGAGTTCTCCTGATTCTACTTGCCGTTCATATTCCAAAATCAGGAAAACATTGGCAAGCGTTCCCATGGTTCGAGGAACATCAGCATTGTAGTAAATGCCAGAGTCTGGATCATTTACATTAAAAGAAACCACCGACATATATTCTGGATGATCGCCGATAAATTCGGCTAATGCTTTAAGGGAATAGGTACTTTCGATGTATTCGTACCCATCTCGCATACCATCGTTATTTGCAAAAAGTGTTTTAAATGCAGAATAATTGAAGCCAATAACTATGGCAAAAATGAATGACGCTGCTGCTAAAAAAACGAGAAAAAACTTAAGTGCTCTCTTCAAAAGGAGGATTTTCTTTATTCAAAATTTCGGAATTTGAAAGATACGAATAACCAACAACGATTATCAGTTTTTGGTTCGGAAGATTTTTCAGTTTCTAGAGTTGTTTTATTTAGGTGAAGTTGTAGTTAATTTAATTAGATGTTTCAACCCGTTAAGATCCTTCGGAAGTATCCCCAGGACAACTTCTAATCTAATCATAAAGCTTTGAAATAAATTTTTAGTTATCACGCTGAATTTATTTCAGCATCTCAGCGTCTTGATCTTTTCGTTCTGACGCCTGTTCCGTTGAAGAACGGGAGATCAAGACAAAAGGACAATGCTTTTAACATTACTGTTTACTTTTGTGCCGACAAAAGTAACAAAAGCTCCCATCTACGAAAGCTTCGCGGGTTCATGGATACTCCCACTGAACAAATCCAAAGGTCTAAGTTCATTTTATAATAGATAAGGGTGCTCATCCAGAGTGGATTTGTTCTCCACCAGTAGGCGGACGTGGGAGTATTGTATTCACTATTCCGTTCACCATTCTAAGGATGGGGTTTAAGATATCTGTCAACGAATTATCTAACTTCTATAAGGATATAGACACAAGGAAAAATCTATCTTTCAATTTCGCAATTGCAATAATTGAACCATAAAAAGGGAATTGCAAGGACGTAAGTATCAAAGTCAAGGTCTCTATAGACTCAGGGGTGAGAATAATAAAAGAAAGAATACTATAAGGAAATAAAATAGTGGCAACGATATAATCTCCGTGTCCTAATCCAACCGAAATATAGCCAAGAAGTAAGGCAATCGGTGTAAATAGAAGAGATATTAAAAATGGTTGTTTTAGTATTTCTTTACTCATGTCATTTGTAGAAAATGATTAACTATTCAATACAACAACCGCATGATTTCGGCACAGAAGTACGCACCATAGGTTCCAAGTGCATAGCCAAGAACAGCCAGAAGAACACCAACGGGTGCAAGGGATGGATGAAATGCGGATGCCACAATAGGAGCAGATGCAGCGCCTCCAACGTTAGCTTGACTCCCAACAGCTACAAAGAAGAAAGGGGCTTTAATAAGTTTACCAACAGTAAGTAGGATAATCACATGAATTATAATCCACACAAAGCCAATAGCGAAATAGCCAGGAACATCAACAAAGGCACCAAGATCCATTTGCATTCCAATCGTCATTACCAGAATGTATAAAAACAAGCTGCCGATCTTTGAAGCGCCAGCTCCTTCTAAATATCGAGCTTTTGTAAAAGAGGCAATTAATCCACCAGTTGTAGCAACAACCACAATCCAGAAAAAGGAAGAATTTAAGCTAAACTCAGCTAATTTTGGAGCATTTTCATCAATCCATGGACCTACAAAACCACCGATAATATGACCAATAGCAGTAATTCCGAAACCAATGGCTGCAATTTTGGTTAAATCTACCAAAGTTGGGATTTTTGCAATGCTCGCCTGATAATCTTCAATATTTTTGCGTACAGTGTTAATTGCAGAAGAATCGGCTTTGAACCATTCATCAACTCGATCTGAAATTCCAGCTCCGTATAAAAGAAATGCCATCCAAATGTTAGCTACGATAATATCAACGGTAACCATTGCACTAAATAATTCAGAACTTGGTTGATACACTTCCAACATTGCTGTTTGATTAGCTCCGCCTCCAATCCAGCTTCCAGCAATTGTTGCTAATCCACGCCACACTTCCTCAGCTCCCGCTCCATTTAAGATATCAGGATTGATTGCTCCAATAACTAGCATAGCAATTGGTCCACCAATGATTATTCCAACGGTTCCAGCCAAGAACATAGCGACCGCTTTCCAGCCCAAACTCATGATGCCTTTTAGATCGATACTTAACGTAAGTAATACCAAACTAGCAGGGAGTAAATACCTTGATGCCATGTAATAAAGGTTTGAGGTCTCGGGATCAAAAACTCCAAATGTACTATAAAGTGAAGGAATGAAATAACAAAGAAGAAGGGAGGGAACAAACTTATAGAATTTTTGCCAACCTGATTTCTCACTATGAGAAGTGATGAAGATAACGGCAAGCGTAGCCATTAGAAGTCCAAATATAACGGCATCGTTGGTAATTAAAGGCATCTTAGTAGAATCAATTTCAGATTAGTTAGCTGCTAAGAATAGGTACAATGTTTTAAAGGTACAAGCGGATAGCAAATAGAGAAATAAGTGGATTAGAAACTTTACGACTCTATTCGCTTTTGCGCCAATATTACTCGGAACGGTTTCCAAAAAAATGAACTAATATATCATCCATTTGAGCTCTCCAGGCTCCCCAAGAATGCCCTTCATTTACTTCCAGATAGCTAAAATCAATATCTTCTTGTTCGAAAAGACGCTTCATTAAGCGTGCATCATCGGTGTTATCTCCAATGGTCCCAACAGTCATATAAATTTGGGATGGATGTTTTTCTGCATTTCGTACCAAATCATAAATTTCTTCTCGATACCAAAATGCTGGAGCTTGAATTGCGACTCCATCAAACATATCAGGTCGAGTAAATCCAAAATAAGCAGAATTCAATCCCCCTAAAGAAGTTCCAAGAATAACTCGATTCTCTTTTTTGGCATTGACTTTATAATTTGATTCGATTTCAGGAATTAATTCATCTACAAAAAAAGAAAGAAACTTCTCACTCATTCCCATTTCATCCATACGCCTGTTTTCATTAGGTTTGTCTGGGTTTAAGGGTTCAACAAAAACAGCAATTATTGGTTTAATTAGTTGCAGATGGATGAGGTTATCAAGTACAATGGTGCCAGCTCCGAGTTTGTCATCAGAATATTCTTGACCATCTGTGGTATATAGAACAGATAGATTTTCGAATTTCTCATAGCCAGCAGGTATATAAACCCGATACTGAATTTTGTATTCTAAGTTTTTACTATCGATAAATTTATGGGCACTAAGAGTTCCTTTTGAAGCTTCTTCAATTGGCTTTGTTAAGGGCTCTTCTTTCCAATCAGGCATTCTGAGTTCAGAATTTGGACCAAAACCACTCCATTGTTGGTTTTGATTAACTGGATCAAGAATCCAGTTATCATTATTAAGTGTAATTTTATAATCGAGTCGTGCATCTGATGGAAAATTTTGTTTTAAGAACCAGATGTTGGAACCTTTAATATAACTTCCCTCATTTTCAAAACGTTTATCATTACTCCAACTGTTAAAATCACCATTCCAACTTACCGATTCTGCTTCTCCACGATATAGGAAAAGAACAGTCGAATCTTCTGTAACAGGGATTAGATTATTTACTTCTAAAGAATCCCAAATCGCATTGATTCTAGCTTCTTTAGTTGCAGGATTAGCAATCGAAGCTGCATTCTGGAGGTCGGAGATAAGTGCGTCAATATTTTGAGACTTAATTGAGTCTTGGTTAGAAGTACAAGAAACGAATACTAAAATTAATCCAAATAATAAAATATATGGTTTCATATGTTTGTTTGATTCAAATTTTTCACTTTTACAAAAACTCTAAGATATTGTTTCTTTTTTTATAAATTTTAAGGTCTTTAGGTGTACAGTTCCAAAAAAAAGAGTGTCAATAAAATCAAAAAACATTCTTTATTTTAGAGATTCACTCACTACTCAAATAAACATATTATGATCGTCTCTAAATTCGGGGGTACAAGTGTTGGAACCTTCGAAGCGATGCAGCATAGTGCATCTATCGTTGCAGCAAACACTGACCGCAAACTTATTGTAATTAGTGCAACTTCAGGAACTACCAACGATTTGGTTGAACTCGAGAATTTTGCATTAGATTCAACTACTAAAGAAACTCTTTTAAGAAGCATTGAAGAACGGCATCTTTCAATTATTTCTAAATGTATTGACCAAGAAGAGATTCTAAATACCTTTAAGAAATTATATTCTGAGCTACGTTTACACCTCGATCAACAAGCAAGAGACAAGCGCTGGAAAGATACCTTATATGCTTTTGGCGAGTTGATGAGCACCACTATTTTTACTCAAGTTCTTAAAGAAAGTGGAGTAGATGCACATTGGTTAGATGCACGTGAGATTATTAAAACGGACTCTAGTTACACTCAAGCAATTCCTGACATAGTATCTATTTCAAAAAATGCGAATGAGCTTATTGACAAATCTAAAGTGTATTTAACACAAGGATTTATAGGGTCAGATATATTTGGAACAACAACAACCTTAGGAAGAGGTGGAAGCGATTATTCAGCTGCATTATTTGCCGAAGCAGTAAAGGCGGACATTCTCGAAATATGGACAGATGTAGCTGGTGTTTATACAACAGATCCAAGATTAGTTGCTGAAGCACGACCAATTTCTGAAATTACCTTTGATGAAGCAGCTGAGCTTTCTGTTTTTGGCGGCAAGGTGCTTCATCCTGCGACGTTGAAACCTGCAATACGGAGTGGAGTGAAAGTAAGAGTTGCTTCAAGTAAACAGCCCGAATTACCTGGAACATTGATCGTTAATAAAACAATTGAAGAACCAGTTGTACGTGCTATTTCCCTTCGTAAAGACCAAACTTTGCTTACGGTAAGAAGTTTGGAAATGCTACATCAGCATGGTTTTTTGGCAAAATTATTTAGTGTACTGGCAGATCATAAAATCTCAGTAGATTTGGTAACCACGAGTGAGGTTAGTGTTTCTCTTACTTTGGATACGGCTTCTAAAGCTTCAAACAAAGTAGAATTAACAAACGAAGTGTTAAATGAACTCCGGTTATTTTGTGAAGTTGAAGTAGAAAAAGATCTTTCTCTAGTCGCTTTAATTGGCAATAAAATGGATGCCACATCAGGAATTAGTGGTAAGCTTTTTGGTGTACTAGATCATTATAACATCCGATTGGTTTGTCATGGTGCATCTCCGAATAATGTTTGTTTTTTGGTTAAAGAAGGTACCGGTGAAGAAATTGTTAAATTGATCCACAAGAAATTTATTGGATAGGTATTATTAATTTTAAAGTGAAGTGTTGAATTATCATATGGGTTAAACTCAATACTTAACACTAAGCAATCAATATTTAGGAAATGAAAATCTCAGTAATTGGCACAGGAAAAACAGGAAGTAAAGTTGTAGAAATGTTAGGCGATAATCTCGCTTATGCATTTGATGAGAATAATGTACCTACACTCGATAAACTTAAAACTTCGGATGCGGTCATCATTTTTGTCCCTGGTGACGCCGTATCGAAAGTCTTGGAGTTGGTTATAGAAGCTGGAATCCCGGCCGCATGGGGAAGTACGGGTTTTGAATGGCCAAAAGATTTGGATGAGAAAGTACGATCAGCTTCCGCTAAATGGGTATTGGCGACCAATTTTAGTTTAGGGATGAATATTATTCGTCATTCGATAAAAGTGATTTCTGAAGGATCTGATATTTTACAGAATCCTACATTTAAGATTCATGAAGTTCATCACATTCACAAAAAAGATGCTCCGAGTGGAACAGCATTATCTTGGAAAGAATGGCTGGGAAAAGAAGTAGACGTAACTTCTAAGAGAGAAGGTGATGTAAATGGAATTCATGAATTAGCCGTAACTACTGAGCGAGAAGAGATCACATTGAAACATAATGCCTTAGATCGTTCGATATTTGCCGAGGGTGCAATTTGGGCTGCAGAACAATTAGTTAATAATCTGACTTTAACCGTTGGAGTTCATACTTTTGGAGCGTTATTTGATCAAGTAATGAAGGAAAACAACGAATGAATAAATACCCACTTTGGACTGCAATGGTTACACCTTTACGAAAGGATGGTGGAATTGATTATGAAAGTTTCGAAAACATACTGAGAAAGCAGGAGGAAGCAGGTAATGGAGTACTTGTACTGGGAAGTACTGGCGAAGGGCTTAATCTGTTAGATGAAGAGAAAAGAGAAATTGTGAAGTTCGTTAAACTTCTGAATCTCAAAGTACCTTTAATGGCAGGTTTAGGTGGATTTCATCTAGATGCTCAAATCGAGTTTATGAAATATTGCGACGAAGTTGGGGTAGATGCTTTTTTACTAGTAAATCCAATTTATGCAAAACCAGGTAAGGAAGGTCAATTAGCTTGGTTTAGTGCCTTAATGAAAGAAACAAAAACAGCATGCATGATTTATAATGTTCCTTCAAGAACAGGTATTCATATGCATCCAGATGTGCCAGCTACGCTATCAAATACATTCCCAAATTATATGGGATTAAAAGAAGCAAGTGGAAGTATTGAAAAGCTAAAAGCATTTAAAAGTGCAGCTCCAAAAGCTCCCATTTATTGTGGGGATGATAATCTGATTAAAGAATTTGTTGAAAACGGTGCCATAGGGTTGGTTTCGGTTGCCTCAAATGTATGGCCTAAGAAAGCAAAACTAAATTTTGATCTTTTTCTTGAAGGTAAGAAAGAAGATGTATTTAAAGATTGGGTAGAATGCGCTGATTTATTTTTTGATGCTCCTAGTCCAATACCAGTAAAAACACTAATGCAGCACAAAGGCTGGATAGCAAACGATCAGGTTCGACTACCACTATCAGCTGATGACCTACAACCTGAAACGGAAGAAGCTCTTTTAGAAGCTGATAAGAAAATTAATGCTTGGTACGAGGAAGTGACTAAGTAACAAAGAAACAAAGTGACATAGTTATTACTTTGTCATTTTGCCTCTTAGTAACTATGTAACTCAAAAAAACATGACACACGAAGAATCTGGGATGAATAAACTTAACTAGGTTTATCGTTCATTCCATCCCTTTCCTTCAAGTATAGCTGGAAAAGCTTTTTCAATTCTGGATTCGCGGGTTTTGGATTGTTTAGCACCAGAGAAATGGAGAAGGTATCCCCGCTTCCGTCCAGGTGTCAAGTCTTTCCATGCATCTCTGAAAGCAGCATCGTTTTCGAGTTTATTGATCAGTTCCTCCGGCATATCAAACTCAGAGTTCTTCTTCATTTCCACCTGTTTTCCAGATTTCTCCACTTCTATGGCATCCTTGATACACGCCTTGATAACCGATTCTTTTTCGATAATCTCTTCCAGATTGGTGAACCGGAGTTGTCGTGCGGCCTGAACATTTTCGGTTTGTTGGATAAGCAACTTCTCAGGATCCTTCAGCAACACTCCTTTATGAAAAAGCAGAGCACAATAGTCCTTAAATCCATGGATGAGTACTACATTTTTGTCATTTACTGTATAACAGGGACATCCCCATTTGAGTTCTTCTTTCACTTCACAATCTAAGACAATCGTTCTCAGGCGGTTGTATTCCTCTTTCCTGGGAGTATTTTTTTCAAAAAACCAGTTAACATTCGGATTCATTACCTATGCTTCAATTTTGTTAATTGGGTAAAGTTTAGATCTTCCGTATGCAATAAAAGAACAAAAAGTGGCCACCACAAGCCAGTAAACAATTTCCCCTGTAAATCCATGTCCTGTAGATAAATGGACGATACAGAAGAAGACCATTTCTAAAGCGATTATCCCTGCAACGACGGGAACATATTTGCCCGTTTTTTTACTTACTGCTGGCATAACTAATCCTAAAGCCGCAATGAATTCAACAGCGATAAGAGCCATCCAAATAAAATGAGGGATAGCGGTTAGTGATGGGACTGCCTGTTCGGAATTGGTGAATTTCCAGAATGCTCCCATAATGGTGTGAAGAGCAAATACAACTTGTAAGACCCAAAGAAAAATATTCATGATGTAACTCCGTGTTTGATATGTATTAGTTCAATTTCTGCATGACTTCCTGCAGACGATTATGTGCCATATTGATTCCCTGAGCAAAAGGAAGCTTCAGGATCTGATCTCGGGCTTCCACTGATTTGAAAACCATATGGATACTCAGTTTGCTGGTACCCTCTGAGAGTTCTTCAAAACTCATGAACTCGAGCTGTACGGGAAAAGGGGTGCCTTCCATTTCGAACGTACGGGTTATCTTCTCATTCAGAATAAATTCATGAATCGTACCATTAAATCTGTGTTTATTTCCCATCGTATCAGTTGCCTCAAATTCGTAACTGCCGTGCTTTTCCGCTTCCAGTTTCAGTACCCTATTTCCCATCCACTGTTCCACGATCGCGGGTTCTGTATGTGCTTTAAATAAAAACTCTACCGGTAGTTCAAATTGCCTGGTGATCAGGATCTCCTGCCTGTCATTATCAGCGTGTATTTTCGTTTTTCTCTCCATGATCATTTCTCTTCTTTATAATTTTTCATAATGGATTCGAGTTTGTTGAAGCGATCATCCCAGAGTTTCGCAAATGGCTCGATAAATTCAGCCACATCCTTCAGTCCCTGTGGATTCAAATGGTAGATCATTTCCCGCCCATTCTGTTCCTGTTCCAGTAGATCACATTCAGTAAGGATCTGAAGATGTTTCGAAACCGTAGGACGGGAGGAATCAAAATTAGAGGCAATGGTACCTGCTGTCATGGATTGAGTAGCAAGTAGCACCAGAATGGCTCTTCTAGTCGGGTCGGCAATAGCCTGAAATACGTCGCGTCTTAAATTCATATGTAGTTATTTAGCTAAATAAATATATGTGTAGTTAAATGGCTACGCAAATTAAATTTTTGATACGAATTTATTTATTGACTGATTAAGCGCTTAAACTTGGTATTTGGTTTATCCGGTAGGTATCTTTACACCGTTGAAAAGCTGGTTCCTTCAGGCACAAAGGAGCAAAGGCGCCAAGAATAAATTTTAAAAGGGACTTTGAACCTATGTGCCTTTGTCCCTCTGTAACTCATATAATGACACACGAAGAAATTTTAGATCAACTCGAAGACGGAGAATTAAGAGCCGCTAACCCTACTGAAGATGGAGGGTGGGAAGCTAATTTAGAAGTTAAAAAAGCAATTTTAGAAGCGTTCAAAAACGGAGAAAATGCTTCTTACGAAGGTATTTACGAAGGCTTTGTTGATAAGCACAATATGCCTCCTCGATATTTTACTCCTGAAGATGGTGTTCGTTTAGTGCCTGGCGGTTCTTCAGTACGACGTGGGGCTTATGTAGCTTCTGGAGTCATCATTATGCCACCTGCATATATTAATGTGGGAGCATATGTTGATTCAGGCTCAATGGTTGATAGTCATGCTTTAGTAGGTTCATGCGCCCAAATCGGAAAGAATGTGCACTTGTCAGCAGGAGTTCAAATTGGTGGAGTATTAGAGCCAGTAGGAATGAGTCCAGTTATTATTGAAGATGATTGTTTCATCGGAGCCGGCGCAGTTATTGTAGAAGGTATTTTAGTTAGAAAAAGAGCGGTGATTGCTCCAGGAGTTGTGATTTCAAAATCCATTCCGGTATATGATGCGGTAAATGAGGTAATAAGAGAACGAGGTTCTGAAATTCCTGAAGGAGCGGTGGTAATTCCTGGAAGTCGACCGATGAAAGGAGAGTGGGCTAAAAAAGAAGGACTTTCTATGGCTTGCCCAATAATCGTTAAATACCGTGATGAAAATTCAGATGCTTCGCTAGAACTTGAAGATGCGTTGAGATAGAAATGGGGAGAGGTTGCCAAGGGAAGACGCACATTAATGTAATGTGCGTCTCTACTTAATACTAAAGGGTATTTTTAATTATCCTTAAAATTCCATTTAGAATTGTCACTGTTCATATCAAATTCTCCCAGCGTTGGAGTACTGTCTCCAATTGAGATTAACGCCAGTTTTTTGTTTGAACCGGGGATTGATTTAGGCATAATTCTGTAAGTTCCATCCGTCAACTGGTCGATACGCCAGAGTTGCTCGGGCGCTCCAGTAAATTCTGGAACCGTTACTAACTCAGCATCTGCCGTTGCAGTTAATGCCCGTTCAGTTCCTTCGATTACTATTTTATATGATGGAGTTCCAAGAAAACCTGGCTCATCTTCAACAGCTGTTATAGTCCATCTTTGATGGGGGCGAGCTATGTAGTCTCCGTTTCTTACATCTATGTTACCTGTTGGCCAGGTATCAATAACATCAGACAATTGCTGAGAAGCAACTGGTTCCGACTCTGCATCAGGATTATTTCTGAAATACCCCCATGAGTATGCGCGAGGAACTCTTACAAAATCAACCACTAATTCCAAGCCATAGCCTCGTCGCTCAGATTCAATTTGATAGGTGCCATTTTTTAGATTTTCCCCAGCTTCAGGCCAACCATTGTCCCACAATAATGGCTTGATGGCTAATACACTACGTCCGCTACGGTCTAAATCGGCTTCGTAATGCAGGGACACTTTTTCTACGCCTTCTTCAAGGATTACACGACCAAAATGACCTGCTCCGTTTGTTCTTCCGCCGCCAGATGAAATCACCATTTTGGCACCACCTCTAAGCATGTCTCTTCCCATATTATCAACATAAGGACCGGTTACATTTTTTGAGCGTCCCACGATAATGTTGTAGGTTGAGTTCGCGCCATCACAGCAGGTACCGTGTGTTGCAAGCAGATAATACCATCCATCACGATACTCTAAATCGGTAGCTTCGCAATCAATAGCGATATCGATGGCTTGATTTCCTTCCACTCGTGCTCCGGTTTTTGGATCAAGTTCCACAAGACGGATGTTTCCAAAATAGGTACCATAAGACATCCATAAACGTCCAGTAGTTGGGTCTAATAATAGTCCCGGATCAATCGCATCATTGTCTTCCATATTCTTAGATTCAGCCACCTGAATTGGCTCTGAATATTCAAAATCAGGAGAATTCGGATCAAGCGTTTTGTTCCACATTGTATTTATTCTACCATCATGTCCACCTCCTAATCCACCACCGGTAACTCCATAAGCAATTAGGTATCTATCACCAATTTTTATCGCATCAGGAGCAGCTCCGCCCCCTGGGCGCACTCCGCCACCATTCCAGGTCCATCCATCTTCGGAGATTAATCCGCCTCCGCCAGTGCCGAAGGTATAATATTTCCCGTCAGATTTCATGATGGTTGATGGATCATGAATGTATGGATTACCAACTTGTGCCGTTGCTGTACCGGCCAGCATCACAAGGAATAAGGCTCCTACAGTTAATTTTTGAATATTAAATTTCATCAGTAAATAAATGTTTAAAATTGATATTAAAGAAGAACTCATTTTATTCATAAGTAATGGTCAGGTTTTTAATCGGTTCTCCTTGTTCATCAAGAAAACGAACACAGAAATCACTCATTCCAGGTCCGTTAATTACCACTCCGCGAATGATATTTTTTCCTTTATTAAGCGTTAGACGCTCAGAGACTACATCATCCATTACCATACGCCGGTCGCCCGAAAGTAAAGCTGCTTCTTCTCCATTCAGCCACCACATAGATGCTGAATTTGATCCAACAGCCATTCTAACATTTTCCATTTCCTGCGGGCTGTTAACCACAGTTACCGACCAGAAAAGGACCCCGTAAATCTGTTTTTCTAAGCCAAAAGCGAAACGAAATAATTTCACATTAAAATTAGTGCTCTCAAGTGCATGCCATTGAAGTTCCTGATCTCCGACTGTAACCATGTCTCCATGTTCCGGAACCATCGTAAACTGATTTTCGAAATACAAAGTATCGAATGCATTTCTAAGGTAGCTATCTGTAAAGACAGTATTGGTTCGGTTCGGTTTGTCAATGGGTTCTAAAAGTAACCACCGTTGAATGAACCCATCCGGATCGGGAGTCATTGTTTTTGTTGTTGCTTCAGTGAAGTAGGGAGCAATAGTTCTTTCAACGTCAAGGTTTTCGGCATAATCAGCTTGTCGCTGCGCATAAGCAGAATTGCTGCTTAATCCAAGACCTGCAAACATTAAGAAAGCTATTGCTAGCGGCCACGTTTTGCGTTTATTTCTCATAGTTAGTTATATCCAGTTGGTTAGTAATGTTTTTTAAAAAATTTTAGCTTTTAATACTATATTAGTAGTCTATTATTTGGGTGATAAGATATCAATGCTTAATCATGTCCTGAAACGCGTGGCCAAAGATCAGGTAGGCGGTGTTTCCACCGATAGTGCCTTCATTTTGTCCCCATAGGAAAGGCCAGTCGTCGTAATTTTCAAAATGATCTGGTTGTCTGAATAATAAACCGGGGGCAACATTCCCTGGAATAAAAGAGAAATCAGCTCTGTTATTCCCATAGAACACTTCTTTAGGACGAACTGCACCCAGCGTAGCCACTAATGAGTAATTATGATAAGGATGATTTCCAAATAACCAGCCGGTTGCTTTGAAAGCATGACTTGCATCAATTATATCAGGAAAGTATTTATTAGCGAAGGTGATGGTAGTTCCGAATCCCACAATTCCACCAGCTCCCGCCCAGTTTCCTAATCCAATTGGAACTCCATAGGGATTATTTTCTTCAAGCTCGATTATATATTCCTTGTATTCTTCCACATATGGACGGAGATTTTCCTTGTATTTATTGTCCATGTAAGGAATGGCTTCGAGCGCAGTTACTATCCCGAAGTTCACATTACGATCTAAAACCGACCATAAAAGTTCCAGATATTTATCAGCGTATTCTTGCTCTTCAGTTGTAATATATAACTGAAGATTAGTACCCATATCGCCGATTGCACTCCACCAACCAAAGTTATTATTAGTGCTTTCTTCTGCTGCAAGTAATTCGTTTGCTTCTTTAAGCAGGCGTCGGGATTGCACCAAAGCTCTTTCAGCAAGATCATCATTATACCCCTTTAGCGCCCGGCTTGCAGCTGCAAAGGTCATTGCGGCTCTTAAATCAAGACTAGGACTGCGGGTTGTAAATGCCCACATATCATCTTTAACCCCACTCGATTTGCCATCGGGTGCAATTTCATAAGAACCAAGTTCTGGATTATATGGAAGTCCGTCGGTAAGGGAGGCAGCATCACCAAGGTGATGGTAATTATCGAGTACAGAGTTAGAGAGCGCGTCTGACATATGACCGATAATTTCAGCTTGTGCAATCAAATTCAACATGCCATGTTCAATATACTGCAACACATCGGGTGTTCCGTCGGGCCGATGAATATCAACATATCTTTGTTCCTGATCTATGAAGGTCTGATCACGTTGAGGTTTAAAATATTCCCAAGCTTGCACAAAATTTTCAACTACAGAAATATTCGATCCTGTTTCAATATCAAAATCCCCTGCATCGAAGAATCCACCTATATTTAATCCAGGGATAGTTTCATAAGGTTCGAAATCTGTTTCAGTTTCAGGCCCTTGGGCGTGCAAGTCAAAGTGATCTGTATTGGTTGGTGCCTGAAGATAACCTTCTTTAAACGGCTCGCCATGCCATACGCGGTAAGCCTGATTTACAAACATATGATTCATGTGGATTGGCACCCAAATGTCGTTGGTGGCATCCGTAATTTTATCATACACATTGTCTTGTATGATGAAGTGGTTTGTTTTATGATCACCATACTTAATGAAGTATATGCCGGGAGTATTCACCGAAGAGAAATCAAATTTCACATAATGGTATTTGTAGTAATCTCCCCAAGAAACAACATCGCCATTGAAAACCTCAGAAATGCTACCATCTTGATTAATTTTATGTATAGAAGCTGTTGAAAGAGGTGTATCTTTTTTGTCCAGCTCGATAACAGAGACTTTATTCTGAGAAGGCAGGTATCCAACCTGGGAAAAGCCGATGTTTGGTTCTCTAACCCAACCTTCTACTGCGTTTGGCCCAATAGTCCAGCTTAGTACTTTTCCAGTTTTTCCAGCCGGAAGAATGCTACGAACTACAAACCATCCGTTTTGTGCCAGAATACGACCATCGAATAGCATCAGATCAGAATCCTGTGAAGTAATTTTAACCATACGAGTAGGTTCATCTGGAGCGATTATCAGGCTTCTGCCCGTTTCGAGAGGAAGTGGATCTATAAACTCACCGGTATCTCTGTCGTCAGAAGTAACATATCCTTTGTACTGCTTAAGTTTTTCACTATTCGGTTTAGTTACCGTATTTCCAACCACATATTTAGGAAATAAGTTAATTCTTCCATCCATTAAATAGGTTTTGTTCCAATACTGAGAAGGAAGGAATTCAAGGTTAAATCCCGCATCGCCTTCGAGTTCCTCAGGAATTGGTTCATTAAGGTACACGGATATTTCAACTCCTTTGCCTTTTGCAGTTACTACTACACGAGAATTGAAATCATAATCTTCATATCTCAACATAGCCTCAATAGTTTTCGAGTCTTCATTTACAACTCGGTTTGAAATATCAGGTACTAAATCCCATTGCTCTGGAGTATTGGTTAATCTGATTGCACCACCTTGAACAGTTCTGACTCCGTGATGAATAATTTCAATACCGGCATTCTTTTCATCGTTAAATCCTCCTGTAAAAAGGTTACTATACACTAGTATATTGACGCCTTGGGTCTCGAAATACTCAAGATCATTGAGTATCAAATCTTGACTCCAAACATCCGTATTGATTGTTAAGAGTAGTACGATAAGGGGTAAAATGGGTAGTTTTTTCATCTTTATTGAAAATATTTTGTAGTCAAGTTATGTCTGAGCACGATAAGTGTTACTAAGACATTTATGAATACAATAGGAATAAAAAATTATAATACAAACTTCAGCTTTTTTGTAAAGGGTATAGACAAACTACTTGAAAAAACGAGATGCTGATTCTGATGCATCGCTTAAATTAGAAGATTCACTCCGATAAAAAGTCACTGTAAATTTTATATAAGTTAGATAATTAGTTGACCTTTTTAGTCGCTCAGAGTGGAGCAAAGAATCAATAATGGGCATATTAAACAGATATGTAGATTTATCACGATCTCTCTGTAAAAGAGAGAATAATCGCTAAGACTTAGATGTCATTACGGGCTTGACCCCGAATCTGTAAGGTGTGGAAAGTTTATGGTCTAATTAATAAATCAAAGCCCACAGATCCTGAAACAAGTTCAGGATTGTAGATGTCAGGTTATTCATTGACAGACTTATAGATTCTTATAAAGGCAACAGGCGTTGTTCATGCTCTAGATTCCCACCCAATCTACCGAGAGGCAGGCTTCGTGGGAATGACAAGCTTTGGAGTAGCTTGTCTAACCTTATCCTAACTTACTTAACTACAGATATGTCATTTCTGCGAAGGCAGAAATCTAGAGCAAGAAAAAGAGTTCGAAAACGAGCTGTTTAGAATCATCGCCCTTCGGCAAGCTCAGGGCGCTGAATGATTGGAACCTCAAATATACATATCAGTTTTACTCAACAAGATACTTGGGTGTGTGAGGCTCATTTATACCTAAAACTAATGCCAGCGAACACTAGTATATTCCTAATATGTGACAGAGCGAAGGTCTGAACTAGGGGGTAATGCACGCCAACGGTTTTGTAAATGGTACGAATACCAAAAGCTATGCACTGGTCACTTTTTGTAAGCCGTTTTAAGTTTATCTAAATTGTTTGGGTTTTAAATTCTTACTTGCCTCTTCTGCGATTTCTAGAATTCTTTTTTGTCTTGTTTCTTTTCTTTTTGCAGAAAGCACCCAATACAATAGAATCTTTTTCGCAGACTTACTAAGACTTTCAAAATATTCCATTGAACCTTTATGATTTGTAAGTTCCAGTTTTAAGTCTTCTGGAACTACTAGGTTTTCAACCCCGTCTAAAAATGTCCAAGAACCATTTTCTTTTGCAATTTCGATGCTATTATAACCTTCTTCTTCCATCAGTCCTTGGTCAATTAAGGTTTTTACTTTGTCCTTATTTATCTTAGACCAATTACTTTTTGCTTTTCGTTTGCTGAAATACTGCTTGTACTTTTCTTCATCTATGGGCCTCTTTGTACTATCAATCCATCCAAAACAAAGTGCAATATCAACTGATTCACTCCAACTTAGGTTATGTCTTGGAGACTTCTTTTTATAAAAAATAACCCAAACTGCATCTTTACTCTTATGGTTTAATTCGAGCCATTTTCTCCAATCTTTTTTGTTCTTAGGACTAAAATCTTCAACATCTTTCATAAGCTATTTAATGGTTTGCTACATTTCTGTTTGTAGCCAATTATTTCTAGTCTTTTTTTTGAGTAAAAATATTCCAAAGACAAGAATGATAATACTTATAATCATACCCTGAATACCTAATTGTTGTTGTAAATGGTTTTCTGTTAATGGCTTTACAAAGTGATTTAGAACTCCAATTACTATTCTTAAAATTGACCATATAATTAAAGAGATTGCCCAAATTTTTATAATAATATTATGATATTTGGTTTTATCTCTTGTTAATAAAAAACTAACTGTAATTGCTAAAGCAAGAATTATTGGCAGATAACTTCCAATGATAGCGTAAAAAATTCCTTTCGCTAAAAACGCAATTAATGATCCGAATAAAATAAAGAAGTATAGATCAGCTTTTTTAATCATAATGCTGGTTATCAGTGACCATTATTTTGATAACTTCATAAACTAGATTAGTTGTTGATGATAAAAAATCAAAGTTTACAGTATTGAATGTATCGTTCACTGTATCTTTAAATGGAGTTGTATCCTTATTAACATATTCTTCGGTAATACCAACAGCATTAAATCCAAGCTCTCTAAACGATTGATGGTCCGTTGAGTTTACTTTAGTAGTATGAACAGGAATATCTAATTTAATTCCTTGTTCTTTATATAATTCTTCAAGCTCTTTGGTTGGTAATTCCAGTTCAATTGCTCTGTCTCCATCTTCATCCCAGCCAATTTGGTCGAACGTATGTACAGAAAGAATTTCAAACTTTTTCCTCTTAATATATCTTGCAAAGGCTTTACTGCCTACTAGTTCTTCCTCTTCTTGATCAAAGAATACAACTAAAACATTTACCTCTCGCGTTGTAATTTCGGAAAGCTTTTTGGCAACTCCGTATAATACTGCAACAGCGGAAGCATTATCATTTGCTCCCGGGCAATCTCTTGCGGTATCATAATGAGCTCCTAAAATTATATAGTTATTGGTGCTTTTTGTGGCAGGTAAAACACTGTATATATTAGTTCCTTTAAACGGGCCTATTAGAATATCGACCAATGAATTTACGTTTTTTTGTCTGTAATTGTACTCAATTGGATTAAGAGATAGCTTTTCCAAAAGAGCCATTAAATAAGCTCTTGTCAATTCTCGTTCTTGAACTGTTGCTCGGGCGTTTAGTTCAACACCAATTGGGTGGAGGGGTTGGTGCCCCGAAAGTGATGAAACTATTTCAATTTGGGTTTGATCTAAGTCTTGAGGAAAATTATCAATGACTATCTTTTTTTCATTACTCGTTGAGCATGAAGCCAAAATAAAAATCATTAAAATAATTGACTGTGGTTTCATTTTTGAATTCTTCTCCAACGATAAAGCTAAAATACTCCATTACAGTCAAATTGACTAAGGATGTTGATTTTAGCGATTGTTATGTTGAGTCTTTTGTTCATAGTGAAAACTAATACGTAGTTGAGTACAATCAAATGGTGACAATGCTTAGGATTCTTTCCACTCAGAAAAAGATTTTTCAAGAACTTGGGTAAATGTTTCAGCTGGCTGGGCTCCTGAAACTGCATATTTTCGATCGAATACAAAGAAGGGAACTCCATTGACTCCAATTTGTCGAGATTCATTAATATCCTCTTTCACTTTATCGGCATATTTTTCATTGGTCAGTGCTTCGTTAACGTCTTCTTCGGTTAGTCCGATTTCTTTACCTAGTGCTAATAGAACTGAATTGGAACTGGTGTCTTTGCCTTCAATAAAGTATGCGGAGAATAGGCGCTCTTCTAGTGTATTTCCTAGCTGTTTTGTTTTTGCTTTCTGAAGTAATCGATGAGATTTAAAAGAATTGGCAACAACAGCTTCATCAAAATTGTATTTAAGTCCGGCTTTAGTAGCCATTTGAACTACATTTTCATGCATCTGAACGGATTGTTCGTAGCTCATGCCTTTTGCTTCAGCTAAATGTTGATATACATTTTTATTAAGATCGGCTTGTTCTGGTAAATCTGGATTTAGCTGAAAACTCTTCCATATAATTTCGATCTGATCTCGTTCTTCGAACTCTTGCAATGCCTTTTCTAAATGTCTTTTGCCGATATAGCAAAACGGACACATTACATCACTCCAAATTTCAACCTTCATTTTTTCACTCATTATAGCATTTTATTTTTCATTATTTAATTGAAAATATAACAAGAGTTTTTGTGAAAGAGTTTGAAGGAATAGTAAAACAAGGAACCTAATATAATGGCTTACTAATTATTCTGATTGATTCGTATTCGTTTTAAGTACAACCTTTCCTTTATGTTTTCCCTCTCCAAAATATTGAATCAAACGTGCAGTTTCTTCTAAAGGATAGGGACCATCAATTTCACTTTTAATTTTATTTTCTTCTATTAATGTACAGATATGATCTAAGCCTACATTTGGCTTTAGACTTAGTATTTGAAGTTTTTTGGTAGAGAATAAAGCAATGAGTTTACTCCAAAAAAATATCGACAATAAGCTCGTTAATTTACCGCCAATTGTAACATATAAACCATTAGGTTTAAGTGCTTTTAAATAAGAAAATGGAGATCTATTTGATTTACAATCCAGAATCAGATCATACTTTACAGCTGTTTTTGTGAAGTCTACTTTTGTGTAGTCAATCACATGATCATAGCCTAATGATGTCATCATGCTAAACTTTTCTTTGGTGTCAACGCCAGTAACGTAACAATTATTAAGCTTGGCTAGTTGAAGTCCTATGGTTCCCACACCACCGCCACCACCATTAATAAGCACTTTCTGATCTTGCTGGATCTTACCAATATCTCTAAGTGCTTGTAACGCTAGGGTGGATGCATGAGGAATAGCCGCAGCTACTTCAAAACTCAACTCATCTGGCTTTTTAAGTACTGCATGTTCATTTATGCTTATATATTCAGCAAAAGTCCCAAATCCAAAATCTGAAATATCACCAAAAACGGCATCGCCTACTTTTAAGTGCTCCACCTCAGGACCAATAGCTTCAACAATGCCAGCCAATTCCATCCCCGAAACCTTAAATTTCGGTTTGAATAACCCAAACATCAATCGGTATAAATAAGGCTTACCTCTCACTATACTCCAGTCATAATCATTTATAGCCGTTGCATAAATTTTTATCAGGACTTCATTTTCTTTTGGAGTAGGCGTTGCTACCTCTTTTAGTTCAAGAACCTGTTCAGGCGCCCCATATTTTTCAAAAAGAATAGCTTTCATTTCAGATTAAATAAGTGGAAAAGTGTGACATGTTTTGATGAGAAAATGCACCTAATATTCAATGCTAAGAATATAAAGTTCGTTTATTTTATTTCCGAAAATTGAATATTCTCAATACGATATTCTTCCCATCCTTGATAATCATAATGCCACCATTCGTATTCATAAACGGTGAACCCATTCTCTTCCATCGTAGTTTTAAGTAGATCCCTCAAGGTTCGTTGTTCTTCTGTACCTCCAGTATAGTTTATATCAGAACGATCACTCATTTCATCATATTCACCTGTCATTTCGACTTCTTTTCCAGATTCAAGGTGATACAGAGTTAGATCAATTGCACAGCCTCTATTATGCCTGGAACCATTTTTTGGGTTGGCTACGAATTTTTTGTTTTCATCGGAGGTAATATCCCAGAATAATTTAGTAACACTCCAAGGGCGGTACCCATCAAAAATAAGTAATCCATATCCTAACGCTTTTAACTCATTATTAACTTTTACTAAAGCTTCGGCAGCTGGTCTTTGTAAAAATACTCTTGCTTCCTCATAAACTGGTCGACCTGCAAGGTTATTACTTGTTGCATACCTGATATCCAAATGGATTGTTGAATCTAGTTTTACCAATTCTACTAAATCAGAAGTTTTAAAATCTCCTTCTTCGAATGGTGGTTTTGTTTCACAATTAGAGGTTATTAAAAGGCATACTAAAATGAGAATTGAAGGGTCCCAATTTGCAGTGCCAGAAGTAAGATTTTTTTTCATTTATTCTTTTAAGTTTCTAAAACGGTAATGAATGGTTGACAAAGGAGTCAGTTTTGATTTAGAACTTACCTTTTTTAGATAACAACCCAAAGTTTGGAGATTGGTTTGGAAATCGTTTAGATAAAAAGTAAAAGTAAAGTTAAAACAACTCCACCACCTGTAAAATACATGCATTTTACGAACATCTTTGAAGAAGGCATAAACATCCAGAACGAGGAAATAACAAAAAAGAGGAGAGAGCCTCCGAAAAATATATTCAAGAAGAAAAGCGGATCCCCAGACTTCGACTTATGAATGTGGGTCATTTGATTGAGAATGAAAGGAAGTCTCTTAATCGAATATACCGCTTCACCTGTATTAGAATTATAGGTTCCATTCTGGAAAGTGAAGGTATTTCCTTCTATGGATATTACTTCAAGTCGACGAAATCCAAGAGCCTTACTAAGTGAATCTGCTGATATATTAGCTTCGAGTTGTTTTTCGATGATGTGTTCTTTCTTCAGAAAGTTCGTATCTCTGAAAATTAATATAATTCCACTTACAGCATAAACGCTCATAATTCCAGCTAAGAAAAAACCTAAGTAACGATGCCAGATACGCATATTTTTAGATGCGTTTTTTGCTTTCGACATTTTTTATTTAAGATGAATAGAGTTTGAAAACCCTAATGTAGAAAGATTCTAAATAATAAGAAACACTATATAGATTAATTCTAAATAAAAATTAAGGAGGTGTAATGAATCTTGAACAAATTTCCACTACATAACATCAGTCATCTCTTTGGTGGTAGATTTCTAGAGCTTTGTAAAAGCAACGGGCGTTGATATAATTCTGGATTCCCGCCTGCGCGGGAATGACGTTGTTGGTTTGATTGATGGAGGATTATTAGGTTTAATTTTTAGAACTCACTTTGGTCATTTCTGTCTGAGCGGGAAAGACCACTAAAAAACTATTCGATTTCTTCCCACCAACTGCTGAACGTCTGGGATGAATCACTAAGATTTATCTTGGTGCCGATAACAGGAGTAAATAGAGGAATCGGATTAGCACTTTCTTGATTGAGTTTTTTAACTCGATTCAGAGGTTCATCCCAAGGATGCATAGCCAACACATATTTCGAAGAGTGAACGGGAAAAAGTTGTTTTGCTTTTAAATCTCGGGCGGCTTGTAGCACTTGGTCTGGATGCATATGAATTTCTTTCCAAGCATCATTGTATTGACCGTTATCCAGAATGACTAAGTCAATTTCTCCAAACTGCTCCCCGATTTCAGCAAAAAAAGAATCATAGCCACTATCACCACCAACATAAATTTTCATAGAAGGTGATTCAATTAAATAAGATGCCCAAAGTGTATTTTTTCGGGAAAAGCCTCTACCAGAGAAATGACGTGCAGGAAGGGTATGAATCACGAAGTTTGAATCTATTTCCAGACTTTGATTCCAATCTTGTTCTTTGATTTTATCGGAAGAATATCCCCAACTTTCGAAGTGGGAACCAATTCCAAGTCCACAGACAACTGTTTTAACTTTTCCTTCAAGCGCATTGATTGTCTTGTAATCCAAATGATCGTAGTGATCATGACTGATAATCAGATAATCAATTTCAGGAATATCTTCTGGTGAATATCGATCAGTTCCTTTAAAAGCTTTCACAGTACCAGGAATAGGTGAAGCATTCCCACTAAAAACAGGATCAACCAAAATCTTTTTCCCATCTAGTTGAATGAAAGAGGAAGAATGACCAAACCATATCAATACATTTTCATCTTCCGAAAGTTCAAACAGATTCACTATTTGAGATGGTATAGAATCTTTTGGAGCAGTTCTAGGATGTTTAGTAAAGAATTGATCTTTAATGATACTTAGGTAGGAATGACCTTCACTTAGGTCAGGAGTAATACTAAGATTCTTGAACATTCCGTCGCGGAAATTTGAAGATTTGGAAATGGTTTCAAGATGTTCACCAAATGGAGCTTTCCCAAACTTAGCTTGTTTCATATAAAAAAAAGTAACAATCGCTAGCACAGCGATGAGAGTAAAAAAAATGGTCATTATATAAACTAGGATTTTTGAAATGCGCATCTGCAAAGATAGTTCTATTAATCGTTGTTAATCAATTAATAGAACACGCTTTTTACTTATAAAGTAAAACCACCCTGAAGAGGTTTGGAATAAATTAACACCGAAAGGATAGAAAGAATAAAACTCATAACATGGTAAACTTTAGTATTAAGTTCTCCTTCATGTTGTAGAATGTGTCCTTTCTTTACTTCAATAGTTTTCATTCGATCAACAGTGGAGTTGTTAATTTTTGATCAATATTATACACGAATTTTGTCTTATAAAAATTACTTCATATATACCTGTTGATATTATTTAAAAATGAATAAACGATGATAAAAAACTTCACACTTTTAGCATTTATTGTACTTTTCCTAACCACTCTTAATTGCACCAAAGAAGAGTCAAAATCTATGGTGTCTGTTTTGGGATCCCAGATTTTAGTAAATGACGCGCCTTATATCATAAAAGGTATTTGTTATCACCCTGTGCCTAAAGGAACCGGTAAAAGAGATTTTGGGACTTTAACCGAAGATTTAGCATTAATGAAAGAAGCTGGAATTAATACCATTCGAGTGTATGAACCGATCACAGAAGAATGGGTATTAGATGAGCTAGATGCTTCAGGAATAAAAGTGATTATTGGTTTTGGCTACAATCAGGGTGGAGTTTACGATATCCTTTCTGGGACTTTTATAGATTATGTGAATAAGTACAAAGATCACGATTCTATTTTGATGTGGGAATTGGGAAATGAGTACAATTATCATCCAGAATGGTTTGATGGGGATTTAAAGAATTGGTATACCAGATTAAAAGCGGCAACGGATCTGATACATCAAATTGATCCATCTCATCCAGTTACGACAGCGCACGGTGAGTTACCTGATTCTTTAGCTTTGGCTATGGTACCTAATTTGGATGTATGGGGTTTGAATGTCTATAGATGGGATGATCCTGAAACCATTTATAAAGAATGGTCAGAAATCAGTAATAAACCAATGTATTTATCGGAAGCAGGTGGTGACAGCTATATGACCATCACCAAAGATGGCTATGAAGAAGGAGTTAACGAAAGAGCACAGGCTGATGCAACCAAAAATATATTAGACGATGTTTTTAATAATTTGAAAATTGGATCTGGATTAACACTTTTTCAATTCACGGATGGACTTTGGAAAGCCGGAAATCCTGATACTCAAGATCCTGGAGGATGGGCACCAAACAGTAGTGGAGTCCCATATGATGGTACTCCAAACGAAGAATATTGGGGAATAGTAGATATCGATAGAAATAAAAAAGAAGCTTTCTCAATAGTAAAAGAGAAGTATACTTCGTTGGATTAATCATGAATTTCCCTCGCTCCGATGCTCAGCGTCGGTGCGAGATGAAATGTCGAACCCTCTGTACCAATCCAATCTAACTATGTCATTTCACTGAAAGTGAGACTCATAATCGTGTATACTCTCTGATCCATCTATCAAACCCTAGTCTCTGCCTTCGCAGAGATGACTTATGAGTAGTTAAGAAAGGTAGGATAAGGGAAGAGAATCAAGTAACCGGAAAGCTAGTCATTCCCACGAAGGTGGGAATCTAGAGCGCGAACAAAGAGATGAGTACGAAAATAAGCTGTTTAGATTCATCGCCCTTCGGCAAGCTCAGGGCTCTGAATGATTAGAACCACAAATGCACCTATCATTTTGCCCAGCAATATACTTGGGTGAATGAGGCTCATTTATACACCCAGTGATAAATTACTAGGCTACTGATTTTCAAATCCTTCGGAGTTAACAAACTTTTCTGTAAACGAACCTGCCTGCGGTGGACAGGTTACCTAACATTTACTGGAATGACTTTCTAGGATTTATTAATGAACTAATCTTTCTATCAAATTCAGATTTCCAGCTATTAAATAGCGGATAAATGAACTTCAATCCGTTCAATTTCTCCAGTTCTGTTTAGTATTTTAGAACTCAATTCAGATGAAAGTGCTAACTCATCTACATTAATTACATCTCCATTATTAAGTGTAACCGTAATCGACTTTTTCTCAGATAAGTGATACACAAACGGCACCTGACAGTAAGTAAATCCCAATGTACCTTTAGCCAGAGGAAGAGTTTGTTCGTTTCCAGCTTTATCAACGAAGAAAAAAGAATCGTCTTTAGTTAGAAAATCAGATTTCTTAAGCAATCCTGTTTTAAAATGGATGTGTCCTGATTCGACAAATACCCCCAGTTCTCCAAATCGTGATAGTATGTCTTCTTTAACTTGACCAGTCATTCCCGGTTGTTTTGCTCCACCATTTCCTGGTGTATGAGAATAAGGATCTGATGGGAATGCCCCATAATTCTCGGGAGTTTTATGGGTTCCAAGTCCTTCTCGAAGATCGTAATAATGTTCTATAATTTCCTTCACTTCATCCGAGCTCGCATCACCATTAATTGCATCCCAACAATTTTCTTCAACGGCTAAAATCAACTTAGAAACCATGTGCCAGTAAATAGATCCTAATCCTTCATAACCGAAGAAAGTCCCAGAACGACCCGTAAATGATTGGTGATCAAAAACAGCTTCGAAGACATTTAAAATGTGATCTCTTTCTTGTGCTACTAATGCTGTGTAATCTGTTTCGTCAAGTGACTCTAGAGCTGAAATCACATCTTTAACATTATTAAAACTCCCGTTAAAGTGGTAATTACCGATAACATCTTTTTCAATTAATCGAGAATCTCCACGTTCTGCCATTAAGGAGAGCAATTTCGAAGATTCTACATCTATTTTTGAAATCGTATTTTTATCAAAAAACCTTGGGAGTTGTCTATTTGGATATAAAATATAACTATGCTGATCTTCTCTATATAACTCTGATGACCGTAAAGCTTTCAAAACTTCTATTGTTTCGGCTGTAGTAAGTTTACCTGAACTCAAAGCGGCTACTTGTCCTTCAAGCATTTCATAAAGGTATCGAATGGCTACATCACCATTTGATTGTACACTCATTAAATTATAGGAGTGATAAAGATTATCAGACCGCTTATTCGCCTTAATAGTATGGTCAGTATGTTTAAGAACGGTATCGAAGAAAGAACCTAGTTGATCAACTGAAACCGTATTCTGTTTTTCCGAGAACCCTTGATAAATCTGATTGCGATACTTTTCACCAGCTTTCCCTAAATCATCCATTATCTGACGACGTACATCGTCTGAAATAGAGCCGGTCAATTTTGACTCATACTTTTCAAACGTACTGCTTACAGACTCAAATAATTCAAAAACCTCAGATGAAATACTAACTTCAGAAGCATCAATTGATGAAAAAAGTTCTTGGCAAAATGTAACGTAACGACGGATGTAATACAGCGTTACCATCGATACTCCATTTCCTACAAGAGCATTATTTGCATCATTCCATTCTGGGCGTTGAGTATTTAACCAAATTCCACCTTCGGGTATAAAATTTGAAAGCTTTGCAAGTAACGTTACAAGAAGCTTTTCGGTGAGATTAACCAGATAAACGTCATTATTTTTATCCCAAATAAGTTTGCCATCTGCACCAACGTTAGAAACTCTATTTTCTGTAACAGCTTCTAATTCATGATCAAAATCTACAGTGTCTTTTGGGTTTTTGATTAAGTCATCATAGCCCTTAATTCGATAGGGGACATTTGCATAAGCAAAGCTTTTCTGGGTTAACATTTTTCCCAAAGCTTCTGGATGATGAGCTTTTGAAAGCTCCAAAAGTTTTAGCAAGTAGATGATTTGGTGATCTCCCCAATAACCGATGTACGACCAAGGATCATCTTCTTCGATTACTTCCCAATCAATTCCATCTCGCGTAATTCGGTATGGATTATAGCCATCTGCAGTTGAAGCATTCACAAATTTGCTGATAATTCCTTCCAAGAAATTCGGGTAGGAGAGGGCTAACGCTTCCCAGTTTTGAAAAATATCTCTCCAATTTCCAGCGTAGTATAATTTTTTATCTCCATTGTCTTCTTTCAGTTCAATTGAAAACTGATTCCAAGGTCTACTTGGATCACCATGTCTTCTACTGAAAGTTAAAGGCAGATACTCTAAAACAACTCTTTGTAATTGAACATCACTCTGTTTTTTTACAATATCCAAAAGCTCAGAATAATTTATTTCAGAAGATAGGTTGTCTAATAGATCTGAATACTTTGAAGCGATTTGTTTGTTAAATCCTTTAATAAATGCTTTAAGGTCTTTTATTTGAACTTGATAGTTGTTATCAAAAATCCCACCTCGCATTACATTAAACATCACATTTGCGAAATGTCGAGTATCTAGCATTTTATCGCCACTTTTCTGTAGACCATCAGCATTTGCAACGATATGAGTTAATCGTTCTGTGCCGATTTTAATGTCTTCTTCAAGTTTAGATATTTTGTTGGAGTCGTTCTTTATCCATTCATTTAATTCGACCACATTGCTTGGACCTTGATTAATTTCTGCTACGAAATACCAAGCTTTCTGCTTTTTTGATGGAAGCTTAAATGTACTTTCAATCAAATAGGCACCACGTCTTGCTCTAACATCTACCTCAGGTTTAAGTGGCAGTCCTTTTCTAAAATTAGTTAACTGATCAGATGATAAAAGGAAGTTTTTAACTTCAATTCCTGTTGACCAAATGGTAGTTGCTTTAAGAGATTCACTAGGTTCCGCTTTATCTACAGGGATTGCACTTAACAGATATAAACCTAGTCCAGAATCTTCTTGAAGTTCGTTCTTCTTGTATGCATCCAGTAAAGTGCTGTACTCATTTTGCATTCTACGGTTTATACCATAGGGTAGAATATTTTGAAGTCCGTCTACAATTCTGATGTCAGCATCTGCATCTCCTAGATTATTTAGCTTTGATTTTTTTACAAACCCATATTTTTGACTGCTATTCCAACTGTAAGTAAACGAGAGTTCCAGATCATGATTAACTTCTTCAAAAATGAGCTGATTTCCAGGAATGCTTTTATAGATATTTCGCTCAATGTTATAAACACCTTCAAACCGTTCTGTAAAGGGTTCCCATAAAAAAGTTTTTTCCGATTTAGTTACTGAAAGTATCGTTTTACTACCAGTAAGATCTCCGCTATCATGGATTTTATCATCGGTATAATATGGAAATAACGAGTTTTCAGGATTTTTGCGACCTGCAGATAATCCACCTTTTGTAGAAATATATAACCAGTGATCAGAATCGCTTACCACACTGATAAAAAAGGGAGTCATTTGATCGTAATTACTGATTTTGTAATACTCTACACCATCTAAAGTTATAAATGAACCATCGATCTTTTTATCTGGTATTTGAAAAGTAGTAGAGCCTAGATTTATCCTGTTATTGGACATAAGTAAATTAACTTGTTAAAAATTTTGTAGAGAGGAAGTACTAATTAATTATTTCCTAAGGGAGGAGTGAAGACATCTTTAAACATTGCATCTTCATTGCCATTGTAAGTTTTAGAAATAGTTTTTCCATTCCTTGTTAGTCCTTCAAAAATACCTTGGTCAACTAAATCCCACAGTACATATTTCGCTTCCCCGTTTAGGTTTAATAACCCAAAATGATTTTCAGAACCCAATGGATTCAACTGGTCTTTCCATTGTTCATCAAAAGCTTCGAAATAGAATAATGATATTCCTTCAGAATTTGTCCATTCTCGCATTTGATCATAAAAAAGCTTTTGCTTGTATTCATCAGCTGCTTTCGAACCTTCATCGCCATATAAAGAATTGGTTAAAGAAGCCCAGCCTGTTTCTCCAATATGAATTGGTTTATCAACCCCTAATGACTTCATATAATCCTTCACAGATTGATATTGAGAAATAGCATATTCTTTTGCTCGAATCATAGCTAAATCTACTTGTTCCATATTTTTTAGACTTTCTTCATCTTCGGGTACTACCCAATAGTCTGAGTTGTAATGACTATCATGGAAAGGGTAAGTATGAATTGAAACGTAATCTACAGCATTATATAATGCGGTTAGTTCTTTGGTGTGATAATTGGCTTCACCACCGCCCCAAGAAGCAAAATTGTCTGAACTTGTAATCCAAACATTTGGGTTTAGAGAGCCTTCCTTCTTTAAATCTTGGAGATAATTTACCCATTTTAGGATAATATCGGGAGTAACAAAATAACTTGTTGCCCATTGCACCATAGCTTCATTTCCTACTGATATAATTTTTACAATATCAGGATATTCATTGGCTAAACGTACTGCAGCTTCAATTTCAACTGTATTATTTTCCAGGCTTTCTTCATTATGAATAACAGTTTGATCGGTCCATGCACCTTTTGCATCAATCCATGCGCCTAACATTACATACATTTCAAATTCTGAATTTTCTTCTTTGATAGAACGAATAGCTTTTAATAGGTTCTCAGCGTGTGCAAACTGTTGAGTATTATACGTTCTTAGAACCTTAATATTCATAGCTTCTAGAATTCGTAAGTCTTCCATCAAATCAGAAACAGAAGGAACACTTTCACGTGTATTTTCGCGGAATCCTCCAAAAGACATAGCCTGATAGTTTGGATTACCTAAAATATCTATAGCACTCAAATCTTTATTTTGTTCATTTGATTCTCCACAAGAAATAACTGAGAGAATGAAGACAGCCGTTATTAATACAAAAAATTTATTCATAGGTGATAAGATAAATATAGTTGATCAATTTATTGAGGAATATTGAAATAGTGGAAAATACAACCCGAACTAATTATGAGAATCGTAAAATAAATTAATGTATTTTGGTGAGGTTAAAAAAAGAGTACTATTAATTTATTAGTTGTTTTATGTCGTATAAAAAGGAAAAAGTTTTTTCATTATTAGGGGAAGATTTCTCAAAAAAGTCAAAAGAAGATCTTCAAAAACTATTCAAAGAAGTGCTTGAAGATGGTATTCACGGAATAGGTTTCAGCCCATATGTTGAAGGACAAGAGCCTGGTGATCAAATTACAGAAGATCAGATACGACGTAGAATGGAAATTATTAAGCCTTATACGAAATGGGTACGATCATTTTCTTGTACCGATGGAAATGAACTTATTCCTAAAATTGCTCATGAAAACGGAATTAAAACCTTAGTAGGTGCATGGCTTGGAACTGATGAAGAAAAGAACGAAAAAGAAATTCAAGCGCTTATTAAAGCTGCTAAAGCAGGATATGTAGATATTGCAGCCGTTGGGAATGAAGTAATGTATAGAGAAGATTTGTCGGAAGAAGAGTTATTAAGTTTCATTGCCAGAGTTAAAAAAGAACTGCCAGATATTCCTGTAAGCTATGTAGATGCTTACTATGAATTCGAAAATCGTCCTGCAATTGTAGACGCTTGTGATGTAATATTGGCAAACTGTTATCCATATTGGGAAGGATGCCATATCGATTATGCATTTGTATATATGAAGGATATGTATAATAGAGCGATTAAAGCCGCTAAAGGGAAACGAGTAATTATTTCTGAAGCAGGCTGGCCCAATAAAGGTGACACGTTTCATGGTGCTGTACCATCAGAAGAAAATGCAATAAAATATTTTGTAAATACCCAAGTTTGGTCAAAAAGCGATGATATTGAAGTTTTTTACTTTTCTTCGTTCGATGAATCGTGGAAAACAGGTACTGAAGGAGATGTAGGAGCTTATTGGGGACTTTGGGATAAAGATGAAAATCCAAAGTACTAATGCCCTAAATTCAGCTAACAAGTAAAAAAGTATTTTAAGATGAGTAAAACTGATTTAGTAAAATTTGCACCAGGAAGAGCTATATGTTATTCAGGATTTCGAGAAGGACAAAGTCCAGATACTGGTGTTTTCCCAAGTTTCGAAGAGATAAAAGAAGATCTTCTACTTCTTCATAATCATTGGCAATATCTTAGGTTATACGATTGTGATAAACATTCAGAGATCGTATTGGAAATTATTAGCGAAGAAAAGCTCAATTTTAAAGTTATGATGGGAGCTTATATTGCGGCAGAAGTGAGTAATCCTGAATGTCCGTGGGGTGGAGAATATTCGGAAGCAGAATTGGCAAAGAACAAAAAAGCCAATCTTAAAAGAATTGAGAAACTCATTCGATTAGCTAATGAATATCCAACTATTATTTGCTCGCTTTCTACTGGAAATGAAGCAACCGTTGACTGGACTGATCATCTTGTACCTGTTGAAAACGTCATCAACTATGTAAAGCTGGTTCAGAAGAATGCTAAACAACCCGTTACTTTTTGCGAAAATTATTTGCCTTGGTTATATAAAATTGAATCACTTGTTGAAGTAGTAGACTTTATTTCAATTCATACATATCCAGTTTGGGAGTATAAGTCGATACATGAAGCAATGACTTACACGAAGCAAAATTACTATGCCGTGGCCGACAAATATCCTCATAAAACAGTTGTAATTACTGAGGCGGGTTGGGCTACTAATTCCAATGGTCGAGGGATTGACCCAAGTAATGTGAATGAGAAATTTCAGAAGAAATACTACAATGACTTAGTTAGATGGAGTGATAAAGAAGGAATTATTACTTTTGTATTCGAAGCCTTTGATGAGCCTTGGAAAGGTTCTCCTGAGCCATTAGAGCCAGAAAAGCATTGGGGATTGTTTAAAGTGGACCGAAAGCCCAAACTTGTATTACAAGAAGTCTTTACATAAAAAACCAACTTTAACTTAGAACTAAAGTTGGTTTAATAAGAATTAAAAATTTGTGCTATTTAGATTCAGCAGTACTCGCTTTACGAGCTTCAAGTTGAGCACTTACTTCAGTTGCTTTTTCTTCAGTGAGATCGTAGGTATACATTACAGCCATAGCAATTAAAGTTCCTGTAATTGGGAGTCCAGAGAAAAATATTCTAAGTCCAGTCATTGGGGCTCCAAATGTTGTTCCAGCATCAACATCAAATCCGACCAAAGTCATAATAGCACCAGTTGACAACCCAGCAATTGCAAATCCAAACTTCACCATCCACCAGTAAATAGCTCCAAAAATACCTTCTCTTCGTTTCCCAGTTTGTAGCTCATCCAAGTCACAAACATCTGCAGTCATTGACATCATTAATGTAAAAAGACTTCCAATCCCAAAAGAGAAAAAAGGGAGTGCAAACAAGAACATATATGGCTTGCCAGGAATAAAGAAGAACCATAGGAAAATATAACCAATAATCGAAATGCCTTGGCAAACTAGGAAGGCGTTCTTTTTCCCAATCTTTCCAGAAATCCATGCAGTAATAGGAATTACAATAAAAGTGGTGCCTAAAGCTCCGACACTACCAAATAGAGTCGGCCAAATTCCAGCACTCGCTGCGTCACCATTAAACAAGAAATAAACCACTATAAAAAAAGTAAAACTGGCTACAGTATTAAAAGAGTTGAAAATCAAAAAGGTTGAAATACAAAGTTTTCTAAAAGCTTTAATCTTAAATGAGGATACAAAGCCATCCCAAATTTCTTTTAAACTTCCTCCAATATTTTTTACAGTTAACGGAGCAAAATCATCTCTATCAACTGTAGATTTTGTTTTTATGAAAATGGCAGGAACCATTGCTAGAATTGCACAAATCACGCCAACCCAAATAGCTAAAGTTCGAGTCGCGGTATCAGCATTTGGGAACCATTCAGGATCATACATAACCACCCAAAACCAAGGCGCTATAACCCAAGCCCATTGTCCAATCCATTGAGCAACCGCCATGATATTGGTTCTTTCATGGAAATTATCACTCATTTCGTAACCCATAGCAACATAGGGTACACTAAATATGGTAAGACCTAAATAAAACACAAATGACCAAAGGAGGAAGTAAATAAAGTTATAGTCTACTCCACTTTCACGATAAAGCTGCCACATAATGCAAAACGAAAGCCCCATAATTACCGCACCAATAAACACGTACTGTCTTCTCCTTCCCCACGAAGAACGTGTGTTATCAGAAATAAACCCCATAATTGGATCGGTCACGGAATCAAAGACTCTGGGTAAGAAAAACAATACACCCCACATCCAGCCGGGAAATTGTAAATCTTGAACCAAAACAACCATAAATATCCCCATTGCAGCAGGAAACATTTGGTTGGATAACATCCCCAATCCGAAGGCTATTTTTTGTCCAAATGGGACGATATCTTTTTTTGCAATTTTGATCTCTTCAGCCATTTATTAGTACCCTGAGTTAGTTAAATATTGTTTCCTAAATTGATTTGCTGATTTATGAATAGTCATCAAAGTGGAATTAAGAAAGCGCTTTTATAAGAATAGTACAACTACTTAAATAGCTCTTTTAGATAAGGGCTTTATTAGCGACAGCCAATCCCTTCACAAAGGCTTGAATTAAAGCTTCGATTGTATCAGGAGATGCCGCTTTTGTTGTGAAAACGAAATCTTCTTTCTCTAAAGTAAGAGTTACAATTACAAGAGAGTCTGTATCAGGACTTAAAATCTCCACCTCATGATTTTTAACCTCCAATGGGATAAAAGCATCAGTTTCTGCTTTGATGGCTGTAAGTACCGCATCCATTGGCCCAACTCCTTGGTCAAGCGAGATGATTTCCTCATCATTTGGGAGCCTTAGTTTTACAGCTGCACTCACCAAACCATGCATACGCATAGTAAGTTTGTAATCGAGTACTTCAATAGGGAATTCTAACCCAGCCTCTTCTTGGTATACGAGCGACTTTAACGCTTTAATTTCTTCTTCTTTTAATGTTTTTCCTTTTTTATTGATCCCACTTACATACTCATCATAAAGTCGGGCATGTTCATCATCCATGTTTACATTACCCATGAACATTTCGCGAGATTGCCCCCAACTTTTACGCTGTAATTCTGGGAATCCGGATTCTAAATATTGTTGAACTCGTTCTAATTTTGGCGAAAGAACAGGAGAGGAGAGAGAGTACTTTGATACAATTTGTGAACTCTTTAATCCTGTTCCGGTTAACACAAACAAACATTTCTTTCCCTTAAAATGATTGAGATTATTTTTGAAACACGCCAAAGGAATAGCACAAGCTGGCTCGGTGAAGAATCCTTCCTCAATGGTCATCTCTTTCATCGATTCAAGTAACTCATTTTCAGTAGCGGTATATGCTAATCCATTTGTTGCTTGGATACCTTCATACACTTTATAAAAATCAAAAGGATCTCCAACAGCAACGGCATCGGCCATAGTGTGAACTTGTTCTGCAATTACTTTTTCTTTTTTGAAGATACCTTCTACAACTGGTGAACTTTGTTCGGGCTGAACGGCAACAAATGATGGGATTTTCTCAATTTCACCAGCTGCTTTTAATTCTACGAATCCTTTATAAATGGCTGCGAAATTTGTCCCAGCACCTACGGGTACAAAAATATAATCGTAATCAATTTCTCCTTGTTCATGTAACTCATACGAGAATGATTTTTGACCTTCTTGACGAAATACATAATCACCAGCTAAATAATAGTTTCCGGATTTTGCGAACTCACGGCATAAAATCTCACACTGTTTAAAATCACCCTTAATTTTGATAATAGTAGCATCATAAATTGTAGATTGAGCCAGCTTCACTTCGGGGGTTCTTTCAGGAACAAATACGAAACATGGAATCTTGAAATAACAAGCATAAGCTGCAACAGAGGCCGCCATATTGCCAGTTGAAGCTAGACAAATTGCATCGGCACCTAACTCCAATGCTTTCAACACTTCAATATAACTTCCACGATCTTTGAAACAACCAGTAGGATTTTCAAATTCAAGCTTGGCGTATAATTCAGCTCCATATTTTTTAGATAATCGATCTAAATATCGAAGAGCGGTAAAATGATTTTTGAGTGGATCGGGTACAATATTCTTAAGTGGATATTGAATCTCTTTTCGAACTTCATGATAATCTACAGTTAGTACACTCCCACAGTTTGTGCAATAAGTAGAGGTTTTACGTTCATCATTAATATGATGGCATGAAATACAACGAAGGGTATAGCCAGAATTTGAGCTTGTCATGTAGAAAATAGATAATAATTCATATCAAAGTTACGAAGAATTTTAACCGAATTGATAATAGAAAAGCGCTTTTATTAAAAGAAGAGGCAAAGCCACAAAGATGCAAGGCACCTAGAGAACTTAATAGTGTCTCACTTTGGAGGGAGACCGAAATCTAACTAGATTGATTTCAGAGGGAGGACGGTGAAGATTCGGAAAAAAGATATAAAGCGTCTTTCTCTCGATCCTCACACTTTTATACTTATCTACTAAAGTGGAAGCAAAATAATCTCTTCAAAATCCATATCGAGTTCTTCAAGAATAGGACCCGCTATTTCTTCAATTTCGAAATCTTCGTAATCCTGAAGTCCTTCCAGTTTGATATAAAGTATTTCGTTATGATCGTCGATGAAGTGCTTAGCGTCGATAGACTCAAAACTTTCCATCAGAATTTTGATAAGATATTTCAGGTCTTCTTCAAAAGATTGGTACTCGTTTTCTTCGCTTGAGCTCATGATAATTTTGGAATTGATTCGTGCCAAAAATACTCCGAGTTTAAACCATGAACAAGCAGATAACAAAACTTTCGGAAATTGTCCAAAAATCATCACGTATCATTGTAGGATTGATGTCTGGTACTTCACTAGATGGAATCGATATTGCGCTGTGTGAATGTGGAGATCGCACGGTTAAAGTGAAGCATTTCAAAACCATAGAATACAATCCAACACTTAGAGCTAGAATTGCTTCTATTCAATCCAAAGAGATGGTGAGCTTGAAAGAAGTAACAGTTTTGAATACAGAACTAGCGAATTTATATGCCGATTGGATTTTGGAAACTTTGAAGCAATGGAGAGTTGAAAAATCCGAAGTTGATTTAATAGCCAGTCATGGCCAAACTATTTACCATCACCCAATATCCGAACAAACCAGTACGCTACAAATTGTAGATGGAGACCATATTTCTACTAAAACAGGGATTATTACCATTTCAGATTTTAGGCAAAAACACACCGCTGTTGGGGGACAAGGAGCCCCTCTTGCTGCGCTAATGGATGAACGGTTATTCAGTGATGAAACCAAACATAGAATGCTTTTGAATTTAGGTGGAATTGCAAACTTTACTTGGTTGCCTAGTAAAGAAAGTGGGGAAGACATTATAACTTCTGATAGTGGTCCCGCTAATACGCTTATAAATGAAGCCATGCAAAAGTACTTTGGTAAAGCTTATGATGAAACGGGAAAAACAGCTGCTTCAGGAACGGTTCATTCCGAACTATTAAAATATTTATTACTCGAACCCTATTTCCGCAAAGAATTCCCCAAAACTACTGGACAGGAAGACTTCAATCTTGACTTAGTAGAAGAGCTTATAAAAGGGTATCAGATTGAGTTGGAACCAAAAGACTTGGTAGCTACACTCACTGGAGTAACTATTAAAAGCATTGCTCGTGCATTTGATAAAGTAGTGGGATCAAAAAACTACGAACTGTATGCAAGTGGAGGAGGGCTCCACAATCCGATATTGATGAATGGTATTCGAGAAAACCTTCCGAATGCAGAATTCACATCTTTCAGAAAATTAGATATCAATCCTGATGCCAAAGAAGCAGCATTAATGGCTTTTCTTGCCAATGAATTTGTTTTGGGAAATTCCTTTACAGTGAATGGGGAAGAAGTTTGTTTGGGGAAAATATCTCTCCCATAAATTCGTAGACTTTTGCGACCTTTTTGTTCGACATAAATTATCTCAACTTTCGGTGCTTTTATTTAGGAGTTCTATGTTTATTACTCAACCTAAATCCTAATTGTAACTAAGTTTAAATAATGATATCATTATGATATCTTT